>Ga0335074_10002190_pt1 | contig 26592 bp, 22 predicted proteins | sample Lox_Sample_23_FD_206715 | JGI IMG/M metagenome (GOLD analysis project Ga0335074, IMG submission 206715) | Soil microbial communities from Loxahatchee National Wildlife Refuge, Florida, United States - Lox_Sample_2.3 | ecosystem: Environmental > Terrestrial > Soil > Wetlands | place: USA...
ACTCGCGGCGAAAATGCGCGGGCTGAATCCGAAAGAAATTGTCGGGCTGGTCAAAATCTTTACGCAAAGCGCGGTGGAGTTTTTGGACGAGTGGTTTGAGTCGGACGAAATCAAGGTCACCCTCGCTACCGACGGGGTGATTGGCGCTAACGGTGGTCCACGGTCGCCCGGAACCGCCTACATCCTGCTGCATCATGTGATGGGCAGCGTGGCCGGGCATCGCGGGTTGTGGGGCTTCGTGCGCGGAGGGATGGGCGCGGTTTCGAATGCCATCGCCGCGTCGGCGCGCAGCCGGGGCGCCGAGATACGCACTAACGCCGGCGTCGCCTACATTAAGATCGCCAACGGCCGGGCGCGCGGAGTGGTGCTGGAGAGCGGGGAAGAGATCGATTCGAACGTCGTGATCAGCAACCTGACGCCGCAGCTCACGTTTCTACACCTGGTTGATCCCGAGGCGCTGCCCGGAGATTTTCTGGGCTCGATCCGCAAATACCGCAGCGAAGGCACGTCCTGCAAAATCAATCTGGCGATCGACGGCCTGCCGGATTTTCGCGCGCTGCCAGGAGTTCCCGGGCCGCAGCATCGCGCCACCATGCACATCTGTCCCTCGCTCGAATATGTGGAGCGCGCCTGGGACGACGCAAAATACGGCCGTCCATCGCAATCGCCGCTGCTGGAGCTGACCGTTCCCACCCTGTACGATCCCACGCTCGCACCGGAGGGCAAGCACATCATGGGCATCTTCATCCAATACGCGCCCTACACGCTGCGCGATGCTACCTGGGACGATTTGCGCGAGGCTTTCGCTTATCGCGTCTTCGATCTCATCGAAGAATACGCGCCCGGGTTTCGCGATCGCGTAATTCACCAGCAGGTGCTGACGCCGCTCGATCTGGAACGCCGCTTCGGCTTGACGGGCGGCAATATCTTTCACGGTGAAATGTCCCTGGATCAAATGTTCGTGATGCGGCCGGTGGCGGGAAGCGCGCGCTATCGGACGCCCGTTCGCGGGCTGTATTTATGCGGCTCGGGAACCCATCCGGGCGGGGGAGTGATGGGCGCGCCGGGGTACAACGCGGCGCGGGAAATCCTCCGCGACTGAGCCGCGCGCGTCAAGCGGATACTAAATCTCCGCCGGGCCTTCCAGGCTCCGCCACAAATACCACATCGCCACCGATGAATACGGACGCCAGGCCGCGGCCAGATCCTCCATCTGTTGCGGCGCGGGGAGTTCATCCAGCTTATACGCCTTGCGGATGGCCGTGCGGACGCCCAGGTCGCCCGTAGCCAGGATATCGGGACGCTTCAGCGCGAAGATCAGAAACATGTGCGCGGTCCACACGCCGATGCCCTTCACCTGCGTTAGATGTTCGATGACTTCCAAATCCGGCAGGTCCGGCAGCGTCTCAAACTTTACGTGGCCTTTATTTGTTTTGCGCGCCAGATCGCGAATATAAGCGGTCTTTTGCTTGGAAAGGCCGGCTTTGCGCATGCGCGCGGGCGTCAGTTTCAGAATCGCGTGAGGCGTGATCCTTCCCTCCGGCAGCATCGCGGTCAGCCGCCCCAGGATCACGTCTGCTACCCGGCCGCTGAGCTGTTGGTACACAATGGATCTTACGAGCGTTTCAAAGCTCGGCTCGCGATGCTGGATCTTGTAGGCCCCGACGCGCTCGATGATCGCACGCATCACGGGATCGGATTTCTTGAGGTGAACAATGGCTTTACGCATGGCGGCCTTGCGGATTGGAACGAGAATTAGAAACGGTGCATCTACCACTATAATTCGTATGCGCCCCCGCTCTATCGCCATGATCCTGGTGGCCGTCCTGGCCCTCTCGGCTCCGGCCGCGTTCCTGCTTGCGCAGGATGACAAGAACGACGCCACTACCACGCTCAAGGTGGAAGTGAACCTGGTGAACATTCTGTTGAATGTTCGCGACAAAAAGGGCGGCCTGGTGGGCAATCTCAATAAAGACGATTTCAAGGTCTTCGAGGACGGTAAGGAGCAGACCGTCAAGTATTTCAATCGCGAGACCGATCTGCCGCTGACCATCGGGCTGCTCATTGACGTGAGCGCCAGCCAGATGAACCTGATCGAAATCGAGAAGAACGCCGCGTATCAATTCTTCGGAACCGTCTTGCGCAAGCAGGACTTGGCGTTCCTGATCAGCTTCGGCGAGGATGCCGAACTGTTGCAGGATTACACCAATTCCCCCCGGCTCCTGCGCGCCGGTCTGAACGGTTTGCAAGTGAATTCGGGCGTGGGCGGCATCGGTCCGGGACCGGTTCCCACGGCCGGCCAGCCGCGCGGAACCGTTTTGTACGACGCGGTGTATTTGGCCTCCGCCGATCAGCTGAAAGGCCAGGTGGGGCGCAAGGTTCTGGTGCTGATTACGGACGGTGAAGACGAGGGCAGCCGCTACAAGATTCAGGATGCCATCGAAGCCGCGCAGAAGGCCGACGCACTTATCTACGGATTCTGGTACGTGGACCGCGGTTTCTACATGTCGCGCGGCATGATTTTCGGTGGCAGCAGCGATTCGGCCTTGCGCCAGATGTCGGAAGAAACCGGCGGGCACGTGTTCCACATCGATCGCAGGACCACGCTGCAGCAGGCTTTCGACGAACTGCAGGAAGAGATGCGCAGCCAATACGCCATCGGCTACACGCCCACCAATCCGGACAAGGACGGCACGTTCCGCAAGATCGAAATCAAGACCAATAACAAGGACTGGAAAGTCCAGGCGCGCAAAGGCTATTACGCCATCAAGTCGGATAGCAATTAGACCGTGCCGGAACAGTTCGCGATCCGTGCGGGCACGCTCGACGACGCCGAAACGATAGTCGCTCACCGGCGCGCGATGTTTCTCGATATGGGCTATCCCGAGGATCTCGCGATGAGCCGGATGATCGAGCGCTTCCGTCCGTGGCTCAAGGAGAAGATGCAGGCCGGAGAATATCTGGCGTGGTTCGCGGTGGGAGAAGACGGCGAAATAGCCGCGGGGCTGGGCATGTGGCTCATGGATTGGCCGCCGCACCTCGCGGGACCGGGACGCTGGCGCGCCAATATTCTGAATGTCTATACGCGCCCCGAGAGCCGCCGTCAAGGCCTGGCGCGCAGGCTGATGGAAGAAGCCCTCGCCTGGTGCCGCGCCAATAATTTGAGCACTGTCATCCTGCACGCGAGCGAGGCCGGGCGTCCGCTGTATCAATCCCTGGGATTCCAACCGACCACCGAGATGCGGGTGCTGCTGAAGCCGGAATGATTTTACTTGCATTCCGCAAGTGACCTTGGTAATTTACTTTTGTGCGCGGAACGCCCACAGGGAAGCGGCGCTCGCTCTGCCCGGTCAGCATGTCGCTCGACATTCTCGGCGACCGTTGGTCCTTGCTCATCATCCGCGATCTGATGGTGCGCGGGTACCGGACCTTCAAGGAGTTCCAGCAATCGGGCGAAGGCATCGCGTCGAACATTCTGTCGGATCGTTTGCGCATGCTCGAAGCAGCGCGCATGGTCGCATCCGAGGTCGCCGAAACCGACGGTCGGCGAGTCAATTACCGGCTCACCGAACGCGGTATCGATCTGGCGCCGGTGCTGCTGGAACTGCTGATCTGGGGCGCGCGGCACGAAAAGACGGCGGCGCCGTGCGCGGTGATCGACCACCTGGAGCGGAATCGCGAGGCAGTGCTTGCCGAGACGCGGCGGCGCTGGGAGGCGCGCGATCCTACTCCGCTGCTGCCGAAATTCGAAGAGACAAAAACAGAAGAGACAAAAACAAACGAAGCGAGGAGAAAACGGGGATGAGCGAAGTACGGGTGTTGGTAGGAACACGCAAGGGAGCATTTGTGCTGACCTCGGACGGCAAGCGCGACAAATGGGAAATCAGCGGCCCTCATTTCGCGGGCTGGGAAATGTATCACGTGAAGGCATCGCCGGCCGATCCGAACCGGCTTTACGCGTCCCAATCGAGCGGCTGGTACGGACAGCAGATCCAGCGCTCGAACGACGGCGGCCAAACCTGGGAGCCCGTGGGCAACAAGTTCGTCTACGACGGCGACGCCGGCACGCACCAGTGGTATGACGGCACGCCGCATCCCTGGGAATTCAAGCGCGTGTGGCACCTGGAGCCATCGCTCACCGATCCCGACACGGTGTATGCGGGCGTGGAGGACGCGGCTTTGTTCCGCAGTACCGACGGCGCCAAGTCCTGGCACGAATTGCCCGGTCTTCGCGGCCACGGCTCAGGACCGCGCTGGCAGCCGGGCGCGGGCGGAATGTGCCTGCATACCATCATTCTGGATCCCGCGAACCCCCAGCGCATGTTCATCGCGATTTCGGCCGCGGGCGCTTTCCGCACCGACGACGGCGGCGAGACCTGGCGTCCCATCAATCAAGGCTTGCACTCGCAATTTCTGCCTAACCCGACCGCTGAGGTGGGCCATTGTGTGCACCACGTCGCGATGCACCCGTCGCGTCCGGACGTGCTGTTCATGCAGAAACATTGGGATGTGATGCGCAGCGACAACGCGGGCGATTCGTGGCAGGAGGTGAGCGGAAATCTGCCCACCGATTTCGGTTTTGTTATCGACGTGCACGCGCATCAGCCCGAAACCATCTACGTCGTGCCCATCAAAAGCGACTCCGAACATTTTCCGCTGGAAGGCAAACTGCGCGTCTATCGCAGCCGCAGCGGAGGCCACGAGTGGGAGGCCCTCACCAACGGATTGCCGCAGAAGGATTGCTACGTCAACGTGCTGCGCGACGCCATGGCGGTGGATTCGCTGGATAACTGCGGCGTGTATTTCGGCACCACGGGCGGCCAGGTGTACGCGTCATCAGACGCGGGAGATCATTGGGCGCCTATCGTGCGCGATCTTCCGGCCGTCCTCTCGGTAGAAGTTCAGACGCTCGGATGATCACGGTTGTGCTGCCCGCGCACCTGCGCACGCTTGCCGGTGTTTCGGGGGATGTGAGTCTCGAAGTGGCCGCGCCGGCGACCCAACGCTCCGTCCTGAATGCGCTGGAGGCCCGTTATCCGATGCTCCAGGGTGCGATTCGCGACCATGTCACGCTACAGCGCCGGCCGTTCGTGCGGTTCTTTGCTTGCCAGGAGGACCTGTCTCACGAATCGCCGGATGCGCCGCTACCTGAACCGGTCGCCCGTGGAATCGAGCCGTTCTTTATTATCGGGGCGATCGCGGGTGGCTCCAGCCAATCGTTTGATGTCTTGAATAGTAATCCATCCTACGATCACAGTTCTTGACACTCGTCCGATACATGAATTATCCTTAGCCTTCGCCCTGAGACTAGAATAGTACTCTAGTTGGTACTCTCCGGCCTACGGTCCCCCCCGCGTCATGCAGAATTTTCGGGTCCGTGCCGAACTAATTATAGGAGACCGATGCCACATCAACCCTACTTTGTGGTTGTGCTTGCGCATTCCCTGCACGGGAGGCTGCGGCGCATACACATCCCTCACAAAGTGATCTACGCCGGGTTTATTTTTTCAGTTTTGTCCGCCTTCGTCATGTTGGCCTTTCTTTCCAGCTACTTGCGAATGAGTTGGAAAGTGGCGCACTACAATTCGCTGCGCCAGGAAGTAGAATCGCTCCGCACTAAGTATCAGGAACTACAGCGCGTGACGAACCAGAAGAACGAGCAGTTGGCCACCTTAGAGAACTTCGCGGGCGAGGTTTCGGTGGCTTACGGACTCAAGCGCCAGGCGGGTACTTCGACGGATAGCGTGAACGCGTCGAATCTGACCCCCAGCTTTCACGAATCCCTCAGCGAATACAACTTCCTGCAAACTGCGACGATCTCGGCCATCTACCACGAGTATCCGCGGCAATATCAGATCCACGCGCGGCCCAGTTTATGGCCTGTGGAAGGCCGGATCATGAGCCCGTTTGGCGGACGCACGGACCCGTTTTCGGGAGAAGGCGCCATTCATACCGGTGTGGACCTGGAGGCATCCATGGGAACTCCCGTGCATGCGGCCGGCGACGGTATTGTGGTGCACGCGGATTGGGAAAGCGGCTATGGCCGGCTGGTCATTATCGATCACGGCAACGGCGTGCAGACTTACTATGGCCACTTGTCGACTTTCGCGGTGGTGCCAGGACAGGAAGTCCGGCGCGGCGATGTGATCGCCCACTCGGGCGCGAGCGGCCGGGCGACATCCCCGCATTTGCACTATGAAGTTCGGCTGGGTGGAGTCCCGGTGAATCCGTACCCGTATATGGCGAGATCGGCTGCGCTCAGCGCCGCGCGGGCGCAAAAAGATCTGCCCTTCGATTAAGCGGCCTTCCATTCGAATTCCTTGCTGTAATCCAGGCATCTTCCGGCTAGCCCTTGCGCGATACTGAATGTATGGTGAAGTCCGTCGAAGGGATTTATCGCAACGGCAAGGTCGAACTGGTGGAACCCCTGGACGAGGCCGAGGGCTCACGGGTCATCGTAACGTGGATCCATCCTGCGCAAACAGTGGACCTGCGCGAGAAAGGGATTGACGAAACTCAGGCGGCCGACCTGCGCCGCCGCTTATCGCAGTTTGCTGAGGACTGGGATCGGCCCGAAATGGCTGCCTATGACGAACTGCCGCCGCGGTGATGTTGTCCTTGTTCTGTTCCTGGACTCAAATTTGAGAAGTTCCAAGCGGCGCCCTGCACTGATTGTGCAGGCGGGCCCTTGCCACCATCCAGAGATTGATCGCGTCATCGGCCACTTCAGAGAGCTCAAAGAAATCGATGCAGCACTTCGAACCACGCTGGCACTGTAAACCGCATCCTCGAAATCGCCCAGGAGGCACCTGGCGCGCTTTAGCGCCTCCAGAAAGGTTGCAGCAGCGCTAAGCCTAAGCCGCGGTCAACAGGATCGGTTCGCCTTTCGTGACCACAATCGTGTGCTCGTAGTGCGCCGAGAGACTGCCGTCCGCTGTGCGAATGGTCCAGCGATCTGGCGCCAGGACGCTCTCGCCGCTTCCGGCCGAAATGATCGGCTCGATGGTAATCACCAGGCCTTCGGTCAACCGGGCGCGGATGCGAGGCTCGTGATAGTTCGGGACGCTGGGCGGCTCATGGATGGTGCGCCCGACGCCGTGCCCGCACAGATCGCGCAGCACCTGAAATCCGCTCCGGCGGGTTTCGCGTTCCACCGCGCGGCCGATCTCATGCACGCGATTGCCCGCCCGCGCCGACTTTAATCCTTGATAGAACGCACGCTTGGCACACCGCGCCAGAGCGCCGGCCGTTTCGCTCGCTTCGCCCGCCTGGACCGTGACCGCGGCATCGGCATAAAATCCGTCCTTCTCGGCCACCAGATCCAGCTTGACCAGATCGCCGGATTGAATCGCGCGATCGCCCGGAATTCCGTGAATGGCTTCGTCGTTGACGCTGATGCACAGCGCTCCGGGAAAGCCATAAACCTTCGGCGGCGCCGATTCGGCCCCATTTTCCCGCAAGATCCGAGCGCCGACTTCATCTAGTTGGCGCGTGGTGATTCCGGGGCGGACGGCGGACGCGGTTTTATCGAGCGCCTGCCGCACGATCTTTCCGATGATGCGCAGCTTGTCGAACTCGGCTTGGGACTTAATAGACACGCCGACTCATTCACAGCGTAGCGCGTTCATCGCGACCTCACTGATACACCACGTTCCCGGTCTCGCCGGTGGTATTCGTCACGTATCCATATACCGTCCCCACATCCAACCCCGGGGCCGAAAACGTCTGAGGAATCGTGAAATCGCTCACCGCCAGATAACTGCTGCTCACCAATCCATCCAGAACGGCGGTGGGCGGCAAGGCCAGCAACACCGGCGCCGGAACCGTAAATGTTCCCGCGCTCGCGGACGCCGAACAGGTGAACGCGGTCGCAATCGTGTCCACGCCGTAAGATGCCGATGAAAATCCCGAGATCTGCACAAACGAATCGGGCGCGGCGTTGCTCCAGGTAACGGTCAACGGCTCGGAGCGATCGACGTTGCTGGTGGTGTCCCGTTCGTTCCAGGTAAAGACCGGCGGCACGGTTGCCTGGGTGCTGAACGCGCCCACTTGCGAAGCACCCGACGCGTTGTTGAATTTGAAATCGCCGCCGGAATTCGAAATAAATCCATTGGGAAGATTGTTGCCGGAACCACCATCAGCCGGCGTGTAATAAACGCCGTTATTGGCGTTCAACATTGCGGTGGCCGACGGCCCGATGACGTTAATAGTTGAGCCGGCATTCAGGTTCGTGGGCGTGGCGGTGCTCGATCCGGAGAAACTTCCATCCTGCTGCACCAGGCAGCTTCCGATGGAAACCGTGGTGAGCGCAACGTCGACAGCTCCGTTCTCGGGCGCGTAGAGAGAACTGATGAATTGGGTGGCGCTCGAACTTGTGAACATGGCGTATGCGTTCTGCTGCGTTTCCGCGGACACAGGAATTCCGAACAGGCTGGTGGGCGCAAGCTGCAAAACGCCGATCCGCAGGGCGCCGATGTTCACGGCGCCTTTGGTCCCGAGCGTCTCCAGTTCCGTTCCGCTATAGGGAATCACCTGATCCGAGCAGGTCTGGCCGCTTGCCGCAATGGGCAGCGAAGCAAAATTGCTGATATTTGTTCCAGCCCAAACCACCACCGAGACGAAGCAGCCCGGCTCGACGTTTGGCGGGACCGTGACGTTGATTTGATCGAGCCCCGGATACATGGACCGGCCCAGATAGCTCACCGCGGATTTGATCCCGCCGATATCTACTTCGATGCCCAGATTCGTCAGATTATTCTGCTTCTGCGGGAATACGGTTTCGTCCGGATTGCCCGGATCGGGCCCCACGCCGGAGCCCCACAGCACGATGGTTTGTCCCGGATTGGCCGAGTGCGTGAATGTCAGCACGTTGCCGCTCGCATCCTCGGCCACGGCCGGTCCCGCGCCTGTCCCGTACAGCGTGTCGATCCCGAACTGAGTTTCCACCACCGTGATATTGGCGGGTTGGCTGGTTCCGCTGGCGGTGGTCACCGTGATGCTGCCGGTACCCACCGGCGTGGCCGAGGGAAGAATCGCGGCAATCTGGTAGGGCGAAACGTAATAAGGAATCGCCTGCGTGGTGGCGCCGTTCACATTCACGCTGACGCTGGCGCCATTGTCAGTCGTTTTTAAGGGGAATGATTGTAAGGATGTCGCGCTGGCCGCTAAATTCGTACCGAAAATCGTGAAGATAGAGCCTTGAGCGATTCCATAGTTCGGCGAATAGGGCAGTATATAACTGTAATTATTTTCGATGGCGTTGATGGTTGGCTGCGCTGACGCCTTCTGAGCCGCGCCCAGGCCGGCCAGAGCGCAGCAGAGGAGAAGATACCGAAGTTTGTTCACATATCGGACTGCGTCAAATGAGGGCGAATACCCTCACCGCGCTAAATCCTAGCGCGCATCGGGAAGCAAGCCTTTTTCGACTAGTACCGGCGGCCGGCGATGGTGCGTGGCCTGCTCGTAAGCGTAGGCCCAACCTAGCAGGTCGCCATCTTTCCAGAGCCGCGTCGAAATCTCTAGTCCGAACGGAAGGCCGCTCGGATAGAACCCGCCGGGCACCACGACGGCCGGCACGCCGATCATGTTCACCCACCCGGTGGCGCTGTGCGGACCGCCGCTGATCTTCCCGTCTTGCGGCATGGTTTCATCGGGCGGAGGCATCTGAGTCGCCGGATAAACGTAGCCGTCCAGATGCAGCCGGTCGAGCGTTCCGTTATAGAGATCGAGCGCCTTCTCCCGCGGCTCGATCACATTGGCTTTGGCGTGCGGATCGGTTTCGAAAACGGCTTGAACCCAGGACCGCCGGTCCTTCGGTGCGTCGGGGTCCTTACCGCCAATGATTGTCGCGGGCAGGGGATAACCAACCGCCTTCTGATATTCTTCGGCCGAGTGGTATTGCGGCGGGCCAAACTCCGCCAGAAATTTTTCCGTTCCTTCGCGGATGTACGGCATGGTGCCTACGCGCGAGACCGTGACCGCAAAATCGTTGCCGAGGATCGAATTGTCAAAGACTACGGTGGCGCCCGCGGCGCGCAGGCCGTCCAGAGCCTTCATAAACGCCGCGCGTGTTTCCGGCCGAAGCGGAAGCACCGCGGCATCCATATCTTTCTTTATCTCGGCTGGGGTCTCCGATGCGGAGATGCCTTGAAACGGAATGCCCAATCCTTGTAGGACCGCGACCGGAACGCCAAAGCGTTTTCCTTTGAGGGCGTCCGCCTTCAGGTATTGCGTGTAAGGACCGGGCTGCGCTTTCGCCCGCGAACCGATGGTGCGTGGATCCAGGGGATCTTCGCCCGCCATCACTCCCAGCGCGATAGCCGCATCGGTGACGTCGCGCGCGATCGGCCCGGTGTTGTCGAGCAGCCAATCGAGCGGCGCGATGCCTGCGATGCTCACCAGCCCGCGAGTGGGAAAAACGCCCACCACGGAACTGGTTGCCGCCGGCATGCGGATCGAATTGCCAGTATCGCTGCCATTGCCGAGCACGGCATAGTTGGACGTGACCGCGGTCACCGTACCGCCCGACGATCCGCCGGGGCTGAAGCGCACGTCATAAGCGTTGCCGGTGCGTCCAAACGCCGTGCTGCGATTGGTATCGCTGGCGGCGAAATCCGGCATGTTGGTTTGCCCGATGATGATAGCGCCCCCGGCGCGCAGCTTAGCGACAATGGTCGCGTCTTTGGGCGCGATCAATTCATGGCCGGGAATCGTGTAGCCTTTCCAGCCGTCGCTGGTGACCAGGCCTTTGACGCTGGTGTTCTCTTTGGTGACGATCGGAACGCCCCACAATGGGCCACGCTCGAAACCAGATCCGCCGGCTTGCGCGTCCGCATCCTCGCGTGCGGCCGTCGAGAGCGCTCCCGGTTCGTCGAAGTTTTCGACGGCGCGATAAATGCCGTTGTACTTGCGCGCGCGAGCGATGTGCCAACGCACTACTTCGGTGACCGTATATTTATGGCTGGCGTAGAACTGCTCCAGTTGCGGGACGGTCACCTCCATCAGATCGCGATCCATCTGCTCTTGGGCAGCCGTTTCGGCGCCAGGGGACGTGGTGGCCGGCACGCTCGAACAGCCGATCTCGAGGGCGGCAATCGCCGCCACCAGCGCAAGGGAATGTCTAGCTCGCATTAATTAAAAGATAATCTTCAAAGCCACTTGCGTGTTGAAGGGCTCGCCGGGGCCGATCCCTGGAGAGCCGTTGTAATCGCCAATCGTATCCGACGATTGTCCGAAGCCGCCGCCAATGGTGCCGCTGGGTGGCGCCAGATTTACGCGATTAAATATGTTGAACAGTTCGATGCGCAACTGCGCGTGCACACGCTCCTTGATCGGAATGTTCTTCAGGAACGCAAGGTCCACGTCGCCGTAGCCGGGTCCGCGCAGCGTGTTGCGGCCCACGCTTCCGAAGCTGCCCTGCGCGGGATCCACGAACGCGGCCGGATTGATCCACTGTACCGGCTGGCCTTGCACCTGCTGCCGATTCACGCCCGCGTAAGGATCGCCCACCTGAACTCCGCGCGTGGTGTTTTCGCCCGTGCCGCTGGTGTCGTAACTGGCGAAGACTGTGAAAGGCTCGCCGGTGTGAAACTGCATTTTGCTGGTCATCTCCCAGCCATGCGTGAGCCAGCCTGGTCCCCAGGATGATCCAGGGATATCGTAAACCACATAGCCGCTGAAGTTGTGGCGGATGTCGAAGTCCGAATCGCCGTAATCGTTTTTGAAGTTGGTGCTGTCCTGCGGGATCGCGCCGACATAGGCGGTAATCTCGTCCAGGCTGTGCGCCCAGGTGTAATTGAATTGGGTGCTCACGCCATGCCAGACCCTGGTCCTCAAGGTAACCTGAAGGGAATTGTAGTTCGATGTCCCGGAGCTCGAAATCTGGTTAATGACCCCGAAATTCGGGAATTCGGAAAAATACGGCCGGCTCGCCTGCTGGTAAGTGAATCCCTCCGCGTCCGTTCCCGGGATAAAGCCGCTGCCGAGAGCCGCCTCGTTAATGTCAGTCGCCACCAGAAGTCGCCTTGCTTCCATGCCGACATATCCGACCTGAAGGACCACGTTGTTACCCAAGCCCTTTTGGATATTCATGTTGTAACTCATGTCGTAGGCCGGGCGGAAGTTCGGGCTTACAGAAAACAGATTGACCACGTTATTGCCGGTAAGTGACAGTGTGGAAGGGAAGAGAAGCTGGCCGGGAGTAATGGTGTAGTTATTTTCCTGAATCAAATAAACCGGATTCGCACCGGCGGGGTTTCCTTCCACGCCGATGGGACCATTGTTTTTGGTTGAAGGAGTGGCCAGGCTAAAGGAGTTGTCGAGAAACGGCACGATCGCGGGGGTATCGAAGAAGATTCCGAATCCGGCGCGAATCACCAGGTCACTGGCGCCGGGCTGATACGCCAGTCCCACACGGGGACTCACGGCTTTCCAATATTGCTGATACAAATTGGCCACTTGCTGGCCCGCAACTGCTAGGCCGCCCAACGCGGGGTTGAAAACCGAAAGGTCGTCCTTGCCGTCGTGCAGCGGCCCTTCGTATTCGTAGCGCAGGCCGAGGTTCACATTGAGTTTGCGCGTGGCTTGCCAGGAGTCCTGCGCGAACAGATTGAAGCTGTTCATCTTTACCAGGCGCTCCTGATTGCCTTCCATAATCGTGGATTGATAAACGTAACCGGCCATAAAATCGGCCAGCGCGGCTATGTTGGAATCGAAATTCGGATTGTTCAACAATCCGCTCCAGGGGCCTTCAGAGCCATTAAAGAAGAACGCGCCGCGGCCGCCGGTGGTGTACATCGAGTCGATTTGCGCCTTGCGGAATTCTCCGCCGAAGCGCAATTGATGGGCGCCTTTGGTCATCGACAAGGCGTCGGAAACGTGACCGGTGATATCCTGGCGGCCGGAGTCCGGAGTAAGTCCCGTCAAGGCGAAGTTGCCGATGGAGATAAATGGCGCCCCTACCAGATTGGGCTCCGTCACGCCGGTGTTCAGGCCGAGGGCGATTGGGTCGATGGCGGTATTTGCGTCCGAGAAGACCTGTTTGAAGTAACTGACCCCGAACAGTAATTGATTCGAAACGGTAGGTGACAGAATCGTGTTATAAATCACCGAGTAATTCTGGACGTGCATCGGGCCGACCTGATAGTAATAAGGTACGTACGACCCCACTGGCGCTACTTGGATGCCTTGTCCTACGAACCAACGGAATGAAAGCCGGTTGCTATCGTTGAAGCTGTGGTCCAGCTTGACCAGCCCGTTGTGGCTGAATCCAGTCTCGGGAATCGGGCTGAAGTAATTACTGGGAGTTCCGGATCCGGTAAGGGCATCGGACGGATATAGGGCATTAAGTAACGGCACCGCAATCGGATTGACCGGCACATTGTATTGGTTGAGTAACTGCAAGGCTTCCTGTTGATAGGCGGCTGTCGGAGTGGTGGTAAGCGCCTGGCTGCCGATGACAAACTTCTGCTCCTCGTAGGTGATGAAGTAGAACGTTTTGTCCTTGATAATGGGGCCGCCGAAGGAGCCGCCCCAATGCTGGTTACGCAGTTCGTTTTTAGGAGTGTCGGGCGGAGCGAAAGGCGATTGCGCTGCCAAGGCTTCGTTGCGGTTGTAATAATACGCGCTGCCATGCAGTTGATTCGTTCCCGACTTGATGATCAGGTTGATGGTGCCCCCGGGGTTGCGTCCGGACTCCGGGCCGCCCTGTGTTTGCAGCGAGAATTCTTCCACGGAGTCAAGCGGCAGCAGAACGCCCGGAATGCTCTGAATACCGCCTTGGTTCACCGCCATGATGTTCCACCACTGGTCGTTGTTGTCGGTGCCCTCGATCTGCCAATTCACCTGATTGGCTCTCGCGCCGTCCACCGATCCGTTGGCGCCCGCCGCGTAGCCGGAGAAACCTGAGGATAATGCGATCATCTGCGTGAAATCCCGTCCGTTGATCGGAAGGTTCTGCACCGTGGACGTGGGGATGGTGGTGTTGAGCGTCGTGTCGGTGGTCTGGACCGACAGCGCCGCCGCCGAAACTTCGACAGTGGACGCTACCTGTGCCACGTCCATCTTCACCGGAAGATTGTAAGCGGACCCGGCCGACACCTGCACATTGTTGACGGTCACCGTGGAAAATCCGCTGTGCAAGACCACGATGGTATAGGTGCCGAGCGGCAGATCCGAGAAGGCAAATTCCCCGGCGGTGGAAGACAGCGTGCTGTACATCAAGCCGGTCGCCGCGTTGGTAGCCTTTATTTCGGCCTGCGGCACGATAGCGCCGGATTGATCCGTAACAATTCCGCTGATGCCCCCGCGAAATGCCTGCGCGAATCCAATCGCAATCAGGGCCATGGAAAGAAAACTAATGAGCAGAGCGCGTCGCACGATCCCTCCTTATAAATGCACCACTCGATAAAATGCAGCACCCGGACACACCACTGAACTTGCGACGGGGCACTGAGTCGACGAGGAACATTTACGACGGGGAATGCTGGGGCATCAAGAGGAAGACGGACTCCTAAAGACCCGCTGACAAAGTGTCAATATTGATATCACACGATTCTTGCTGGTGTCAATGGAATGACAACATGTGTCAACGCAAAATGAGAAGTTCCGGTTTTGTGCAAAGTGAGAAGTTCCGCTTTGGGACGGCCTGTTCTAGCCTTGCCAATACGCAACGATGAGACCTTCGCCTGCCACTGTTGCGTCGATCGCGTAATCGGCCAGGTTCAACCGGTCCTCGCCGTCGGCGGTGTAGAGATCGTAGGAATCGTCAACCCCGCCGGCCGAATTAGGCCACAGTTCCTTGACCACTCCAACCAGCGTGGAGTGGTTCACTGTTTGCGTGCCGAAATACATCTTCCCGGTGAGCCCGGCGATCACCGACACCCGAATGCGGTTGCACGGCGTTTCCACCGTCGCCAGCGGTACCGGTGTGCCGGGCGTGGGAACATTGACGCGACCTAGAGCTTGAGGAGACATTCTCGAAACCTTCCTTCGCCCACAGACTTTAGCTCGGCACTCGCTGGATACCGAAGCCTCGGCTCGCCTGGCCCCCGCGAAACATTCCTGATTCAATTGCTTGCCGCTTCCAACGAAATTTCGACGGTTTGTGACCGCCCATCTCGCGCTACTCTGAGGATGAAGCGTGCAGACAGCCACTGGATCGAGCACTCAACCGCCGGCAGTGCACTTCAACCTGTTCGGTCCGGCTCACCTGCTGATTCTTATTGCGGTCCCGCTGCTGGCCTGGTTCTTGGGCCGGTGGGCCAGGCGCGGCCCTGGCGCGGCGCGCTGGGTTCGATACGGCTTGGCCGCGTCCCTGGCTCTGACCGACCTGGTGTGGTACGCCTACGTCCTTCGGACCGAGGGGTTTCGCTTCCCCGACGATCTACCTCTCGAACTCTGCGACGTCGCCCAATGGGTCACCGTGGTAGCCGCGCTGAGCTTGAGCCCGATCGCGTTTGAGATCGCTTATTATGCAGGCATCGCGGGCAGCGGCATGGCGCTGCTGACTCCGGACCTCTGGGTGCCGCTCGCTTCCTATGGATCGGTGTCGTTTTTCCTGTCGCATGGAATCACCGTCATCGCGGTATTGACGTTGCTCTGGGGCCGCCTGGCCAGGCCACGCCCGGGATCCTGGTGGAAGATGCTGATCATTTTGAACGCCTATGCAGCCGTGATCGGCGCGTTCGACGCTATCTTTAAAACAAACTACATGTATCTGCGCCAAAAGCCAGTGGAGGTGTCGATTCTCAACTATTTTGGGCCCTGGCCTTTTTACATCCTCGGCGGAGAAGCGGCCGCGGTGATCCTGTTTTGGCTATTGTGGTTGCCGTTTCGAAAACCTCGCCCATGAAATAATCAAGCCCATGAAATAATCAAACAATGATCCGCACCATGGTGGTTCTGTTCATGGCAAACGCAGCTTTGTCGCGGGCGCAAACTATGAACATGGAAGAGATTTCCAAAGCCCTCGGTGTCCGCTGCAATTATTGTCACTCGGCGCCCTTCGGAAGCAAAGGCCAGCCGGAACCTAAGAAGGCGATCGCCCTCGCCATGATCGCCATGACTCGCGATCTGAACGCGCGCATCCAGGACGCGACCGGCAAACCTGCCAACGACGTTGCGCGGGTGGAATGCGCCACCTGCCATCGCGGCGTACCGATCCCGCAACCCATTGCAACCATCCTCCTGCGCACCCTCGCCCGAGGGGGCGGCGCGGCCGCGGCTCAGCAGTATCGCGATTTAAGGAAGCAGTATTTCGCGCGCGATACGTACGACTTCAGCGAGGACGCGCTCCTTGAAACCGTGGAGCGCGTGGTCGAGGGCCGGCCTGACGACGCCATCGCGTTGCTGCGCATGAACCTGGAATTTCATCCGGATTCGGCCAAAACATACGCGCTGCTCGGCTTCGCATACACGCGCAAGCCGGATGATGATTCCGCCATCGCGAATCTGAAGAAGGCGCTGGAACTGGATCCGACGGACGCTACGGTGCGCGGACGCCTGGAACAGTTGGAGGAATATCGCCGCCGGCGGCAGCAGCAATGAGAGGCACGGCGCGGTTCCGGTGACGGTTATCAAACGTGCCGCCCGCGCGGTCCTAATCGAAGATCTTCCTCAGGTCCATCTCGAGCGGCGGGTTTGCCATCCGCAGGATTTCGCCTTTGAACTCGCGCAGGCCTTCGGTCTTGGTGACGGTGTAGGCGCGCTTGGAATTGGCATCCAGAATCCAGACCTGGGCGACGCCTGCGTCCATGTAATCCTGGCAGCGCTTTAGAACCTCCCAGAAGCGTTCATCGCGGATGATATCGATGCACAGAAGCGGGACCCGCTGCGCAGCCTGATGCGTTTCGTCTTCTTGCGGAGGATTGCCCGCGTAAATGGCGAAGTCGGTTGTTCCCCTTCCGATGTTGTGTTGCTCGATGGTCCAGGCGCCGCCGCGCGCTTGGCGCTCAGCCAGCCACTCGCGCAGGCGGTCGATCGACATAGATGCGGCCTGCACCGGTGGAGGCTCCGATCGGCGCACCTGATCTCGCACCGATCCCAGGCTGAGGCCGTGTTCGTGCAGCAGTTGAGCGGCGAAGGATTTTTCCTCGCGCAAAAGGCCCAGGAGGAGATGCGGCGTGTCGATGAATTTGTGGTTCATACGCTCGGATTCCTCGGCCCCGTAGGCCAGGGCGCGTTTGCACTCTTGGCTGAGCGGCAACTCGACCGACGTCGCGATCTTGGGACCGGCCTGGCCGCGCCGAGCGATAGAATCACGCAAGGCTTCGATCTTGGCGAAAGATCCCAGGAACTGGTTGGCTAGCGCCTTATCTTCGCGGAGCAGACCGAGCAGGAGATGCTCCGTTTCAATGTAGGAGCCGCCGAACTGGCTAGCCTCATAGCGGGCGAAGAAGATGGTTCGCCGGGCTTTTTCGGTGTAGCGCTCGAACATATCCGCACTTTACTCCAAAATGATGGCGGCCGATTGCGGATGAGGCGGCCCGCCGCGTCTTGTGCTAGTTCGATTCCACCACGGCCGTCAAGACGACGTCGTTGTACAAGGCCGCGTCTTCGAAAAGCGCCCAAAAAATCTCACCGCTGAATTCGTCCACCTCACCGTTGGTGGATACCACTTTGCCCTGCGGCTTCACGATGAACATAAGCGGAGTCAATCCTGAGCTACTCCCCGGAGTGGCCGCGGCGGCCGTGGGGTCCGGTTGCGATAGCTTGGCGGACGTGAAGATTTCTTGAATCAGTTGCCGGGCCACTTCACGCCGCTCAGCGGGCTGCATCTTATCGCCGAACTGCTGTTCCAGCGCCTTCATCAGCACGAAGCCGAGGCGTTGATGCGCGCGATACAGCGCCAGGTCCGGATGCAAGATCCCGATCGCGAGCAACGGATCGCCCGGCCCAAACAGCACCGGAATAGACAACTGGGCCGCCTTCTCCACCAGCGCGCGGGCATCGGCATCGGTGGCCAGCGCCGACGGAAGATGCGATTTTAACAGGGCCAGGTCCTCGGGCCGAATATCGCCTACCAGGTTCTTGGGAGGGCCCGTCCAATGAAGCGTCTCGCGGTATTCCCACTGATGGGGTCCGATCGCTTTAACGGCCACACGGTTCACCAGCCGTAGCTTGCCGGGTTCAGAGCCTTTGATCGACACATCGCCCTCGATCGTACCGCCCGCGGGCATGCTCCGTTCCAGTGTGATCGTGCGGTTGTTGTCCGTCGCTGCTTCGGTTGATTTCCATCCGCCGCCTGCCGGAATCACAAATGTGTCTTCGACCGTCGGCGTCATCTGCAGGCCCCCTTTTTTCTGTGCTCCGGACAACTCAACCGTTCGCGTCCATGAACCGTCGGACTGAATCTGGGTGGTCACGCGCGCGCGGACGCAAGCGCTCAAAAGGAGCGCCGTACTCAACAGGATCGAGCTGGCGACACGTCGCATGCACTTGTATCGACGCATCGGCTTGGCTCAGCGCTCAGGGTTTGGCCCTAAGCTGGCTAAGGGAAGTAGCCCAGGAGATCCACATGGGACCTAGCCAGACGAGTGGGAGCGGGAGTCCTCTTTATGGGCGGGGTTACCGCTCCGGCCCGCACCCGGTTTAGTCGGTCTGATCGATGCAACTTCAAAAGTCATCCGCCCGCCCGCCATCCTTTTGCCAGTAGTTCGAAACTTGCGCCTAACGCCGAGCGCCCACCAGCGCCAGAAACCGGGCCTCCGCCAGAAGCGCGATTTCATGCCCACGTTCAGCTTCGTGATCCACATCCAGAAGTTTCTGCCCCTTCTCTTCCGCCTTCCAGTGCGGCGAGTGATCCCCGACCACCAGCACGTCGGTGGTGTGGCTCACCCGGTCCTCAACCGTCGCGCCGGCCTTCCTTGCCAGCTTCTTGGCATCCGCGCGCAGGATGGAGAGGCCGCCGGTGAATACCACCTTTTTGCCCTTGAGCGACCGCACTCTGGCTCGCTTTCGCGCACCCTTCTCCTCCTTCGTTTCCATATATTCCAGCATCTCCGCCGCACTGGCGAAGCATTTCCTGCGCTCGCCGATGCAGCGCTGGAGCACGGATTTCGTATGTCCGCTGCAGGTGAAATTCTTCACCTCTCGCGCGGTGACCTTGCGTGAGCCGACGCCTGTTAGCAGGGCCGCGTACAACTGGCCGATCTGGTGGACGTCGTCCGCCTGCCGCCAGGATTTCGCGCCGCTCTGAATTGCGCTGGGCGCGAATCTGGGAGCAAACGCGTCCGCCGCCACATCCCGGCGCCCGGCTCGATGCAACGCGATCCCGAAGTCGCCCAGTTTCAGGCCGCCGTTGGACGCTACGAACACGTTGCCCGGCGTAATGTCGCGATGGACGGCGCCGCTCTCATGAATCCTGGTGACGGCTCCGAGCAGCCGGATGATTTCTCGCCGCGCCTGCCCCTCCGGCCAGGGTTCTGGATTTCGGTCCAGGTAGCCTCCCAGATCGCCGTGCTCCATGTGTTCGGAGACCAGGCAGTAAAGAGGCGCTCGCCCGCTTCCCGCCGGAACCCGCGCAAACGAGTCGTACACTTCAACCAGCGCCGGCACTGATCGAAGCAGGTGGCCGAAGTATGCTTCCCGGTGCCAGGTGGCCGCGTGGACGGTCACTTTCAGGACACACATATCGGGGAACGAATTCGTACGCGGACGCCGGCTAGCCTGGTAGGCTGCGCCAAAGCCTCCCTGACCCAGGAATTTCACCACACGATACTCCCGGCCGCTCAGCGCATCCCGCACAATCAGCCCGGGTGGCAGCCATAAAACCGAGTCCACCGGCGCTTGCGTTGCTCGAATGGACGCGCGCGTCGCCCGGATGGTCTTGGTTGGCAGGGTTGCCGGCCAGCCCGCTTTTAGACGCTTCGAGATCCCCGAGCCCATGCTGTAATTTTAATTGGTGCGGTTTTAGTGGTGACTGAAGCCGGCGAAGTGGCGAAAAATTTCGGCACTCGGCCCAACCGCGCCCTAATCTAAGGGTCGCCGTTCAATTCTCGGTAGGCGACTTCTCGTAATGATCGATGACGATGAACGGGATCGGCGCCTTGCGGGCATCCAGCTTTAACCCCATTTGTTGGACGGAGGCGAAAATGGATGAACCGGAGGGGTCTGAGGCATCGAGCAGGCCCGGGGCGGCGGAGCCGAGGCTTACCGAAGCGCCGGGAATTGGAATTCCGGCCCCTTGAGCGGCGTTTCGCAGATCTTGGAGCGATAGCTCCAGCGTCACGTGATATTCGCCCTTCAATCCAGTCATATCCACAACCGGACGTCCGGCGAAATTGGTCGCGGTTTCAGCCAGGGAAGACATGGTCATGCGCTCGGCTTCCAGGTGCATCTTGCCGTCCGCCATGGTGACGTGCATGCGGCCCATGCGACCAGTATTGACTGTGATGCCCTTTCCGTCGCGCATGTTGCCGCTGACGCGAATCTGGTTCGATCCCATGTTCAATACTCTTTCTCCGGGCTTCGGATCGCCTGAATTTTCGGACGCGGCCGCCGGCGCGGGGGGCTCGGGCTCGGCTTCCTTCAACTTCGGCCCGTCTTTGCCGATGATGAGCGCGTAAACCGGCAAATCGCGGGTTTCGCGATGAATCGCGAGCTTGAAGCGCTCCGCGAGAAGGGCCTGGAGCATCTGGGGGACGTCTTTTTCGGTGGCGCCGGCGGGCAGCGTGGCCTGGATATCGAAGCGCTGGGCGTCGAGCGGATTGCCGAGCGCGTCGGCACCGGCGATCTGGTAATCCTTCACCTCATAAGCGGTGCGAATCAGATCGCGCAGGGAAAACGATCCGATATCGCAAATGGCGCCGTCCACTTTCATTCCGAAGTGCATTTTTCCTTCCCGCATAGCGGCGGGATTGAGAGGCCCAGCCACTTTGATGGAGGCGACTTCGAAAGCCAGCGGCGCCGGCGCGGGCGTTTGCGCGGGAGCGAGCGTGGCGAAGACCGTAGCGAAACAGGCTGCCCGGAGGGAAATCAACCGCATAACTCCAGGCTACTGCTTTCGCGAGGCTACAGGGCAGCGAGCAGGGATTTCTGAGTGTCCAGACGGGTAGTGCGGTCGCCCGCAAAGCGCTGGACGCCGCGGAAGATGGATTCCTTGTCCAGATGCGCTTCGGCGATCACATCGGGTTCCAGGCCGCCGGTGAGCCATTGATTGTCCCAGTCCGACGTGAGCGAATAGGCGTCGGTGAGGGGTCCCGCGTCGCGCAGCGGCCAGACGCGGCGGGTGCCGGTGGAGACCACCATCAGATCGTAACGGGCCGCGGGCGGCAAAACGGAATTACGATAGGATTCCGGCTGGCGATCGAATAATTCCTCGCTAATTGCCGCGATTACCTTGACATTAATTCCGGCTTGCTCCAGGCGCGGCAGGATGCTCACCAGATTCACCGTGGAGCTGGAGCCCTGGGTGACGATGTAGCCGTGCCTGGGCAGGCCGGGAGCGAAATCGCGAATGACGTAGAAGCCTTTGGCGGCGGCCTTCAGATCCGTATCGGCGAAGGTGGAGCGGTCCGCGACCGGGAAATCCGGACGCGCCACTTCGAGGGAGATAATGCCGACTTTCGGATCGCGCGCGGCGATTTCGGCGGCAGCGAAATAACCGGCTGCCACGTCGTTATAATCCCAAAAATTCAGGTGAATTGTTTGGCCGCGCGGAAACAATTTCCAGACTTGCGTGGCGAAAATCCCGAAATGCGTGCGGCCGTCGGCCGCGGTTTCAGGGCCCGAGTGGCCGGCCAAAATGTGCAGCACGCCCACGCGGAACTTGCTGTCCTGGTTCTGCTGGCTCCAGACGCGCGCTGGGGTGTACATGAGCGGAGTGAACGCGCCGTAGGTCCCGCTGAGCGCCCAGACGCCCGAGAATTTTTCAGGGTCGACGCTCGCGCTCTGGCTGATCAGGCCGATGGCGGTGGAGACGTTGCCCGCTTCCTGAATCGCGGCTTTGATGCGCGTACCCAGCGGATTGCTGACAGGATCGTAGTGGCCCCACAAGCTGCCGTGCTCCACGTTGATGGATTCCGAGAGGTCGGCCGCCAGCGTGATGAAACGGCTGTCGGTGACGTAGTTCATCCACTTGATGATTTCCGAGATGCCGCGGCGCGTTCCGGCGATTTCGCCGGCCTTGCGGAAGAGGGCGATCGGGACCTGTTTCTGGAATCCGGAGACGCGATTGGTGACGGTGACCTTTTGCGGCTCCACGGGAAGATTGGCCACGCGCAGGCGATCGTCCTGGAAGGGATCGTGCTTCAGATCGAAATTCAGCTTGGCGTCGTCCTTCACCGTGTCGCCGATGGCCACCAGGCGCTCGGCCAGCCAGTCGCCCAGGCCCTTGCGCTCCAAAACCGACATGGCAACGTCGATATTGGCTTTGAACTGGATCAGGCGCTCGCGCGCATCGGAGACTGCGCCATCGCGAATTCCGACAAACTCCACGCCATAATGATCTTCAAACGTTTTGGCCAGCGCGAGGAAATATTCCGAGTTCATCTTCATCCCGTAAGGATGGCTGGGATAGCCGATGATCTGCTCGTGATGGCCGGAAATCTTGCCGTTGCGCGCGTAAGGCCAGTAGCCTTTGACGGTTTTTCCGATAACCACCATGGGACGCCGGTCGGCCGGATCCCAGTCCTCCATGGTTTTGAGCGCGGACACCACCTGGTCGTAATCGTTGCCGTCATCGAGTGTGAAAACGTTCCAGCCGTAGGAGGTCCACTGATCAACTAAACGGTAATGATCGTATTTGGCCGCGATCACTCCGCCGAGCAGCGCATCGTCGATGCCGGCATTGTTATCGGAGAACATCACGCGCAGGCGTTTGCCCACCTGCATCGCCAGCGCTTGCGTCTTGAGCTCCTGGGCGTGGCCTTCGGTCATGGCGAATTCGCCCTCGAACGCGATCACCTTGGGACCGGAGCCTGCTCCTGACATGGACGCTCCCACCATGTCCCAGAATGCGGCTTTGCCGGCGGCGGTCGCGATTCCGATGCCGGAGGGTCCGCCGTTGACATCGTTGGTAAGGTCGGTGGATTCGGCGTGCCCGGCCAGTGCGCGAATGCCGCGCTCTTTGGCTTCGGCGAACAGCGGATGGTCGGTCAGATTGTGCTGCTGGAGCAATGTAGCGAGCGCGCCCGCGCCGCGGCGGAAACCGAGCGCGTCGATACCCAACATGGCGATGTGCGGGTCCACGTGATAGCGCTGGTCGCCTGTGGCTTTGTGTTTGCGCGCCAGCGCTTCGCCCATGATCATCCACAACGCGTAGCAAGTGGGGATGCAGTGGCCGCCGGCCAGCATGAATTTATCGCCATAAGGGTGCTTGGGACGGCGATAATCATAGCGCAGTCCCCCGAAATCGGGGCCGGCCAGATGCACGGCGACGTTGTAGGGCGTATAGGCCAGGGGCCCGCCGAAATGACCGGTCTGCGCGTAATTGCCGAGCAGGACCAGAGTCATCGAGGTCATGAAGCCGACGTCCTCTAGACGCTCGCGGTCGTAGGTTGAGTTCAGCGGTTCAACAGGAGAAAGCAGGGTTTGTGAACTTACGGCCAAGGGAAATTGCCTCCGGGTACGCTTTTTTAGAGCGATATTATAATATGCCAGATTCGCGAGGTGCGAAGGGAATCGGCTATTCCGGCAGCTTCACGGGCGGTTCCGGGAGGAAGAACGTCAGGCCGAGCGCGAGCGCGTAGACGCCGATGCCGACCACGGTGGCGGCGTGGGTCAGGCGCGAGGACGGCGAACCCCCGGGCATTAACGCAGCCAGGTGCGTGGTGACGAGCGCCGCCGACGTGCCCAGCATACGTCCACCGACGTTTGCCGCAAATCCTTCGCCGGTGCCGCGTAGGTGCACGGGATACACGCGCGGAAGATAATTGCCCCAGAAGGTGAGCTGCGCCACCGTGGTGAATCCGGCGAAAAAGATGCCGATGCGAAACGCGCCCAGGCTGTGTGTCGACATATAGAGGAACACGATGGGGATGAGCACGAGGCCAGGGACAAGGAACAGGCGCAATAACCGGCGTCGGCTGACGATCACGAGCGCCAGGGCGGCAATCACAATGCGTCCGGCCAATCCGCCGAATTCCTGGCTTCCTTGCACGCTCGAAATCGCTTGTCCGCGCGCGGCGGGCGCCAGTTGCGCCACTTCCGGCAAGCCCGGCGTGATCTGCGGCGATTGCTGGATGGTGCCAAACGCGGCGCCATAGGCGCAGGCAAAGAGCAGAGCGGTCACGATGGTGACGCGGCGGAATTCGGGATGGAACAATTCGCGTACACTGGGGCGCTTCAGCGTGCCTTCCACGCGCTGGTGCTCCCACTGCGGCGATTCGGGGAGAAACGGCCGGATGATGGCGAGCGGAATGGCAGGTGCGACGCCGGCGATTAATGCGTAACGCCAGGCGGCATGCGCGCCATAGATGGCGGGCATCGCGAGTCCCCAGCGGTTAGCGACGTAGAACGCGCCCGCGGTCAGGACGCCGCCGAGCGAAGCAAAGGCCTGGGTATAGCCGAGCACGGCCTCGCGCGTCTTCGGTTCGGGAAAAATTTCGGCCAGCCATGCGACGGCCGCGACGAATTCGACGCAGGTTCCAGCGAAGGAAAGCGTACGGAACAGGAGCAGCGATTCGACGCTCGGGGCCAGTCCCGAGGCGGTGGCGCAGAACGCGTATATGAGGATGCTGTAGGTGAGGATGCGGCGGCGTCCGAAGAGATCGGCCAGGTAGCCGCCCCACAGGCCGCAGAAGCCGCCGGCGAGTGGCGGAATCCAGAACAGGTAACCGGCCCAATCGCGATATTCGGGTGTGCCGGGGCGCAGGTGCGCCAGATCGGCGAGGGCGGGCTGAAGGATGAGTGGGCCCACCAGGACGACGTAAATGTCGAACAGAAAGCCCATGGCCGCGACGGCGCAGATGGTCCACTTGATGCTGGCACGCACAAGGTGCCAGCGTAGCAGGTGGCGTTGGCATGCGCCAACGCGGGATTGGGGATTGGGGACGTGGCACATTCGATATGATGAGCGGCGAGGTGCATCTATGCGCGTTCTGTTGGCACTCGGTCTGATACAGGCACTTTCCGCCGCGACGGTACAGTTGGATTCCGGGATGATTTCCCGCACCAGCAGCAAGGATGCCGGCGTCGAGGTGTACAAGGGCATTCCGTATGCGGCGCCGCCCGTCGGCGATCTTCGATGGCGTGAGCCGCAGCCGGTGGCGCATTGGGATGGGGTGCGGAAGGCGGATCAATTTGGATCGATTTGCACGCAGTCGGCGGGCGCGTTCGTCAGCGGGCCGAACAATTATCGCGTGCCGCGCGGTTCGGAAGACTGCCTGTTTCTGAACGTCTGGACCGCGGCGAAATCGGCGAGCGATCGCCGTCCGGTGATGGTGTGGATTCATCCCGGCGGGTACAACACCGGATCGGGTGCGACGCCCGGTTACGACGGTGAAGCGCTGGCCAAGAAGGGCGTCGTGCTGATCACGATCAATTACCGGCTAGGGATGTTCGGGTTCTTTTCGCATCCGGAGTTGACGAAGGAGTCGCCGCATCACGCCTCCGGCAATTACGCGTTCATGGACCAGGTGGCGGCGCTCGAATGGGTGAAGCGGAACATCGCGGCGTTTGGAGGAGATCCGCGGCGCGTCACCGTTTTCGGCGATTCGGCCGGATCGGCCAGCATCGCGAATCTGATGGGATCGCCGCAAGCGAAAGGGTTGTTCCAGCGGGCGGTGGGCGAAAGCGGCGCGTGGATGGGCCTTTCGGTTGCGCCGATGCGGACGCTGGCCGAAGCCGAAGTGGCGGGAGCGAAGCTCGGCACGCTCGCGGAGTTGCGCGCCAAGCCGGCCGAGGAGTTGCTCAAGGCCGGTCGCGGCGGAGGACCGGTGATCGACGGATGGTTTTTGCCCGAAGACGTCGCGACGACGTTTGCCGAGCACAAGCAGAACGATGTGCCGCTGCTTGTCGGATCGAATCAGGACGAGGGAACGTTCTTCCTTCGGCCAACCACGGCGGCGAAGTTTATCGAGCGGTCGCGGATGCGTTTTGGCGGTCGCGCGGATGAGTTTCTGAAGCTGTATCCGGCGGGATCGGACGAGGAGGCGAGCGCGTCGCAACTGGCGGCGTTTCGCGATGAATTGGCGTTCGTGATGCGCATCTGGGCGCGGGCGCAGACCAAGACCGGCCGCTCGAAAGCGTATCTGTTCTATTTCACGCACCAGCCGCCGTTGCCAGCAGGCCAGACCGTTCGCGGAGGATTCGGTTCGGGCGCGACGCATGGCTCGGAAGCGCAGTACATTTTCGGAAACCTGCTGGGGCCGCGCGCGTGGACGGATCTGGATCGCGAGGTTTCCGCGACGATGTCGTCGTATTGGATCAATTTCGCGGCCAACGGCGATCCCAACGGCAAAGGCCTTGCGAAGTGGCCCGCGTTCGACGACCGCAAGAGCGACCGGCCGATGGTGCTCGGCGACCAGGCCGAAGTCGGACCGGAGCCTAATCGCTCGCAGCTCGCGTTCTTCGAATCGGTTTACGAGAAGGAAAGCGAAGGCGAGCGCTAGCGCGCGCCGAACTTGTCGAACGGAATCGCGTCCTCGATGTGCA
>Ga0335074_10002191_pt1 | contig 26586 bp, 15 predicted proteins | sample Lox_Sample_23_FD_206715 | JGI IMG/M metagenome (GOLD analysis project Ga0335074, IMG submission 206715) | Soil microbial communities from Loxahatchee National Wildlife Refuge, Florida, United States - Lox_Sample_2.3 | ecosystem: Environmental > Terrestrial > Soil > Wetlands | place: USA...
TGGAGGCGATACCGGGTCCCCGTCTACTTATATGAAGCGGCAGCGACGGTGCCCGAACGGCGGAATCTTGAATACATCCGGCGCGGCCAGTTTGAAGGCATCCGGGATGAGATCGCCATCAATCCCGCGCGCAAACCGGACTTCGGCGAGGCGGGTTTGCATCCCACAGCGGGAGCTGCGGTGGTGGGCGCGCGGAAATTCCTGATTGCTTACAACATTTATCTGAACACTCCGGATGTCGGCGTCGCCAAGAGCATTGCCAGGACGGTGCGTTTTTCTTCGGGTGGGATGCCCTGTGTGAAGGCGTCAGGATTCCTGGTGCATGGATTGGCGCAGGTTTCGATGAACCTGACCGATTTTGAGAAGACACCGCCGCATCGCGTGTTTGAGGCGGTGAAACGGGAGGCCGAGCGCTGCGGCGTGTTGCCCATTTCGAGCGAGATTGTCGGGCTGATTCCGAAACGTGCCATCGAGCAGGCCGCCGGGTGGTTCCTGCAACTGGAGAACTTCGACTCCTCGCAGATACTGGAGAACCGGTGGGCAGCGGTGGCCGGCGGCAAAGCGGCGGCAGGTCCGCGCACCGAATTTGAGCCCGCAGCGGGCGCGGAGCCGCGCGAGGGCCCTCATGGCTGAGACCGTATCGATTCACTGACTCAGGCCTCCCTGACTCAGGCTCTGGCCGCACGAACTGTTTTCATCGGCTCCGAGGTCCCCGCTGCCTCCCTGTGACCTTCGTCATGTACCCAAAACCGGATTCTGCGTGCAATGTGGAGGTTAAGGGTAAATCAGGCATGCGTGGGCGGGTTGGGACCGGGAAGGGATTCCTGCACGCGAGACGCAGACCAAATCCCGATCCCGGCAGTTGAGCATCTGTACTTCGCATCGAAAACTCCCCCGGCCCTGCGCATCCTCTGACTTCATCCCGCTCGCGGCAGGTAGCGATCGACGGAAAGGCTACGCATGGACCCGGCTCGTTCCATTTGCATCGGGAATCTCAGTTCCGGCTTGCGCAGGATCCCTGGACCGGTCGTCTGCGCCCTGGGGCTGTTGGCGGCATGCATGGGAATGGCGGGATGCACATCTCCGTTCCCAACCATCAAGCAGGATCCCGTGCCGGCCATCGCTTCGTTTGCAGCCAGCCCGGCGGCCATCACTGCGGGTGCAAGCACCACGCTGAGCTGGACGGCGCAGGGAGCCACCAGCGTCACCATCACTCCCGGCAGTTTCGCGTCGAGCTCCGCAACCGGCTCGGTAAGCCTGAGCCCGACTGCAACCACGACATACACGCTGACGGCTACAAACAGCACGGGGTCGGCGACAGCGATCGCGACGGTTACGGTGGTACCGCCGAATCTGCCGACCATCACTGCATTCACGGCCAGCCCGGCGAGCATCGCGCTCGGTGCGATCAGCACCCTGAGCTGGACGACCGCGGGCGCGGCGAACATCACGATCACGCCGGGCACGTTTGTGTCGAGCTCCGCGAGCGGCACGACGAACGTGAGCCCGGAAGCGACCACGACCTACGTGTTGACGGCGACCAACGCCGCCGGGTCGGTCACCGCGACCACGATGGTAACGGTGGCCGTGGCAGGTGGAACGCTGAAGATCACCACCACAAGCTGCCCGGGCGGCACGCAAGGCTCGGCCTATGCGGGGTGCACAATCGCAGCTACCGGTGGAGCCCCGCCCTACACGTTTTCTGTCACCGACAGCGCGAGCTATCCTCCTTTGCCTGAGGGCCTGGCGCTGGATGGGCCGACCGGCAACATTACGAGCCCGTTGATTGGCGGGCAAGGCACCTACATTCCGCAGATCGTGGTGACAGACTCGACCGGCGCGCAAGCGAATGCGCAGATCAGCTTCGCCATCAGCGGAAACAACGCGTTCCTGGCCGGCATCTTTCCGTCAAACTCGATCTTCCACCATCGCGTGGACGCGGCGACCACGGGCCTGCCCGTGGATACCTCGCCTGCGGCGGCCATTTACAGCGGATACCTGTCGTCGACCATCAAGCCGTTCTTCGGCGGCAATGCCTACGCGAATTTCCCCAACGGAATTCCTGCCATCGAGGTGCCATGGAACCAGCCCGACGTAGCGGTTTCGACGACGGTGTACCAGTCGTATTTCACCTCGGGTCCAATTCCGGCCTATGCGCCGGTGGAGGGCACGAGCAATTCGACGGGCGACCGGCATGTGCTGGTGTACCTCGAGGCGGGAAACGGCAACATTCCCGCGCTTTACGAGATGTGGCAGGGAATTTATCTTGACGGGCCCTGGACCGATTCCTCGAATGCCGAGTGGCCCAACGTGGCTGGGAACGCGCTCACGCCGCAGGGACAAGGCACGTCCGACGCCGCCGGATTGCCGGTGGCGCCCCTGCTGGCGAATGCCGATGAGGTGATCGGAACCGGCACGCCGACGGCGCCAAACGGAACGGTCCAGCATCCCATCCGTTTCACCCTGAACCACATGCTGAACTACTGGGTGTGGCCGGCGACGGAGACCGCCGGAGTGGGCAGTTGCACGGCGAGCAATGGCAGCGCGATCGCCGTCGAGTCGCAGATTTCGCAGGCCACCCCGCCCTCGAGCTGCACCATGACCGGCCCGGCAGGCGAGATTTACCGGCTGAAGGCATCCGTGGCGACGCCGGCGTGCGCGGCGACCAGCCCCCAGGCGGCCATCCTTATCACTGCATTCCGGAATTACGGAATCATCCTGGCGGATAACGGCGACAGCGGCGGCTTGATCGGGACACCCGACGCGCGCTGGAACGACAACGACCTGCAATGCCTGACCAGCCTGACGCTCTCAGACTTTGAGCCGGTGAACGTGTCGGGGCTGATGGTGACCAACGACAGCGGGCAAACCAGCCACTAAACTTGCCTGAACACTTTGCCAGATAGCGGCCTGAGATGCGCTGCCGTAGACGCCCGCGCGACAGCCGGTGTTACAGCTGATTGGATTTAGTGGGATGGCGGGACGTACTCGGCGGGCAGGGCCGAGCCTTCGCCGAAAAAGAACTGCTCCATCTGCTCCACGAGAAATTGCTGGGCCTGTGGCGTCCAGGGCTGCAGGCGATACTCGTTCAAGAGCATCTTCTGGCGGTTGAGCCACTCGTCCCAAGCCGCTTTGGAGACGTTCTTATAGATCTTCTGGCCGAATTCCGAGTCGAAGGGCGGCTCGTCCAGGCCCTCCATCTCCTTCTTGTAGCGAACGCAAAAGACGGTATGCGCCATACGGGTTGCTCCCGAAGCTATTGTATGAGATGCCCCCGGAGCCGAGCACCCGGAATGAAGGCCAGGCGCATGATTTCACTTGACAAGCGGGTGGGTATCAGGTTGTTCTATCTCCACCTCACTTCCGTTTCACGGGCTCGAGACAAAGCAGTTCGATTTAAGCAATCCGCAACCGCGGGCCGGGCGTGGAAGTGAAACAGGCTCCCCCATTATCCGGGTTTCTTCCTTGAAAGGGGTTGTTATGGCAGAACCGACCGCAACAGGAGCCACTTCAGGACTTTCAGACAACGCTGCGGGAGCGATCGCCTACATCACGATCATCCCGTCGATCATCTTCCTGCTGGTAGAGCCGTATAACAAAAATCCGTTCGTGCGATTTCATGCGTGGCAAAACATCTTCCTCATGATTGCATGGTTCGCCTGTTCCATCATCATGATCGTTCCCATTCTCGGCTGGATCGTAGGCGTTCTGGGCATTCTCACCCTCTTCGTCTGCTGGATCATGTGCATTATCAAGGCATCGAGCGGGCAGAAATTCAAGCTCCCGTTTATCGGGCCTTTGGCCGAGAAACAAGCGGGCGCATAGAGTATCCGATTCTTTCCGGGGCGGCGGTGCGAGTGACCGAAGCTAGCGCCGCCGGGCTCGTTTGTTTGCCCGCTTCTTCCCTTTCGAAGCGCGGGGGCTTTTGTCTTTCCGCTTCTTCTTTGCTCCTGATGCGGAACTTGCAGCTGTGTGGCCTGTCAGCGGAATGCTCTGCTCCACAATTGCGAATTGCAGCTTGCGCTCCTCGGCGAGGATGCGGTCGAGGATGACCTCGACGCGGTCGCCTGCGCGGAAGCGGCGGCCGGTACGCTCGCCGACGATTTCGTGCGTGTTCTCGCGCCAGGTGTAGCGATCGCCCTGCAACGTATCGATGGGCACCAGTCCCTCAACAAACAAATCAGTGAGTTCGACGAAGAGGCCGTACTTCGTCGGGTTGAGGACGAGCGCAGCGAACTCATCGCCGACCTTGTCCTGCATGAAGCGAACCTTCTTCCACTCCACCAGTTCGCGTTCGGCGTCGGCTGCGCGGCGCTCGGCCACGCTGGACTCTTCGGCGATCTGGGCAAGTTCGGGTTCGGAGATGGGGGGTGAGACTGCAGCCATCTGCCCTTTCCCAGGTCCCAAAGCGCGAGGGGCCTTGGGCGCCCCGCTTTGTGGCAGACCTTCGTTCGGATGCGACCAGGGCGAGCTGAGGCGCGCGACCGTGACAGATCGCTGGGCGGGAACTCCCGCGCGCAAAACCTCCTTCGTGATGCGGTGCACGATCAAGTCGGGATAGCGGCGAATCGGCGACGTGAAGTGCGTGTAAGTGGGCGCGGCCAGGGCGAAGTGACCCTCGTTCGTCTCCGAGTAGCGCGCCTGCGAAAGCGAGCGCAACATTAAATAACTCAGGATGCGCTCCTCCGGCCTGCCTTCAATGCGCGCGGTCAGCTTCTGATACATGCGCGGCGTGACAGCAATATCTTCAGGCACTTCGTGCTCGCGTGGATTGCGGCCCTGGCCGCGTGATTCGCGACGCTCCGAGCGGGTTTGAATCCGCTTGACCGGCAGCGGTCCCAGGCCAAGAGAGTAGCCAAAGCTGGCGGCGAGCTCTTCGAATTGGACGACGCGGCGCGCATCGGGCTTTTCGTGGATGCGATAGAGCGAAGGCACGCCAAGATCCTCGAGCCAGACGGCAACACACTCGTTCGCAGCCAGCATAAATTCTTCGATTAACCGGTTCGCCCAGGTGCGCTCGGCACGCGTGACGCCGCGCATCTGGCCGTTCTCATCGAATTCAATCACCGGCTCCGGCAAATCGAAATCAATCGACCCGCGTTCCTCGCGGCGTTCGTTCATCAACTCGGCGAGCTTCTTCATGCGCTCGAATTCGGGGACGAGCGAGGCGTATCGCGTGCGATTCTTCGCGTCCCCTTCCAGAATCGCGTTGACGGCCGTGTAAGTCATCCGTTCTGCCGAACGGATGACTCCTTCGGCGATCTCGAAGCTCTCGATGCGCCCCATGTCGTCGAGCTGCATCAGGCAACTGAGCACCAGGCGGTCCTCGCTCGGGCGCAGGCTGCAGATGTCGGTCGAAAGCTCCTGCGGCAGCATGGGAATCGCGCGATCGGGAAAGTAAACGCTGGTGCCGCGCAGGCGCGCTTCCAGGTCCAGCGCGGAGCCGGGCAAAACGTATTGCGCCACATCGGCAATGTGCACCTGGAGCTCGTAGCCGGCCTTGTCCGCGCGCTCGCGAACCAGAACCGCATCGTCGAAGTCGCGCGCGGTTTCGCCGTCGATGGTGACAATCGGCAGCGCGCGAAAATCACGCCGGCTGGCCGCTTCTGCGGCATCAAGATGAGCGGCGGCGCGCGCTTCGGCCAGGACGTGCTCGGGAAAAATGCGCGGGAGTTGATGCTTCCGGATCATCAGCTCCACGTCAACGCCGAAGTCGTCGGGCGAGCCCAGAACTTCAATCAGGCGGCCGACCGGAGGACGCGTGGGCGTGGGCCAACTCGTGATCTCGACATCGACCACGAGGCCCTCGATGCTTTTCGGCCGGGGACCGGCTGAGGCCTCGGCGCCGAGCACGCGATGCGGAATCAAAGCCTCTTCCGAGGGAATCTCCGCGCCGGGCGGAATAACGATCTGCTGCGTCATGCGGTCGTCAAAAGGGACGACCACGTTTTGGCGCTGGCCGCGATCCGGTCTTGCGTAGTGAAAGACGCCGGCCACGGTTGGGTTGCGCCGCTCAAGAACGCGGACGATGCGCCCTTGCATGCGTCCGTCTGCCTTCGGAGGATCGACCTCAACCAGCACCTGGTCGCCCTGCATGGCGGAGTGGATTTCGTTGGGTGGAATGAAAACGTCCTTATCCTGCCCTGTTTGCTGGCGCGAATTCGGTCGCACAAAGCCGTAGCCGTCGCGATGCAGATCGAGGCGGCCGGCGAGCAGGTTCTCACGCGTGCCGGCAGCAGAACGGCCGGCAGCGCGCGGAAGACCCCACTGTTCGCGATCGATCTTGACAAGCTGGCCGCGCGCAGTGAGCCGCGCCAGTTGTTCGAGCAGCAAACGTCGCTCGCGGCCGCCGCCCAGCCCCAGTTCGCGAACCAGTTGCTTGTAGCCGGCCTTCTGGCCGGGCGACGCGTTGATGCGGGCGACCAGTTCGCGGTCGGTCATACGCCAAGATTACGGCAATTACGAAGGTGTAACCATTCAGATGACGGGTTGCACAGGATTTTGCATCATGCCTTAGAATGGGGGTGACGCCGCATCTGGCGGAGTGGGTTGGCGAATGCGTTCGCTCCTGGCCGCCGGAAGATGCCGGAAAGGCCAGTGGACGGCGAACGCAATTTTATTTCGGGTTTCAGCCAATCGCCTTGCCTTGGCATCCCCCAGTCCCCAACGGACAGAAAAGGAAACGACCCTTGAACGCAATGTGGAAACCAAGCCAGACCGGATCGACGATGCCAAACCAGACGCCGGAACCGCAGCACGCGGCACCTCCGGCCCACGTGCCTGAAAGCCCCTCCCGCGTGCAAGCGGCGAGTGCGGATCAGGCCACTATCGGCAAGGGGCTCTTTATCAAGGGCGAGATCACCGGCTCCGAGTCGCTGTATATTGACGGCAAGGTGGAAGGCGCGATCAACCTGCCTGGCAACCGCGTAACGGTTGGCCGCAACGGCCAGGTGGGCGCCAACATCACGGCGCGCGAAGTGGTGGTGCTGGGCAAAGTGCGCGGCAACGTCTCCGCTTCAGACCGCGTAGACATCCGTGCGGAAGGATCGCTGAACGGCGATGTAGCCGCGGCGCGCATCAGCATCGAAGACGGCGCCTACTTCAAGGGCGGCATCGACATTCGCAAGGCCGACGCCAAGCAGGAGAAGCAGGGCGGGCCGGTCGCGGTGACCAATTCCGGCGCCTCGCACGAGACCGCCAAGGTTGCGCAGGCTTAAAGCCGGGGAAGAACTTCGCAGAGCGCGGGCGTTTCCCGAACCCGGGAGACGCTCGTCTTTTTTCCGCACGAGTTGCGCCTCCGCCCCGGCGTGGATGCCGTTGGTCTTGCGCCAGTTTATCCCAGCCTGACGCGCCGCATCACGACACGGGGAAGGGCCGATCCGGCTTTTTCCAGGATCCATTTTGCGATCACAAACCACACCACCGTGCCGGCCAGAAGAATCACGGCATCGATGAATCGTGCGCGATGGAGCAGCGGCGCCGGGGGCAAATGCCTCACCGCGATACGCAAGGCCTCGGCGATCAACCAGGCTGCCGCACCTCCCGCAGCTGATCCCATCAGGCAGCGGCCCATCTCAGGGAAATCGAGGCTCGCGAGCGACACCATGCGGCGCTTGTGCAGCAGCAGGGCGATGGTGAGTGTTTGCAGCGCGATGCCCGCGTCCGACGCGGCGGCGAGCCCGATGGCGCCCCACCAGTGAAACAAGGCGGCATAAATGGGCAGTGACACCAGCGTCACAATCGTGCTGGCAACCATGGGGACGAAGGTATTTCCCGCCGCATAAAACGCGCGCGAGTAAATCGCCTGCGCCGACCACAGAAAAAGCGAAACCGAAAAGACCGCGAAATAGACGGCGCAAAGACGCGAGTCGGCCGTAGAGAAACGCCCTCCGGTAAAGACCAGATCGATGGCAGGCCAGCCCAGCGCCACCATGGCCGAGGCCGCAAGCAGGCCGAGCGACGCCACGCGCGAAACCGAGTCGGCCACGCTGGTGGCAAAATCGTAACGGCGGCCGTGTGCCCACAAATCGGTAAAAAACGGCAATGAAGCAACGCCGGCGGCCTGCGCCAGCATGGCCATGGGCGCGGTAAAGAACTGCTTGGCGTAATTGAACAGCGTGACCGCCCCGCCGATGGCCGAGGCAAAGTGGCCGATGATCCAGTTGTCGGCGGTGACCAGCGAAACACCCACCATCAGCGGCAACGAGAGGCGTACCCACTCGCGCAATCCTTCGTCGTGCCAGTCAAGGAGGAATTGATAGCGCGCGCCGGCGCGGCGGGCAAAGAACGCGTTCAGTAAGAACGGGCCGAAGGCCGCTCCCGCGACGGTGCCGATCGCCAGCGACGAAACGCCGATCCGCTTCACCAGCAGCAGCCCGCCCACGATGGTTCCCATGTTGTAAATGAGCGGCGCGACCGCCTGCACACTGAACTGCTTGCGCACCAGCAGCACCGCGCCGAAAACCCCTCCGGCAAAGAAGAACAGTTGCGCAGGAAGCAGAATACGCGTGAGCGTGATGCAGAGTTGCGCCTTCTCCGCGTCAAAACCGTTGAACCACCAGCGCACATAAAAGGGAGCCAGGATCTCGGCGAGCACGATGGCGGAGCCCAGCACGACATACATGGTGGAAAGAATGACCGAGAGCGACCGCTCGCCTTCCTTCTCGCGGCCTTCCTGCCGGTAGCGCGTGAGGATGGTGATGAAGGTGATGGAGGCTGCTCCGCCGACGAGAAAATACGAAATCATGTCGGGCAGGTAGAAGGCGGCATTCAGCGCGTCGGCCTGCATGCCGCTGCCGAAGAGCCAGGCGATGTACTTGGTCCGCACCAGCCCGATGACGCGCGACAGGAAGGTGGCGGCCATAAGCAGCACAGTGGCAGAAAAGACGCTGTGAGCGTGCGATGGACGTAAAACGGCCAGGATGCGCTTCCACCATGGAGGCGCCGCAGGGCGTGTTGCCGTCTCGCCAGCAGGACTCGGTTGCGGCGGATCGGGAGTTGAAGCGACGCTGGTCACTGAGGTCGATTTTACCGGGACGCGCCGCGCCAGGCTTCGGATTGCGGAGAACCCCGCGTATTCTGTTCCCATGAAGGCTTTTTACTGCTTCTCTTTTGCTTTGGCGGCGGCGCTCATTCCCGCGCTGGCTTTGTTCGGCCAGACGATTCATAGCCGGAGTGGATTCACGCTACCGCCCCCGCCTGAGGCAAAGGTCGCTCTGGTAACCGACGATTATTTCGGCACCAAGGTGGTGGACGATTACCGCTGGCTGGAAGACGCCAACAGCCCGGAGACAAAGGCCTTCATCGATGACGAGAACACTTATACCGCGCGGTATTTCGACCAGGCGCGGATGCGGCCCCAATTCGCCGACGACCTCGACCAACTGGAACACGTGACAACCTGGACCATACCCATCCTGCGCGGAAATGACTTGTTTTTTGAAAAGACGCTGGCCGGCGAGGGACAGGCGTCCATCTACGTGCGGCATGGATGGACGGAAAAGGAGAAACGGCTGATCGATCCGGCGCAATTCAGCCGCGACCCGAACACGTCGGTCGATCTGGCCGACGTGTCGCGCGACGGTACACTGCTGGCCTACTTCGTGCGCGAAGGCGGCTCAGATGATACGACGGTGCATGTGCTGAACGTGAAAACCGGCAAGACGCTCTTCGACGTGATTCCCCGCGGGGATTACATGGGCGTGCTGTTCACGCCGGACGGCAGCGGGCTCTACTACTCGCTCAGAACCGCCAAAGGTCCGCTGCTCTTCGAACACAAGCTGGGCACGCTTGCCGGGCGCGACACGCTCGTGTTTGGGCACGAGTTTCGCGGCGAAGAGCTGGGACCGGGCGATTTGATCTTCCCGGCCGTGAGCGATGACTACCGCTATCTCGTGCTCGAAATCGACCGCGGCGTGCCGGCGAAACGGGTCGATATCGTGTACCGCGACCTGACTAAGCCTGGTTCGTACTTCGACGTCTTGATCTGGGGCGTGGATTCGCGCTTCTCCGCCGATGAAGTGAAGGGCGTCTGGTATGTGAAGACCGACTACAAAGCTCCCAATGGCTGCATTCTGAAGGCCTACCCCGGCATCATGCCCGACGCGTGGGACAAGGTGGTTCCCGAAGCAGCGGACCCGATTGAAGGCTTTAACATTGTGGGCGACCGGATTTACGTCGACCGCCTGCACGATGTGAAGACAGAGACGACAGTCTACTCGCTCGAAGGCAAACCGGTGGGAAGCGTGGAGTACGACGGCATCGGCGCGGCGACCACAATGGCGGGCCGGAGCACCGACCGTTACGGCTTCTTCAGCTTCGAATCGTTCATTATGCCCCCGACGATCTACCGTCTCGACACCATGACCGGCAAACGCGAGATCTTTGCGCAGACGAAGGTTCCTTTCGACACCAGCGAGTACGAGTTGAAGCAGGTGTTTTACCAGTCGAAGGATGGTACGCGGGTTCCCATGTTCATTGCCGGAAAGAAAGGGCTGAAACAGGACGGCAGCGAGCGGCTGCTGATGACCGGCTACGGCGGGTTCGATGTGAGCATGCTTCCCGCATGGAACGCGGTGTTCGCGGCCTGGATGGAAGAGGGCGGATGGTTTGCGCTGCCCAACCTCCGCGGCGGCGGCGAATACGGAGAGCAGTGGCACGAGCAGGGAATGTTTGGAAAGAAACAGAATGTGTTTGACGACTTTTTCGCCGCGGCGGAATATTTGATCGCCAACAAGTACACCTCGCCCGAGCACTTTGCCATCATGGGGCGATCGAACGGAGGGCTGCTGATGGGCGCGGCCATCACCCAGCGGCCCGATCTGTTTTCCGCAGTGGAGTGCGGATACCCGCTGCTCGACATGCTGCGCTACCAGAAGTTCGAGGAAGGCCCGCTGTGGACCACCGAATATGGCTCATCGGACAACAAAAAGCAGTTTGAGTACTTGCTCAAGTATTCCCCCTACCAGAACGTGAAAGCGGGCACCAGGTATCCAGCCGTGCTGTTCTGGACAGGGGCCAGCGATACGCGCGTCGATCCCATGCACGCACGCAAAATGACAGCGCTGCTGCAAGCCGATTCTTCGAGCGGGCGGCCGATCCTGTTGCACTATAGCGTGGCCGGCGGGCACTCGTCGGGCGTGAGCGTGGACCAGGAAATCCAGGACGGGACCGACCAGCTCACCTTTCTTTGGACGGAAACGGGACAACCCTCAGTACACAAGTAATGCTTTTGCCCGCCCTTCGCCGGAATTGCGCGCGAACGGGAGATGTCCGAGCGTAACCTCATGCCTCCGGGGCATTTTCCGATAAAGAATAAGCGGAAGCAACAAACTCAGGCGCAGGCACAGCCACAGGGTGCTGCCTGCGGAGATTCTCCGCGGATGAATCGTGAGCGGATTCCGCGGCCTGCGCCGAGAAAATGAACGCAGAGTGCCCGGCCGCGAGAGAGGCTTGCACCGAGGCGCAGCGCGAGCACGGGGAACCATGCCGCAAGCTGAACTGGAAAGCAGCAAGACAGTCAGGGAGCAAGAGGACGCGAGACTCGCTGCCCTGGCTTCGACGGGTATTCTCGACTCCGCGCCGGAGCCCAGCTTCGATGCCATCACGCGGCTTTCCGCAGAATACTTCAAGGCGGATACTGTGCTTCTTGGGTTCGCCGATGAAAGCCGCATCTGGATCAAATCGTACTGGGGCGAGCCGGTGCGCGAGTTGCCGCGCAGCCACTCTGTTTTTGAGATGGTGCTCAAGGAAGACGGTCCGGTGGTTGTGCCTGATGTGACCAGGCATCCGCAACTGGCGGGGTCCCGGCTCACAGTGCGCAGGCTCGAGGTGATCTCATTCGCCAGCGCGCCCGTTCGCTCCGGCGACGGCAAGATTCTGGGGGCGCTCACTGTCTTCGGCTGCCAGGCGCGCCGCAGTATGGCGCTGCACGAGCTGCACATGCTGGAGAGCCTGGCCGATATTGTGGCCGGCCAGTTGGAGCTGCGCCGATTGCGCAAAGCGGTTCACGCCTACCTCCCGCGGACCGCGCCACCACCCGAAAATGTGACAGGGATCTGGCCGCGCAAATCGGATCTGCGGCAGGCGCTGGAAAAAAACCAGTTCGTGCTCTATTACCAGCCCGAAGTCGAACTTGCCACGCGGAAAATCGTGGGGCTCGAAGCGCTGATCCGCTGGCAACATCCGAAGCGCGGAATGATTGGCCCGATGGATTTTATTCCCCTGGCCGAAGAGACAGGGCTGATCCTGCCTATCGGCGACTGGGGGCTTTCCGAGGCGTGCCGGCAGATTCAAACCTGGTGCGATCAGGATCCCGAATGCTGTGCGCCGCGCGTCTGCGTGAATCTTTCGGCACGTCAATTTGCGCGCGAGGGGTTGGCCGACCACGTGGAGGCGCTGCTCCGCCAGTCGGGCGTTGCAAGCCGGCAGCTTGGCCTGGAGATGACCGAGTCCAGTATCATTCCCGACTCGAGCACGGCAATGGAGGTGTTGGGTAGCTTGCGACGGTTGGGGGTGTCGCTGCTGATGGACGATTTCGGCACCGGGTACAGCTCGCTTAACTATCTGCATACGCTGCCCTTTGATGTATTGAAGATTGACCGCTCGTTTGTGGTGCGCATGACCCAGGGCGAGCAGCCGCTGCAGATTGTGCGCACCATCGTCGAACTGGCGCGCGTGCTGGGCATGGACGTGGTAGCCGAAGGGATTGAAACGCGCGACCAATATGACTTGCTGCGCCGGCTGGGTTGCCGCTTCGGCCAGGGATACCTGTTTTCCCGGCCGGTTCCGGCAGAGACGGTGAGCAAAATGCTTCGCCTGCCGGGACGGATTCTGCCCGAGCCCACCGCCGGCGGCGCGGCAAATTAAGGAAGTTCTGGCGAGGTTTGTCGAGCGAGCCATTTTGGGAATGACGGCGGATCCTTCCAAATCCGGGATTGCGGAGGCGCTAGGATGGGCAAAGCCGCACGCGAAAACGCACGCTCCGCGCTACCCTCAAAGCCATGCAGACTGCCCAAGGCCAGCCCTCCCCGATTTCTTCGAGCTTTGCCGGGCTCCTGGCCACGCTGACCGCGCCGCTACCTGACCGCGCAACCACGCCGCCGTGGAACGACGAGGATCTGGGTGAGGATGTCGCGACGCTCAGCTACGAGCAGGCTTTGCGGGCTCATGCGCGCTATCGGATAGATGAGCGGGAGGAGCCTCCGAAGTGTGCGCCAGCCGCAACGCAGAATGTTGGACCCGCGCCCGCGCAGGCGAATGAAGCCACTTCTCAGCTTCAACCGGCATACGATTTGCGCACCGCGAGTGTCACCATCCGCTTAAGCAAGGCGGAGCGTGCGCAAATGCATCAGCGCGCAGCAGAAGCGGGCCTGACGGTGTCGGCTTATCTCAGGTCGTGTGTCTTAGAGGCCGATGCGCTGCGCGCGCAAGTGAAACAGGCTCTGGCCGAGATCAAGGGTGCGGCTGGTGCCGGCAGCGCGGCCACGAAGGAGCGAAAGCCATGGTTGCGGTGGATTGAGCGAATCGCGCTGCGCCGCTGCTGACCATTTGCGCCGCAAACCGGGCCATCCTCTTTGACGGCGTTCTCCATCGAATCAGCACTTCACGAGCCTCCTTCGCACGAATCCAAATTTTTGACGGAACCCGCTCAACTGCTTACGATAGGAATACTCCGAAAGCCATCGCCAGCCCCCCGAAACCTTGCCAGCCGTGAGCAGAAAGTGGAGGCATGAAGATGGAAGCGCCCTCCTTATTCGAGATTGAAGAACAAGCTCGACGGCTTGCCGTGCGAATCCATCAAACTCCAGTGCACGAGTGGAACACACCACTGAAGGCCCGCCTCATCGGCGACGACACGAAAGCCCTGCTGAAACTGGAACTCCTGCAAAAGACCGGCTCATTCAAAGGGCGTGGCGCCCTAACCGTAATGGACCGGCTGTCTCCGGAACAGAAGAAGAGCGGCGTTGTTGCCGGAACCGGGGGCAATCACGGCATTGCAGTGGCGTTTGCTGCGCAAAGCGCCGGTGTCGATGCCAAGGTCATCGTTCCCAGAACAATCAATCCCTTCCGCCTGAAGGCGATTAAGACCTACGACGCCCACGTGATTGAGGTTGAGAACATCTCTCTTGTCTTGAACGAAATGCGGCGCATCGCTGCCATTGAGAATCGCGCCATCATGCACCCTTTTGAAAACCCCCTTGTTACGCTCGGCACGGCAACTCTCGGGCGGGAGTTTCTCGCTCAGGCGCCCGATCTGGATGCGGTCATCGTTCCCATCGGCGGCGGCGGCTTGGCGTCGGGTATTTCCTGCGCCGTGAAACAGATCAATCCTCGCTGCAAGATTTACGGAGTGGAGCCGAGGGGAGCCAATTCCATGGTGCTTTCTCTTCAGGCGGGTCATCCGCTCACCTTGCCAAACGGCCCGCGAAGCATCGCGGACTCGCTTTGTTCTCCTTGCACCGAGCCCTACAGCTTCTCGATTTGCCAGAAGTTTCTGGATGACGTTGTTCTGATCGATGACGACGAAATGCGAACGGCAATGAAGATTCTGTTTGAAGATTTGAAGCTGGCCGTAGAGCCTGCAGGGGCGGCTGCGACGGCAGCATTGCTGGGCCCTCTGAAAGATCGCTGCAGCGGCCTGAAGGTTGGAATCATCGTCTGTGGGTCAAATATCGACACTGAGACTTTTCATTCCCTTTTGCATTGACTCGAGCCCGCCTCACTCCACTTCGAGCACCAGGCACTTCAGATATTCGGTTTCCGGCAGATTGAGCACCACGGGATGATCGGGCGCGGCGCCGCGGCGCTCGAGCAGGCGCACGCGGCGCGTGGCATCGGCGGCTGCGGCGGCTGCGGCTCCCTCCAGATCGGCCCACGTTACGTGATGCGAGCAGGAACAGGTGACGAGCAGGCCGCCGGGGCGAATCATCTTGAGCGCGCGCAGGTTCAGTTCCTTGTAACCGCGCAGGGCGCCCTCAACGGCGCGTTTGGATTTGGCGAAAGCGGGCGGGTCAAGCACGATAACGTCAAAGGTTTCGCCCGCCTGCGACCAGTCGCGCAGAATCGCGAACGCATCGGCTTCGATCCAGTCAACTTCAGCCTTGATCAGTGAGCGATTCGTTGCGAGATTTCGTTCCGCGACTTCGAGCGACGCGCGCGAAACGTCAATGCCGGTCACCTGGCGGCAAACCTCGGCGAGATGCAGCGCGAAGCCGCCCTGGTAGCAGCAGACGTCGAGCGCGCGGCCGTGCGCGCCGCAATTCGCCGCGCCGAGGCGCTGCGCCCAATCCCGCGCCGCCGCGTAGTTGGTGCGCTGGTCGAGAAAGGCACCGGTTTTCTGGCCGGCGTTGACGTCGTAGTCAAACGCGAGGCCGTTGAGATGAAACTGCGTGCCCGTCACCGCATCCGCTCGCTCGGCGCTCCATAAAGGTTCGGCAGCCGGCGCGGGAAGTCCTTCGAGCTCGCGAATGCGAGGATCGGGCCGCTCGAAGATGGCCGCCGGCTTCAGTTCCTTGCGCAGGACGCGGACGCAGGTTTCCGCCACACCTGAGGCCAGCATGCCTTGGACGAGGAATTGGACAACGATGAGCGGGCCGTACTTATCCACGACCAGGCCGGGGAGCTGGTCGGCTTCGCTGAAGCAGAGGCGGCAGGCATCGTTCGCGGCGTCGAGCATCGGGATGCGGCGGGCGATGGCCGCACGCAGGCGCGCTTGGAGCAGCTTGAGAAAAGCGGCGTGGTCGAGAGCGTCCCGCGAGACCAGGCGCAGGGCGATTTGCGACGACGGGCTGAAGAGCGCGGTGCCGAGAAAGATCCCCCGCTGGTCGGCCACGAGCAGAAGCGTTTCCGCGGGGCTGGGGGGAACGATTTTCTCGATATCCGAGGCGTAGACCCAGAGATGGCCCGCGCGAAGGCGGTCGGCTGCGCGGCGGGTGACGATAGCGCCGTGCGGAGCTGGATGCGGCTGCATCTCATCAACTTCTGCAGGCCTGCCTGGTTTCGCGATGGGGGCTCCTTGGCCGGCCGGGCGTGCTGGCTTGCGGCGAGCACCGGACATCCCACGGTTGCGCTCGCTGTGCCCCGCCGAGGGCTGGCTCACTGACGGCTTTTGCGGCTTTCCCATGGGCTTAAGTCGCTGATTCTGAGCGCGCTCGCGCACAGCTAAAAACTGAGTTCATCTTATCAAGCTGGAGTCAGGGACAAGCTGCCGCAATGAGCCCCGAGCCCGGTCAGGACCAGGCCCACCCCGTATCCGTTCACGACTGGTGAAAATAACCGGCCTATAATGAAGCATGGCGACTGTGCGGCAGACCGTTCCGGCAGAAATCTCAGGTGCCGCCGTAGCGTCTTCCGGCGAGAAGCAAATCCCGGCTCCTAAAGCTCAGGAGCGGCCCGCGGAGCACACCATCGACGATCGCTTCGCCGCTCTGCTCCGGCGCGTGCAGGCCAATCGCCCGAACGAAGACATCTCATTGATTCGAAAGGCGTGGGAGTTCTGCGTCTCGCACCACGACGGGCAGACCCGCCTGAGCGGTGAGCCCTATATTGTGCACCCCCTCGAAGTAGCCGAGGTGCTGGCGGAGATGAAGCTGGACGCGACGGCCATCGCCGCGGCCCTGCTGCACGACGCCGTGGAAGACACGCCGGCCACCAGCCAGGAGATTGCCGAGCGGTTCGGCGACCAGGTGGCACACATCGTGGAAGGCGTTACCAAGATCGACAAGATTCAATTCGCCAACCGCGAAGACCGGCAGGCCGAGAACGTGCGCAAGATGCTGCTTGCCATGGTAAGCGACGTGCGCGTGGTGCTGATCAAGCTGGCCGACCGATTGCACAACATGCGCACGCTGAAGCACCTGAAGCCGGACCGGCAGGAGGCGATTGCGCGCGAGACACTGGACATTTACGCGCCGCTCGCGCACCGGCTGGGCATGGGCAAAGTGCGCGGCGAGCTGGAAGACCTGGCGTTTCGCTACACCGACCCAGTGAGCTACGAGCGCGTGGCGGAAGCGGTGGAAGCGCGCCGCGTAGAAGGCGAACAGTTTTTGCGCAGCGTGGAAGACGCACTGGTGGAGCAACTGCGGGAAAACGGCATCCAGGCGCGAGTGGAATGGCGCATCAAGCGCCTCTATTCCATTTACCAGAAGATCGAGCGGCAAAAGATTACCTTCGACCAGGTGTATGACCTGCTTGCGGTCCGCGTGATTACCGAGGACATTGCCTCGTGCTATGCGGTCTTCGGGTTGATCCATACGCTTTGGCGCCCGGTGCCGGGGCGCATCAAGGATTTCATCGCCATTCCGCGCGCCAACCGCTACCAGTCGCTGCACACCACGGTGATGAGCGCCGGCGGCCACCAGTTCGAGGTGCAGATTCGCACAGAAGAGATGCACCGCATCGCCGAAGAAGGCATCGCTGCGCACTGGAAGTACAAGGCGGGCGACAGCACGCTAACCGCGCGCGACGAGGAGCGGCTCAACTGGATCCGGCAGCTTGTGGAATGGCAGAAGGAGATGACGGATCCCAACGAGTTCCTCTCCAGCCTGAAGATGGACCTCTATCCCGACGAGGTTTACACCTTCACGCCGAAGGGGAAGGTAGTTGTGGTTCCCGCCGGGGCCACGCCCGTCGATTTTGCCTACACCATTCACACCGAGGTGGGCCACACGTGTGTGGGCGCCAAGATCAACGGGCGCATGGCACCGCTACGCACCAAGTTGCGGACGGGCGACATTGTCGAGATCGTCACCCAGAAGGATCACAAGCCAAGCCGCGACTGGCTTACGTTCGTCAAGAGTCCGCGCGCGCGCAACAAGATCAAGCACTGGCTGAACGAGGATCAGCGGGTGCGCGCTGTGGAGATCGGCCGTAAGCTGCTGGAGCGCGAGGCGCGCAAGTTCAAGGTTCCGATGACGCAGATCGACGACCGGGACCTGGGTCGCATTGCCAATGAGTTCGGCGTGGCCACGGCCGCTGATCTGCTGGCGACTCTCGGCCAGGGCAAGCACACTGCGCACAATGTCCTCAGCAAGCTGGCGCCGGGAATCGCTGCGCAACCCGAAGCGCCGGCAGAGGCGAAGCCGGGCGAAGCCGGCATGACCGACGCGGTGCGCAAGCTGCACATCAGGGGATCCGAGTCGCTGCAGGTGGAAGGGCAGAACGATCTGCTGGTGTATCGCGCGCGATGTTGCAACCCGATTCGCGGCGAAGAGATCGTGGGCTACGTCACGCGCGGCAAGGGAGTCGCGGTGCATGCGCGCAGTTGCCCGAACGTGCAGAATCTGCTCTACGAGAGCGACCGGCGCATCAATGTGGAGTGGTCTCGCGTGGCCGATGGAACCGCGGGCCAGGCGCAGCGCTATCCGGTCAAAATCATCGTCAACTGCGAGGACAGGACCGGCATGCTGAAGGAACTGACTGCGGTCATCTCCGACCAGAACACGGATATTCGCGGCGTGGAGTTGAGGCGCGACGAAGACGGTGAAGCGATTATCGAATTTGTCGTCGAGGCCGAGGATGTGCGCCACCTGAACCGCATGGTCATGGGCTTGCGGCGCGTGCCGGGTGTGCGCAAGGTGGAGCGCACGCAGAAGGTTTAAAACAGCTTCTAGCTGCTAGCCGCTAGCTTTCAGCCGTCAGCTTTCAGCTTGTTCGGGTTTGTTCAGTTTCCCGGTTACCGGGGATATTCCCAAAGAAATTGCTCGCAGCGGCCTTTAGAGCGGAGTCGGAGTGCGTGCGCTTGCGTTCGCGATACAAAAGCTAGAGGCTCGAAGCTAGAGGCTGGTAGCTTTCTGATGTCATACCGCAACCTTCTCCAAGACATTCGCGTCATCGACGGCGGGCTGGCCACCGAGCTCGAATACCAGGGCGCGCGGATTGATGGGCCGCTGTGGTCGGCGCACGTGCTCGAGGACGAGCCCGAGATTCTGCTCGCTGTCCATCGCGCCTATATCGAAGCTGGAGCGCAGTGCATTGCTACCTGCAGCTACCAGGTCTCGCGCATGGGCTACGCCGAGGTCGGCCTCCCTGCCGAGCGTGCTGACGCGGCGCTGCTGAGGTCGGTCGAGCTGGCGCGCGCGGCTGCGGCCGGGTATCCCGACCGGCGGGTTTTGGTCGCCGGCTCGCTTGGTCCCTACGGCGCCGCGTTGCACAACGGCGGCGAGTACCACGGCTACTACGATTGCTCGTTTGCCGACCTCGTCCGCTTTCATCGCGAGCGCATCGAGATCTTCGCCCACGCTTCCGGAACCGAGCGGCCCGATCTGCTCGCCTTCGAAACCTTTCCCTCCCTCGAAGAAGTGCGCGCCGTGGGCGAGGCGATCGAGCCCCACCCCGATTTGCAGGCGTGGTTCAGCTTTTCGTGCCGCGACAAGACGCACGTCTCGCACGGCGAGCGAGTCGCGGATTGCGCCGCCGCAGTTGCCGCCTTCCCGCAGACCATCGCCATCGGCGTCAATTGCGTTCCCCCCGCGTGGGTCCCTTCGCTGATCGCAGAACTGCGCGAGGCGTCCGGCAAGCCGGTCCTGGTTTATCCGAATTCCGGAGAAGGATGGGATGCTGCGGCGCGTCATTGGACGGGCTTAACTGACCCCGGCGAGTTTGGTGCAAAGGCTGCCGAGTGGTTCGCCGCCGGTGCGCAGATCATCGGCGGCTGTTGCCGCACGCGGCCGGCGCATATTCACGAAGTTGCGCGCGCGGCCCTAAACAAGAAAGAAGCGTAACCCGCGTCTCCGAGTCGAGACCTCGGGCACCCCCGGCCGGTACAAGGTTTTGCCCTCAGAGATCTAGTGCGATTGGGAAGCGTCCGGGTTGTTCCAGACCTCGCCCAGCACACGATAGAGATTCGCGGCGCGTTCGGGCAGCGGAATCTCCGATATCGGCTTGGGCTGTTTTGAGGCGAGCAGCCACCACGCAATCGGCGCCTGGTCGATGTCGTAGCCGGCATCGTGCAGGAGGCTCAGGCTCACCCGCCCGCTTTGTTTTTCCTGCCTGGCCTCAATCGCCTTGCTGCCTCCAATCCCTAGAGCTGGAGCGATCAGGCCCGCGCCGGGCACGAAGATTCCTGCCGCATCGGCGCCTATCTGCCCGGCCGTCAATGTGCGCGCGGCAGGAAGACTGCGATAGGCCTGCCGTTCAAGGGCGCAGGCGATGTTGTCCGCGAGGACCGTGGCAAGCTGTGAGTCATTTTGCATGCGCTCCACCACCTGGCGCGGCACCAGAATCACGCCGCTGGCGAGCGTCATCGCGTCACGGAACAGCTTTGTGTCGATCAACTGAAACCGGAAGTCGATCTTCGCCGGGTCAGTTGCAGGAAGTTCGCGCTGGAATGCCGGAACCAGCTTCTCCCCAATCTCATCGATACGCGCCTGCATCGCGGGATCGTTATACGGGGGAAAGCGCTTGGGGTTGATTCCAACAAAGGCCCTGCTCACCGCGCTCTGCTTTGCACTCGGGGGAACCGTCGATGGGTCAAAGTCTTCTTTGGCGCGCAGTTTCTCTTCGCCCTGTCGTATGAGTTCCGGGCTCAACCTTACCTTTTCCGCGACCACCGTTCCGTCGGCGCGCCGCTCTCCGTCGTATTCGATCCAATCACCAGCCTTGACGTCCCCCAGGGAATGCAGCGGAGCATCCCAGACAATGAGCGCTTTGCTCGTGATCAGGATGTTGTAGCCGTCGGCGCGTACCATCAGCGGGCCAGCTGGCGCGGTCGGTTTCGCAACCGATAGCGCATCGATCACCGCCGATCCCGTCACCCTGCCGTGCGCTGGTTCCGCGAAGTCTATTTCTTCGGCAGCCAGATCGCCGTTCTTCTTATTGAAAGAGCCGCTGATTCTTACCTGCTCTCCGAGATAGGGAGTCTTTTGCGGGCAACCATGAATGAGGGAGCGCTTTCCGGCGTAGGAAGTCGTATCGGTCTGATTTCCGCACCGGATAGAGATGGCATTCACCTCGAAGTCGGAGCGGGAAGCGGCGCTGGTGACAAAACCGGTGATCGTGACAGTTTCAGACCGGAGCCCAGGGACAACCAACAACCCGCTGAACAAGAGGACAGCGGGAAACTTCATTGCGGCAGTATAGCCTCAAGCTGTTTCGCGATCCAGAAGAATCCGCCTGATGCGAAGGTCATTCCAGGTGGGCCACTACTGGACGAGCGTCAACGCCGCCGTTCCTTTGCGCGGAGGAATGTAGCAGTCGGCGCGGAAGACGACGGAGAGCCTTTCGCGACTGAGCAGCTTGCGAATCTGCCCGTGCGCGTGGTCGGCCCAGGGACCGCGGTTGTCGAGCTTGATATAGGCGCGCCAGTGGCGCAGGGCTTGCCCCCCCTGCCCGGCGCGCTCGTAGGCCAGGGCGAGATTGTAGTGGGCGTCGGCGTAGCCGGGCGACAGGGCGACCGCCTTCCGGTATGCCGCCACGGACTCATCCAGCCGCTCCAGTTCATCGAGCACATTACCCAGGTCGAAGTAGGCGAGCACGTAACCCGGGTCGGCTACCGTAGCGCGCCGGTAAAGCTCTTCGGCGCGCCCGAACTGCCGCATGTGGAAGAAAACGGTGCCGAGGTTGATGCAAGCCGGGGCGTAGTTGGCATCGATCGAGAGAATCTCTTCGTAGACGGCGATGGCGCGATGCTTTTCCCCGGCTTCCTCGGCCTGCACCGCGGCATGGAAGCGTTCCTGAAGGCCGCGCACGTCCGGACTGCCGGGAGCACGCAGCGGAGAGGGGCGCGCAGCCGGCACCGATTCCGGTTGGTTGCCGCGTTCGAAGTCGAACAGCAACTGGCGCCGGATGGGATCGACCATGGCCCCGCGATGCCGAAACGCCAGCCGCGTGCCGGTGCGAACCACGCGCGCCTCCAGCAGGGGGTTCGCCATACCCGCCACGGCCTTCATGGCGAGAATCGAGTCGCGGATGGATGCCGCGGGAACATCGTCCTCGCGCAGCGAACGCAGAATGCGCAACTGCCCGAGGTCCTGAAAGCTGTAAAGTTCCTGCTGGGGAATCAGTCCGGCTCGTTCCCAGGCTTGCAGCTGCCGGGAACCGATCTGGAGGATGCGTAGAACATCCTGACGGCGATAGCTGGTCACTCCGGTGTGCTCCTCGAGGTGGTGCGCCACCCAGCGAGAGACGTTCCAATGCGATTATGCCAAGAGTGCGCATGAATAAGCGCGGCAGAATTGCGCCGGCAAGAAAAAACTCGTGGATAACGGGTGCATGATTTGGTACATGGTGAACAATCGGTGAGAGTTTCTTAAGAGACGTGCAACACAGGTGGGCGTGCGGGCCGAAATTCCCGCCCTGCGCTTGTGCGCGCGCTTTCACGCGGCCGCGTGCAAACGTGAGGCGCCGTCGCCGCAGCGCATCCCAAAACGGCGACGCCCCTTCGGCTCCGTTCTATTCCCGGAAAGTTGTACCCTGGCTGGACCTGGGAGCGATGCGCGGTTTGTTTCAGTCCCTTACGATTCTCTTTTGCTCCCAGTGATTCTGGTATGGTACCCTGCGGCACACGACTCTCTTTCGGTGCAGCAAAAATAGGGCCCTATGTTGGATGCTGCCTTCCGCTATGTCTTGGGAAATCCGCCGCGTCTCGCGTCGGTGGACGACAGAGGGAAAACCTTACTCGGCTACCGCCCGCAGCAGTTTCTCACTTCGCAAGTGGACCTCCGGGACCGCGTTCACAAAGACGACAGGCTCTTCTTCGATTCCCTGTTTGCAACCAAAAATCGTCAGCCGCATGGCAGCTTCAACATCAGGCTCCGTCATACCGATGGCAAGATCCGGTGCGTAAAGGGCAGTTTCACCCGGTGTCAGACATCCGGCGGAGAGACTGAGCTTGAGCTTCACCTGGCGGATGCACGGAACGTGCACGAGCCGGGTGACGCGATCCTGCTCAACAGCTTCAAGACGTTGATCGAGCAGGCTACCGATTACATCTATGTCAAAAATCGCAATCACGTGATCCTGGCGGCCAGCCGGGCGCTGCCCAGCCTTTCGCAAACCGCGAGGGATCGGGCAGAGCTGGTGGGCACAACCGACTATGACAACCACCCGGAAGAAGAGGCCGACACCTATTACCAACTCGAGGAGAAAGCCTTTGCCGAGGGGCAACGGGTCAGCCTGATTCAGCAGGTGCGGAATCAGGCTGGGACGATGCGCTGGATCGACAACCGCAAGTATCCGATCAACGGGCCGGATGGGGAATGGATCGGCATCTTTGGTGTTGCGCCCGATATTACGCAATACATTCAGTCGCAACAGAAACTGCGCGAAAGCGAAGAGCGGCTGCGTGACGCGCAGAAAATAGCCGGGCTGGGAGATTACCAACTCGATTTGCAGGAGAGGGTGTTCAAGACCTCTGCCGAACTGGATTCGCTGCTGGGCATTGGCGCGCTCTACGATCGCTCGATGGAGGGCTGGTGGCCACTCGTCCATCCCGCCGATCGGGAAGCGCTGGCTGCGGACTTGGAAGACTACCTCAAGAGTTCCGGAGAGCCATTTGACAAGGAGTATCGCATTATCCGGCAGACGGATGGAGCAGAGCGGTGGGTGCATACGCGCGGCAGGCTCGAGCGCGATGAACATGGGAATCTGCTCTGCTTGCGCGGCACAGTGCAGGATATTACGGAACGGAAGCAGGCCGAGGCAGCACTGCGCGAAAGCGAAGCCTGGCTGCGCGACGCGCAGGAGATCGCCGGCTTAAGCAGCTACGAGCTCGATATACCCAGAATGATCTGGAAGGTCTCGCCGGAGCTGGACGCGCTTCTGGGAATCGATGCGAGTCATGGCCGCGGATTTGAGGCGCTCTGGCCGCTGATCCACCCCGACGATCGCCCGATCATCGCGAAGCGACTTGAGGGGTACTTCGCCGGGAATCTGAATTCTTTCGACAGCGAATACCGCATCGTGCGCCACACCGACGCAGCGGTGCGCTGGGTGCACACGCGTGGCAGGCTGGAACGCGACGATCAGGGAAAGCCTTTGGCACTGCGCGGCACGGTGCAGGACATTACTGATCAAAAGCAAGCCGAAGCGGCTTTGCGTGAACACGAGGACCTGCTGCAGCTTTTCATCGAGCATGCGCCGGTGGCCCTGGCCATGCTCGATCGCGAGATGCATTACCTGGCAGCGAGCCGGCGATGGATCGAGATCCACGATCTCGATGGCCTTGCATTGATTGGCCGCTCTCACTACGAAATCTTTCCCCAGATTCCGGAAGACTGGAAGGCGGAACACCGCCGCGCCCTGGCCGGCGAATCCATCATTTCCGGCGAAGCCAACCTGACCATGCCGGACGGCAGAGTGCTCTGGTTGCACCGTGAGACGCGTCCATGGCTGGCCAGCGACGGCAGCGTGGGCGGCATTGTGATCTTTTCCGAAGACATCAGCGAACGCAAGAAGGCCGAAGAAGAGCTGCGCAGAAACAGGGAGCTGCTGCAGCTGTTTGTCGAGCATGCGCCGGTAGCGCTGGCCATGTTCGATCGCGAGATGCGCTACCTCGCTGTGAGCCGGCGTTGGGCACAGGACCACAACATTGACCCACGGCAGATCATCGGACGGTCGCACTACGTGGTGAATCCGGATGTGCCGGAACGCTGGCGAGAGACGCACCGCAAAGGCCTCGCCGGCGAAAGGCAATTGGTTGAAGAGGACCTCTACGAACACGCTGACGGAACTGCGCAGTGGATCCGGTGGCAGATCACGCCGTGGCGGACCGCCGGCGGATCGATCGACGGCATCGTGATGTTTTACGAGGACATTACCGAGCGCAAGCTGGCTGAGGGGGCGGTACGCGAGAGCCAGCAACTGCTCCAGCTCTTCATTGAGAAGGCGCCCGCCGCCCTGGCCATGTTTGACAGCGGGATGCGCTACCTCGCGGTGAGCCGGCGCTGGCTCGAAGAATACTCGCTCACCGGGCAAAACGTAATCGGCCGCTCGCACTATGAGGTGGTGCCCGACATTCCCGAACGCTGGAAAGAGGCGCACCGGCGCGGTCTGGCCGGCGAGACGCTTCGCGCCGAGGAGGATCGTTTCGAGCACGCCGATGGCACGGTGCAGTGGATCGAGTGGGAGGTCACTCCATGGCGCGCGGCCGACGGTTCCGTGGGTGGCATCGTTCTGTTTGCCGACGACATCACGGCGAGAAAGCAGGCCGAAGAGCGGCTGCGCCTGGCGGCCAGCGTCTTTACCGGCGCGCGTGAAGGCATCATTATCACCGATCTGAAGGGCACGATCCTCGAGGTGAATGACGCGTTCACGCGGATTACCGGCTACACCCGCGAAGAAGTGTTGGGCAAGAACCCGCGCATCCTCAAATCGGGCCTGCAGAGCAAAGACTTCTACGAAAAGATGTGGACCTCGATCCAGCGCGATGGGCACTGGTCGGGTGAAGTCTGGAACCGCTCGAGAAACGGGGAAATCTTCGCCGAGACGCTGACCATCGACGCAATCCGCGACGCCAATGGCCAGCCGACGCAGTACATGGCGCTCTTCAGCGACATTACAGAGACCAAGCGGCACGAGCAGCAGCTCGAACACCTGGCGCATTATGATGCGCTTACCGGCCTGCCCAACCGCGTGCTGTTTACCAATCGCCTTCGCCAGGCAATGGCGCAAACCTCGCGCAATAAGCAGATGCTTGCGGTGGCCTACTTCGATCTGGACAGCTTCAAAGGGATCAACGATAAGCACGGCCACTCCGTGGGCGACGCGCTGCTGACGGCCATTGCGTTCAGAATGCGGCGAGTGATGCGCGAAGGCGACACGCTTGGCCGTCTCGGCGGCGACGAGTTTGCCGCCGTGCTGTTGGACGCGGCCAGCCCGGAAACCGTCGCGCCGGCCCTCAAGCGCATGCTCGCGGCGGCGGCCGAAGAAGTGCAGATCGGAGATGTCGATCTGCGCGTCTCCGCATGCTGCGGCGTCACCTATTATCCGCAACGCGACGAAGTGGATGCCGACGTGTTGTTGCGCCAGGCCGGGCAGGCGATGTATCAGGCCAAGCTCGCCGGCAAAAATCGCAGCCACAATTTCGATCCCGGCGAAGACCTGCTCATCCGCAGCCATCATGAAAATGTGGAGCACATTCGCCAGGCACTGCTCAACCGGGAATTTGTGCTTCACTATCAGCCCAAAGTCAATATGCGCAGCGGGATGATCGTCGGCGCCGAAGCCCTGCTGCGCTGGCAGCATCCAAAGCGTGGTCTTTTGCCTCCCGGCATGTTCCTTCCGGTCATCGAACAGCATCCCCTCACTATCGAGCTCGGCCAATGGGTGGTGGAAAGTGTTCTCGAACAGATGGAGGCGTGGCAGGCCGAGGGTTTCAACCTGCCCATCAGCATCAATCTCAGCCCGCTGGAGTTGCAGCAGCCTGATTTCGTCAGCCGCCTGCACAGGCAGCTTAAGGCGCATCCGGCGATCGATCCATCGAGCCTCGAACTGGAGGTGCTTGAAACCAGCGCGCTCGAAGACGTGGTGCAAACCTCCGAAATACTTGCCGCCTGCCGCGAACTCGGCGTCTCCATCGCGCTCGACGATTTCGGCATCGGCTACTCGTCCCTCACATATCTGAAACGGCTGCCGGCCAACATTCTGAAG
>Ga0335074_10002192_pt1 | contig 26582 bp, 19 predicted proteins | sample Lox_Sample_23_FD_206715 | JGI IMG/M metagenome (GOLD analysis project Ga0335074, IMG submission 206715) | Soil microbial communities from Loxahatchee National Wildlife Refuge, Florida, United States - Lox_Sample_2.3 | ecosystem: Environmental > Terrestrial > Soil > Wetlands | place: USA...
CAAACACCCGAGGTGGGAGCCGTATGCGGGAAAGCCGCACGTACGGTTCTGTGCGGGGGGCGCGCAGTAATGCGTGTCCCTACCGCGTCTGTCGAAATGCCCTCGACGCATCTCCGGCCTGGCCCATATGGCCGCGACAATTCACAGCTACATGAGCCGCCCGAAATAGAATCGCCGGCGACCCCAGGCCTCTCACGCCCGCAGGGCCACTCCCGCCGTTTGCCGCTCCACCAGTCGGGCATACACGCCTCGGCGGGCGATCAGCTCCCCATGGGTGCCCGCCTCCACCACGCGGCCCGCGTCCAAAACCACGATGCGGTCGGCCCCCTGGATTGTCGACAACCGATGCGCCACGACGATCGTGGTGCGGTCCGCCACCAGCGCGTCCAACGCCGAGCGCACCGCCTGCTCACTGATCGTATCGAGATGCGAGGTCGCCTCGTCCAGCACCAGGATCGGCGCATCCTTCAGGAACGCCCGCGCAATGGCGATGCGCTGTCGCTGCCCGCCGGAGAGCTGGACGCCTCGTTCGCCGACCCGCGTCGCCAGCCCCTCGGGCAGGCCGGCCACGAATCCTTCCAGCGCCGCCAGCCGCAGCGCCCGCTCGATCTCCGCCGCTGACGCGTCCGGCCGCGCCAGGCGGACATTCGCCTCCAGCGTGTCGTTGAACAGGTACGTGTCCTGCGCCACCAGCGCGATCCGCTTGCGCAGCCCGTCCAGGGTCAGCTCGCGCAGGTTGCACCCATCCAGCCGGATCACCCCTGCGTCCGGATCCCAGAACCGCAGCAGCAGGTTCGCGATCGTCGTCTTGCCCGCCCCGGACGGCCCGACCAGCGCCACCGTCGCCCCTGCAGGCACCTCGAACGACACGCGCTCCAGCGCCGGCCGGTGCCGCCCCGGATAGGTGAACCGCACCTGCTCGAACCCCACCGCCGATCCGCCGGGGTGTGAAGGCGGAGCCAGCGCGCCATCGGTGATCGTCACCTTCTCCGATTCCACCACGTGCAGCCGGCGCGTCGAGGCGATGGTGTCGGCAAGTTGCCGCCCGACCTGCGCGATCTCGGAAACCGGCAGGAACGCCGCGACCGAGATCAGCACCAGCAGCGGCAGCAGCGCCGGCGCGATCCACCCGGCAAGCACGAGTGGTGCGCCCACTCCCGCCACGGCCAGCCCGCCGAGTCCGGTCGCGATCTCCAGCCCGGCGGTCTGGCGGGTCAGATCGGCCAGCAAGACCAGCCGCTTCTCCCGGCTGCGGCGCGCCAGGGCCATAAACCCCTCGCGCCGCCGCCGGGTGGCGTCGAACGCGGTCAGCTCCGCCAGCCCCTGTATCGTCTCGGTCGTGTGCGCCGCCAGCTCCGCCAGGGTGTCACGGGCGACCGAGGCCATCGCGTCGATCCGCCGCCGCCCCAGTACCGGCGACGCCCCCGCGTATGCCAGGAACGGCAGCAGCGCCAAGGCCAGCGGCCACGCCGTCCACGCCAGTCCCGCCAGCACTGCGGCCGGCACCAGCACCGCCACGAAGGCGGGCGCCACGGTGTGGGCGTAGAAGTACTCGACCGTCTCGATGTCCTGCGTCGCCAGCGCTACCAGCTCGCCGGAGCGCCGTTTCAGCAGGTAGGCGGGCGCCAGCCGCTCCAGCGTGGCGTACAGGCGGATACGAAGTTCGGCCAAGAGCTGGTACGCCATGTGATGCGCCAGCCACGATTCCAGCCAGTGCAGCAGCCCGGCCAACGGAGCAGCCAACAACAAGGCAATCACCAGCGCCTCGGTCGGCTCCCCGGCTCGGACGGCGCGGATGACCAGCGCGCCCAGCGCGCTCACCCCGATGAAGGCGACCACCCGCCCGATGCCGCACAGCACAGTAATGGCGAATTCGCCCGTCCACGGTCGGATAAACCCGAGCAGCGTCCAGATAGTGGCCGGCCAGCCAACCTCGGCGGCGTCCTCGGCGAGCGAGCGGACCTCCGGGCGCGTCGCTTCGTCGGGCTCCGGCTGGCGCGGCATCTCCGGCAGCTCGTCCAGCCACTCGCCCGCGGGTTCGGCGAGCTGCGGCCCCATCAGCCGCCGGTAGGGCCCATCGTGCCCAATCAGCTCCGCATGCGTCCCGGATTCGGCGACACGCCCGTCGTCCAGCACCAGGATACGGTCGGCATCGATCACGCTGGACAGCCGGTGCGCCAGGATCAGCGTGGTGCGCCCCTGCATCAGCCGGTCGAGCGCGCTCTGGATCACCGCCTCGTTCTCGGCGTCGACCGAAGAGAGCGCCTCGTCCAGCACCAGGATCGGGGCATCCAGCAGCAGCGCGCGGGCGATCGCGATGCGCTGCCGCTGTCCGCCCGAGAGCCGTGTCCCGCGTTCGCCGATCACCGTGCGGTAGCCGTCGGGCAGTGCCTCGACGAAGTCGTGGGCGTTGGCGGCCTGGCAGGCGGCGACAAGGTCCTCGTGCGTCGCCTCGGGCTGCCCAAGCAGCAGGTTCTCCTCGACCGTGCCGTGGAACAGATACGTGTCCTGCGCCACCACCGCGATCATCCGCCGCACCGCCGCGGGATCGAGCCGCCGCAGGTCCTGCCCGCCTATGCGGATCGCGCCGGCCTGCGGATCGTGCAGGCGCAGCAACAGCCGCACGATTGATGATTTGCCCGACCCGCTGGGCCCGACGATGCCGACCCGCTCGCCGGCCGCGATGGAGAGGCTGAGCCCACGATGCGCCGCTGCTCGCCCACCCGGATAGGCGAACGTCACGTCCTCGAACTCGATCCCCGGCGGCAGCCCGGCGGTCGGCACCGGCTTGGCCGGCGCTGCCGGCGCCGTGACCGGGGCCTCCAGCAACGCATGCACCGCTGTCGCCGCCGACTGCCCCACCATGCCCTGGTGCAACACCGTGCGCAGGTCGCGCAGCGGGCGAAAGATCTCAGTGCCCGCCATCAGCACGATCAACAGCGCAGTCAGGCTCATCTCGCCGTGCTGCACGCGCCAGGCGCCGAGTGTCAGCGCCGCCGCCGCCCCAAACGCGCAGCCCAGGTCGGTGATGCCCCGCGTCATTACGCTGGTTGACAGCACCCAGAGCGTGCTTTCCGTCAGCGCCCGCGCCTTGGCGGCAAGCATCCGCCCATAGGCACCGCTCTGGCCGAAGGCCTTCAGGGTGGGCAGCCCCTGCACGACGTCCAGGAATTCCTCCCCGAACGACTTGAGCGCACGCATGCGCTCGGTCGAGGCCATGCCGGTCTGGTGATGCGTCACCGAGGGCAGCAGCAGCGTGAACAGCGCCGCCGCCAGCATCACCCCGGCGACCGGCAGGTCCCAAAAAGCAATGAAGGCGAAGATCGCGACCGGTGCGAAGGCGGCGATGGCGACCTGCGGCAGGTATTGACCGAAGAAGGTCTGCAACTGCTCGACCCCATCGACCATCGACAGCATCACGCCGCCGGTCCGCTCGGCGCCGAACCACGCCGGGCCGAGGGCCACGATCTTGTCGTAGAGCCGCCCGCGCAGCACCTCCTGCACGTGCGAGGCGGTGCGGTGGGCGATCATGGCGCGCACGTCGTCGAGCCAAGGGCGCAGAAGGATGCAGGCCGCCGCCCCTGCCAGCGGCATCGCGAGGGCCGCCGGGCCGGCGCCCCGGAACACGTCGGCCAGGAACCGGCCCAGAAACGCGAAGCGCGCGATCCCCACCGCCAACGCGACCATCCCGATCAGCACCGAGGCGGCGATCCGCCCGCGCAACCCGCTTGTCAGCCGCCAAAGCCTTAGGTCGAAATACATGAAGTCAGGTTCTCCGGGGTGCCGATCGTGCCACGCTGGCGCCCGGCACATAAGTCCGCGATGGTGAGCCAAGGCAAAGGATGGTTTCTCAACCGCTATTGAGCTTTACGCAACGCGGTCGATGATTCCGTCGCCGCGATGCGCAACGTCACCGGCGGACACCTCGAATTCGTCCATCCCCGGTCAGTTCGAGGAACTTCGCCTTCACCTGCGAGAAAAGCCCTGGCGGAATGAAACCGTAGCTGAAGACGCCTGATTGCCCTGGCACTGGCGCCAAGCCGGCGTTAGGCCATTCATCGACATTGTGCTCCGAGACGATCACCCAGCTCGGTGCTGCATCCAGACCAAGCGCCGCACCTACCTTCGACGGGATCAGCACGCCGACGGTATCGCCTTCGGGCGGTGTATGCGTGATCGGCAGAATGACGACGAATCGTGGCCGGGCGATCGAGTCGGTGGCGGCGACGAGGCAAGCTGGGCGTTCCTTGCCCTGATCACGTCCGTGGGCTGCCTCTCTGGTCCAAAGATAATCATAGCGGATGACCAAGCCGGGCTTGGGCTCCGGCAGGGGCACGGCGGCCGCCTCATTTCAACAGAGCGTCGAGCTCCGCGTGCTCAGGACCCATCTCGGCGCGCCGCACCGCGTTCGCCACCACCGTCATCGCATCCGCCGTCCGGTGCGTCCGGCGCGCGGCAGCCACCAGCCAGTCGTAGTGGTCGGCCGACATCAGTACCAGTTCTCGCCGGCCGTGCCGGGTGATCTCCACCGGCTCCCGCTGCGCCTGATGCTGGAACTCACCCAGCTTGCGTTGAAATTCCACAGCTGTTGCCTGAGCCATGATTGGATCCCATGAATGAGCAGATAACACATATTATCCGTATTAATCTAACATCGCAAGCCGATTGCCAAAGGCTTGTTTTCTCGCCGACATAGAACTGCATTCAGAGCAGCCCGATGCCCCGAATCCCGCCGATCCCCCCGCTGGCCGCCCTTCGCGCGTTCGAGGCCGTGGCCCGGCTGGGCAGCTTCGCCCGCGCCGCCGAAGAGCTGCACGTCACCACCAGCGCAGTCAGCCACCAGATCACCGGGCTGGAGCGGACCCTCGGCACGATCCTGATCGACCGGGATGGTGCGGGTGGTCGGATCATTCCGACTCGCACGGGGAAGGATTTGCTGACCGCGGTGGAGAGCGCGCTCGGCGAGCTCGGCCGCGTCTGCGAGGAGATCAGACGGCGCAGCGCCCAGGCTCGGCAGGTGACGGTGTCCGCAAACATGTCGATCGCAGTACTGTGGCTGGCGCCGCGGCTGGCCAATTTCTCGGCGCTGCATCCGGGCACGGAGATCGCCACAGTTACCACCGACGACACGCCGAACCTGGCACGTTCCGGCATCGACATCGCCATCCTGCGCATCCGCCTCGACGAAGCAACCCCCGGCGATCAGGAGCTGTTTGCGGAGACGGTGTTCCCGGTGTGCAGTCCGACACTGCTGGCGAGCGAACCAGCGCTCGCCGATCCCACCGGGCTGAAACGCGTGCGACTGCTCCAGGAGCAGCACCAGAGCAGTCCAGAGATGGACTGGCACGCTTGGTTCGCTCTGCTGGGACTGGGTGCGGTGCCCGCCGGCAGCATCGTCGGCTTCAGCAGCTATGCCCCTACGATTGGCGCCGCCGCGGCCGGCACCGGCGTGGCGCTGGGACGCGCGCCGCTGATCGATTTCGACCTGCAGAGTGGCCGCCTTGTCCGCCTATTTCCGGTCGTGGAACGTCCCGGGTCCTGGCGCTTCGTCATGCGGCTGCGGCCCGGCGTCGCAAAGGACCGCACAGTGCGGGCGCTTGCCGCATTCCTAAGGGAGCAGGCGAGTGGCGCTGCCAGCCGTCGGCCTTCCTGCTGAGTGAATTGCGCCAGCGTTCTCACCCGGTTCGCTTCGTGAGCCGACCTCCTGCAGAGCGGGAAAGTGGGGTGGTACACCGCCTCCGCCGCGACCTACACCAAGCGCCCGAAAGAATGACGCTCTACCGCCGTCGCCGGCGTGCCGGTGGCACCCTCATCCGCCCCGCTGTGCGCGGCGTCCCTCTGCCGCGGAAAGCGCGAGAGGTGCGGTGGCCGCTTCCAGCCAGTCGCGCGCATCGGTCGGCAGCGCCGGGCCGACCTGCTCGGCGACCCGGGCGTGGTAGGCGTCGAGCCATGCGACCTCGGCGGGATCGAGCAGGCGTGGTTCGATCAGCCGGCGGTCGAACGGGGCGAGCGTCAGCGTCTCGAAACACAGGAACGGCTTTGCTTCCTCGGGCAGCTCCGCCGGCTGCACCAGCAGCAGGTTCTCCAGCCGGATGCCGTACTGGCCGGGCAAATAATAGCCCGGCTCGTTCGACAGGATCATCCCGGCCGCGAGGGGGACGGGCCTGGCGTGCCGCGACAGGCTGACCGGACCCTCGTGCACCGACAGATAGCTGCCGACGCCATGGCCAGTGCCGTGGTCGTAGTCGAGCCCGGCCTGCCAGAGCGCTCGTCGGGCGAAGCCGTCGAGCTGCACGCCACTGGTGCCCTGCGGGAAAACCAGTGCGGCAATAGCGATGTGGCCCTTCAGCACGCGCGTCGCCTGCTCGCGGAGCGCCTGGGGCGGCTTTCCCCGGCCGGTCCACATCGTGCGGGTGATGTCGGTCGTGCCGTCCAGGTACTGGGCACCAGAGTCGATCAGGTAGGCTTCGTTCGGGCGGATCGGCCGGTTGGACTCGGGCGTCACCCGATAATGGATGATCGCGCCGTGCTCGCCGGCACCGGAGATGGCGGGAAAGCTCTCGCCGCGAAAGCCCGGCATCTCGGCGCGCAGCGCCCGCAGGTGGGCGGCGGCCGACATCTCGGTCTCGCTCCCCGCCGGGCCGGCAAAAGCGAGCCAATGGAGGAAGCGGCAAACGGCCGCAGCATCGCGCAGGTGCGCATCCCGGGCGCCTTGCTGCTCGACCTGGTTTTTGCACGCCTTAGGCAATGAACAGGGATCCGGGCCGGCGATCACCATAGCCCCGGACCGGCGCAACGTCTGTGCGAACCAGGCCGGCGATCCAGCCGGATCGACCCGCACCCGCTTGCCGGCAAACCGGGCGAGCGCCGGAGCCAGAGCGGCCGGCTCCGCGACCGCCACTCCGTTACCGAGCCAAGCGCGGGTTTCGGCACCAAGCTTGGCCGGATCCATGAACAGCTCGGTCCGCCCATCGGCCTCGATAAGCGCGTATCCCAGAGGGAACGGCGCGTAGGGCAGGTCGCCGCCGCGGATATTCAGCAGCCAGGCAACCGAGGCCGGGTCGGTGATCGCCGCGGCGTCCTGCTTCCTCGCCTGCAGCAGGCCGGCGATTTCGGCCCGTTTGTCTGCAGCGCTGCGCCCGGCCTGCTCCAACCGGTGAGGCACCGCCGGCGTGCGGGGCGCGGCAGGGCGGTCGGTCCAGATCGCGTCGATCGGGTTGTCATCGACCGGGCGCATGGCAAGGCCCGCCTCGACGTACCGCGCCAGGGCCTCTTCCCCAATCAACCTGGGGTCGTAGCCGATCGCGGCACCCGCCGGGGCGTGCGCCGCCAGCCAGCCGGGCGGCGGCTCGTCTGTCATATGGCGGCGCTCCCACAGCGCCGGATCGGTCTCGGCAGCGAGCTGCACCACGTAGCGCCCGTCGGTGAACACCGCGGCCCGGTCGGGCAGGACGACGGCCAGCCCGGCGCTGCCGGTGAATCCGGTGAGCCAGGCCAGCCGCTCGGCCGAAGGCGGTACATATTCCCCGAGATACTCATCCGCCCGAGGGACGATGAAACCCTGCAGCCCAAGGCGCTGCAATTCGGCGCGCAGTGCGATCAGCCGCCCCGCAACGCTACTCATGATGTCATTCCGGACATAGAGATATGAACCGTATGCATCGCCGTGGGCATTTGGCTGCGTTTGGCGCATGGCTGGCCGCGCGACTTAGCAATGATCAATGCAAGGGTCGTTCTTATGTTGCAGTGCGAAAAGCCTCGGGAGTGCTGCGCCGCGACGACGTTGCGCTGGACCCGGTGGCCAATCGACAGGGAACTTCGACTCATGAACGCCTCAATCAACAAGAATGAATTCAGCTTCAACCTTCCCGAGATGCTCTCTTACCACAGCACCTGGGACGACTCCGACTACGAGCCCGTGCTGCCGCGCCGCCGGCAGAGCTGGGTGGCGCGTCTGGCCGGTTTGCCGGTGCGCTGGGCGAGCGCCTATGCCGATCGCCGGCGGGTCATGACCGAGCTGGCGCGGATGTCCGACCGCGACCTGGCCGATCTCGGCCTCAGCCGCTACGACATCCCGCGGGTGTTCGATCCGGCATTCGCGGCCGAGCGCGCCGCAAGGCTTTAGGCCGGGCAAATCCACCTCTCCCGCTCTGCGGGAGAGGTGGGTTCGCGAAGCGAACCGGGTGAGGGTGCGCGTAGGGCGTCTGTGGCAGCGATCCGCCCTCGTCCCGTCACTGATCCACCACCGACCCGTCCGCATGTGGACGCATCCTGATCGGGCGGGGACGGGTGGGGAAGCGCCGCTCGACATCGGGCACCAACTTGACGCCGATCCCCGGTCCTTCCGGGATGCGGATGAACCCGCCTTCCTGCTCGGATAACCCGCTGGCGAGGTCGTTGCCCAGCAGCGCCGCATTGCCGTCCAGGTCGGGCGTGCGCGAGGGGTACTCCTGGATCGCGAAGTTCGGGATGCAGGCGGCGATTTGCAGACACGCCGCGGTGCTGACGGGCGACAGCGGATTGTGGGGTACCACCTGCGCGTCGTGCGCCTCTGCGATCGCGGCGATCTTCTTGGCGCCGGTGATGCCGCCGCACAGGCACACGTCGGGGCGCAGATACTCAACGCCGTGGCGGGTCAGTAGCGTCTGAAACTGATACAGGCTGTGGAACCGCTCGCCGGTGGCCACGGGAATGTTGATGTGGTCGGCCACCCAGGCCATCGCGTCGAAGCTGTTCGGACGCAGCGGGTCCTCGAAGAACATCGGCGTATATTTCTCGATGCCGCGGCCCAGGGCGATCGCTTCGGGCGGGGTCAGCCGGCGGTGGATCTCGATACAGAGATCGACGCCGGGTCCGACCGCTTCGCGGAGACGGCGGACATTGTCGATCGCTTCCTCGATCTTGGCGGCGTGCGGCTTGTAGTAGGGTTCCGACTCTTCTTCGTCGAGCAGCGGATTGAGATGGCCGAGGGCGGTGAAGCCGTCCGCCTTCAGGCGCTTCGCTTCTTCCACCAGCTTTTCGATCGTGCGGCCCTTCACATGGCCATAGAGCCGCGCCTTGTGGCGCATCTTGCCGCCGAGCAGCTCATAGACCGGGACGTTGAAGTACTTTCCCTTGATGTCCCATAGCGCGATGTCGATGGCCGAGACGGCGCCGGTGATCGCCCCGCCGGTGAAATGGTTGGCGCGCAGCAGGACGTTCCAATGGTGCTCGATCGGCGCTGGGTCTTTGCCGACAAGATATTCACCGTATTTGGCGATCGCCGCCGCCGAGGCTTCGAGTTGGCCCCAGGTACCGGACTCGCCCAGGCCGGTGATGCCGGCATCGGTGCTGATGCGGACGTAGAGAAAGCGATCGAGCAGCAGCGGTTCGACTTTGGTGATCTTCATGGAACGGTCTCCGTTGTGATCTATCCAGCCTCGTGCTCAGCGGCGTGTCAACGCTTCAGCAACCGCGGCTGGGTTGGCTCTGCTGCTGAACTTCGGAAAGCCGCGGCTGGAGATCAAGCACCTGGCCAAGGGCTGTAAGCCGCACTCGGGTGAGTATCCGGAGTTTTGCACGAATCACGGAAGTTCGGCGATAAACGACCAAGATGAGCCAGCTTGTGCCGCCTAGAGTTGCGACAAATGTACGCGTACGTGCGCAAGCGTGCTGGCTGTACCCAAAGCTCAAGACAGCGCGGTGCTGTGATCTAGTTCATAGCCACTATCCACCTCGTGATGGCATATACTCATCGACCGCCGAGCAGCAGCCCTGTGCTACTACGCGTGCGTGGCACACGAATCGCGGTTTCTGGACCAAGAGCACCGATCACCGGTAGCGTCAGATGATAGCGATGCGTGATCTCCAACCGGCGCCGTGCCGCCGCAAGGAGGCGCCCCTTGATCGAACTGCTCACGGACGCCCAGTTGGACTGGGCCGAAGAGTTTACCGGCGTGACCGGCCTGCGTGCCGGAAACAACGTAGATGCCTTGCCGGAAGGGGCCGGTCCACTACGCAACAGCGGCCGCCAAAATCCGGCCAAATCCGATGGCGCATCCCATGCCGGCGCGCCGGGGGATCAGACGCAAGCGACGGACGCAGCAGATGCGAACGGCTCGAGCGTAACGTTTCTCCTTCTCGACCCGACCCCCCCGCCGGCATCGGGCGACCCGGGCGACACCGGCATCCTTCTAGCCTCGGCCGATCCAAGCTTCGTGCCCCAGACCTCGTCCCCTAAGGCCAAGCAACAGCCTCCCAAGGTCGTCACCTTCAGAGTGGTCGTCCCGAAAGATTGTCCCTCCATGGACGCGTTGTTTCGCCTGTTCGAGCGCATCGCGTTCGGCAAGGAGGTGAACGACAAATGGATCTGCCCCAAACCCGACTGCAGGATCGAAGAGGTTCTAGGAAAGCAGGTGGAATTCGACGTCCCGGCTAGCCTGCTGGAACAAAAAACCGACCCGGCCGACGCGCAGGCGCAAAAGCAACGCGTGGACGACTACCATAAGCTCGGTAGCTCGGAGCAGGCGGGCCTTGGGAAGGAGGCCGACCGCCGCCTGCGCGATGAGACCGGCGACAAGCCAGGCGCGCCGCAAACCGACGGCGAGGCGCTGATGCGCGACCGGGAGCTGGCGGGCGTCATGCACGACCGCGAGCTCCTGCAGGCGCTGCCGCAGCCGATCAAGGATTTCCTGTTCGGCAAAGGGCCGCCGGCCAAGCCCGAGGACTACACCGAATGGCTCCGCATCGCTGACAAGCTCAAGCAGTTCACGCCGGACGATTTCGCGCTCTACAAAAAGCTGCCTTTGCACCCGACCAACAACCTGAAGCAGTTCGAGGACTCGATCGACCTGTTCCTCGCCCACAAGGACGAGATCAAGGGCAACAACACGCCGTCTCCCGCTCCGGCTCCGGGCGAGCCGACCATGCAGGACGCCGTCAACAACGAGGTGTGGCAGGGCTTCGACCAGGTCGACGTCGCACACATGTCGGAGAACGACCGCTACGAATTGGCGGTCGAGAAAGCCAACGAAGTCAGCGTGGCGCAACTGAAATACATGGGGCAGCACCCAGGCGAGACGTTGGAGGGCTTTGCCAAGTCGGCCACGTTGATAAACGCGCCGGAGACATTAAGCGCGGCCGGTGACGATCTGGCGGAAGCGGCCAACGGCGATGCGAACGCCTGGGCGCGGTTCGCCGGTGGTGCGGGCGCCGGGGCGAAACTGTCCGGCGTCGCGCTCGCCGCACTCGGCGTCCTGTACGTCGCATCCTGGGCGACCGGCATCGGCGAGGCCGCGACGATTGCTGCCGCTGCGGGATACATGCTTGATGCCACGCTCGTGCTCACCCTCACGGAGCAGCAGTTGCGGCTGAAAGCGGCGTCGCAGGCGAAAACGCCCGAAGAGTTCGAGCACCAGACCAATGCCGCCGCCGCGGACCAGGTCCTTGCGTTGATGACCGTGGCGGGGATTGTCACCGGCGCCGCCCTGCGCTTCGCCGGCAAGGCGCTGCTGCCCGAGATCGAGAATATTCGCTCGGCGATCGCGCGTTTCCGCGGACAAATCAAGGCCAAGGTCCCTCTCGCCGAGCTCAAGGCCAGCGTCGCGCAGGAAATGGCAGCGCGGAAGACCGCGCTGCTGAAAGCGGCCACCGAGGCCAAGGCCGCCGCAACCGCGACCGCCAGGCAGATCGACGGCATGTCGCTTGATCAGTTCGTCGATTGGTTCGAGAAGAACAAGTCGCTCATTGATAGTTCCGGTGCGCCCGCCGATCAGAAGGTCAACTTCCGCGAGCTGATGAAGTCCGACATCGGCAAGAAGTCGATTGCCGATTTCCAGCAGCGCCTGTCCAAGTCGCTGGCGACGCATGTTGTTCAGCGACTCGACCAAATGGCGCAGGATCACGCTGCCAGCGTGGACGCTTTCCTCGCCGAGGTGGACAAGGCGGCGAGCTACGACGAGGTCGAGGCAGCGGCCGACAAGCTCGACAAATCCGCGAGCCCCGATCACGCCAACGAGCTGCTCAAAAGCGAGCAGGAGAAGCTGACGAAGCAACTTGTTCGGGAAGCCTCCGCAGCGGCCGAAAAGGAGATTGCTCAAAGGCGCTACACCGAAGCGGTGAAAAAGGGCGACATGGCTGAGGCCGCGAAGCAGCTCGGCACGCTGGACTCGAATGCGCAACTGAAGAACCTGGCCGATCTCGACGCCGCCACGCTGTCGAAGATGCATGATGCGGCCGTTGCGGAGTTCGGCCCGGACTCACCGCAAGCGCGAATGTCCGATCCGGTTCACCGCGAGAACCTGGAGACTGATCCAGCCGTCGGCAAAAAGCGCCCGAACGAGCGCGATACGGCCCTGCGGACCGAGCGGAAAGTCGGCGCCAAGCTGACGCGTTACGACCCGCCAAAGCCGCCTCCTGGTCAAAAGGCACTCAAAGGCGACTGGGTGGACGAAAACAGCAAGGTGTACGACGGATGCAGCCCTGCACCAAAGGACCATTTCGACGCAAAATCCGTCAAAGGGTTCGAAAAATCGCTCCGCAGTCACCTGACCAACGCCAATGTCGACTATGTCGTCGTCGATTTGTCCGATCTCGGGCTCACGCCGGATCAGACCGCGGTGGTCGAGAAGGTGATTCTCGATGTGGCAGGCCCAAACAACCCCAAGATCCTTCGCATTCCGTGACGTCGGTTCAGCATTGGGTCAATGACAGGAGACACGCCGGATGAGCTCCACTACGGTCGCATTCCGAGGACATGAATTCGAAGCCAATGACACGGCGCTTGAGGTCTTGTTGGCGCTGCTCGTCGACGAGATCGAAGCGAGCGCTGATAGCCCCGAATGGTTGCGCAAGGCGGCGGAAGAGTGGAACGTCGCAGCCACCGCGCATTTCGGATACGGAGTGGATCCGGATCTTGACGACATCATCACTGATGACTCCCAACGCGAGGCGGTGTTGGCGAAAGCACGACAAGCCCTGAAGCGACTTCAGGCGTTGGGTCCGAGCATTTCTGCGAGGACGCTGAATGCGCTGCGTGACTGGGGGACGGGCTATGAGTTCACGCGGGATGTTGACGCCCAGCACTTCGTCCGAACGGCGGAGTATTTCATCAAGCTGCTGGAAGGCAGCCTGCGGCCCGAGGAGAACGACGCACGGCTTTAGAGCATTTTTGTTCAGGTTGGCACATAACCAGATTGGATCGTCCCTACAGCATCACCCTAACCCTCCACGCGCTCAAGCTTTCCCACAACGAAGATGTAAGAGCAGGCGCCGAGCAGGGCGATGCAGGCGATGAACGTCAACGGGCGGGTGAAGTCGCCGCCGTGCAACAAAAAGCCGATGATGATCGGCGCCGTGATGCCGGCCAGTCCGCCGACCCCGTTGAACATGCCGCTGGTCAGCCCGATCAGCCGCTCCGGCGCGGTCGCCGAGACCAGCGACCAATGGATCGAGGCCAGCCCGTTGGCAAAGAAGGCAAGCGACAGGAACAGTATGATCAGCGCCGGCCGATCGACGAAATTCGCGCCGACAATACTGGATGACAACGCCAACCCGCCGATGATCGGCGTCTTGCGCGCCACGCTCAGGCTGAAGCCGCGGCGATACATCCAATCCGACAGCGCGCCGGAGCAGAGCACGCCGACGAACGCACCAAGAAACGGCAGCGACGCATAGAACCCCGCCTTGATGAAATCGAGATGCCGATACGTCACGAGATACGTGGGAAACCACGTCAGGAAGAATGTCGAGGTCGTCCCCCAGGCGAAATGGCCGAAATAGATGCCCCACAGCTTGCGCCGCCCCAGCACGACCCCAAGGTCGCGCAGCACTGACCCCGTTCGCGTTGCATGCCGCGTCGTGATCCGGTGCGACAGGTCGGGGATGCCGCCGCTTGAGCGGATCAGCTCGATTTCCGCCTGATTCACGCCAGGGAACTCTGCCGGGTCGCGGTAGGAGCGTCGGAATGCATAGGACCAGATCAGTCCGATCACGCCGGTGAAGAAGAAGACAGCAGGCCAGCCGAAGCTCACCTTCAGCCAAGCCAGCAGCGGGGTAAGGAAAGCAAGGCCGACGAACTCGGCCGAGGTATAGACGGCGATGCAGGTGGCGCGCTCGCGCTCACCGAACCAGGTAGTGGCGATGCGGTTGTTGATCAAGAAGCTTGGCACCTCGAACAGCCCGACCGTCATCCGCAGGACGATCAGCATGACAAGGCCGGTGGAAAGGCCGAGGCAGAGTGTGGCGATCGACCAGAACAGGATGGTCAGCGGATACAGTACCCGCGGATGCACACGATCGACCAGCCAGCCCCCCGGGATCTGCAACGGCGTGTACGTCCAGCCGAAAGCCGAGAACACCACGCCGAGTTGCACCGGATGCAGCCCGAACTCTCCGGCGATGCTGGGCGCGGCGATCGAGAGATTGCTGCGATCGAGATAGTTGATCACCACTGTAACGAACAGCAGCGCCATGATCAGGAAGCGCCGGTTGGACGCAGTCAGGGCGACAGTGCCGGGCGCCGACACCGATTGCTGGGTGATGGACATAGCTTTCCTGAGCTTCTCCGCTCCGACCGTATGCGCCAGCCACGGCTGGCGCAAACCTGGCAGGTTGCGGCATGATGGTCGCAGTGACCGGGAGTGCGCGCGATGAAGCTCGGCCTGTTCCTCAACACGCAGTTTCCGCCTGGCGAGTCGGTGATCTCCCGCGTGCCGCATCTGATCGAGCAGGTGCGTGCAGCGCGGCAGGGCGGCTTCGCCTCGCTCTGGTTCCCGCACCATTACCTGACCGCGCCGCTGCAGATGCTGCAGCTCACGCCGGTGATGTCCTACCTGCTGCCGGAGGCCAAGGGCATGACGGTCGGCCCCGGCATCCTGATCCTGCCGTTGCTCAATCCCGTGCATGTAGCCGAGGAAGCCGCCACGCTCGATGTGCTGAGCGAGGGCAACTATGTACTCGGCGTCGGCCTCGGCTATCGCGAGGGCGAGTTCGCTGCATTCGGGATGCAGCTCTCAGAGCGGGCGGCGCGTTTCAACGAGGCGGTTTCGTTGATCCGGCGGCTCTGGGCCGAGGATCGTGTGACGCACGAAGGACGATTTTATCAGGTGTGGGACCACGGCATCAGCCTGAAGCCGGTACGTGGGAACCTGCCTGTTTGGATCGCCGCGCAGGCGGATCCGGCGATCCGCCGCGCCGCCCGGATCGGCGATGCCTGGCTGATCGTGCCATCCTCCACGCTGGAGACGGTGGCGGCGCAGATGCGACTTTATCGCGCCGCGCTGGCGGAAGCCGGACGGCATCCGCACTGTTTCCCACTGGAACGCGAGTGCTATGTCGGCGCCAACAACAAGACCGCGTTTGACGAATGCCGCGGGCCGCTCGAGTACAAATACGCCGCCTATGCGTCCTGGGGCCTGGCGCGCAGCACGCAGATGCCGTTCGAGGATTTCGTGCGCGACCGTTTCATCATCGGCGACGCTGCCTTCGTGAAAGAGGAGATAGCACGATACCGTGAGGCGCTCGGGGTCGATCACTTCATCATGCGCGTGCAGTGGCCGGGGCTGGAGCAGGAGAAGGCGCTCGCCTCGATCCGACGGTTGGGAGAGATGTTCGCCTGAGGTGAACCCGTCATTCCTGGCTTGCCCGGGCATGAAGGGGCCGAGGCTGGCGGAGCCGGGCGCGGCGCAGTAAGTTAGACAGCACGGCCAGTGCATGCCTCGCCGCGAAAGAGTGGGGCAGCAGCAGGGAGGGCTATGCGATGGGCACCAGCCTGACGGCTTCGGCGACGCCTTGGTACCGCACTCTGAATCGCGAGCAATGGCGGGTTCTCGCTGCCGCAAACGTCGCCTGGCTGTTCGACGGGTTCGAGATCTACGCGCTGTTCTTGACGGTTGGGTTCGCGCTGCACCAATTGCTCGCGGCCGGCGAATATGCGGCGCTCCCGCGTTACGCCGGCTACGTCCTTGCGGCCACGGTGTTCGGCTGGGCAACCGGTGGGGTGATCGGCGGCATCATTGCCGATTACCTTGGCCGCCGGCGCACGATGATCCTGACGATCCTTGCCTACTCGCTGACGACCGGATTGAGTGCTTTCGCCTGGAACTGGCAGTCGTTTGCAGCTTTGCGATTTATCGTCGGAATCGGGATCGGTTCGGAATGGGCAACCGGCGCGGCGATCGTCTCGGAGTTATGGCCCGACCATGCACGCGGCAGGGCAGGGGGGATGTTGCAGTCCGGCGCGGGGATTGGCGGTCTGGTCGCCTCGGGGGTGTGGCTGGTGATCGGCGGGCTGGGGCCCAATGCGTGGCGCTTCATGTACCTGGTGGGCGTGCTGCCGGCACTGACAACTCTATGGATCTGGCGGAGCATTCCCGAGTCACCTCGGTGGCAGCTGGCGCACGAGCGTCGCCGCGCAGCGCACGCACTGCGGCGGAGCGGCGCCGAACTTACCGCCGAACACGTCGCGCTGACGCGCTTCACGGTGATTGACCTGTTCGCCGATAAGAGCATCCGCGGGCGCCTTGTGGCCGCCTTCGTGCTGATGCTGTCCGTCACCTTCGGCTTTTGGGGTGTTGCTACCTTTGTCCCGACCTACGTCGCGTCGGTCGCGACCAAGGCGGGACTTTCGGCAGCGCACTATGCCGCGTTGGCCGGGCTTCTCTATACCGCGGTGCAGACGCTCGGTTTCGTTGCTCTCGGCTTCATGGCCGACGCCGTCGGCCGCAAGCCGACGACGATGCTGTGGTACGCGATGTCGCTGATCCTGACGCCGGTCGTCTATCTGTGGACCCACGAGATGTGGGCGCTGCTGGTTGCCGTCACTGCGTTCGGGTTCTTCAGCGGCGGGATCTGGTCCTGGGCGCCGATCTGGTTGCCCGAGCTGTTCCCGACCCACATGCGCGGCACGGCGGTCGCCTTCTGCTTCAATGCGCCGCGCTGGCTCTCTGCATCCGGTCCGTTGATCGCCGGGACACTGATCGTTGGCCTGGGCGGCTATGGTCCGGCCGCGACGATCGTCGGGCTTTTCTTTATTGTGGGGGTTGTGGCGGCGCCGTTCTTGCCGGAGACGAACGGCGCGCCATTGCCGGACACACTGCAACCGCCAGTGTCGCTGCCGGAGGCCGCGCCGCCGCGACCGGCGTAGGCGGGGACTTCGGCAGGATCAGCGCGCAGAGATACAGCGAATTTTTTTGTGCGATCCGACGAACGGAGCGCCGGGAGGATGGCCGCTCCCACCGACGCTGCTATTATGCACGACCTCGTTCCTTCGAGATGGTTGTTCCGAGTACGGACATTGCCGGCCTCGACTTATGGATGGTGAACTGATCCTGGAGAAAGCATACCATGGGCACGCCTCTAAGCATTGTATCGGATCATTTACCAGGGAAGCGTCCTGACCGCATAGAATACCTGCGTGTCAAGAACTACCGAGCGCTATGCGACGTGGAATTCAAAGATCTTACGCCGCTGACCGTTTTACTCGGCCCGAATGGTAGCGGCAAATCCACGGTCTTCGACGTATTTGCTTTTCTGTCAGAGTGCTTCGAGTCCGGACTGCGGCGCGCCTGGGATCGCAGGGGTCGGGCGAAGGAATTGAAAACACGCGGCGCCGCCGGCCCGGTGGTTATTGAAATTCGCTATCGCGAGCCTGGTTACCCTCTGATTACATACCACTTGGCCGTCGACGAGCATCGAGGCGCACCGGTGGTTGCCGAGGAGTGGTTGCGTTGGAAGCGCGGCAGCTACGGTCAGCCTTTCCGTTTTCTTGACTACAAAGAGGGATTCGGCCGCGCTGCTAGCGGCGAGCGACCCGATGCCGAAGATGAGCGGGTCGAAACTCCTTTGAAATCACCGGACCTTATCGCAGTGAACGCACTCGGACAATTCGCTGAACATCCGCGGGTCGCGGCCCTCCGCGAATTCATTATCGGCTGGTATGTGTCGTATTTATCGGTAGACGACACGCGTAGCCAGCCTGAGGCAGGACCACAAGAGCAGCTTTCGCGGACCGGTGATAATCTCGCGAACGTAATACAGCATCTTGCGGAGCAGCACCCCAACCAACTGGAAAGGATATTTTCGGTGATGCGGTCGCGAGTACCGCGTATCGAGCGCGTCTTGGCAGATTCGATGCCTGATGGACGCTTGCTACTTCAAATCAAAGATGCACCATTTGAAAGTCCGATCTTGGCACGGTTTGCCTCGGATGGCACGTTGAAGATGCTTGCTTACCTGGTGCTCCTTCACGATCCAGACCTCCCACCGTTCATCGGCATTGAGGAACCGGAAAACTTCCTTCATCCGCGCCTACTCCCGGCCCTAGCTGAAGAATGCCGATCGGCGTCTGAACGTGGCCAATTACTGGTGACAACGCACTCGCCGTTCTTCATCAACCCACTGCGAGCAAACGAGGTGCGACTACTATATCGTGATGATCGAGGATACACGCAGACAGCGCTCGCTGCAGAACTCAAAGGCGTCCAGGAGTTCGTTGAGGCAGGCGCACTGCTAGGAGACCTGTGGATCGAGGGGCATTTTGGCCTTGCTGACCCATTGGTCAACCAGGGCGGACCAGCGCACCCAAAGGGGCCAATCGCTTGAGGGCTGCGCACTTGGAGATCCTTGTGGAAGAACCTTCAATGGAAGCGTTCCTGCGCACTCTGCTACCGCGGGTGCTTACGGACAAGGCGACGTTCCAAGTCTACCCCCCACCAGGGCAAGAGCGACTTACTGCGCAAGCTGTACCAACGACTGCGAGGGTACGCCAGTTGGCTGCCTGCTGATTGGCGAATCGTCGTAGTACTCGATCGTGACGATGAAGCTTGTATCGCGCTAAAGCAGAAAATGGAGCACGCGGCAGCCAGCGCCAATCTTATTACGCGGTCAGTCGCCGGCAGCTCCAGTTGGCAGATTGCAAATCGTATCGCCATCGAAGAGTTGGAGGCGTGGTATTTCGGTGACTGGGACGCAGTGCGGGCTACATACGCGCGGGTGAGTGCCTCGATCCCGGGAAGGACTCCCTACCGCAGTCCCGACGCCATCGAAGGGGGTACGTGGGAGGCATTCGAGAGGGTGCTCCAGTCTGCCGGGTATTTTAAAGGTGGCCTAAGGAAGACAGAAGTCGCGCGAGAACTCGGGCACAGGATTGATCCGTTGCGGAACGGGTCGCCCAGTTTTGCCCGATTCTACCAAACAATTGTCGAAGCTATAGCGTGAGAGCGGGATGCTTGACTTTACATCAAGGCCGTCCAGAAGCGACCAGCACCTCACCGCACCAGGCGGCCAATATTAACCCGAGCACTTGGCCGCCCTAATTCAGCTACAGCTAACTTATATTACACCGAAGCCGGCGCCGTACCGGGCCGAGCCGTCAGCACTTTGCGCGCCGCATCGGCGAATCGCTGCCCCGCTGGCAGGACGACCGACGCCGATCGCACGTGGTGCGTCGCCGGATCGGTTCCTGGCGGTGCCACGCCTCGCTCGGCCAGGGCCGTTGCCGCACGCAGCAGCCGCCCGCGTGCCATGACGATGCCGTTGTCGGTCGAAACGAGATGTTCGCGCGTGCGGTCCGCGATCGCCCCCATGCTCTCCTGCAACGAAGCATCCTGCATCGCGATCCCGGCGACGCCACTATAGGTGTTGCCTGATTTCTGCGAAGCCCGATCCATCAGGTAATCGTTCTCCTTGTTGGCGAGAGGAACATAGGTCCCGGGGATGGTGCGGGCGTGGATGCCCTTGCCGCCGCGCATGGCCTCGAGCTCCGATGCCGTAAGTGCGCGCGAAGGGTGATAGTCGAAGCTCCAGGCCCAGCAGTTCTCGTCGTCGATGGGGATCCAGAAATGGCCGTGCACCGGATAGTTGCCACGCGGAGCGATCATGGTGAACGACGGCATGCACCACGGCGTGATGCGCCAGTAATACATCCCGTCCTCCGCGTTGCGGCGGGCGCCGACGAACAGGCCGGCGGGCTGTTCCACCACCTCGAACACCGGCATGGCGTCAGCCATGTTGTACTGGTTGCCGCGTGAGCCCTGCATCAGCGGGTCGGAATGGAAAGCGTCGCGGTGCAACCATGAGACATGGCTCGAGTCGATGCCGCCTTCCATTGCCTGCAGCCAGTTGCAGGCCTGCAGCCTCTTGGACGTATAGGTTTGATCGGCCGGCACCATCGCGAACTCGAATTCCGGCGGGCCGGGTTGGTGCTCGGGTGGGCCCATATAGGTCCACAGCACGCCGCCGCGCTCGATCAGCGGATAGGATTGCAGCTTGATCGTGCGGGGGAAGCCGCTCTTCTCCGGCTCGGATGGGATCTCCACGCACTGGCCGGTCACGTCGTATTTCCAGCCGTGATAGGCGCAGCGCAGCCCACACTCCTCGTTGCGGCCGAACCACAGCGACACGCCGCGATGGGCGCAGAATTCGTCCAGCAATCCGTAACGTCCCGCCGTGTCGCGGAAGGCGATCAGGCGCTCCGACAGCAGCTTGACGCGCACCGGCGGGCAGTCGTTCTCCGGTAGTTCTTCGGCGAGCAGGGCAGGGATCCAATAGCGTCGGAACAGCTTGCCCATCGGCGTGGTCGGGCCGGTCCTGGTGAGCAGCTCGTTCTGTTCTGTCCGCAGCATGGCACTCTCCCGAATGGGTCGGGTCCGTCGGGATGTGGAAGCGTGGATCGGGGAGCATTCGGCACGTCCCGCACCGCTCCTGCCGTCACCCCCGTGAGGCAGTCTGCCCCGTCAGGCCGGCGGATGCCAGCCGCGCGCCGGCGCTGCACAGCGCCTCATCACCGGGTATAGACCAGCCGATGAACGAGGATAGACGTGACGTGGACGAAAGCCTGGTGCAGGCGCTGACCGAGCGGGCACAGCGGGCCGAGCGGCGATGCGCCATCCTGGAAGCCTACGTCCGGGAGCTTCGTGCAGACGAGCGGAGCGACGCCCGCACGGAACTGAGCCGCCTCCAGGCAGAGGTCGGCATGCTGCGCGGCCAGCGGGACGCGATGCTGCGCTCCGTGAGCTGGCGCGTTACGGCGCCGTTGCGTGCCGTTATGCGTGCGATGCTCACTGCGCCGCGCTTGCTGCCGGCTGGCGCCGGCGCCGCCATCCTGCGACTCACCCCGCGTTGGCTGGCCGGCCGGCTGAATTGGTCGGGCGCGCACGCCCTGACGATTGCACAGCGCTATGGAAGCTGGATCAGTGCGTTCGACCGGCTGGACGAGGCCGACCGGCAGGCCATCCGCGCGCATATCGCGCGATGGTCGGAGCCGCCGCTGATCTCTGTGCTCATGCCGGTGTTTAACCCTAGTCCGCGCCACCTGGACGAAGCGATCGCCTCGGTCCGCGAGCAGCTCTATCCGCACTGGGAGCTGTGCATCGCCGACGACGCCTCGACCGATCCGGACGTCGCTGCGGTGCTGGAACAGGTGTGCACGGCCGACTCCCGGATCAAGCTCGTCCGGCGAGGCGAGAATGGGCACATCTCGGCGGCCAGTAACTCCGCGCTCGCGCTTGCCAGCGGTGCGTTCGTGGCGTTGCTGGACCACGATGATCGGCTGCCGGTGCAGGCTTTGTATGAAATCGCCGCGGCAGTGGTGGCGTTTCCCGACGTCGATCTTCTGTTCAGCGACGAAGACCAGATCGACGATGCCGGCCGACGCTCGATGCCTTATTTCAAGCCGGGATGGAATCCGGAGCTGATGCTCGGGCACAATCTGATCAGCCATTTTGCTGCCTATCGCAGCGAACTGGTGCGGCGGGTGGGGGGATTCCGAGTGGGCCTGGAGGGCAGCCAGGACTATGACCTGGCGCTGCGCGTGCTGGCGCAAAGTGCGCCGGGGCGCATCCGGCACATCCCCGCGGTGCTGTATCACTGGCGGCGGCACAGCCGGGCGCAATCGTTCTCGGAGGCGGATCTGCAACGTTGCACTGCAGCCGCGCGGCGGGCCCTCAGCGATTATCTGGGGAGCGTCGGCACGGTGGTGCCGGCGCCCGGTCTGCCGCAATGGAACCGCATCGTCTATCCGGTTCCCGATCCGCCGCCGCTGGTGTCGGTGATCGTGCCTACCCGCGATCATGCACGGTTGCTGGCGCACTGTATCGAGGGCGTCCTGCATCGCACCGACTACCAGAACGTCGAGGTGATTATCATCGACAACGACAGCAAGGCGCGTGACGCGCTGGCTCTGCTGCAACGTCTGTCCGGGGAGCCGCGAGTCCGCGTGCTGCGCTGTCCGGGGCCGTTCAACTATGCAGCGATCAACAACCGGGGCGTGGCAGAGGCACGCGGCGAGCTTGTTCTGTTGCTGAACAACGATATCGATGTGATGCGGCGGGACTGGCTGCGGGAGATGGTGTCGCACGCGATCCGGCCGGAGATCGGGGCGGTGGGGGCTAAGCTGCTGTATCCGAACGGGCGGGTGCAGCATGGCGGCGTGACGGTCGGCGCGGGTGGCATCGCCGGACATCAGTTCGTGTTCTGCGATGGGGCCGAGCCGGGATATTTCGGGCACCTGGGGCTGGCTCGGAACGTGACGGCCGTTACCGCGGCTTGCCTGCTGGTGCGGCGGGCAACCTTCCTGGATGTTGGGGGGTTCGACGAGACCGAGCTGGCGATCGCTTTCAACGATGTGGATTTCTGCTTGCGGGTTGCGGAAACCGGACTGCTCAATGTCTGGACGCCGTATGCAGAGCTTTATCACCACGAATCGGCGTCGCGCGGACGCGACGATGCGGCGGGTAAGCGGGCGCGATTCGAGAGCGAGATCGCGTGTATGCGGCGGCGCTGGGGCCATGTGCTGCCGGCAGATCCGTTCTGGAATCCGAATTTGTCGCTCGATGATGCGCGCTGCTCGCTGGCGTTCCCGCCGCGCCGGGTCAAGCCGTGGCGTATGCCGGACGTGCACGACCGCCCTGGCCATGGAGATCGGCCATGAAGCTTGACTCATGTAAATCGAGAAGGAAGGCGAGAAGAAAGCTTTAGCACAGAGGCGCAGAGACACAGAGACTGATTCTGGTAGTTTGCGGAGGAGCTCCCTATTGCGAGGCGGAGCGGAATGATACCAATGGCCTTTGTTGCTGATGCTCGGGTCCCAAGGGCGGAATGCGCTTCGCTTTTCCGCCCTACGGGGCTGCGGAGCTCCGAGAGTCAGCGTCAGGGGCGGAGAGTTTTATGTTTGATATGAAACGAAATGACCTAGGTCGCCTCGAACAAGTCCTGGCCGATGAAGCCGCGCTGCTGCACACCGCCGGGGCAGGCGAATAAGCCACTGCCTACGTGCGTGGTGAACTGGTTCAGTGCGTCGAGCTTCGACATCGGCTCGAAAATTTTGATGAAGCCTTGGCGCGGGTCGCGCTGGTAGGCGATGAAGAACAGACCGGCATCGTACTCGAGACCTTGTCGCCATGGCGGCCAGCGCTCGGCGATGAAGTTCGTGCCGTCGTTGTAGGCGTAGCCACGGCGCAGGATCTGCGCGCCGCCGTTCAGCTCGACGGCGCCCAACCGGAGATGCGCGGTGTCCGGGATGATTGGATTGCCATCGCTATCGACCGCGTTGAAATTCGGCGGGTCGAATTCGTTCTTTCCGCCTAGCGGAGCGCCGGAATATTTTCGGCGGCCGATTACCTGTTCCTGGAAGTCGACCTCGGTGCGATCCCAGTGCTCCAGCGCCATGCGGATGCGGCGAACAACGACGTAGCTGCCGCCGCGCATCCAGTCGGGGCCCTCGTCGCCGACGAAGACGACGCGCTCCAGGCTGCCGTCGAACGGGGAGGGGGGTGTGCGGCCGGTGTTTGCTGTCGGGTTGCGGGTGCCGTCCTTGAAGCCCATCAGGTTGCGGGGGGTACGATCGGCGCCGAAATCTCCGAGGAAGCCGGCCTGCGTCCAACGCAGCGTGGCGCTGCCGTAGGTGAGGCGGGCTAGCTGCCGGACAGCGTGGAATGCCACCTGGGGATCGTCGGCGCAGGCCTGCACCGATAGATCACCGCCGGTGTGGGAGGGGACGAGCTGCTCGCCGGTGAAGGGTGGGAGATCGACCAGGGCCGGGGGGCGGCGGGCGGCGAGGCCGTAGCGATCGTGCCCGTCCTTGACGAACAGGCCGGGGCCGAAGCCGAAGGTCAGGGTCAGGCGCGCCGGGGGCAGGCCGAGCGCGTCGCCGCTGTCGGGCGCTGGTTTTGTCTCGTCCGTGCTGATCGGGGCGGCGGTCTGGCCGGACGTCATGCGTGCCGCGGCGGTGGTCCAGGCGCGCAGCAGGGCGACCAACTGGGCGGGCTGCTTTGCGGTTAGGTCGAAGGCGGCGAAATAGAGGTGGCGCTGCTGCGGGGTCGCAATGCCGGCCTGATGGTTGCCCCAGAACGGTTCTACCTGGGACGAGTCGGCCGGGTTCGCGGCGGTCTCGGTGGCCGCGCGGGCTTTCGTGGCGGCGACGAGGCCTCCGGCGGCTGCCAGGAAGCCTCGGCGGGATGCGAACGGGCAGCGATTCAATGCGCGAGCACGAGGGTGTTGACCTCGTCCTCCACGTAGTAGAAGCCGTTGCCGGCGGGGGTGACGGCGATGCCGAACAGGTCGCCGCTGCCGGGGGGCGACTGCGCCTTGTTGGCATCGACCCATTGGGCATAAAGCTGCTGGCCGGTTGTGGGGTCGATCTCTACGACCTGGCCGTTCAGGCCGTTGGTCACCAGCAGGTGGCCGTTGGGCGCGGTCACCATGGCCAACGGGCGCTGCAGGAGGCCGTCCTTGGTGACAGTCCCGCCGGTGCCGGCGCTGTCGGTCCGGGTGGCGGCATCGGGGATCGCGGCAATGCGGTTGCCAAGGGCATCCGAAACGTAAAGCTGGTTGTGCTGGCCGAGGGCGATGCCGGTCGGGCCGATGATGAATACGCCTTTGTCGGCCTGCTCGCCGAAGCCGCTGGCGATCACGGTCTGGCTGGTGACGACCGGGGGCTTGCCTTCCGGCACCGAGAGGTCGAGGCGCAGCACGGTGGCCTTGTTCACCACGGGCGACTCGTCTGCCGGGGCGCCGACCCCGAAGCCGGTGTTGCTGACGAACAGCGTCGCGGTCGAGCCGTTGTCGATCACCGCCATGTTGCCCCAGGGGCCGTTGATGTTCGGGCTGGTAATGGTGCTGGCGACGTTGCCCTGGGGATCGAGCACGATCAGGCAGCCCTGGCCTCTTGTCGCCGTGGTGCCGTCATTGCTGGGGAGGCTGCCGACAATCACCCAGCCGGTCTTCAACATGGTCATCGCAGTGGTCAGTCCGACTCCGCCGGGGCATTGCGGGAGGTGGCGGGGGATCGAGGCGAACAGGGTGAGCGAGCGGGTCGAGGGGCGGTAGTCCACGATGGTGGTCCCCAGGCCCTGCAGATTGTTCTTGTCGTTGAAATTGTCCACAAGCACGTCGCCCCGCTGGATCTTTCCCGCCGAGACCGGGGCTACGAAGATCGCGTAGGGGTTCTCGTCGCCGTTGGCCGGGACGGTGGAGGCCAGCGTGGTGTGGCGGTGCAGGTTCTCGAGGAAGCCGACCTCGTTGGCCTGGGCCGTCGCCGTGGACAAACTCGCCGCGGCCGTTGCGGCGAGTGCAAATGCCAGGGACAGACTGGGAGCACGCCATCCGCCGGTTCGCATGCCGAAGCTGCTCATCGTCGCATCTCCTGTCGGGGTCTGGGGCGTGTAGCAGGCTTGCAATTGCGATGCACTCGCAAATTGGGCGCCCCTGCCTTGCGGGCCGCGATGGGAGGGTCGGTTCAGGGGGGGCCGGTGCTGGCGAGAGCCAGGGGTTGCGCGGGCGGGGCCGGCCATGGGGGGAACATGAGGCCGGTCTGGCCGGGGATGCGAACGGGCAGGAAGCTGGGTTCGTGAGCACGACGGCCGGAGCGCGGGCGGCGTTGGCGCGTGGCCACGAGGGTGGTGAGATCGCCGCCGTAAAGGGCTAGAGCGCTGCCCAGTTCGTTCCAGGAGGCGGGGTCCATCTGCCCGGGTATGATGCCGAGATCGAGGCAAATATCGACGAGGACGGCGCCGATCGGGCGGTGACGGTCGTGGGCGGCGATCTGCTCGACCGTGGGCCGGTGGTGCGGATCCAGGATCGGTGGGCGCGGCTGTCTGGCGGTGCGCGGCTTGCGTGCGGCGGGCTGGCGGAGGGCGCGGGGCTGGATGTCGCGGCCTCGGGCAGCGCGGTTTTGGAGCCTTTGTTCGAGCGCGGCGGCGCGGAGAAGGCCGCGGGTTATGCGGGCGAGGATCAGGGCGACATCCCTGCTGCGGAAGATCGTGGCGAGGAAGCCGAAGAAGGGGAGGAGGTGCGGGACGGAGGCGTGCTGGTTGAGGGTGTCGGCGAGATCCTGGCCGTAGGTGATGAGCATGCGGACGACGCCGAGCACCTGGCCGATGCGCGGGGGCACGGGCCGAGGGGGATCGGGGTGATGGGCTTCGGGCGGGGTGATGGTGGCGTTGGACATGGGGGCGGAATAAGAGCACAGAATAGGGGTGCTGGGCAAGGACTTTCTTCCCTGACGGAGCATTTTCTTGGGCTCGCCGGGGTGGGGTGCGGAGCGGGGGGCGGGCGGGGCGGCGGACATGCCGGTGCCAGGCGCCCGCCACCATCCACAAGCGGACAAA
>Ga0335074_10002193_pt1 | contig 26578 bp, 26 predicted proteins | sample Lox_Sample_23_FD_206715 | JGI IMG/M metagenome (GOLD analysis project Ga0335074, IMG submission 206715) | Soil microbial communities from Loxahatchee National Wildlife Refuge, Florida, United States - Lox_Sample_2.3 | ecosystem: Environmental > Terrestrial > Soil > Wetlands | place: USA...
CCGAGTACGTGCTGCTGACCAACGGCACCGTGTGGGCCTGGGGCCTCGGCACGCACGGCGAGCTCGGGGACGGCGGCACGGTGAACTCGCTGCACCAGGCGGTGCAGGTGCGATTCCCCGCGGGCGTCAAGATCGCCTTCATCCCCACCGACGTCATGCCCTACGACACGGCCCTGGCGGTGGACACCCGGGGGCGGGTCTGGGGCTGGGGCCTCAACGGCGGCGGCGAGCTCTGCCTGGGGAACAGGACGGCCTACACGACGCCGGTAAAGCTGCCGTTCTCCCATGTGACCGCGCTGGCCGGCGCCAGCACGCACGCCTTGTATGACTCCAAGGGGACCGTCTACGCCTGCGGCCAGAACCTCGCAGGCGACCTGGGCACCGGCCGCATGAACGCCAACACCACGCCGAGGAAGGTGGTCGGCCTGGACGGCTCGTCGGTCACCGAGCTGGTGGCCTCGTTCGCGAACTCCGGGGCGCTGCTGTCCAACGGCAAGTACTACGACTGGGGTTACAACGCCAACGGCCAGCTCGGCGACGGGCTGACCGGTGCGGCGTCCGACGTCCCGGTCCACGTGCGGCTCCCGCATCCGGTGGCGCAGGTCGCGCAGGGCGGGTCCATCTGGAAGAACGGCCAGACGATCGCGATGCTCTCCGACGGTTCGCTGTGGGGCTGGGGCGACGACTGGGCCGCGCAGCTCGGCAACGGGGCGAGGACGGCTCAGCCGGTCCCGGCCCGGTTCCTCGCGCCCGCGGGCGTCACGTACCAGAGCCTGGCCAGCGGGTCGGCCACGTCGTACGCCATTTCGACGACCGGTAAGGTCTACGCGTGGGGCGTCGGCGCCCTCGGGCAGGTCGGCGACGGGTCCACGGACATCGCCGAGAGCCCGGTCATGGTGGCCACCCACGGCAAGCTCATATCCGCGACCGCGAACAACGTGCTCATCAGCGTCTCGGACAAGAACTGACGCGGGAGGCCGGCCCGGTCAGGGAATGGCCAGCACGGGATAGGGCGAGTGATGCAGCAGCCGGACCGGCACCGAGCCGATCGGGTGCCGGGCGGCGTGACTGGCCCGGCCGACCACGATGACGGTGCCGGGACCGGCCGCCCGGTCCTTGGCCGCGGCGAGGATCTCGTCGGCCGGTGAGCCGAACCTTCGCTCGAACGTCCACGTGATGCCGGCCCGGGTCGCCGTGTCCGCCACCGCCGCCTGCACCTGGCCGGCCGCCCGCTCGCGGGCCTCGGCCATCTCCTGGTAGCCGAAGCCGGACAGGTCGCTGGCGGGCTCGTGGTCGACGTAGACGGCGTGCACGGCGCCCGGCCGGGTGCGCAGCAGCGCGACCGCCCAGTCCAGGGCGTTCCTGGCCGGCTCGGAGTTGTCGAAGCCGACCACGACATCGACCGGTCCTGGCGCGCCGCCGTAGGCCGGGGCGCCCGGCGGGGCCGCGGCCGCCTGGGGCGAAACCGGGGCGTAGGGTGCGGCCGCGACCCGACGGGCGGACCGGCTCCTCGTGGTCGCGACCAGGGCGAGGGCGGCGACGCCGCCGCCCGCCCAGGCGGCGAGGATCCAGAGCGGCTCGGCGGTGCCGTAGCCGTGGAAGTAGATGGTGTTCCGCATCGCTTCGGCCCCGACGCCGAGGGGCAGGGCCGGGTCCAGCGCGCGCAGGAAGCCCGGGCCGAAGCTGGCCAGCCCGGACGGGCCGCCGCTGACCGGGATGCCGAGCACGATGAAGATCAGCACCGCCAGCGCGACCAGGGCCGGGCTCACCCTGGCCAAGAACGCGGTCGGCGCGGACACGGCCAGGCAGAACAGCGCCACGATGCCTGCGATCGCGGCGTAGTTGCCGAATCCGGTCACCCCGATCGCGATGCCGGCGACGGTCAGGCCGGCCCCGGCGGCCGCCAGCACGGGGGCGGCGATGGCCCAGGCCGGCCGCGAGTGCCGGAACGCGAGCGCCGACGCCGATCCGGCGGCCAGGCCGGGGAACAGCGCCCCGAGGATCAGGAAGAACGGCGACAGCCCCTCGGAGTCCCGGCTCAGCGGCGGCACCACGTCGGTCACGGTCAGGGCGTGGCCGGTCTTGGCCGCCACCGCTGCGAAGGCCGCGGTGACTGCCTGGGCGGGGGCCAGGCCGCCGGCCTCGGCGGTCAGCAGCCGCAGGCCGTGCGGGGTGACGATCACGGCGGCGTCGATGGCGTGGTCGGTGACCGCGGCCCGGGCGCTGCGCGCGCCCGGATAGGAGAGCAGGTCAAAGCCGCCGGGCTCGTGGGCGCCGAGTGCGGCCTGGAGATGCCGCATGACCGGAGCCGGGGCGACCACGCCGACCGGAAGGCCGTGCGGCCTCGGCTGGTGAAAGGCGCTCAGGACCAGGGTGACAAGCACGGCGGCGAAAGCCAGGCTGCCGACAACGAACAGGATGTGGACCCGATACCTCCCGGCGTCGTCCGCTAGCCGCACCGCCCGAGCCTCCCTTGCGCACCAATGCCAACGCTTGTTGGCATCACAATCACGTTAAGCCGTCTTCCGTGGAATGTCAACGCTCGTTGGCAAACCTGTGTTGGCACGATAGGGTGCCGCCATGAGACGCCCTGATCCGGCCCGCCTAGAGGACGACCCGGGCGAGGACGACTCCCTCGGGGTCGGCGGCCCGCGGTCGGAGGGAACCCGGCGGACGATCCTGCACGCCGCCCGGGACATCTTCGCGACCAGGGGTTATGAGCAGACGACGATCCGTGCCGTGGCCGCGCGGGCGGGAATCGACGCGTCGATGGTCATGCGCTACTTCGGGTCGAAGGCCGGCCTGTTCACCGCCGCGGCCACGATGAACGTTGAGCCGCCCGACCTGCGCTCGGTTCCCGCGGACCGGCGCGGCGAGGTGTTCGTCCGCCACTTCGTCTCCCGCTGGGAAGACAATCTCAGCGGCGACAGCACGGTCATCCTGCTGCGCACGGCCGTCGCCGACCCCGCCGTCACCGTCAAGATGCAGGCCACGTTCGACAAGCTGATGCTCGGGCCGGTGGCTGACCTGGGTCTCGATCACGGGGCCAGCCGGGCGTCCCTCATCGCGACCCAGCTGCTCGGCCTGGCCCTGTGCCGGTACGTGGTTCGCCTTGAGCCGCTGGCATCGCTGCCGCTCGACGAGATCGTGTTCCCGGTGGCCCGGACCGTCCAGCAGTATCTGACCGGGGCGCTGACCGACGGCTGACGGCACCGCCTCGGGCGGGCCGACGGCCGGTTACGATCGAGCGGTGTTGCTTCCGGTGCCGCCCATCGAAACGGCGCGGCTGACCCTGCGGCCGTTCACCGCGGATGACTTTGACGACTTCTACGCTTACCAGTCCCGCCCCGATGTGGCCCGGTATCTGCAGTGGCAGGCTCGCAACCCCGCGCAGGCGCGGCAGGCCCTGGCCGGGCAGTGCCGCGAGACAACGCTCGACGCCGTGGGCGACTGGCTCACCTACGCCGTGGTGTGGCGCGAGACCGGCCGGGTGGTCGGCGAGGTCGGGCTGAAATGGCTCAGCCGGGAGCACCGCGGGGGCGAGACCGGCTTCGTGTTCAACCCCGACTATCACGGGCGGGGCCTGGCCACCGAGGCTGCGGAGTGCATGCTCAGGGTGGGCTTCGAGAGCCTGGGATGGCACCGGATCATCGGCTGCTGCGACGCCCGCAACACCGCGTCGGCGCGGCTCATGGAGCGGCTCGGGATGCGCCGCGAGGCGCACCTGCGGCATGCCGGGATGGTCAAGGGCGAGTGGGCGGACGAGCTCGTCTACGCCATGCTGGATCACGAGTGGGGAGAGCGACGACGTGAACGCGGCGCCCGGTAACGACATGGACGACGATGCGCTCTTCCTGCGCGAGCTCGCGGCTCAGTGCTCCACGCGCGGCGTCGTTAGCCGGGCTGAGACCCCGGGCGGACTAATCCGTGCCGCTCGGCGCCTGACCCGCGTAACCCGCCTTGCGCCGCCGGACCCTGCGCCCGTCCAGGGTCCACGCCCGGTTGCACGCGGTGCAGCCCAGAAGGTCCCCGAACCGTTTGGACGTCCGGCCCGACCGGCCGATCATGCCGCCGCACACGCACACGTCGCCGGCCGCGGCCGCCACCGCGCCACCGCGTCCGAGCAGCGGCGAACGCCTGGGCTCCGGGCGCAACTCACTTCGCACGAACCTGACGGCCAGGAGGATGCTGCCCACCACCACCACGATGACGATCGTTACTAAGTACCCCAATGACGCCTCCGGTGGCGGGATGTGCGCTAACCATACTGCCGGCTCCCGGACGGATGCAGGCACGACCGGGACATGGCCCGGGCCGCACCCCCGATGAGGAGGCCTTCGGCCAGGCGCACGAGCATCCCGATGTCCTGGCCATCTGGGAGCCGATGGACCCGCTGCTCGAGGAGCGGGACGGGCGGCCGAAATGGGAATTCCCGCATTTCGAGCGGGTATCGCCGGGCACGTCTACCGGCTGGCGCCCGACCGGCTGCACTCGGTCGCCGGCGCCTGGCTCGGCCGGTTCCGGTGATCGTCGGCGCGGGCGGCGCCGCTCGGCCGCACCTGCGAGTCCCGAGCCCCGGCCCGCCGCCGAGCCCGGACAGCGGGCTGGCGTAACGCCCGGGCGGCTACCCGGCCTGCTGCGCTGGCCCGCCGTCCGGCGACTGCCGTCGCTCCAGTGCGGCCAGCCGGAGCTCGAGCTGGTCGATGCGGTGCCGCAGGATCTCCAGCTGTGCCTCGTCGGACAGTCGCCGCTCGGTGGTGCGGCGCAGCCGCGGCGAGGCCTCGGCGCGGGCGGCCACCAGCGCGAGCGGCACCAGCCGCTGTGGCCCGTGCGGTCCGTCCACCAGCCGGGACGGGATCTGCCCGGTCCGGTACCAGGTGCGCAACGCCGCCCGGGAGGCGCCCGTGTCCGCCGCCGCGCGCTCAAGCGTCACCCAGTCCGAGCCCTCGAGCTGCGCGGCCAGGTCCAGCTCGAGTTCCCAGGCGTCAAGCCGGTCCTCCCAGTCCACGCGTCCTCCCGATCGTCCTCGGCCGCCCCGGCGGGGCAACCTCCACCATATTATTAGCATGGTATTGACATGGTTAAAGCACTGGCCCACCCTGGTCGTATGTTTGAGCGATTTACCAACCGCGCCCGCCACGTCGTCGTACTGGCCCAGGAGGAGGCGCGACGGCTGCAGCACAACTACATCGGTACCGAGCACATCCTGCTCGGGCTCCTCGACGAGCCCGAAGGCATCGGCGCCAAGGCTCTCGACCGCTTCGGGATGACCCTCACGGCAACCAGGGAAGAGGTCAGGGGCATCGTCGGCACCGGGCCCTCGGCGCCCAGCGGCCACATCCCGTTCACCCCGCGGGCGAAGAAGACCCTCGAGCTCGCGCTCCGCGAAGCGCTCCAGCTGCACCACAACTACATCGGCACCGAGCACATCCTGCTCGGCGTGATCCGGGAGGGCGACGGCGTCGGTGCGCAGGTCCTGCGCCAGCACGCGCCCGACCTGGCGGCGATCCGGGCCGCCGTGCTCGACCTGCTGCCCGCCGGGCAGGCTGAGACCGGCCGCGGCCGCCGCTGGCTGCGCCGCCATTCACCGGCCGGCTCCGACGAGCCCGGCGAGGCGGCACAGAGCGCGGAGATCCGCACCACGCCCGCCGCGGACAATAGCCTGAGCGAGGCCGCCCGGCTGGCCGGCCCGCAGCCCGTCGGCTCGCATCACCTGCTGCTCGCCGCGCTGGCTGACCCCGACACGGCCGCGGCCCGGGCCCTCGCCGCCCTCGGCGTCGACCTGGACCAGGCCAAGGATGCGCTGCGCAGCGCCGACGTCACCGGCACCAGCGACGAGCAGCCCGAGGACGCCGGCCGGCGGCAGATGGTGATCCACGTGGCCGACGACAAGCTGACGATCGAGGCCACCGACCCGGTGATCGTCGATGCCGGCCGGGCCGCGCTGCACGCCCTGGGCGAGGAGGCCAGCCCGCCCGGCACCATCCGCGGCGACCTTCCGGCCAGCGCCAGCCTCAGCTCGGTCTGGCTGGCGCTCAGGGAAAGCCTGGGGGTTATTCGGCGCAGTCCGGTCCAGCCCGCCGAAGCCACGGCGGACCCGCCGGACCGGCCCAGCCGGCCGGGAACCGAAGCCGTGTAGGGCCCGGCTGCGGGCCGGCCTGCTGGGCGATGCCGTCCGGCCGGTCAGCCGGCCGGCTTCACGTTCTGATTGATCCGGAAGAAGTTGCCCGGGTCGTAGCTGGCCTTGATGCGGGCCAGCCGGTCGTAGTTGCGGCCGTAGGAGGCCCGGACCCGGTCGCTGCCCTCGTCCATCATGAAGTTGACGTAGGCGCCGCCCGCCGAGGTCGGGTGCAGCGCGTCCCAGTACCGCACCGCCCAGTCCTTGATCGTGGCCGCGTTGGCCGGATCCGGATCGACCCCGACGATGACGCCGTTCCAGCCCGAGTCCCGGTAGGCGAAGGCGGTCTCCTCCGCTCCGACGCGGTGCACCGCACCGTCGATCGGGTACAGGTGCATGGTCGAGTGCGGCGTGGGCAGATCCGCGCCGAACTGCTCATGGATCGCGACCGCGTCGTCCGGTATCGCGTTGAAGAAGTCGGCCCGCCAGTACCACTGCAGGCCGGGCGGGTACAGCGCGTCGAACATCCCCTGCAGCATCGGGTACGGGAGCGGCATGACCGCGTCGAGCAGCGGCGAGCCGAACCCGCGCAGCGGGGCCAGCGCCTCATCGGCGCGCTCCGGCGGGCCGCTGTAGCACCAGACGACCGCGCACGCCTTGCGAAGCCAGAGCTCCTCGGGGAACGGCGGTGCGGGCGGGATCGTGAGCAGCGCGAACCAGCCGTTGATGTCCTCGGGCAGGCTGGGCTGCACCTCGCGGTACCACCGCAGCAGGTCGCCGGTGTCGCCCACATCGTAGAGCACGGGCCCGGCGACCACCGTGCCCACGTCGTGGCAGCGGAACTCGAACGAGGTCACCACGCCGAAGTTGCCGCCGCCGCCGCGCAGCGCCCAGAACAGGTCCGGATGCTCCGACTCGCTCGCGGTAACGAACGAGCCGTCGGCCAGCACCACGTCGGCCGATAGCAGGTTGTCGCTGGTGAGCCCGAACCGGCGTGACAGGTATCCGGTCCCGCCCCCGAGGGTGAGGCCGGCCACCCCCGTCGTGCCCAGGATCCCGGACGGGGTGGCCAGGCCGAACGCACCGGTGGCGTGGTCGACGTCGCCCCAGGTGCAGCCGCCCTGTACCAGCGTGGTCTTGGCCGCGGGGTCGACCAGTACCCCGCGCATCGGCGACAGGTCGATGACGAGGGCGTCGTCCCACACGCCCAGCCCGGCCGCGTTGTGCCCGCCGCCGCGCACCGACACGGTCAGGCCGTGCTCGCCCGCGAACTTGACGGCCGTCATCACGTCGGCCACGTCGGCGCAGCGCGCGATGGCGGCGGGCCGCCGGTCGATCATCGCGTTGTAGACCGCTCTGGCCTTGTCATATCCGTCGTCGCCGGGCAGGATCACCGGCCCGCGCATCGCCGCGGTCAGCGGCTCGAACTCGGTGGCTTGCTCTGTCGTGGTCATCGTTACTCCCCGGCAAGTAGGCCGGCCCATGGCGGGCTCGGCGTTTGCTCAGGACGCTAGGCGGCTAGGCGTTCGCGGAGCGTTCGCCGTCCGTCGCGATCGCGGGCCCGTGCTCGGCCAGGTCCTCGGCGACGCGGCGGGCCAGGGCGGCCGCGCCCTGCTGGCCGGCGATGTCGGCCGCCCGGCGCAGCAGATCGGCGGCCGCCGCGCCGCGGTGCCGCCGGGCGTCCAGGCGGTACAGCTCGGGCAGCCACCAGCGGTCGCTGACGGCCGCCGCGACCCGGGCCGACTCCAGCACCGGTCCGGCCTCGTCGGACCGCCCTGCCGCCAGCAGCGTCTCGGCCAGCAGGGCCAGGTAGTACGGCTGGCGGGCCAGGGCGCCCTGGTCCCGCAGGTTCTGCAGGCCCTGGCGGATCTGCTCGGCGCCGGCCGTTCCTCCGGCGCTCCAGCCGCCCAGGATCAGGCTCCAGTGGCCGTAGTAGGCGAACTCGTGGCGGGCACAGATCTCCCGGACCCGCCCGGCGAACTCCGTGGTCTGCTCACGGTCGCCGCGCAGCTGGTGCGTGATCGCCGCGTAGGCCTGCGCGATCGCCAGGCTGTAGGGGTGCTCGACCTCCTCGGCCCGGGCAATGGCCCAGTCGCACCAGTGCAGCGCCTCATCGTCGCGGCCGAGCAGCCAAAGCGCGTGCGCGGCCCAGGCCCGGGCGTGAACCTCGGTCCGGCTGCCGAGCAGCGTGAGCGGCGCGTCGTAGCACAGTTCGTGGGCCAGGGCGAAGTGGGGCAGCGACTGCTCATGATGCCCCAGGCTGGTCGCCGATCCGGCCCGGGCGAAGTGCGCCTGGCCTTTGACGTCGGGATGCAGGTCGCTCAGTTCCAGGCTGCGCCGGGCGATCTCGTAGGACTCGGCGGTATGCCCCTGCACGTAGCGGGTGCCGAACAGGCCCACCAGGCTGATCAGCTGCAGCCGGGTGTCGCCCAGCCGCTCGGCCAGCTCGCGGGTGCGCTCGAAGCCGGCCTGCAGCTCGGTGGAGGCGTAGCCGTACTGCGCGTTGAGCGGGGCGGCCATGGCCGCGCGGACGGCCAGCTCGTCCGCGTCACGGTCCCGGCCCGGCGCGGCCCGGCCCAGCAGCGCGATGGCGCGGCGGTAGTGGCGGACCGCCTTCTGGTTGGCGAACACGGCCGTCGCGACCTCGGCGGCGCGCACGTGCTGCGGCACGGCACGGGCCTGCAGGCCGGCCCGTTCGTAGTGGTAGGCCAGGGCCGCGGCGGCGGTGCCCGGGTCACTGGCGTGGATGAGCTCGAGCGCCTCGGCCACCCGTCGGTGCAGGTGCCCGCGCCGCGGCGGGCTGATCCCCGCGTACGCGCTGTCGCGGAGCAGGTCGTGGGCGAAGTCATAGCTGGACGAGGAGTGCTCGCGGATGATCCGCCTGCGCCACAGCTCGTCGACGGCCCCGATGACCGAGTCGGGGTCGACGTCGGCGGCCCGGGTCAGCAGCTCCATGGTGAAGTCCCGCCCGATCACCGCGGCCAGCTCGGCGACCTCGCGGGCGCCCGGCCCGACCTGGGCTATCCGGCCGGCCAGCACCGCCCGGGCCTGGGGCCCGGGATCGGCGTCCAGGCTGTCCAGCGCGTGCGCCCTGATCGACTCGATGACCAGCAGCGGGTAGCCGCCGGTCGCGGCGTGCAGCCAGTCGGCCTCCTGATCTTCGAGGCTGCTCCCGCGCACCTGGCCGGCCAGCTCGGCCGATCGCTTCCCGTCCAGCGGCGCGACCGCGATGTCGGTGACCTGACCCGCCGATCGCAGCGCCCGCAGCATCTCGGTGAGCTCGGCGTTGCCGTCGATCTCCTCCAGCCGGGTGGCGGCGACCACGAGCATCGGGTGGCGCTCACCCAGGTGCAGCAGCAGCTGCAGCCAGGCCAGCGTGTGCTCGTCGCACCACTGCAGGTCGTCGAGCAGCAGCAACGCGGGCCGCCCGGTCGACAGCACCGCCCGGGCCAGGCCCTCGAAGAACCGGTGCCGTTGCCAGGCGTCGGCCATCGGGCTCAGCGGCGGCATCGGCTCGGCGTCGGTCGGGGGCACGAGCCGGTCGACCTCCCGCGCCCACACCGGTTCCAGGCGGTCCCGGGCCGACCGCAGCGCCGGGCTGCGCAGCCACTCGGAGACCGGCGCCAGCGCGAGCCGCCCGCGGGCGGCGAAGCACCGGGCCCGGATGGTGTCGAAGCCGGCCCGCTGCACCTGCGAGGCGAGCTCGTCGAGCAGCCGGGTCTTGCCCACGCCGGCCTCGCCCGCGAGCACCGCGAACCCCGCCGACCCGCGTAGCGCCTCCTCCCAGCGTTCCCGCAGCAGCCCCAGCTCATGCTCGCGGCCGACCAGCCGGACCTGCCCGGCCGGACCGCGCGGGGCCGGGCGGGCCGGGACCGGCCCGGGTGGCGCCGATGCCGGGGACGCGGCGACCCGCCGGCCCGGCGCTGGCTCCCGGCCGTCGGGCCCGCCGCCCGCCGCCCGCCCGCCGCCGACCAGGCGCTGGTATTCGGCCGTGGTCGCCCGGTCCGGGGCAACCCCGAGCTCGCGCTCCAGGACCGAGGCGCACCGATGGTAGGTCTGCACCGCCGCCGCCCGGTCCCCGGCCAGGCCCTGCAGTCGCAGCAGGCCGCGGTACCCGACCTCCTCCAGCGGCTCCAGATCGATCCGGCGGCGGGCCAGGTCGATCGCCGCGGCGTAGCTCCCCGCGTCGCTTTCCAGCGTTATCAGCTGGTCCAGCACCCCGATGCACCGTCGGTGCAGCCGGTCGCGCTCGGTCGCGGCCCAGTCGTCGTACAGCGCGGGCATGAACTCGCCGCGGTAGGCACGCAGGGCGTCCGCCGCCGCCAGCCGGAAGGCCGCATGGTCGGCCGCGGCCAGGGCCGCCCCGGCGGCGTCGGCCGCGGCCTCGAATTCGTCGACGTCCAGGCGGCACTCGGGGTCGAGGCGCCACAGCAGGGTCCCGCCGTCGGCGGTCAGCCACCGGTCCACCTGCGGCAGGCCGGCCCGCAGCGAGTGCAGCTCCCGCCGCAGGTTGGTCCGGGCCTGGCCTTCGGGGGAGTCCGGCCAGAACTGGGCGGCGACGTACTCCCGGCGCTGCGGCGCGTCCCGGTGCACCAGCAGGAACCCGAGCAGGGCCATGGCTCGCGGCGACCGCAGCGCGAGCACGACGGTGTCCTCCACCGCCACCCGCGTCTCGCCGAGCAGAGAAATGTCGAGCATGACCCCGGCCCCCCAGGACGCCCGCCGCCGACGGTCACCGCGTCCGAGGCGGGCACCTTACTGTTCTGTCACCAACCGTAGGGGTCGCCCGCACACCGGTCTAGGGCCTTCGGGCCCAGCGGGCCGGGCTACGGGTGCCGGCTCCACTGGGGGCCGACCGACAGCCAGGCCGTCTCCCAGTCCGCGAGCCGCCGTCGATCCAGCACGGCCCGGATGACCAGGGCCAGGCAGGCCAGGAACACGGCCAGGGCGGCGAGCGCGAACGCCATCGCGACCACGACCCGGTCGCCGGCCCGGGCCGGCGTCAGCGGGGGCACCTGCACGTTGCCCGTGCGGTCCACCCACACCCGCACCGTGGCCCCGGCCTTGGTCCCGGACGGGGCCGGAACGATGCCGGTCCGGGTCCGGCCATTTGCCGCCCATCGCGCCGGTGTCCACACCAGCCAGGCATTGGCCCCGTTGTCGGACATCATCGGCCCGGGCGCGGCCTTGAGCAGCACGGCCGGGACCTGCCGCCAGCTCTGCTCGGCGCGCTGCGCGGCGGCGTTCTCCGCGTTCACGCGCAGCCCGAGGAGCCCGGCCACGAGCGGGCCCAGGAGCAGGAACGCGACGACCGTGGCCGGCAGCAGCCATCCCTCGATGACATCCGAGCGCCGCCGCAGCGGGTTGTGGTCAAGACCCAGCCTGCGGGCCACCCTCGTCCACGTCGTTGTGGGCGTCATAACGTTCACCCCAACGCCACTTTCCCTTGCGCGCGTAACACAGTCGTAACATACCCGTAACACGCTCGGCAAGCCGGCGTGCGCCGGCCAGGGCGGGCCCGCCGGGAGCGGGCCAAAGGCGCGCCCCGCCCGGTCGCTTCAGGCGGTACTTTCGCCCGCACGGGAACCTCGGCGGTGCCGGGGTTTTCGCGCCCGGACCCGGCGGGCCCGCGGGTTCGTGACGTTTGCCCGCCGCACCCTCCGGGTAGCCGAGCCCTCCGAAGAGGAGGTTCGGCCATGGTGTCGGAGGCGAAGCCTGCGCAACCGTCCGGGCGCAACGTACTGGACGATCTGGACTCGCGCATCCCAACGAACTTCTACTGGTATCTCGCGGTGCTGGCGTGCATCGGCGGGTTCCTCTTCGGCTACGACACGTCCAACATCGGCTCGGCGCTGGGCTTCATCCCCTATCACCTGTCCAGCTTCGCCACCGGGTACCTGGTCGCCGGGGCGTCCCTGGGCGCGGCCGCGGGCGCGATCATCGCCGGCCCGCTGACCGACCGTTTCGGGCGCAAGGCCCTGCTGATCGCCGACGCCGCCATCTACGCCGTCGGCTCGATCTTGTCCGCGATCACCCCGGATGCCGGGGTGCTGCTGTTCGCCCGGACGCTGATCGGGCTGGCCATCGGCGCCGACTCCGCCATCGCCACCGCGTACATCGCGGAGTTCGCGCCCCGGAGCAGGCGCGGCCAGCTCAGCATCATCCAGCAGTGGATGATCACCGTGGGGATCCTGACCGCCTACATCATCGCCGTGATCATCCTCAAGGCGAATCCCGGCGGGGCCGGCAACGAAGACTGGCGGCTGATCCTCGGCCTGGGCGGGATCCCGGCGCTGATCGCCGTGGCGTTGCGCTCGCACATGCCCGAGTCGCCGCGGTGGCTGATGCTGCACGGGCGCTACGCGGACACCCGCAAGGCGTTCGGCCGGCTGGGCATGGACGTCACCGAGGACGAGGTCAAGCGGGCAGCGGACCAGCTGTACCAGCAGCAGCGGCAGCAGCGCGGGACAGCCCGCTGGACCAGGGGCGTGCGGCGAGCGCTGATCATCGTCTGCCTGTTCTTCATCTTCCAGCAGATCACCGGCATCAACGTGCCGTTCTACTACGGCCCGACGATCCTTTCGGGGTACTTCCTGTCCGGGCACAACAGCGCGGTGGCCGCCGCGGTCGCGGGGGTCGAGGCCACCGCGATCCTGGGGGCGGTCAACGTGGTCGCCACCTACTTCGCGTTCCGCTGGATCGACAAGAGGGGCCGGCGGCCGCTGGCCATCGGCGGCTACGCCGGCATGACCGTGTTCATCCTCGTCGCGGCGCTCGGGGTCGCGTTCCTGACCGGCATACCCAAGGTCGTGCTGGTCATGGTCGGGTTCTCGTTCTTCATCACCTCGTTCGCGATCGGCGTCGGCGGAACCGGCTGGCTGATCCAGGGCGAGGTGTTCCCGACCGCGGTCCGGGGCCGGGCGGCGGCCATCGGCGCCTGCGCCGACTGGCTGGCGAACTATGCCCTGATCGAGGCGTTCCCGGTCTGGCACACGTCGATCGGCCTCGGCTGGGTCATGGTGTCGTTCGCCTTGCTGTGCATCGTGGCGATCGGGTTCGTGTACAAGTTCCTGCCCGAAACCAAGGGGCTGTCGGTGGAGCAGGCCGTCCAGGTGTACGACAAGGAGGCCGAGGGCGGCAGATTCGGCCGCCTCTCCGGCACGCCGCCGGCCCAGCCCGCGGTGCAGCCGAGCCAGGTCTGATCTGGTTACGCTGGCCCGGTGACCCACCGGTTCGACCACATCCGTACCGATCGCCTGGTCATGCGCCGCTGGCGTGACGCGGACCGGGATCCGTACGCCGCCCTGAACGCCGACCCCGAGGTGATGCGGTACTTCCCGGCCCCGCTGAACCGGGCCGAGAGCGATGCCAGCATCGACCGGATCGAGGCCCTGTTCGACCGACAGGGCTTCGGCCTGTGGGCGCTCGAGGTGGCGGCCACGTCGGAGTTCATCGGGTTCACCGGCCTCAACCCGATGCCCGTCGGCGTACCGGGCGCGGGCGACATGGAGGTCGGCTGGAGGCTGGCCCGCCATGCGTGGCACCGGGGCTACGCCACCGAGGCCGCGGCCGCGGCGGCGGGCGTGGCCCTCGGCGGCGCCGGCCTGGACCACATCTGGTCGATGACCGCCGTGATCAACCGCCCGTCCCAGGCGGTCATGCTCCGGCTGGGTATGACCCCGCACGAGCTGTTTGACCATCCGGCGCTGCCCGTCGGCCATCCGCTGCGCCGGCACATCGCCTACCGGCTGCAACGCGGCGAAGCCGCATCTCCCGGCGGGGGCGTGAGGTAGAAAACGTACGGTAGGCGTAGCAGGCGGTTCCGGCGGACGACCGGCAGAGGACAGGTGCCATGCGGTTGCGGCCAGGGGTAGCGATCGACCTCGGCACGGTCAACACTCTCGTCTACGTCTCCGGTCGGGGAATAGTGCTGGAGGAGCCGTCGGCGATCGCGATCGACCGGCAGACCGGCCGGGCCGCCGCCGTGGGCCGCGCCGCCGACGCGCTGGCCGGCAAGGACCCGGAAGACGTCGACGTGGTCCATCCGCTGCGGGACGGGGTCATCGCCGATCTCGACGCGTCCACGGCCATGCTGCACGCGTTCCTGCGCAAGGCCCAGCTGCGCCGCGGGCTGCTGCGGCCTTCGGCCGTGGTGTGCGTGCCCAGCGGGGCCACCTACGTGGAGCGGCGCTCCCTGGCCGCGGCGGTCGAGGCGCAGCGGCCGCGCTGCACCGTCCGGCTCGTCGAGGAGCCGGTCGCGGCCGCCGCCGGGGCGGGCATCGGCCTGACCGACGGGACCGGGGCGTTCATGGTCGACATCGGGGGCGGCACCACCGAGGCCGCCGTGCTGGCCGGCGGCCACGTGGTCCGCGCGACATCGCTGCGCCTGGCCGGGAACACGATGGACGAGGCGATCATGAGCGCGGTCAAGGCGGAACTCGGCCTGCTGATCGGGCGCAACGCCGCGCGGAGCCTGAAGATGACGCTCGGGCTCGGCGAGGGCGCGGGCGAGTGGATGGAGGTGGTCGGCGTCGACGCCGCGCGCCGGGTGCCGCGGGTCGAGTACGTCTCGGCGCGGCTGGTCGCCGACGCGCTCGACCACCCCGTCGCGGCGATCGCCGAGGCGGCTCAGGAGATGCTGTCGGACATCCCGCCCAACCTGGCCGAGGACGTGGTGCGCGGCAAGATCCGCCTGGCCGGCGGCGGCGCCCTGCTCCCCGGGCTGGCCAGCAAGATCGAGGCGGTCGCCGACATCCCGGCCTACGTCGTGGACGACCCGCTGCGGTGCGTCATCCGCGGCGCGGCCGAGATCCTCGAGAGCGGCCACGGCGCCTGAGCCGGGCGGGGGGCAGGATGATCGGGTGAGCGAGACCGACCTTCTCCAGGACGCGGTCGCCGCGCTGTACTCGGCCGACCCGGATCAGTTCGTCGAGCGCCGCGGCGATCTCGCGGCGGCGGCCCGCGGCGCGGGCCAGGCCCCGGTGGCCAGGCAGATCGCCGCGCTGCGCAAGCCGACCCGGTCGGCCTGGGTGGTCAACCAGCTGGCGCGGGCCGAGCCCGGATTCACATCGGAGCTGACCAGCCTGGGCGAGGAGCTTCGCGCCGCGCAGGAATCGCTGGACGGCGCGGCGATCAGGGAGCTCTCGCAGCGGCGGCACCGGCTGATCGAGACCCTGACCCGGCGGGCGTTCGAGGTGGTCGGCCAGCCGCAGCCGCCGGCCGCGCTCCGCGATGAGGTGACGGCCACGCTCGGCGCGGCCCTGGCCGATCCGGAGGTTGCCGGGCAGGTGGCCTCGGGCACCCTGGCCCGTCCGGCCCGCAGCGAGGGCTTCGGCCCGGGCGGCCCGCCCGAGCTGGCCCTGGTCACGTCGTCGGGCGCGCGGGGGCCGGTCCGGGCCCCGCGCGCCCCCGGTCCCGAGCGCACCCAGACTGGCACCGAGTCGCGCACCCGGACTCGGACCCAGGCCCGCGCGCCGCGCACCGAGCGCGCCGCCCGGCCGTCGGCGGCCGAGCACGCCCGGGCGGAACAGGCCCGGGCCGAGCAGGCCCGGGCCGAGCGTGAGCAGCGAAGGCAGGCCGGCCTGGCCGCGGCCGAGCAGGCGGCGGAAGAGGCCGCGCGGCTCGCCGATGAGGCCAGCGCGGCCGAGCACGAGCTGGAGCGGACCGTCCAGACGCTGGAGGAACAGCTCGCCGACGCCCGCAGCAACCTGGCCGAGACCAGGAACCAGGCCCGCCGGGCCAGGAACCGGCAGCGTCAGGCCGGCCAGGCGCTGGACCGCCTGCGCGGCTGATACACCGTTAACATGCTGACGTGAGCGACTACGAGCTGGTGCACGGGTACGAAACGATCAACCACTACCGCCGGGGCGGCGCCGCCAAAATCGAGCTCAACCGGCCCGAGCGGCTCAACGCCTGGAACGAGCAGTTCAGCCTCGACCTGCTCGCCGCCGTGAACGCCTGCGCCGCCGACCCCGAGGTCCGCGCGGTGCTGATCACCGGCGCGGGCCGCGCGTTCTCCAGCGGCGCCGACCTCAGGGACGCCGGCGGCGCGGATGCGGCCCTTCCGCCCGACCTCTTCAGCCGGCTGACCGGCCGCTATCACCCGATCCTGGTCGCGATCCGCCGGATGCCCAAGCCGGTGGTCAGCGCGGTGAACGGCCCGGCGGCCGGGATCGGGCTGTCGCTCGCGCTCATCTGCGACCTGGTCGTCGCGGCCGAGTCGGCGTACTTCCTGCTGGCGTTCGTGAACATCGGCCTGGTGCCGGACGGCGGCTCCTCGCTGCTGGTGCCATCGCGGGTGGGTTTCGCGCGGGCCGCCGAGATGGCGATGCTCGGGGAGCGGATCAGCGCCCGCCAGGCCGTGGACTGGGGCCTGATCAACCGGGCGTGGCCGGACGAGGAGTTCGCCGCGCAGGCCGACGAGCTGGTCGCCCGCCTCGCGACCGGCCCGACCAAGTCGCTCGCGGGTATCAAGCGCCAGCTCAACCGGTGGCTCTACGACCGGATGGACGACCAGCTCGAGTTCGAGGCGCACCTGCAGCAGGAGATGGGCGGCTCGGCCGACTTCGCCGAGGGTGTCCTGGCCTTCACCGAGCGGCGTCCGGCCCGGTTCACCGGGCGGTAGCCGGCGGGCCGGGGCGCCGGGTGCGCACCAGCGCCTCGATCCCGTCCAGGATCCGCTCCAGCCCGAAGATGAACTCGTCGTCGGGGTCGTCGTGGACGTCGAACACGCCCGCGGCGATGAACGTGGTCAGCGCCGGGAACCGGGCCGGGTCGATCAGCCGGGACAGCGCCTTCGGGAACGCGGACAGCCACTCATCCGGGGTGGCACCGGACCTCGCGATCGCCACCGCGATGTCGCCCTCCGTCACGGCGAGAGTACGGACGTAGCCGGCGATCAGCATGATGACGGACGCCTTCTCGGCCTCCTCGAGACCGCTGCCGGCCATGCCCGCCAGGGCCTGCTCGAACCAGCCGACCTCGTTCGGCATGATCGGGAGCCCGCCGATCGGGATCCGCGCCACCCACGGGTGCCGCCGGAACGCGGCCCGCATGGCCCAGGCCCAGCCGGAGAGGGCCTCGCGCCACCCGGCACCGGCCGCCAGCGCGGGCGGGGCGCCGAACGCCGCGTCGACCATGAGCCTGACCAGCTCGTCCTTGGCGCTGACGTAGCGGTACAGGGACATCGTCGCCGCGCCGAGGTCGGCCGCGAGCCGGTTCATGGACACCGCATCCAGGCCATCGCGGTCGGCGATCGTGACGGCCGACGCGACGATCCGGCCCAGGCTCAGCCCGGGTTTCGGCCCCTTGCCCGGGTGCGGCCGCAGGCCCCACGCGGCCTCGACGCCCGGGGGCAGCGGCCCGCGGCCGTCATCGTTCATGGCTCATTGTCCCAGTCCTCGATCACTTCGGCCCGGCGCCCGAACCCCTTTCATTTCTTTGTAACGCCCCGTCTCGTGCTCCGGGCAGCACCTTGCCCGGTCGGCCGGGCCGGGGGTGCGCCCGTCTCGTGGTGGAGGCGGCCGCCTGGTCCCGGTCGGCCGGGCCGGGGTGCGCCGTCTCGTGCCCGCGGTCGGCCGCCTGGTCCCGGTCGGCCGGGCCGGGGTGCGCCCGTCTCGTGGTGGAGGCGGCCGCCTGGTCCCGGTCGCCTGGGCCGGGGTGCGCCGTCTCGTGCCCGCGGTCGGCCGCCTCCGGCCGGCCGCGCTCGCCGCTCCCTTCCCCCCGCCCCCGGCCTCGTTACCGGTTGACGCCGACCGCTTCTACTGTGTATACCTTACGCAGTAACGCGTATACCATACGCAGAAGAACGCGACGGACCGAGGAGCGGCGCAGACATGTCAGAGGAGCTGGCCATCGAGGCGACCGGCCTGAAGAAATCGTTCGGCGACGTGGTGGTGCTCAGTGGCGTCGACTTGAGCGTCGCGCGCGGCACGGTGTTCGCGCTGCTCGGGCCGAACGGGGCGGGCAAAACGACGACGGTGCGGATTCTCACGACGCTCACCCGGGCCGACGAGGGCCGGGCCCGGGTGGCCGGGCACGACGTGGACCGCGAGCGGCATCTGGTCCGCCGCCGCATCAGCCTGGCCGGGCAGTACGCGGCGGTCGACGGACTGCAGACCGGCGCGGAGAACCTGCGGATGATGGGGCGGCTGGCCGGCCTGTCCCGCGCGCAGGCCCGCCGCCGCGCGGCCGAACTGCTGGAGCAGTTCGGGCTATCCGACGCCGCCGGGCGGCGGGTCGCGACCTATTCCGGCGGCATGCGGCGCCGTCTGGACCTCGCGGCCAGCCTGGTCGGGACACCCGCAGTGATCTTCCTCGACGAGCCGACCACCGGGCTCGACCTGCCCAGCCGGCAGGTGATGTGGCAGGTCATCGCCGGGCTGGCGGATAGCGGGGTGACGGTCTTCCTCACCACCCAGTACCTGGAGGAGGCGGACCTTCTGTCCAGCCGGATCGCCGTGCTGGACGGCGGCCGGGTGGTCGCCGAGGGAACGCCGGCCGACCTCAAGGAGCTGGTGGCCGAGCAGAGCCTGGACCTGCTGCTGGCCGATTCCGCCGCGTTCGAGCGCGTCGCCGGCCGGGCGGCGGGCCGCGCGCGCCGCGCCGACCCCGACGGCCTGGCCATCAGCCTGCCGACCGACGGCACCGCCGCGCAGGTCCGGGCGCTGCTCGACGAACTGGACCCGGAGCGCTCCGCGGTGCGGAGCTTCTCGGTGCACACCGCCACCCTCGACGACGTGTTCCTGGCCGTGACGCGGCCCGGGCCCGCCGCGACCGACCCGGAGCCGGAGGCCACTCATGTCTAACGCGCTGATCATGACCACCCGGGCGCTGCGGCTGTCCAGCCGGCAGCTCGACGCGCTGCTGACCTCGCTGATGCTCCCGGTGCTGCTGATGCTGATGTTCGTCTATCTCTTCGGCGGCGCGATCCGGACCGGCAGCAGCAGCTACGTGACCTACGTGGTCCCCGGGGTGCTGGTCATCTGCGCCGGGTTCGGGGCGGCCACCACCGCGGTGAGCGTGACCCAGGACCTGGGCGGCGGGATCGTCGACCGGTTCCGCTCCATGGACGTGCCGGGCCCGGCCTTCCTGGCCGGGCACATCGCGGCCAGCATCGTCCGCAACATCGCCTCGACCGTGCTGGTGTTCGGCGTGGCCTACCTGGTCGGCTTCCGGCCGCACGCCGGGATGGCCGGCTGGCTCGCCGCGGCCGGCATCCTGCTCGCCTTCATCCTGGCCATCGCCTGGCTGGCGGCGGCGTTCGGCCTGCTGGTCAAGACGGCCGAGGCGGCCAACGCGCTGACGTTCGTCATGGCGTTCGTGCCGTACGCCAGCAGTGCCTTCGTGCCGATCGCCACGATGCCGTGGTGGATCCGGGGCTTCGCGCGAGACCAGCCGATCACTCCGGTCGTGGACACCCTGCGCGGCCTGCTGCTGGGTACCCCGGTCGGCTCCCGTCCCTGGGTGGCCCTGATCTGGTGCGCCGGGATCCTGGCCGCCGGCGTCGTGGCCGGCGGCCTGCTGTTCCGCCGCCGCACCGCCTGATCGCCCCGAAGCGGCCCGCCGGCCGGCCGGCCCGCCGCCCGAAGGCGGCGATTACGATGCCCTTTCCACGGATAGGAACAATGCGGCAGTATCACGGAAGCGACCGGATTGGGGTGGGCGATGCTGAGCTTCGGTGTGACGTTCATGGCCGACCCGCCGGTGTCGGAGATCGTCGGCCGGACGGTGCTGGCCGAGCAGAACGGCTTCAGCCACGCGTGGATCTGGGACAGCCACGTCCTGTGGCAGGAGGTCTACCCGGTTTTCACGCTGATGGCGGCCAGCACGAGCGACATCCACATCGGGCCGTGCGTCACGAACCCGATCACCAGGGATCCGACCGTGACCGCCTCCGTCATGGCCACGTTGAACGAGATCTCCGGCGGCCGGATGGAGATGGGAATCGGCCGCGGCGACTCCGCGCAGCGGGTGCTGGGCCGCACGCCGGTGAGCGTCGGCACGCTCGAGAGCGCCTGCGGGACCATCCGCGACCTGGCCGAGGGGCGCGAGGTGGAGATCGACGGCACGCCGGTTCAGCTCAAGTGGTCCGAGGGGCGCCCGCTGCCGGTCTGGGTCGCCGCGTACGGGCCGCAGGCGCTGCGCTGCGCGGGCCGGGTCGCCGACGGCCTCATCATGCAGCTCGCCGACCCGTTCATCATCGAGTGGTCGCTGCGCTACCTGCGGGAGGGCGCCGAGGAGGCCGGCCGGGATCCGGCCAGCATCAAGGTGATGAGCGCGGCGCCCGCCTACCTGTCCGACGACCTGGGCCACGCCCGGGAGCAGGTGCGCTGGTTCCCGGCCCTGGTGTCCAACCACGTGGTCGACCTGGTCAAGCGGTACGCCGACCATGACCTTCCGGCCGGGCTGACCGAGTACATCGCGGCCCGTGAGCGCTACGACTACGCCCACCACGGCCGGGCCGGGTCGGACAACGCCGGGTTCGTCACCGACGAGGTGGTGGACAGGTTCTGTGTGCTCGGCACCCCGGAGCAGGTGCGGGCCAAGCTCGGCCAGCTGCGTGACCTGGGCGTAGATCAGTTCAATATCTACTCGATGGTCGATGACGCGAGGGCGCTGATCAGCGGCTTTGGCAGCGAGATCATTCCGGCCTTCCGGGGGGGTCTGGGGGGGTAGTCCCCCCGAGGCAAACACAGTCGCTGAGTACCTGAGGAGGGACACCGATGCGCAAGGTCCGCGCGGCGCTGATCCAGGCGCAGGCCAACATGGACAAGCAGGAGGCGATCGACAAGCACATCAAGATGATCGCGGACGCCGCGGGCCAGGGCGCACAGGTGGTGGGCCTGCAGGAGATCTTCCACGGCCCGTACTTCTGCGCCGAGCAGGACCCCAAGTGGTACGCCACGGCCGAGCCCGAGGACGGGCCGACCGTCAGCCGGATGCGCGAGGTGGCCCGCGAGCACGGCGTGGTGCTGATCGTGCCCTGGTATGAGGAGGCGCAGCCGGGCGTCTACTACAACACGGCCTGCGTGATCGAACGCGACGGCTCGGTGCTCGGCAAGTACCGCAAGACCCACATCCCGCAGGTCGGGCCCTGCTTCTGGGAGAAGTTCTACTTCAAGCCGGGCAACCTCGGCTACCCGGTCTGGGACACGTCGGTGGGCCGGATCGGCCTGATCATCTGTTACGACCGGCACTTCCCCGAGGTGGCTCGCGAGCTCGGCCTCAAGGGCGCCGAACTGGTCTTCAACCCGTCGGCGACGGTCGAGTCGCTGTCGCGCTACCTGTGGGAGCTCGAGCAGCCCGCGCACGCGGTGGCCAACGGGTTCTGGGTCGCGGCCAGCAACCGGGTCGGCGTGGAGGCGCCTCTCAACCCGAACAAGTTCTACGGCTCGTCCTACTTCTGCAGCCCGCGCGGGAAGATCGTGGCCCAGGCCTCGGACAGCGAGGACGAGGTGCTGGTGGCCGACATCGACCTGGACGAGATCCGCGAGGTGCGCAACACCTGGCAGTTTTTCCGCGACCGCAGGCCGGAGACCTACGGCGACCTGGCCCGGCAGCTGCCATGACCATGCTGATCCAGGGCGGCACCGTGGTAACCGCCACCGACATGACCCAGGCCGACGTGCTCGTCGACGGGGAGCGCATCCAGGCCATCGGGACCCGGCTCGGCCAGGCGATAACCGCCGACACGGTGATCGACGCCACCGGGCGCTACGTGATGCCCGGCGGGATCGACGTGCACACCCACATGGAGCTTCCGTTCGGCGGCACGTTCGCCTCGGACGACTTCGCCACCGGCACCGCCGCGGCGGCCTGGGGCGGCACCACCACGATCGTCGACTTCGCGGTGCAGAGCTACGGCGAGAGCCTCTCCCAGGGCCTGGACGCCTGGCTGCAGAAGGCCGAGCCCAAGTCGCACATCGACTTCGGCCTGCACCTGATCGTGCGCGAGATCAACGACGGCATCCTGCGCGAGATGGACACGATGATCGAGCGCGGCGTGCCGTCGTTCAAGCTGTTCATGGCCTACCCGGGCGTGTTCATGCTGGATGACGCGTCGATCTTCCGGGCGATGAGCCGCACCGCCGACAACGGCGGCCTGATCATGATGCACGCCGAGAACGGCGGCGCGATCGACGTACTGGTCCAGCGCTACCTCGCCGAGGGCAAGACCTCCCCGGTCAACCACGGGCTGACCCGGCCGGCCACGATGGAGGGCGAGGCCACGCACCGCGCGATCGCGCTGGCCGAACTGGCCGGCGTGCCGGTTTACATCGTGCATCTGTCCGCGCGCGAGGCCTTGACCGCGGTCCGCGAGGGACGCGACCGCGGCGTAGCCGCCTACGCGGAGACCTGCCCGCAGTACCTCTACCTGTCCCTGGATGACCTGGCCCGGCCCGGGTTCGAGGGGGCCAAGTTCGTCTGCTCGCCGCCGCTGCGGCCCGCCGACCACCAGGCCGACTTGTGGCGCGGCCTGATCACCGACGACCTGCAGGTGGTCTCCACCGACCACTGCCCGTTCGACTACAAGGATCAGAAGATCCTCGGCAAGGACGACTTCTCGGCCATACCCAACGGGCTGCCCGGCGTGGAGGACCGGTACACGCTGCTGTGGGACGGGGGAGTGGCGGCCGGCCACATCAGCCCGATGCGGTTCGTCGAGCTGATCGCGACCGCCCCGGCCCGGATGTTCGGCCTGCAGCCGCGCAAGGGCACGCTCACGCCGGGGGCCGACGCCGACATCGTCGTGTTCAACCCGGACGCCGAGCACACCCTGTCGGCCAGCACGCATCACATGCGAGTCGACTACAGCTGCTACGAGGGGCGGAAGGTGCGCGGGCGGCCCGAGGTGGTCATGCAGCGCGGGAACGTGCTGGTCCGCGACGGGCAGTTCTTCGGCCGCCCCGGCGCCGGGCGGTTCCTGCCGCGCAGCCGGTTCAGCCCCGGCCCTGGCTAGCGTGGTGCCGGCGCTCGCCGAGCGTGATGCCGAGCAGCCAGCTCACCACCCCCACGATGATCCCGCCCCAGAAGGCCGGCCAGAAGCCGGTGATATGGAACGGCTCGGAGAGCTTGGCCGCCACCCAGCTGGTCAGCAGCAGGAGCAGCGCGTTGACGACCAGGCCGATCAGGCCCAGGGTCAGGATGTAGAAGAGGCAGCCGATCGCCTTGACGACCGGCTTGATCACGGCGTTGACCACGCCGAAGATCAGCGCCACGACGACCAGCGTGATGACCTTGGACACCGTGCTGGCCGTCGTCAACTGGATGCCGGGCACCACCGCGGTCGCCACGAACAGGGCCGCCGCGGTGATCAGCACATGGATCACCACTTTCATGCGCACATCCTGCCATGGCGCACGGGGTGGTTGTTACCGCGCGGATCTCCGCGGATCCGCGCGGAGGCGAGTCTCCCGGGCCCGGTGAGCTGCAGGCCCGCCGGCCGGCATGTCAGCGCGCAATAGCCGGGGCGGCGTGAAACCATTCGGCAGAGGGTAAATCGGCAGGGTATATACGCGCCGCGGCTGCGCGCGGGAAAGCCGCCGATACGGGGAGCGGGAATGGGATTCGCCTGGGAGCCGGCCAATGTCAGGGGTTCCGGGATGCCGGATGCCTCGGACTTCCCGCCGCCCTCGCCCCGTCATCGCCGGCCGCAGCACTGGCACGTGCCCGGGCCGGCGGCGTGCGCCCATGGCGCCGTGACCGTGATCGCCGCCGCCTCGCGCCGCGCCAGGACGCTTATCAGCACCCGGCCCGCCCTGGCCGATCACCGGCGCGCGTTCTGAATCCGGCTGGCCCGTCCGGCGCTACCACCGGAAGTGGACGAAGACCCGGCCGAAGTTCTTGGAATCCTTCTCGACGCGGTGGTAGAGCGCCTTGATTTCCTTCTGCTGCAGGAACCGGAGCACGTGCTTCTTGAGCTGACCCGAGCCCTTGCCCGGAATGATCTCGACCAGCGGCGCCTTCGTCCGCACGGCCTCGTCGATGATGTCGCGCAGCGCCCGGTCGATGTCGTGGCCCCGGTTATAGATGTCGTGCAGATCGAGTTTGAGTTTCATCGGGCTGTCTCCGGTCGGATGATGTCTCCCACGGTACGCGGGCGCCGGCCATCCGCGGGCCCGGCCAGCGATCTGTGACGCCGTGAACTGTCGCGATAGGGTGCGCGGCAGGTGTCAGCCTCCGAGGGAGAGTACATGCGTCCGGCCCGGACCGCGGTAGCCGCCGCCTCCCTGGTTGCCCTGGCCGCCGCCGGAGCGGCCGCCGGGGCCGCGGGGGCCCCGGCGCACCCGGCTCCCGCCGGGCCGGGAGCGGTCGTGTCGATCCGCCCGGACGCGACCCACGCCCTGGCCGGCGGGCCGCTGAGCGCGCCGCCCAGCACGGCGTTCTGCGAACGGCACTACGGGATCGCCTGCTACCGGCCCGCCCAGATCCAGCAGGCGTACAACCTGCCCCGGCTGTACCGCGCGGGTGTCACCGGCCGCGGGCAGACGATCGTCATCGTCGACTCCTTCGGGTCGCCGACCGTGCAGGGTGATCTCGCCGCGTTCGACCGGGCGGCGGGACTGCCGGCGCCGCCGTCGCTCAAGGTGATCCAGCCCGCGGGCAAGGTCCCGGCGTACCGGCCGACCTCCAACCGGGAGGGCTGGGCCGGCGAGACGGATCTGGACGTCGAGTACGCCCACGCGATCGCCCCGGGCGCGAGCATCCTGCTGGTCGAGACCCCCACATCGGAAAACGAGGGAACGACCGGGTTCCCGCAGATCGTCACGGCCGAGAAATATGTGATCAACCACCACCTCGGCGGGGTGATCAGCCAGAGCTTCAGCGCCACCGAGCAGACCTTCGGCTCGAAGCGGTCGCTGCTGAACCTGCGGGGCGCCTACACCGACGCCGCGAGCAAGGGCGTCACCGTTCTGTCCGCCTCCGGCGACAGCGGCGCGGCGGACGTGAAGTTCAACGAGGTCACCTACTACCGGCACCGGGTAACGTCGTGGCCGGACAGCGATCCGCTGGTGACCGGCGTGGGCGCGACCCAGCTGCACCTCAACGCGGCCGGCGACAACGTCAGGCCGGCCAGCGTCTGGAACGACACCTACAACCAGCCGGCCGACGAGTTCGTGGCCGGCCACCAGGGGCCGAGCCCGCTGGCGAGCGGCGGCGGCAGGTCGGTCATCTTCGGCCGGCCATCTTTCCAGAACGGGGTGCGCAGGGTCGTCGGCGACCGCCGCGGCGTGCCCGACATCTCGATGAGCGGCGCCTGCAACGGCGGGGCCGACTCGTACCAGAGCTTCCCCGGCCAGCCCGCCGGCTGGTACCCCACGTGCGGAACCAGCGAGGCGACGCCGGAATTCGCCGGGATCGTGGCCCTGGCCGACCAGGTGGCGGGACATCCCATCGGAGTGATCAACTCCTACCTGTACCGGCTGTCGGCGCGGCGGGCGCCGGGCATCGCGGACGTGGTATCCGGCAACAACACCGTGTCCTTCCGCCAGGGCGGCCGGCTGCGCACCGTGCCGGGTTTCCCGGCCCGGCCCGGCTACGACCTCGCGTCGGGCGTCGGGACCGTGAACGCGTTCTGGTTCGTGCCGGAGCTGGCGCGGGCGGCCGGCCGCCGCGGCCGCGGGTAGCGCGGGCGGGCCTGCGGCGTGATCTGCGTGCTCGGCGACGCGCATCTGGACGTCGTCGTGGCTCTGGCCGGGCCGGTCGCCGAGGAGACCGATACCTCCGCCCGTACCTCTGTGGGGGTGGGCGGGCAGGCGGCGAACGTGGCCGCCTGGGTGGTCGCGCTCGGCGGCCGGGCCAGGCTGATCGCGGCACGCGGGACCGACCTGGCCGGCCAGCTCGTCGCCGCCGAGCTGGCCCGCCGCTCGGTGGACCTGGTCGGGCCGGTCATCGAGGGCCGGACCGGCGTCGTCGTGTCGCTGACCGACGGCGCCGCCCGCCGGTCGATGCTCACCGACCGTGGCGTCGGGACCGGCCTGGCCCGGCACCAGCTGCAGCCGGGCTGGCTCGACGGGTGCGAGTGGCTGCACCTGCCCGCCTACAGCCTCGTCGCGGAGCCGGTGGCCGGCGCGGCGCTGGCCGCCGCCGAGCTCGCGCCGCGGCTGAGCCTGGATCTGTCCTCGACCGCAGTGCTGCGGGAGTACGGCGTCGGGAGGTTCGCCGAGCTGATCGCCCGGCTGCGCCCGGCCGTGGTTTTCGGCAACGAGGCCGAGGCCGCCCTGGCCGGGGAGCTGCCGCCCGGCTGCGAGCTCGTGGTTAAGCTTGGCGCGCGCGGCGTCCGCGCGGCCGGGACCGTCTACCCCGCCCGGCCCACCCGGCCGGTGGATCCGACCGGGGCGGGGGACGCGTTCGCCGCGGGCTATCTCGTCGGCGGGATCATGCTCGGCCTGGAGGCGGCGGCGCGGGCGGTGGCGACGATGGGGGCGATGCCGTGACTTTCCCGCCGCAGCCGGGCCG
>Ga0335074_10002194_pt1 | contig 26571 bp, 24 predicted proteins | sample Lox_Sample_23_FD_206715 | JGI IMG/M metagenome (GOLD analysis project Ga0335074, IMG submission 206715) | Soil microbial communities from Loxahatchee National Wildlife Refuge, Florida, United States - Lox_Sample_2.3 | ecosystem: Environmental > Terrestrial > Soil > Wetlands | place: USA...
CCATAGCCGGGCGGCCGCCCGCGCTATCGCCACCGTCAGATCGCCGGTGAGCTGTCTCGGCGGCAGGCTGGCAAGCGCCGCTTCCAGTCCGGGACCTGCGGCCGACAGCATCACGGCCGGCCCCGCGTCGCGCAGCAGCTGCAGGCCGAATTCCCAGTCACCAACTGCCGCTGCCGCCTGGACCGCTTCGAGTACCTGTCCGTGGCCAGCGTGCCAGCGAGCCACGCGTCCGTGCAGGACCGCCACTTCGTCCGGGAGTTCCCGGTGCAGGTCGGCCGCCAGCACAGCGCGCAGCATCGGGTGGTAGCGGTACTCGGCGGCCGCCGCTGGCGAGCCTGACGTCACCGGCTGGATAAGGCCGCTCTCCCGGCTTAGCTGCTCGAGCAGCCTGGCCGAGCCGGACTCGCCGGTTAGATCCCTGGCCAGCTCGGCCGAGACGGTCTGGGTCAGGCAGGTCCGCAGCAGGAAGCTCCGCACCCGGACAGGCAGCTGGCTGAGGAGCTCGTCCTGCAGGTAGTCGCCGATCAGCGTCCCGTCTGTGCCGGGGGCGCCGGCCTGCGCCGCGAGTGCGGTCAGCCGGAGCCCGGCGAGCCAGCCCTCGGTCTGCTCCAGCACCTGCGCACGCTGCGCAGCGCCGAGCGTGCTGCCCAGCATCGCGAAGTAGGCCGTGGTCTCGTCGCTCGTGCAGGCCAGGTCCGCCGCGCCGATGTCAGCAAGCTCGCCCGCCAGCCGGAACCTGGCCAGTGCCAGCCCGGGTGCATACCTGCCGATGAGCAGCAGCCGCAGGCGTGGCGGCTCGTGCTGGATCAGCTCGTTCAGTCCGGTCAGCGTCTCGCTCGCGGCGAGCGCCTGAACGTTGTCGAGAACGAGCAGGACCGGCTCGGGCCGCGAGCGCAGCACGGCCGAGATCCGCTGCAGCTCGTCCGCGACCGCAGCGCCGTCGTGCCTCGGGAGAAGGTCTGGCTCAGCGCCCGTTCGCGGTAGCGCAACAGCCGGCCCACTCGACTCCGGCGCGACCGGCTCGCTGACGACGGACTCCGGCGCGACGGAGTCCAAGGAAGCGGGCGCTGCGGCGCGAGCGAGGGCAGCCGTGACATACCGCCAGAACCGACTGGGGTCGCGGTCGTCCTGGTCCAGCGACACCCAGGCAGCCCGGCAACCGTCGCCGAGCGTGGCGGCCCATTCCGCCGCGGCGACCGTCTTGCCCGCCCCCGGCGGGCCTGTCATCAGCGTGACTCGGTGGGTCACCGCCCGGTCCAGGAGTTCGGCCACCCGGCGGCGCGGCAGGACGGCCACCTCGGGCCGCGGGATGCGCAGCTTGTCCTCCAGCAGCCCGCCGTCGGGCTGACTGCCGGACCGGCGGCCGGACCGGCCGCCTGACGGTCTGCCGGACTGCGCACGGCGAACGGCGAGCCCGCTCACTCTGGTCGTCATTGCCCTCCCCGATTGAGGCGGTGGCCCAGGTTTGCGACGGCTGGGTCCGTGGCGGCGCGGACCTGCGCCGAAACGGCACCTGGCTTCGTTGCCGTCGTCCGCGGTTCCGCTTGCTGCGCCTCCGCCCTGCTTGCCACCGCCGTGCCCGCCACCGCCGTGCCCGCCACCGCCGTGCGCGCCACCACCCGGCTGACCGCTCGCATCCACAAAGACCTGCGAGCCAGTGCTCTGCCGCCCAGCGACCCGCGCCGCAGCGCGGCGGCGATGGCAGGAGCCCCCTTGGGTCTCACCCGTTGCGGTGAAACCGCAGCTAAGACCCCGCTAACCGCCCTACCCGCTGGCCCTGCCCGCCAATCGAGCAACCCCCTACGCCCGGTCCTGGATGGGTTTGTCAGCCCGCCTGAGCTGCGAGCCGGATCACCCCCGGTGGGTGATGCTCGCCCTGGCTGGCCTCCGTAGCGTGCGTAGGTGTACACCCGGACAGCCGGTGGGTCAATGGTTGCTGCCCGGCAGTAGCTGCCCGCTAACCGGCAAGGTCAGAGGGGAGTGGCTTATGGCCAGAGCACAGGACAGAAACGCTGATCTCCAGAGCGGGTCCCAGGAAGCAGAGCGGGCCGCACGCACGTCCGGCCCTGGCACTTCCTCCGGAGCAGTCTCGACCGGCAGCACCGGCACGACCAGCACTACGAGCAGCGGCACCACGACCACAACGGTGCGCGAGCGCCAGGGCAACTACCAGCAGGACTACCCGCAGGGCGGCTACCAGCAGCAGCGGGGCCTGGCGCCGGCCACCGGCCGCGAGGCGGGTGGACGCGAGGAACTCGGCATTCACGCCGGCGGGATCTTCCCGGTGCTGGCGGGCGTGCTGACCTTCCTGTTCGGGCTCGGCATGGTCGTCAGGCGGCACTTCTACGTCGCCCGGTCGGCCTACCCGTACCACTTCTCCTCGTTCGGCTGGGGGTGGATTCTGCTCGTCCTCGGCGTCCTGCTGTTCGCCGCAGGTGCCAGCCACATGCTCGGCGTACCGTTCGGGAGGACCGTCGCGATCGGGCTGGCCGTACTGGTCGGCATCGCCGGGTTCCTGGCCCTGATCTACTCGCCGATCTGGGGCATCATCATCGTCGCCCTGGCCGCACTCGCGATCGGGGGACTCCTGCGCGGCGAGCATCGCGCCCTGTAGGGCCAGCACAAGCCGCCAGCCTCGTCTGGCCGCAACAACCGGGCCCCGTTCCGGACCGGCCGGAACGGGGCTCGGTCACGTCGCCATCCTGCGGCACGGCTCGAGCGGCCAGCTACCTGGCCCTGGCCCCCGGCTCCTCGTCGCCATCGGCCGGGTGGTGCGAGCTGCGCAGCCGGCTGGCCCGGGTCCGGAAGTACCCGCTGATGACGCTGACGGCGGCACCGAGAAACACCAGGTTGAAGACGATCTGCAGGGTCACTGCGGCCCGCGCTAGCTGGCCGGCCGGGTGCACGTCGCCGAATCCGACGGTCGCCAGCGTGCTGACGTTGAAGTACAGCGCATCCGTGCGGGTGTGCAGGTCATCGAACTGGCCCGGCAGTGCTGCGACCGACTTGTCCGCCCACGAGAAGAACAGCATGGTGACACTCAGCAGCACGACGAGGCTGCGAATGCGGACACTCTCGGTCTCACGGGCCCGCAGCAGCCGCGCTCCTGCCACCAGGATCAGTGCGCCCAGCGCCGCCGACCCGGCGAAGAACATGGCAGCCCAGGCACTCTCGCTAAGCCCCGTGGGCACCGGGATGGCGTAGTACACCGCGGTCGCCGCCGCGACGATGAGCACGGTCCCGATGGCCGACCTGGCCGCCGGACGAGGCGCTCTCACCGGGCGCTCGCGGTGACTGCGGCAACACCCTGAGTCCGCATTCGGCGATTGTGGCACGGGCCTGTCCGGCTCTGACGCCCGCCGTCCTTCCGGACGGGAACGCGGGCCGTCTCGGCTAGGCAGCCTCGCCGCGCGGGCCGTCCGGATCTCCGCACGGACGGTCCGGCCGCCGGACGCCAAAGGGGGGAGGCAACGGCAGGCCGCCCCGTGTCGGCTTGCGCCGTGCTGGCCTGCCGCTGCCGCCTGCGGGCCGGTCCCACCGTGCTTTCTTCCCGCTGGCAGCCTGCCTGCCGTCACCCGATCCGGGCTATTTCGCTGGCCGGAGCACACGACCGGGCTAGCTGGCTGGCTGGAGAGCAAGCTGATCGATGATCTCGGCGACGATCTGCCCCGGGCTCTGGTCGCCAACCTGGACGACGTGCACGCGCTTCTCGGTCGGCTCCGGCGGCTCGAGCGTCGCGAACTGGCTGGCGAGCAGCGGCTCGTGGAAGAAGTGCCCGGTACGCGCCGCCAGCCGGGCATCGCAGGCTGCCTGGCTGATGTCGAGGAAGACCAGCCCCGCCTGCGGTCGCCCGTCCAGCAGCTCGTCCCGATAGCTGCGCTTCAGCGCGGAGCACGCCAGCACTGCTGACTGCCCGCTGGCCAGAACGTCGTCCATCCACGCTGCCATGGCCGCCAGCCACGGCTTCCGGTCGGCGTCGGTCAGCGGCAGGCCGGCCCGCATCTTCGCGACGTTGGCTTCGGGGTGGAATGTGTCGCCGTCGGCAAAAGCCCAGCCCAGCCGCGCGGCCAGCTGCCTGCCGACGGTGCTCTTGCCGCTTCCGGCCACGCCGGCGACCACCACGATCATCGCTCGCGAGCATAACGTGCGACGCTTTTCCCGGATACGTGCGCTTGGCACCAGACCTGTGATCGGCAGATAGCAGGCCAATAAGAATGGCAGTAAGAAAGCCGACGGACGGAGAGCAGCGGCATGTCAGACGATCAGGTGGACGGGCTAGTGATCTTCGGGGCGACCGGGGACCTGGCGAAGCTGGAGACCTTCCCGGCGCTCGTCGGTCTCGTCGACCGCGGCGTGCTGAATGTGCCGGTGATCGGCGTCGCCAAGAGCGGCTGGGGCCTGGATCAGTTCCGCGAGTACGCGGTGGCATCGCTGAAGCTCAACGGGATGGATCCTGACTCCCCAGCGGCGACCAGGATGCTGAGCCTGCTCCGCTATGTCGACGGGGACCTCGGCGACCCCGCCACCTATCAGGCGATGTCAACCGCTATGGGCGACGGCCAGCGCGCGCTGTTCTACCTGGAGGTGCCGCCGTCGCTGTTCGCCCGGATCGCTGAAGGCATCGCCGGAGCCCACCGCGCCACCGGCGCGAGGGTCATGGTCGAGAAGCCCTTCGGCACCGACCTGCCGAGTGCCATCGCGCTGAACGAGACCATGCACAAGTACTTCCCTGAGGATGCGATCTACCGGGTGGACCACTGGCTCGGGCTGGAGCCGGTGGAGAACCTGCTCTTCGTCAGGTTCGCCAACTCGATCATCGAGCCGCTGCTCAGCCGCGCCCATGTATCCAGCATCCAGATCACCATGGCGGAAGCCTTCGATGTAGCCGACCGCGGCAGTTTCTATGACAAGACCGGCGCGATCCGCGACGTAATCCAGAACCACATGCTCCAGGTGCTGGCCACCGTGATCGCTGAGCCGCCGGACGGCACCGGGCTGGAGTCCTGGCGAGACGTCAAGTCGCAGATCATCGGCGCGCTCACCCCGCTGTCGCCACAGACCACGCTGCGCGGGCAGTACGACGGCTACCTGGACGTGACCGGCGTCGCGCCGGGCAGCACGACCGAGACGTATGCGGCCATCCGGCTGAATGCGCAATCGTGGCGGTGGTCTGATGTGCCGATCCTGATCCGGGCCGGGAAGTGCCTTCCGGTGACGGCGACCGAGGTGGTCTTCCGCTTCCGGCCGGCACCGCATGACGTCTTCGGCATCGGAACCGAGGCAGGCGCGAACCAGCTGCGCGTCCGGGTGTATCCCGACGACCAGGGCGGCATCACGCTCGTCGGCAAGCAGCCGGGACCGCAGCTGACCCCTCAGCTCAGGGAGCTCAGCTACGCAGCCGAGGGCGTCGCGCAGATGATGCGGCCGTACGACCGGCTCATCGGCGCGGCGCTGAGCGGCGACCGGTACCTGTTCGCCCGCGAGGACACCGTCGAGGCGGCCTGGCGGGTGGTGCAGCCGGTGCTCGGGGATGCGGTTCCGGTGCTGCCGTACGCGCGCGGCAGCTGGGGCCCGGCGCAGGCGGCGAACCTGCTGCCAGCCGGCGAATCCTGGCACGATCCCGCCTGAGGCCCGGCCAAGACTGCCGACATGACGAGCGCGCCCGGCGATGTGCCCGGAGACAGGCCGACCGGGCCGGACGGCCAACCGCAGCCTGGGCAGCCACAGCCTGGGCAGCCACAGCCTGGGCAGCCGCACGGGGCCAGGCCCGCTGAGTCCGAGCCGGACCCCCGCTTCACGCTGGCGAACCAGCGCACCTTCCTGGCCTGGAGCCGGACTGCGCTGGCGCTAGTGGCCGCTGGCCTCGGCATCGTGCAGCTACTGCCGCCGTTTCGCGGCGTTCCGGACGGGCGCCACATCATCGGTGTCCCGCTGATCTTGCTGGGCGCGACGGTAGCCATGGCCGCCTATTGGGAAATGACTCGGAATCAGCTTGCGATGCGGCAGGGCCGCCCGCTGCCCGGGTCGGTCCTGCCGCGTCTGCTGGCGATCACCATCGGCTGCGTGGCAGTGGCGGCCGCCGTCATTGTGCTGCTGTCCGCCGCCCGGTAGACGTCGCAGCGCTCGTCAGGACGGACCGTTGGCCCAGAAGGGCGGGGACATGCACGTTGACCGCGAGGATGAGCCGGGCATCGGCGAGCCAGCCGAGCGGACCAGGATGGCCTGGACGAGGACCGCGATCGCGTTTGCCGCCATCGGCGCGGCGATGCTGAAGTCGAGCCCAGTCGGCGGCGTGGTCGTGCTGGCGCTTAGCGTGCCGGTATGGGCGGCAACGCGCCGCGCCAGGGCGGCTGCGGACGCGCTCGCCACGCCCGCTGGACTCCGCCTGATCACGGTGGCCGTCGTCCTGGTTGCGCTGGCCGGAGTCGGTGTCGCCCTGTTTGCGCCGGGACCGGCCAGCCTCGCCGACCTGATCGGCCACCATGGCCGCTGAGCACCCAGCTGAGTCGGCAGGTCCGGGTCAGGGGGCGCCCAGCGTCGCCAGCCCACTGAACAGGATTCGCTGGCTGCTGACCGTGGTCGGGGTGATGGTGCTCCTAACCGCAGGGTGGCCGCTGCTGAACCGGACAGTGTCGGACAGCCGGCCGCTAGCGGCCGGCCGCTCCCTGACGATCGGCCCTGGCGGCGCGCTTGTTGCCAGGGTCACCGTGGGGCGGGATTTCCGGTTGCTCCCGGCTGAGAGCAACCCGCGCCAGCAGTACTCGATGCAGGTCGGTCCGGCGCAGCTCCTGGTGTCGTCCGTGTCGCTACCAGTACCAACGTCGGCGAGCCGGCTATGGGCGGGGCTCCGGCAAGTACTCAGCCTCAGTCACCCCGGCACCACCCTCGGAAGACTGACGACGATGACAACCGAGCAGGGACAGCAAGGGGTCACAGGCGCCATCACGAGCACGACCAAAGCCGGCCTGGCCGCGGTCTTCGTCGCGCCGGCCGGCAAGTTCGCGGTCGATATCGTGATGATCGCGCCGCGAGCTGCCGTGAAGCGGATGAAGGCGGCGGCCCTGATACTGCTGCGGTCCGTCACATTCCCCGGCGTCGACCCGGTTCTGCAGCCGCACCGTGGTGCGGCCCCATGACCGCTAGCGGTACAGCCCTGACCGTCACGGAGAGCATCCGTGCCGTGCGGGGGACGGCCGTGCTCGCATGCGCGTTCGGCGCGGCCGTGCTGTGTTTTGCATTCCTCCGCTTTCTGCTGGTGTTCCCCCGGGCGGCAGTGCTGACCGTGGTGCTTGAACTGCCACTGCTGGTGATCGGTTTCGTGGTGCTGCGGCTGCTCCGGCCGGTCAGGGCGCCCGCGCTGATCTGGTCGGCGGCCGCGCTGATCTGGGGCGGGACCGCAGCCGCTGGCTGCGCGCTGCTAGCCAACCAGGGCCTGGTCGGGTTGTGGGCTAAAGGCACCGGCCCGACGTTCGCCTCGAACTGGTCGGCATCGCTGTCCGCGCCGCTCAACGAAGAGGTGCTGAAGCTCTGTGGCGTCATCCTGGTGGTTCTCGCGGCGCCGCTGACGATCAACGGCCCACTCGACGGGCTGATCTACGGCGCCATCGCCGGACTCGGCTTTCAGGTGGCCGAGAACATCACCTACGGGCTCAACAGCATCGCGCTCGCTGGCGGAGCCGATCCGGACCGGGCAGTCGTCAACTCCGCTCTGCTGCGAGTGGGCATCACTAGCCTCGGCTCGCACTGGACCATGACCGCGATCGCGGGAGCTGGCGTCGGCTTCTTCGTCCGCCACAGCCGCTCGCCAGTTGCCCGCGGCGGCCCGGTCGGCGACCGGCCCGCTTGGCGGGCCGGCCTGCTCCCGGCAGCGGTCTGCCTGGTCACGGCGATGGCGATGCACGTGCTGTTCGACGCGCCGCGGCCGTCCATTCTGATCAAGGTGCTGGTGAACCTGGTCCTGGCCGGCACTTTCTATCTGCTGCTGAGCAATCGGTTCATCGAGCGCGCCCGCAGGACGCTGGCCGCCGAGACCACGGCCGGGCTGATCACGGCCGCCGAAGCCGACTGTCTGCTGAGCCGTCGGCAGCGATGGCTCAGCAGGCGTCAGACAGACTCGCAGCCCGCACGGCAGCGGATGCGGGCCAGGCAAGAATCCATCCTGGCGAGGCTCGATCTGGACGCTGCGTTAAGTGCCGAGGCTTGTCGCCGCTCACCGCGATCCCTGAATCCAGCCGGAGGACGGTGACGTAGGCGACAACCACGGCCACGATGACGAGCGGCATGATCGCCAGCCCGTCCGAGAACAGCAGGACGCTGGCCAGCAGTACCGACGTCAGCGGCAGGCGCAGCATGGCGACCAGCATGGCGCCCATGCCCATGCCGAGTGCCGGCACGAGCGGCAGGCCGGGCAGGTGCGCCATGGCGGCGCCGCCGACCGCGCCAATGAAGATCGCCGGGAACACTGGTCCGCCGCGGAAGCCGCTCATCGACACGCTGTAGCCGATGGCCTTACACGCGATCAGCAGCACCAGCGCGGCCAGACCGTAGGTGGCGGCATGCCTGATGAACGGCGCCAGCGATCCCTGGCCGGAGAACAAGACGGTCTCCGCGTCCCGCCCGCTTCCCGCACCGTAGGCCGCCGCCAGGCCCGCCACGACCAGGCCTGCCACCGGTGTCCAGAGCAACGGCTGGCGCTGCACCACGATGCGCAGGGCCAGCGCTCCGCGGCGGATCGACTCACCGAGGACGGCTGCCGCCAGCCCGATGAGCAGCGCCCAGCCGAACTCGGCCGCGTCCGGCCGGGCGAAGTGCGGCAGGCCAGGCACCGCCAGTGCGAAGGTACCGAGGCCGCTCCAGGTGCCGAGACCGACGAAGATGAGCGCGCCAATGCCCGCCGCTAGCAGGCCGGGCAGCAGCACGAGTTCCATGGTCGCGCCGCCGAGGCCGGTCGCCTCCATGAGCAGGAATGCACCGACGATGGGCGAACCGAGCAGGGTGCTGATCGCGGCGAAGCTGCCGGCGGCCGCGACCACGACCTTCACCTGCGAAGTGTCGGCCGCGCGCGCCCGGCTCACCGCCCACGCACCGAGCGCACCACCAAGTGCGATGAGCGGAGCCTCGGGCCCGAGTATCGCGCCGAAGCCGAGCGTGGCGAGGGCTGCCAGGGCAATGCCGGGGATCTCGCTGGCACCGAACACACCGCCAGCATGGAAGCCGTCCGCCGGGGAATGCCCGCCCGTCCCCGGCAAGAACCGGATGATGAGCGCGACCAGGAGCCCGCCCAGCGCCAGCAGCGGAAACGGCCACCACAGCGGGACCGGCTTCAACCCGAGTGCGGACGGCAGGCTGCCATAGAGCCAGTGCGCTAGCTTGCTGGCCAGCGCCAGGAAGCCCCAGGAGAACGCCGAGACAGGCGCGCCGAGGATGGCGGCCAGCAGGAGCAGCCGCAGGTAGGCGCGGCTGCGCAGGGTCGCGGCAGGGTCAGCCGGGCTAGCTCCCGGTGGCCCCGAGCCGGCTGGCCCCGAGCCGGCTGGCCCGGAGCCGGCTGGCCCCGAGGCGGCTGGCTCCGGGTTGATTGGTGCTGTCAGCTGGGCTCTCCCCCCGAAGGCAGGTCAGAGATGACTTGCCCAGCCGGACGTCGATTCACGCCCGCGCGCGCGCTCCGGGGCCTGGCTCGGTGTGCGTACTGGCAAGGGTCACTTCGCCGTGGCAGTCCGGGCAGATGAACTGTGGCTGGATCGTGTGCCCGCAGGGCTCGTGTACCAGCAGGGCAGGCGGCCCGCCCGGACCTGCGGCCCAGTCGTCGCCCCACCGCTGCAGCGCCGCCACCACCGGGAACAGCGCTCTGCCTTTATCCGTCAGCTGATACTCGTGCCGCGGCGGATGCTCCCGGTACTGGAACCTGTCCAGCACGCCAGCGTCGGTGAGCCGCTTCAGCCGGGCCGTGAGAACGCTGCGGGCCATCCCGAGACTCTCGTGGAAGTCGTCGAACCTGGTGGTGCCGCGGAGGGCATCCCGCAAGATCAGCAGCGTCCACCACTCGCCGACGACGTCAAGCGCCCTCGCGATGGAGCAGTCCCACTCGGCAAGCCTCGTGTGCTGCATGTAGCCACGGTAACACGGTCAGTAGTTTGAGCGGACTGACCGGTTACAACCGATTCGACCATTGCCAGTCGGCTTGCGGCGGCTCATACTGTACCGGTTAAGTCACCTTCTAGCCAGGAGGACCGAGTGCCGTCTGCCCCCGATCCGAGCGCTGTCCCGCTGCCCGCGGGCTTCGTGTTCGGCACCGCCACAGCGGCGTATCAGATCGAGGGCGCGATCGAGGCCGGCGGACGGGGTCCATCGATCTGGGACACGTTCAGTCACACACCCGGGAAGACAGTCAACGACGACAACGGGGACGTCGCCTGCCGCCACTACGAGCTCGTCGAAGACGATCTGGACCTGATGGCAGAACTCGGTGCCGGAGCGTACCGGTTCTCGATCTCCTGGCCGCGCATCCAGTCCACCGGCAAGGGCCCGGCCAACACCGAGGGCCTCGACTTCTACCGCCGCCTGGTCGCCGGCCTCCGGGACCGCGGGATCACGCCCATGGTCACGCTGTACCACTGGGACCTGCCACAGCCGCTCGAGGACGCTGGCGGCTGGGCGGAGCGCGACACGGTCAGCCGGTTCGCCGAGTTCGCAGCTGTGGTCGCAGAGGCGCTCGGCTCTGATGTGGACAAGTGGATCACGCTGAACGAGCCATGGTGTTCCGCGTGGCTCGGGTACGGCTCCGGTCATCACGCTCCTGGCAAGCAGGACATCGGTCTGGCCCTGGCGGCGCATCATCACCTGCTGGTGGCACATGGCGAGGCTATGGCGGCCATCCGCGCGGCCGCGCCGGGTGTGCAGGTCGGCATCTCGCTGAACTTGCAGCCGATCTGGCCAGCCAGCGATCACCCCGACGACGTGGCGGCGGCGTACCGCGTCGACGGAAACCGCAATCGCCTCTACACCGGGCCGATCTTCGAGGGCGCGTACCCGGTCGACATGCTCGAGCACTACCACTCGGACAAGCCCGGGCTCAGCGTCCTCAGGGACGGCGATCTGGCCGCGATCGCGCAGCCGGTCGACTTCGTCGGCATCAACTACTACAACCCCGACACCGTGGCCGACGAGTCCAGGGCCGCGGCGGCGGCGGAGGCGGGCTACTTCGTTCCGCCGGTGACCAGGCGCGACGACCCGCTGATGGCGAACATGCGTGCCATCAGCGTGGACCGGCCGACCGTCGAGCGGACCGAGATGGGCTGGGAGATCGACCCTGGCGGTCTCACCGAGTTGCTGCTCAGAGTGCACGAGGACAGCCGCGGGAAGCCGGTCTTCGTGACCGAGAACGGCGCCGCGTGCAACGACTACGCCGGCCCTGCAGGCGTAATCCGGGATGCCGAGCGCGTCCGCTACCTGGACGGGCATATCCGCGCCGTGCTGCGCGCCCGGCAGAAGGGCGCGAACGTCGAGGGCTACTTCGTGTGGAGCCTGCTGGACAACTTCGAGTGGGCGTTTGGCTACTCACGGCGCTTCGGCCTGGTGTGGGTCGACTATCCGAGCGGCACGAGGATCCGGAAGGACAGCTTCCGCTGGTACCAGCAGGCCCTGGCGCGCAACGCGCTGCTGCCACTGGACCAGGCACTGTCGCAGGCCAGCGGGGCCTGAGCGAGGGGGTACCGGGTCCCGGCCTGAACCGGGGCTCAGGCCGGGACCTGGAAGGGTGGACCCGTGGTTGGGAGCACTGGCGGAGCCGCCGGGCCGGGGGGCGGAGCAGTACTCCCGCGGACGGTGAGTACCGGCAGGTCTTCGGCGAAGTCGCCGACCGGGGTTCCGTCCGCTAGCGCCAGCAGTCGCCGCGCGGCCTCAGCCCCGGTGGCCGCGATGTCCCGCCGCAGCGAGGTGATCGGAGGGTGGACTAGCTCGCACAGAATCGAGTCGTCCCAGGAAACGATGGACAGCTCGGCCGGCACCTCGACCCCCATCGCGGTCGCAACGGACAGCCCGGCGACCGCCATGAGGTCGTTGTCGTACACGATCGCGGTCGGCGGAGCAGTGCTGAGCAGCAGCTCTCTGGTCGCCTCCGCGCCATGCTCGCCGGTGTAGTCGGAAGCCACGGAAACGGCATCGACGCCCACCGCTGCCGTCACCCGCTCGAAAGCGTCGGAACGCAGCTTCGTGTGCCAGTACCTGGCGATGCCGCCCACCCTGGCGATCCGGCGGTGGCCAAGCTCTGTCAGGTGATCCACCACGAGGCGCGTGACAGCCCGCTCGTCCTGCCAGATCGCGGGCAGCGCCTGCGCCGCCCGCGGACTGCCGAAGACGACGGCCGGCATGCGCAGCTCTCGCAGCACCGCCACCCGCGGGTCGCGAAACTCGAGGTCGATCAGGAACACGCCGTCAACCCGGCGCTGCGCCCACCAGGTCCGGTACAGCTCGATCTCAGCAGTCTGGTCTTCGGCCACGGTCAGCAGCAGCGGGACCTGGATGCTCGACAGCTCGGCCTGGATGCCGGAGATCAGCTGCATGAAAAACGGCTCGACACCGAGGGTGCTGGCCGGACGGTCGACAACGAGTCCGAACGCCCCGGCCCGTCCGTCTGATAGGGCCCTGGCGGCGCTGCTGGGCTGGAAGCCGATCTCCGCAGCGATGGCGAGGATGCGCTCCCTGGTGGCATCCGACACGCCTGGCTGGCCATTGAGCGCGAAGGACACGGCTGCCTTGGTAACGCCCGCCCGCTCGGCAACGTCGGCGATCGTGGGACGCTTCATGGCCTGCCTCCCTTCCCGGCAAGCTTGTCACACCTGGCCCAGGCCCGGCTAAACCGGCAAAACCACCAGACTAAACCGGTAAAGTCCTCCCTCGTGCACCGGAACTTCGAGAAGGTGGCGGCGGCCAGCGGACCGGTGGTCTGGCTTGGCGCGAACTTCTGGTCCCGCACCGGCGGGCCGCTCATGTGGCGGTCCTACGACGCGTCCGTAGTCGCCGCTGAGCTTCGCGTGCTGCGTGCACATGGCCTTGGCATAACCAGGTCGTTCTTCTACTGGCCTGACTTCATGCCGGAGCCCGACCGGATCGACGAGGAGATGACGGCGAAGTTCGCCAGCTTCCTCGACGCGCACGCCGAGGAAGGCATGAGCACGGTGCCGACATTCATCGTCGGGCACATGTCCGGCGAGAACTGGGACCCGCCGTGGCGGGACGGGCGCGACCTGTACTCCGATGTCTGGATGGTCGCTCGCCAGGCCTGGTTCGCGGGCGAGATGGTGCGTCGTTTCCGCGAGCATCCCGCCATCGCCGGCTGGCTGGTCTCGAACGAGATGCCCATCTACGGCGCGCCGGGATCGCCGCGCGAAGCTGTGTCGTCCTGGGCGCAGATCATGCGCGATGCGGTCCGCGCGGCAGGCGGGCACCAGCCGTTCTCGCTCGGCGACGGCGCCTGGGGCACGGGGGGTGTCGCGCGGGAGAACGGGTTCTCGCTGCCGGACATCGCCGCGCTGTGCGACTTCGTCGGGCCGCACGTGTACCCAGTGGGCGACGACGAGATCCGGCAGCACTATGCGGCCGCCTGGGAGTGCGAGCTGGCCGGAACCTACGGGCGCCCGGTGATCCTGGAGGAGTTCGGCGTCAGCTCGGATTTCGCCTCCGGTGAGCATGCGGCCCGCTACTACCGCCAGGTGCTGCACAACAGCCTCCTGGCGGGCGCCACCGGCTGGATCGGCTGGTGCAACTCGGACTTCGACCACCTGGCCGGGCAGGATCCGTACCGGCATCACGCGTTCGAGCTGCACTTCGGCCTGACCGACAGTCACGGCGTGCCCAAGCCGCAGCTCGGCGAGATGAAGGCGTTTGCCGACGTGCTGGCCGCTGTCGACGTCGCTCGCTGCTCCCGCGGGCCGGCCGAGGCGGCGCTGGTGGTGCCGACGTATCTCGACACCAGGTACCCGTTCACGCCGCCGGAGCTGTCCGGCTACCTGCACCAGACGCTGCGGCAGGCGTACGTGGCCGCCCGGCTGGCCGACCTGCCGCTGGCCCTGGTCAGGGAGACCGAAGGCAGCACGGCCGGCCGGGCACGGCTGTACCTGGTGCCCTCGGTCAAGCAGCTGCTGGCGCCGACAACGGGCGAGCTGGTAGCGCTGGCCGAGGCCGGCGCGACGGTCTACCTGTCCTACTCAGCTGGCCCCGTTGCCTGGCATCGCGGTCCGTCGCTGAACGGGCTGAACGCCGCGTTCGGCGTCGAGCACGAGCTCCGGTACGGGCTGGCTGACCGGATCGAGCGCCAGGCCGTCACCTTCACACTGCAGCGTGACCTGGGCTCGCTGACTGCCGGGACGGAACTCACCTTCCGGGCCGGCGGCACCGAACACAGCCGTGCCTACCTGCCGGTGCGCCCGGCCGGCGCGGACGTGATCGCGACCGATGACGACGGCCGCCCGGCGCTGCTCCTGCACCGGATCGGGTCCGGCTCCATGGTGCTCTGCACCTACCCGGTCGAGCACATGGCGGCGGTGACGCCAGCGGTGAATCCGGACGCCACGTCGCTGCTCTACCGGGCGCTGGCTGCCCATGCGGGCATTAGCCCGCTCGTCCGTGTCGATGATCCGCGGGTCGCCGCGGACGTGATCGAGCGGACCGACGGCGCGCGGTTCGCGTGGCTGGTGAGCCAGGCGGATGAGACGCTGACCGTCCGGCCGGAGCTCGCCGGCGGCCTGACCCTGAGGCCACTCGACGGCGGGGCAGCTGGTGACGAGGTCACGATCCCGGCGTTCGGCGTCTGCGTGCTGCGGCTGGCTCCGGCCGGGAAATAACCGGCGGCGGCCCGGCTGGCCGATGCGCGAGGATGTGGCAGTGATCCGGGCGGACAGACGAACGTGCACTGGCTGACCGAGCTCATCGCGCCGTCCCGCCTTGGCCGCAGTTTCCGCTGGCTGCTGGCCTCGTCCTGGGTGACGAATCTCGGCGACGGGATCACCCTGGCGGCCGGCCCGCTGCTCGTCGCGGCACAGACCCACGACCCGCTGACCGTGGCCATGGCCGCATTCCTGCTGCGGCTGCCCTGGCTGCTGTTCGGCCTGTACGCAGGCGTGCTGGCCGACCGCCGGAGCCGACGCGCGATCGTCATCACCACCGGGCTGGTGCGGGTCGCGATCCTGCTGCTGCTGGTGACGTCGATCCTGACGCACCGCGTCGACATCGCGGTGGTTCTGGCTGCTCTGTTCCTGTTCGGAGTGATCGAGACCTTCGGCGACACCACGACCGCGACGCTGCTGCCGATGCTGGTGGAGAAGCCCGACCTCGGCATCGCGAACTCCCGCGCGATGACCGGCGTTGTCGTGTGGAATCAGCTCGCCGGGCCGCCGGTCGGGGCCGTGCTGTTCGCGGCCGGGATGGCGCTGCCATTCGTCAGCGAGAGCGTGTGCCTGGTGGCCGGCGTGCTGCTGATCTCGAAGGTGCGGCTGCCACCGCACCGCGGCCGCGACCGGCACGCCAGGGTGCGCGACGATATCCGCGAGGGCTGGCGCTGGCTATGGTCGCACCCAGCGGTGCGGACGCTCGCGATCACGATCTTCACATTCAACGTGACCTTCGGCGCGGCCTGGTCGGTGCTGGTTCTCTACGCGCGCGAGCGGCTCGGCATGGGTGCACTCGGCTTCGGGCTGATTACCACGGCTTTGGCGGTGGGCGGCCTGCTGGGCAGCGTCAGCTACGGCTGGCTGGAGCGGCACCTGCGCCTGGGCGTCATCATGCGCGGCGGCCTGATCATCGAGACGCTCACCCATCTGTCGCTCGCGCTGACCCGCTGGTCCTGGTTCGCGCTGATCGTCTTCGTGATCTTCGGAGCACACGCCTTTGTCTGGGGGACGACATCGACAAGCGTGCGGCAGCGGGCCGTGCCCGCCGAATTCCAGGGCCGCGTCAGCAGTGTCTACCTCACTGGCGTGGTCGGCGGCATCGTGATCGGATCGCTGCTCGGTGGCCTGGTTGCCTCCGTCTGGGGAATCACGGCGCCATTCTGGTTCGCCTTCGCGGGCTCAGCCGTCATCCTCGCCCTGATCTGGCGTTCGCTGCTGAACATCGCACACGCCGACGAACGTGCCCAGGTCAGCATCACTGCCACCGCGCCGTCCTGACGACGGCACCGGCGACTAGGGTCCGGCCATGACGCAGCTCCTGCACCTCACCGAACGAGCCAGCTGGCTGGCGGCCGAGCGGACCGGCGAGTACCGGCTCTCCACCCGCGGCGTGACGCTGGCCGACCAGGGATTCATCCACTGCTCGCTGCCGCACCAGCTCCGCGAGGTCGCCGAGCGCTGGTATCACGACGCCGACGATCTGGTCGTCCTGGTGATCGACGAAGCTCGCGTGCCGGCGCCGGTGCGCTTCGAGGCTGCCGCTCCCGGCGTAGAGGACTACCCACACATCTACGGCCCGCTGCCGGTCAGCGCAGTGACCGAGGTTATCCCGGTCAGCCGCGACGAGACCGGCCGCTTCGTGCTGCCTGAGTAACTCGAGCGCAGCTCTCCCGCATTAGCTCGCGCGGCCCCAGGGGAGGAAGAAGTCGTCATTCTCCGCCGTTTTCGCGCTCGCGCGCCAGCAGCCCGCCGCTGGGCCGCCCGCGCCGATTCCTGACCAGGCACCGGCCGCAATACTGGGGGCTGTGCCTGCCGCCGAGATCACGTTCGAGCTACTCGACGGCAGGCAGGCGGCAGAGCACGAAGCCGACCTGGTAGCGCTGCGTGCCGAGGCCTACGCCGGGCTGTCCGGCCCCGGCGAGGATGACACCACCCGGATCTCCGGCTCGCTCCAGGTGCAGCGCCGCCAGCCCGGATTCGTCCTGGCCGAGGCGCACAGCGGCGGTTACCTGACCGGCTACGCGACCGGGATGCCGCTCCGGCCGTCGACATCCTGGTGGCGCGGCCTCACCACGTCGCTGCCCGAGCACGTCACTGCCGAGCATCCAGGCCGCACCTTCGCGCTGACGGAGCTGGTGGTAAGACCCGCCTGGCGGCGCCAGCGGATCGGCGCGTACCTGCACGACCTCATCCTGTCCGGCCGCACCGAGGAGCGCGCGACCGTGCTGGTACCGCCGTCCGCCACTGCGGCGCAGATCGCCTTCCAGAGCTGGGGCTGGCACAAGGTCGCGCGCACTCGCGCTGCGGCGTCCGGCTGGCCGGCCTCCGACGTGCTGATGATCGAGCTTCCGCCCCGGCCGGGACGCTGACGGCGGCCGCCCTGGCTCGCTACGCGTGTACCAGCGGGGTATCCACCAGGTGCTCGGCCAGGAACCAGGCCTGCAGCTCACCCGTCCGGATCACGTCCGACACGAGCAGGTCGTTGGTCCCGTCGTCGTTCATCTCCATGGTCCTGGCCGCGGCGTCGTGCGCTTCGATCAGGATCATCTCGTGCGCCTCGAGCAGCCGGGACAGCATGGCCGGGACCTCCTCGGCCCCGTTGGGCGGTCGCGGGATCTGCGTGATCTCGGCGACATGCCGCGGATCGCCGACCGCTACGCCGCCGAGCGTCTGCACCCGCTCCGCGATCATGTCAACGAGCTCGAGCTGCTCGTCCGCGTGCTTGTCCAGCAGCAGGTGCAGCTGGTAGAAGGTGACGCCGCGCATCAGCCAGTGATGCTTCTTGTAGAGGGCGTGCAGGATCTGGGTGTCGGCCAGCACCTGGTTCAGCCGCTCGCACGAGTACATCCTGGCGTCATAGGAGAGGCCGATCGGGAACTGCCGGACGGTGCCGAACTCCTGCACCTGCACGCCCCGCTGGTGTAGCCACGGCTGGCTCGAGACCGGCCCGCTGGCCCGCCCGTCGGAGCTGCCGGCCGGCTTCCGCACGGCAGCGGTGCGCGCCGTGCGCGCGGGCGTGGCCGCGCGGCCGGTCTGGCCTGTCCGGCTGGCCCGCGTCGTCCGGGTCGTTCCGGTGGTCCGGGTGGTCCGGCCGGACTCGGCCGAGCGAGCGGACCTAGCAGCTGTGCTGGTCGACGTTGGCCTGGTCGAGGTCGACCTGGTCGATGATCTGGTTGATGGCCTGGCAGCGGTTGACGTCCTCGGTGGCACGGATTCCCCCCTATCCCCCGCGCGATGCTGGCGGACGCAGCACCGCACGACAGAGGGCACATGCCCCTGGACGCTGCGGCCAAAACGACGGTGCCATGGGAAGGACAGGCAGCCGGTCGCTGATGCGATGTTCCATGATCAACGCAGCTCCGGGATCGCAGCCGGGCCCGGTTACCAGCCGATCATGACGAACCCGCCGGCGCCTGCCGGGCCAGCGCATGGCAGTCGCACGCGCGTGGCGCCTGTAGTCGCAGCCCGGCCATAACCATCGCCAGGATCGTCTCGAAGATGTCCTCGTCCCGCACCTCTGGCAGTTCGGATCGGACCTGCCAGATGCTCGGATGCTGTGCCCGGTCGACAGACAGGTATGCCCGCGTCCAGGCTGCCCGGTCGCTCGCCTGCGCTTGCGCGTCCAGTGCCAGGAAGGCGGCTTCGCTGCCCGCCCAGGCCAGTGCGAAGTCACCGATGGCCCGGTACATCACGGCGGCAGCCGAGCCCTCAAAGCCGGCCGCCAGAATCGCGCCGATGATGATGTCGACGGCACGCATCTCGGCTGGGCCCTGAGTGGTCCGGTACGCCGACATCGAGGCAGCGGCCGGGTGGGCAAGATACGTATCGCGCAACCGCCTCGTCATCTCGCTGAGCGTGTCGATCCAGCAGTCGTGCGGCTCCAGGCCGGCCATCGCTTCTTCGATGAGCGAGTCAGCGATAGCCAGCACAAGATCGTCCTTGCTGGCGAAGTGCCGGTAGACAGCGGTCTGGTCGGCGCCGAGCGCGCGGCCGAGCTTGGGCAGGCTGAACCCGCTGGCACCGTCGGCGTCCAGCAGCCGGAGGCTCTCACTGACGATGATCTGCCGCGTAAGACTCCCGCGCTGACGCCGCGGCCGCGGGGCGTCCGGCGACCGCCGGGCGGCTGGCACAGCTGTCACTTGTCCCCCTCCGCGGGCCCGCATCCGGCCTCCCTGTGACGCAGAAGCCTACCTGCGAGTAGTTAAGTCAAAGGCATTGACAAAGCATTTGTCAACTGCTTGAGTACGGGGCAATCCGGCCCCCGGCGCAGAACGGAGCCTCCGTGCACAGCGAGCATGCTGACCTTCTCTTCTGCAACGGCACCGTGTTCGACGGGTACCGGTTCCTGCCACCTGGCACCGCGGTGCGGGTTCGCGGCAGCCGCATCATCGCACTCGAGCGGCCGCCGGCCAGCCAGGACCACTCCCCCGGCACCGGCACCACCGTCGTCGACCTGCACGGCGGCACACTGCTGCCCGGCTTCATCGACGCGCATGTACACCCGGTATACGGGGGCGAGCGAATGCGCCGCTGCGATCTCGGCGACGGCCTGTCACTGGCTGAGTACCAGGACACCATCGCCGCCTACCTGCGCGAGCATCCCGGCGACGGCTGGATCACCGGCGGCGGCTGGTCCATGGAGGCCTTCCCGGGCGGAGTTCCGACCGCTGCCGAACTGGACCGTCTCGTGCCCGACCGCCCGGTCTTCCTGCCGAACCGGGACGGCCACGGCGCCTGGGTCAACAGCGCGGCGATGCAACTCGCAGGCATCGACGCCGCGACGCCCGACCCCGCTGACGGCCGGATCGAACGGGACGAGGACGGCAACCCGGTCGGCATGCTGCAGGAGGGCGCGGCGGCCCTGGTGTCTCGGCTCATCCCCGCTCCAACCGAGGCGGACTGGGACGCCGCCTTGCTCGCTGGCCAGGCCTACCTTCTGGCACTGGGCATCACCGGCTGGCAGGACGCAATCGTCGGGCGCGACGACGGTGCGGACGACACGTTGCCCGTCTACCTGCGCGCCGTCCGGGACGGGCGGCTGCGGTCCCGCGTCGTCGGCGCGCTCTGGTGGGAGCGGGGGCGCGGGCTCGAGCAGCTACCCGACCTGATCGAGCGACGCCGCCTTGCCACCGAGGGCGGCGGCGCTGGCGGGAACGGCACCGGCGACGGCCGGTTCCGGGCGGTCAGCGTCAAGATGATGCTCGACGGCGTGGCGGAGAACCACACGGCCGCGATGCTCGAGCCCTACCTCGACGGCCACGGCTGCACCACCGGGGTCACCGGGCTGGACTTCATCGATCCCGCCGAACTGCCCAGGTATGTCACCGAACTTGACCGGGCCGGCTTCCAGGTGCACTTCCACGCACTGGGCGACCGAGCGGTACGCAACGCCCTGGACGCGGTCGAGGCCGCGCGGCGCAGCAGCGGCGACAGTGGCCTGCGGCACCATCTGGCCCACCTGCAGGTCGTGCACCCGGACGACATCCCGCGGTTCGCGCAGCTCCGTGCCACCGCCAACATCCAGCCGCTGTGGGCGACACATGAACCGCAGATGGACGAGCTGACGATCCCGTTCCTCGGTGATCGCCGGGCGGCCTGGCAGTACCCGTTCGCGTCGCTGCAGGCGGCCGGCGCCGAGCTCTGCGCGGGCAGCGACTGGCCGGTCAGCAGTCCGAACCCGCTGTCGGGCGCGCACGTCGCGGTGAACCGCACGGCACCCGACGGGACAGTACCTACCGGGACAGTACCGGCCGGGACAGTACCGACCCGGAACGGGTCCGCCTCGGCTGATCCGTTCCTGCCAGAGCAGCGCCTCGCGCTGACCACCATCCTCGCCGCCTACACATCCGGCAGCGCCCGCATCAACGGGCTCGAGTCAGTCACCGGCGCCGTCCGGCCGGGCCTCGATGCCGACTTCGCTGTCATCGACGCCGACCTGCGTCACATCGCCAGTCACGAGATCGGGAGCGCCGCCGTCGTCGCGACCTGGATCCGCGGCGAGCTGGCCGCATACCAGGGCCAGCCCACGTAGCAACATGAGCAAACGTCCTGGAGGACAGATGAGCCCGAGACGTCGGACCTCGGCGGCCGCAGCCGTCAGCATTGCGGCCTGCGCGTGCGCTCTCCTCGCGACAGCGTGCGGCCGGTCGGTCAACGCCGGCACTTCATCCGGCGAGGTCTCGCCGACGCACGGGCTGGTCGTGACCACCGCCGCGGGCACCAAGCCGGTCAGCTCGGTGACCTGGGCGGTGTACCGCCCGGTCAACTCCCTGGACCCGATCTTCGCCTTTGACTACCCGGAGAACACCGCCATCTCCCTGATGTGCGAGTCGCTGCTGCTGCAGGCTCCGGACGGTGAGATCGGGCCGGGACTCGCGAGCGTGGCCACGCCGACGCCGACCACGATGGTCTTCACCCTGCGGCCAGGAGTGAAGTTCTGGGACGGCGACGCGGTCACGCCGGCCGACGTCGTGTACAGCCTGGACCGGCAGCTGGAACCGTCCTACGGCGGCTTCTACGGCCAGGTCTTCAGCCGCGTGAAGTCGATCGCCGCGACCGGATCTGACCAGGTCACGATCACTCTGAAACAGCCCGACTACTGGCTCGAGGGCGAACTGTCGTCGATGCCAGGGATCATCATCCAGAAGAGCTACGCGCTCAAGGAGGGCAAGAACTACGGCACGCCGTCCGGCGGGATCATGTGCACCGGCCCGTACGAGTTCAAGTCGTGGACCGCCGGCGCGGGCGTCACCGCGGTCGCGGACCCGCACTACTGGAACTCAGCCGTCAAGCCGCTGGCCAAGCAGATCGTCATCAAGGGCGTGCCGTCCGCCGCGTCCTTCACCTCCGGCATGCTGACCGGCGCGATCCAGGGCTCGTATTACTTCGGCCTCTCCAACCTGAGCGAGCTTGAGCACAGCAGCGCCGTCCGGGTCTACCAGGGCCCTGGTGAGTCGACGGACGCGCTCGTGGTATCCGCCACCAGCGGCCCGCTGGCCAATGTCAAGGTGCGGCAGGCGATCTCGCTGGCGCTGGATCGCCAGGCGATCATCAGCCAGGTCTACGACGGCGCTGCGCTGATGCCGCGGTGGCTCGCCAACCCCGGCACCTTCGGATACGGGCAGTCGGTGTTCACCGCTGCCTACGACAAGGCGCCGGTCCTGAACCAGAACCTGGCCGCGGCGCGCAAGCTCGCCAAACAGGCCGGGGTGGCCGGGCAGACCATCACCCTCGGCACCTCCAGCGAGCTGGCCAGCATCTCCGCCGAGACCGGCGCGTACCAGCAGGCGGCCGAGGCCATCGGCCTGAAGGTCGTGCTCAAGTCCGTGTCGGCCGCCGACTACATCAACTTCTTCACGAGCGTGCAGGCCCGGAAGGGTATCGACGGCTTCATCACGGTCAACTACGGCGACTACGCCGACCCGGCGGCGCTGCTGACCACGCTCGCGCTGCCCGGCGGCGACCAGAACTACGACAACTTCAGCAACCCGCAGATGACCACGCTGCTGGACCAGGCCGAGGGCACGGCCAACCCGGATCAGCGCGCCGCACTCGTCGCCAAGGCCGAGGAGCTCGCAGCCCGGCTGCTGCCGTGGATTCCGAACGTGCAGCCGACCAACGTGCTGATGCTGAGCAAGGGCCTGACCGGGGCGGTCGCCTCGTTCTCGTACATGTTCGCGCCCTGGGCCGACCACCTCGGCGGGACGGGCTGACCAATGCGGTGGCGGTTCCTGGCCCGCCGGCTGGCCATGCTGCTGGGCAGCCTGCTCGTCGCCAGCTTCGTCATCTTCGGTGCGCTCTACCTGGCGCCGGGGAACCCGATCAGCGCGCTCTCCGGCGGCCGCGCCCTGCCGCCCGCCAGCATGCACGTGCTGGAGCAGCGCTACCACCTGAACCAGCCGTTCCTCACCCAGTACTGGTACTGGCTGGACAACGCGCTGCACGGCAACCTCGGCATCTCGATCACGCTGCAGCAGAACGTCTCGTCGGTGATTGCCGCGCGGATGTGGACGACCGGCGGGCTTGTTCTGTACGCGGCCCTGATCATCGTCGTGGTCGGCATCGGCAGCGGCGTCGTCGCGGCGCTCCGTCCCGGCCTGGCCGACACGAGCGTCCTGGTCTCGACCGCTATCACCGCGGCGCTGCCATCCTTCGTGGCCGCGATCGTACTGATTCTGGTCTTCTCGGTGAAGCTCGGCTGGTTCCCGGCGCTCGGCAACGGCACGAACTTCTGGTCGAACGTGCAGCACCTCACGCTGCCCGCGGTCGCGCTGGCAATCTCCTCACTGGCGATCGTGTCGCGGGTCACCAGGGCCGCCGTCCGCGAGGAAGCCGACCGCGAGCACGTGCAGACCGCGGTAAGCCGCGGCATCCCGGCCCGGCAGCTGATCCGCCGCCACATCCTGCGCAACGCAGCGATCCCGATCGCGACGGTCTCCGGCATCACGATCGCCTCGCTGATCGCGGTGGCGGCCGTGGTCGAGACCGCGTTCAGCCTGAACGGCCTCGGCGCTTACCTGGTTCAGGCCGCCGAATCCAAGGACCTGGCCGTGGTGCAGGGCATCTCGCTCGTGCTGGTGACCGCGTTCGTGCTGATCAACGCCGCCGTCGACCTGCTCTATGCGGCCCTCGATCCGCGGGTCGCGCTCGGGAGCCGGGCGCAATGAGCGACTCAGTCAAGATCAAGACCAGCACCCGAGAGGAAACGTGGTGAGCGCGGCTATCGGCATCAGGTCCGGCCCGGTCGCTCCGGTGCGCCGGCGCGGCGCACTCGGGCTGCTCCGCTCGACCGGTGTCGCCGGGATGGCGTCAGCAGCGGTCATCGCCGTGGCAGCAGTGCTCGCGATCTTCGGGCCGCTGCTCGCCCCGTACAACCCGGAACTCCCGAACCTCAGCATGGCCTGGGTTGGCCCGGTCGGCGGCCACCTCCTCGGCTTCGATTTCGAGGGCAGGGACGTGCTGTCGCGGCTGCTCGCGGGCGCGCAGTCGTCGATGATCGGCCCGCTCGCGGTCGTGGCCGGCTCGATGCTGCTCGGCACCGTCATTGCCGTGATCGCCGCGTGGCGGCAGGGCCCGCTCGACACGGTCATCTCGGCCGGGCTGGACATCGTGTTCGCGTTTCCCGGCATCCTGCTCGCGGTGCTGGCTGCCGCCGTGTTCGGTGCGGGCCTCACCGCGGCGAGCGTCGCGCTCTCGATCGCCTACATGCCCTACGTTGCCCGGGTGCTCCGCGGCGCCGCGATGAAGGAGCGTGGTCAGCCCTACGTCGCCGCGCTCGAGGTACAAGGCGCCTCCGGGCCGTCGATCTGCCTGCGCCACATCGTGCCCAACATGCTGCCGCTGATCGTGGCGCAGGCAACGATCATGTTCGGCTGGGCCATGGTGGACCTGGCGGCGATCTCGTTCCTCGGTCTCGGCGTCCAGCCGCCAGCGGCCAACTGGGGCGTGATGATTTCCGAGAACCAGCCCGGCATCCTGCAGGGCTATCCGCTGCCCGCGCTGGCGGCGGGCCTCGCCATCGTCGCCGTGGTGATCGCGTTCAACGTTCTCGGCGAGCGCCTGTTCGAGCAGGCTCAGGCGGCCCGCCGGTGAGCGCGGACGTTCGCACGACCGGTAGCGAGCCACCGCCGCCGCTGCTCGCGGTCGACGGCCTGACCGTGCTGCTGCCGGTGGAGGGCCAGCAGCGCGCCGTGCTGCGCGAGGTGTCGCTGCAGATCCGGCAAGGCGAGGCGGTCGGGCTCGTCGGCGAGTCCGGCTCCGGCAAGTCGATGACCGCGCGGGCGATCGACCGTCTGCTGCCCCGCGGCGCCGAGGTGCAGGGGCTGATCCGGTTCGAAGGCGCGGACGTGAGCGCGCTCAGCGGCGCTGCACTGCGCTCCTACCGCAACCGGGTCGCGATGATCTTCCAGGACCCGCGAGCACACGTGAACCCGGTCCGGCGTATCGGCGACTTCATGACCGAGGCGCTGCGCACGAACCTCGGCGTCACCGCCGCGGATGCGCGGCAGCGGGCGGCGGACATGCTGAGCCAGGTCGGGATCGAGAACGGCGCGCAGCGACTTCGCCAGTACCCGCATGAGCTGTCCGGCGGGATGCTGCAGCGGGTGATGATCGCTGCCGCGCTGCTGACCGAGCCCGCGCTGCTGCTGGCCGACGAGCCGACGACCGCGCTGGACGTAACCACGCAGGCAGAGGTGATGGCGATCCTGGACGAGCTGCGCCGTTCGTACGGCCTCGGGATGCTGTTCATCACCCACGACCTCGAACTGGCGGCCGCGATCTGCGACCGGACCATCGTGATGTACGCCGGGCAGGTCGTCGAGGTGCGTCAGTCTGAGCTGCTGCACAGCGACCCGCTGCATCCCTACACCGCTGCCCTGGCGGCGGCGCGGCCGGACATCAGCCAGCGCGCCAGCAGGCTGCGCGCCATCCCGGGCCGGCCGCTGTCGGCGTTCGAGGCGCCACTGGGCGAGTGCGCGTTCGCCCCCCGGTGTCCGCACGCCAGGGATGTCTGCCTGACCGCGGTGCCGGAGCTGGCCGAGCTCGACGGCGGCCAGTCGCGATGTGCCCGCGTCGCCGAGCTGCGCGGTGAGCTGGAGACCGCCGATGCCTGACCATGACAGTGGCGCGAACGGCCACGTTCCCGTCCTGGCGGTGACGGGACTGCGGAAAGAGTTTGGTGCCCTGGTCGCTGTCGACGACGTCAGCTTTGAGATCGCGCCGTCGCGATCGCTGGCGATCGTGGGCGAGTCTGGTTCCGGGAAGACGACCATCGCTCGCATGATCACCGGCCTCGAGCGTCCGACGAAAGGCACGATCACCGCGTGCGGCCGGGACCGGTCCCGGCCGGCCAGGTCGGCCAGGGACCGGCGACGGCGCGGCGGCGAGGTTCAGATCGTGTTCCAGGATCCCTACACCAGTCTCGACCCGCGCCAGACCGCCGAGCAGGCCATCGACGAAGTGCTGCGCCTGCATCGCGGCTGGCCCGCCGACCGGCGTCGCGCCAGGATCGAGCAGCTGACCGACCTCGTCGGGCTGGATGCCCGGCAGGCCCGGGCGCTGCCGCGAGCACTCTCCGGCGGTCAGCGGCAGCGCGTGGCGATCGCCAGGGCGCTCGCGGCCGAGCCGCAGATCCTCATCCTCGACGAGTCCGTCGCGGCGCTCGACGTGTCCATTCAGGCGCAAGTGCTGAACTTGCTGGCTGACATCCGGGACGAGACGTCGGTGTCCTACGTCCTGATCAGCCACGATCTCGCGGTCGTGCGGCAGCTCACCGACGCGGCACTGGTGATGCACCGGGGAAAGCTGGTCGAGCGCGGCCCGACCGAGCAGATCCTTGACGACCCGCAGCATCCCTATACCCAGCGGTTGCGCGCGAGCGTTCCGCGGCCTGGCTGGAAGCCGACCCGGCGGGTGCCGATGCCGCGTGCCGAGATGCCCGCTGCTGCTGACACCGTGCCCAGCCCGGCCGACCAGGAAGGCGACCTGACATGACCGACGATCTGTGCTATCTCCCGGCGACCGAGGCAATCCGGCTGTTCCGCGCCCGTGAGCTGTCGCCGGTCGAGCTGACCCGGGCCGTGATCGACCGGGCCGAGACCGTGGAGCCTGCCGTCAACGCGTTCGCGGCGACGTTCTACGAGCAGGCGCTCACGCAGGCGACCGAAGCCGAGTCGCGGTACGCGGGCCG
>Ga0335074_10002195_pt1 | contig 26567 bp, 20 predicted proteins | sample Lox_Sample_23_FD_206715 | JGI IMG/M metagenome (GOLD analysis project Ga0335074, IMG submission 206715) | Soil microbial communities from Loxahatchee National Wildlife Refuge, Florida, United States - Lox_Sample_2.3 | ecosystem: Environmental > Terrestrial > Soil > Wetlands | place: USA...
GGATGCGCAGGTTGTGCTCGGCCGCCTCGACGCCGACAAGATGCTGGGCGGCGATCTGCCGCTCGACGCCGACCTTGCTTACAAGGCGGTCGAAGCGAAGGTGGCGAAGCCGCTCGGCCTTTCGGTCACCGAAGCCGCGCTCGGCATCATCAAGGTCATCAACTCCAACATGGCGTTGGCCATCCGCTCCAACTCGGTCGCCCGCGGCATCGACCCGCGCGAATTCGCGCTGGTGCCGTTCGGCGGCGCCGGTCCTTTGCATGGGGTCGCGCTCGCCGAGGCGATTTCGGCAAAAGAGATCATCGTGCCGGTGGCTCCCGGCATCACCGCGGCGATGGGGCTGTTACAGACCGATATGCAATACGAGCACGCGCGATCGCTGATCGTTTCTCTCAAGCATGCGGATGCGGCCGCCATCGCCCGGATCAACGCCGTCATTGATGACCTGGTCGAGCGTTGCCGGCGCGATCTCGAGAAGGACGGCGTCAGCGCGGAGCGACAGAAATTTCAAAAGCTGGCCGAGTGCCGCTATCACGGACAAGGTTTCGAGCTGCGCGCGCAATTGCCCGACGACACGGTGACTGCGGCCAATATGGCCGAGGTGGTGGCAAGCTTTCACCGGCAGCACCGACTCGATTACGGCTACCATTTCGAGGACGGCGAGGTGGAATTGATCACGGTCCGCGTCGTTGGGCGCGACGATGTGGTGCCGCTCAAGGTCGCGCGGATCGAAAAAGCCAACGGTCACGCCGTATCGGATGCGCTGCTCTACAGCCGGCAGACGACCTTCGACGACGGCGAGACCGTCGAGACGCCGCGTTATGACCGCAATCGTCTCAAAGCCGGGCACCGGATCGCGGGGCCGGCGCTCCTTATTCAGCACAATTCGACCACGCTGTTGCCGCCCGGCTACGTTGCCGAGGTCGCCGAATTCGGCAGCCTTCATCTCCATCGCGGCTGAGAGCGGGCATCATGGCCGGACAAACCATCGATCCGATTACGTTGCAGGTGATCAACGGCGCGCTGCAGACCATCGCCGAAGAAATGGGGCATGTGCTCTATCGCATGTCGTTTTCCTCGATCATCCGCGAATCCCAGGATCTCGGCGCGGGATTGTTCGACACCGACTTCAACACGCTTTGCGAGTCGGAATCGACGCCGCTGCATATCGGCTCGCTGCCCGGCTACCTCGCCGGCATTCGCGACACGCTGCAGGGCGGCGAATGGCATGAGGGCGATCTCGTCATTCACAACCATCCTTATCATGGCTCGAGCCACTCGCCCGATATCGCGGTCGTCGTGCCGGTTTTTCATGACGGCGTTCTGGTCGGATTCTCCGCCAATACCGCGCACCATCTCGACATCGGCGCGGCGACGCCGGGATTGATCATCGACATCCCCGACGTCTTCGCCGAGGGCATGCTGTTTGCCGGCACCAAGCTGTACGAACGCGGCAAACGCAACGAGGCGGTATGGGAATTCATCCGGCGCAACAGCCGCGCGGCGCGTCAGCTGCAGGACGATCTCGACGCCCAGATCGCATCCGCCCGCCTTGGCGCCAAGCGGTTTGTCGAGCTGATGGACCGTTACGGACGGCAACTTGTCCTCGACGCGACCAGGCAATTGATGGACTACACCGAGCGCGTGCTGCGCCAGCGCATCGCCGCGATCCCGGACGGCGAGTATCGCGCCGAAGGCTTCCTCGATGACGACGGCAAGAATCGCGATGTCCGGCTGCCCATCAAAGTATGCGTGCGCATCACCGGCGACGACATCGAGATCGATCTCACCGGCTCATCCAAGCAAGTTGAAACCGCGTTCAACGTGCCGTTCGAGGGCTCGACCAAAGTCGCCTGCTTCTGCGCGATCCGTTCGCTGCTGCTCGATGCGGTGACGTCGGACGTGAAAGTGCCCTCCAATCAGGGGTCGTTCCGACCGGTGAAGGTCACCGCGCCCAAGGGCTCGATCTACAATCCGATTTATCCGGCAGCAGCGGAGGCCCGCTTCGCGCAGATCAACCGCGTGATCGATCTGATCTACAAGGCGTTGGCGCCAGTGCTGCCGAACGATATCATTGCCGGCAGCTCGGCGAGCTTGTCGTTCTGCTCCTATGCCGGTATTCGGCCCTCCGGCGATTATTGGGTGTTTCTCGAAGTCAACGAGGGTTCCTATGGCGGCCGTCCGCGCTCGGACGGCCCCGACAGCATCGACAGCCTGATGGCCAACACCCGGAACAATCCGATTGAAGACCTGGCGATGCATTTGCCGATGATTTGCGACCGCTATGAATTACGTGACGACGTCTTGCCGGGCGCCGGCCGATTTCGCGGCGGCATCGGGGTGGTCAAAGCGCAGCGCGTTCTGACCGACGCTTTCATTACCCACGAGAATGAGCGGCATCACGACGTGCCCTGGGGCATTTTCGGCGGCGACGCCGGACAAGTGGGAAAAGTCGATATCTATAACGTCGCACGCCCGGACGACATCAAGCACATGCCGGCCAAGTTCTCCGGTTTGCGCGCGGCCGCGGGCGACGTGCATGTCTTCTATGGTCCCTGCGGCGGCGGTTTCGGCGAGCCGCTGGAACGGCCTGCGGCAAAAGTGTTGGACGATGTGCTCGACGGTTTTTGCACCGTCGAACATGCCCGCACCGCCTATGGGGTTGTCGTCGATCCGATTGCCGAGATGGTCGACGAGGCGGCGACCGCGACGCTTCGCGAGCGAATGCGCGCGGCTGCGCCAGCAAAGCCAGTGGCGACAGCCGAACCGCCGCGACCGGCGCCGCCGCCGCAAGTTCCACCACTGCAGCCGCGTGAGACGCCGCGGCCGTCGGTGCAACCCGCCGGCAACGGATCGATCCGGCCGACGGCGGCTTCGCACCGCGGATCGCCGCCGCGCGGCGATGATCGTACGCTGAGCGAAGCGTTGCGCGGATTGCGCGAAGCCCATGGCGATTCCTGGAGCTTTGAGATTTTGCGCCACGGCGCCAACGACAGCGGCGTCGAGGTTGTCGGCCAATTACGCGCCAACGGGACGACCGTGCGTGAAACCGCGGTCGCCGCGGCGGTGCCGGGCCATTCGCTCGGCGAACTGTTGCAGCGAGCGACCAACGACAGCCTCTACAAGTGCATCGGGACGCTCATGTACAATGGATCCTAAGAAGCATGATCCGAAAAGCTGATCCCAGCTTGCCGCTTTCGCAAAGCCCGCTGCGGCGGGCGCTCTCCCGCAGCGATTGCGCAGCCGATCCAGCGCGAGGAGTTTAGGCGTCCTTGGATCATAGATCGACCATTTTCGTCGAGGCGATGATCGTCATCGCCGTGATTGGTGTGTTGGCGTTCCTGATCGGATTGCTGGCGCGCGCGCCGCAACGGCAACAGGCAGGCGCAAAAGGCACCGGCCAGCCGCCGCAGCCGCGATGGTATGAATTCACTCTGGCGGTGATTCTCCTCGCCGCGATCGCGGCATTCGCGATCTGGATCATTTCGACCGGCAAGCAGTGGGTTTGGGGCGAGAGCATCGAGAATTGGCGATCCGACCCGCGCGCCATCGTCTTTGCCGCCGTCATGGTCGCGCTCGGTGTGATCGGTCTTGCCGTCTCGCTCGCCTATGCCGCGGTGCAGTCGGCGCAATCGCCGGCGCCGCGCCGGCCGATGGAGATAAGCGAAGCGGCGGCGGCGCCGACGGGGGCGGCCGTCACTTCGACGCCGTCGCCGTTGCGGCTCCTCGGGCTGTTCGTTTTGGCATTGGCGATCCTGTTGTTGTGCTGGATCGCGCTGCCATCGGCCGCCCAATACCGGCTGATCGTCCAGCTCATCTTTCCGGCAAGCCTCGGCGTGGCTTTGGTGCTCGTGTTCGACAAGGCGACGCGCGCCTGGGGCACCAAGCGCGGCGCCGAGACGCTGCGCGAATGGCTGTTCTGCGACCTCCTGATATTCTTGCTGGTGCTCGCTTTCCTGAATTTGCACCATGTCGCCAAGCCCGAAGCCTATGCCGGCAGCTTCTGGGATATTCTCAACCTCGTTCTGTTGTTTGCCGCATTCTGGATGGTGGACCGCAGCGCCAGCCGCGGTCGATTTCTATTCGGCTATGGATATCTGATCGTTGTTCCGCTGCTGCTGCTGATTTGGGATGCCGTACAGGGCGTCGCAGCTGCGGCGTCGTGGTGGGCTTCGGTGTGGCCTTTTCTCATCCTAGCCGTCGTGTTCTTCGTCCTCGAAGCCGTCACGCTCATCTCGTCCGGCGGCGAGCGGCAGACCTTGCCGGCGGTCAAGGATGGCCTGTTCGTCATACTCTACGCCGTGCTCTTGATTGTCGCCGTGAAATCCGCATGAAGGCGCGTCGCGGGCCTGCAATCCGAGCGGCCTCTTGCCGTTGGCGAGATGGCGTGCTCCAGTTGACCGCTGGGATCGATCCGCTTCAACAATCGAGGGCTTAGGCAAAATGGCGGGATGGCGATTGTTCTGGGCGCTTGCGGGCTACGTGGCCTTCATCGTCATCTTGATCTTTCTGTATTTCTACAAGCCGTTCGAAGATTTCTTCACGCTGGTCATCAACGGCCTTGGTTACAGCAATGCGATATTTTGGGTGGTGTTGATCGCGGGTATCGTCGGCTTCTGCGGATATCATTGGCGCGCCTATCAGCTCTACATCGTGCAACGGCGCAGCGTCGATGAAATGGTGCTCGCCTCGTTACGCGGCTCGGCCTTCATTGCCATCCTGTTTTGCGCCGGCGCCGCGGCACAATCTCTGCTGATCCTTTGCGTCTACCTGCTGCGGCCGCACTATGCGCTCGGCGCGGAGTTTGGCGCCCGTCTCGGCGCGGTGGTCGGATTGGTGATCCTGACCGTGATCTTCTGTCTGATCTATTGGCTGCTCAAGGCCGTGCGGCGGGCCTCCGCTAGCGGGAGCGCCGATAAAGGATCGTATAGACTACAATAAACAACCCGATCATCAGCAACGAGAAAATCGTCGACGCCGTGCCGAGCGCGAATAGGTTCGGCTGCACGCGCTGCGTCAGCGATGCGTTGATGTCGAGCGGCAGGGTGTTTTCCGCGCCCGACAACAACGTGGTGCGGGCGAATTCGTCGTACGACAGGGTGAAGCCGAACAGCCCGGCCGCCACGATACCCGGCAGGATCAGCGGCAACGTCACCTCCTTGAACACCGTCCATTCGTCGGCCCCCATGTCGCGCGCCGCTTCCTCCAGGCGGCCGTCGAAGCGGTTGAATACGGCCATCATGACCAGCAGGCCGAACGGCAGCGTCCACACCACGTGAACGCCGAGACCCGAATACCACCAGGCCGGCGGAATGCCGACGACACGCAACAGCGAGGCGAGGCCGAGACTGAGCAAAATGCCCGGCACCATCAGGCCCGCCATCACCGAATAAAACAGGATACCCGAGCCGCGGAAACGCTTGCGAAACGCCATCGCCAACATGGTCGAAAACAACCCGGTGATGATCATCACTACGATCGCCAGGATGAGCGAACGCACGAGCGAGGCTTTGAGATCGCCGACCTCGGACGGTCCCGTAAGCTTCTCCCACCAGTAGAAACTCAAGCCGCGCATCGGGAAGGTGACGCCGCCGCGCCGCCCCTGGAACGACAGCGTGAACATCGCGAACATCGGCCCATAGACGAAAATGAGAAAGATGACGTAGTAGACGCTAAAGCCCGCCTTCACACGCCTTTTGCGGCGACTTTCCGGAGTAGAGCGCGCCATTGCTAAAGTTCCTTGCGGATATCGACCACGCGCAAAATGACGACGACGCCGATCATCATCGCCAGCATCAACATGATGGCGTTGACCGCCGCGAACGGGTAATTGGCGATCACGTAATAGTTGAGGATCACGGTGCCGGTGGTCGAGGTTTTGCCGCCGTAGACGACGACCGCGGTGGCGAACTCGCCCATCACCATGACGAAGACGAAGATCATGCCGATGGCGACGCCCGGCAGCGACAACGGCGCGATGATCTCGCGGAAGATCTGGAACGGCGTCGCCCCCATGTCGCGCGCTGCTTCAAGCAACGTGCGATCTATCTTGGCGAGCGAGAAGAAGATCGGTCCGACCGCCAGAACCACGTAAAGCTGCACCAGCGCCATGATGTAGCTGAATTCAGAATAGAGAAAGAAGCTGACCGGCTCGCTGACCAGATGGAACGAGAGCAGGAACTCGTTGATCAGCCCGTGGCGGCCGAGCATCGGCAGCCAAGCGACCGCGCGAATGAGATAGCTAGTCCAGAACGGGACCATGACGAGCAGGAATAAGGCGAGCTGCCATTTGAAATTTTCCACCTGCATGGACAGGAAATAGGCCATCGGATAGGCCAGGATCAGGCAGAAGACCATCACGATGGCGGTGAAGCGGAAAGTGGTCCACAGCGTGCGGATGAAGACCGACGGCGTCAGGAATTCGGTATTTTTTGGATCGAAGAAACCTTCGGTAGCGAAGAAGGCTTTGTAGTTCTCCAGCGAGAAGGCCGGTATCATGCTGTGACCGGTCGTCTTCCAGAAGCTGAAGATGAAGATCGAAACCAGCGGAAGAAGCAGGAAGACGATGAGCCATAAACCGGCCGGGGCGATCAGTATGGGCACCGGAAAGCCCGGCTCGCGGCTGTATTTGCGGTCGACTTCCGCCTCGGGCTGCGCCGCGGGCGCGCCGCCGATCAACCCGCGCGGCGCGGTTTCAGCAAGTTTCGCGTAGCTTTCGACTGTCGTCACGCGTCAACCACACGCAAAAGTGCCGCCGGCTTTTGCGGCCGGCGGCATCGTTTCGTTACCATCGCGAACGGTCTAAAGCCGGTCAAGCCGTCAAGAACTCCGTCCACCGCTTAACCAGGTAGTCGTTCTCCTTCATGATCGAGTTCCAGACGTTGATCTTCGAATAGCGGTTCCAATAGGAACCGCCCGACCGAACCGCGCCCTTCTTGATGATGACGGTGCCGAACGGATCCGACAGATCTTTCGCTGCCGGCTTGCCCATATACCAATAATCCCATTCCGCGGGTTCGAGGTATTTCTTGGCGTTGTCGGGGATCGAGTGATAGTAGCCCTGACGCGCAACGAAGGCGGCGGGCCAGCCGGCGAGCCACCAATTGATGTACTCGTAGGCCTGATCGAGCTGCTTGCCTTTGACCTTGGCCGAGATGGCCAAGCCGCCGTGCCAGCCGCGCATACCCTCCTTCGGAAAGGCGTAGTCGCAGGGCACGCCTTCGGCCTGGATCGCGGCAACGGCCGGCGACCACATGCTCTCCAGCACCACTTCGCCGTTGACCATCAGGTTGACCGACTGGCCGAAATTCTCCCAGAACGCGCGGAAGTGGCCTTTCTTCTTGAGCGGGATGAGGTAGTCGACCAGGAAATCAATCTCGGGTTTGGTCATGTTGCCTTTGTCGCCGAACTTCTTCAAACCCAACGCTTCGACCCCCAACGCCGCGTCCATCACGCCGATCTGCGGCACGTTGAGCAGCGCCACCTTGCCGTCCCACTCCTTGTTGAGCAACTCGCCCCAGCTTTCGATCGGCCGCCCGGTCGCCTTCGGGTTGTAGCCCATGGAGTCGGCATTGTGCCACCCCGGGGCCATGATGATGTGGTCGGAGGGCCCTTTCACCGTGTTGCCTTCAGCGTCGACCCACAAAAACAGGTAGGGGGCGTCGCCCTGTCCTACGTTCGATTCCGGCGTCAACTTTCCGGTCTTCGTCAGATTGGTGACCTTGTCCCAGTCCTTGAGTTTTTTGATCGGGATGGGCTGCCAAACCTTGGCGGGCTCCATCACCCGCATGTCGTTGAAATAACCTTCGGCGATCTCGTACTGGTCGTTCTGGTTCAGCATTTTGCTGAACATTTCGCCGTAGCCCATCGCCTGGCCGGCGACGGTGAAGCCAAGGTCTTTCGTTGCCTGGCCCTGGATCTCGTTGATCTCACTGACGCCGAGACCGATGCTGCGCAGCCCATCGGCGGCTTCTGCTACTCGCAGGCTTGCGCCCGCAAAGGCTCCGGCTGCGACGCCGGCCGCCGTCGATTTCATGAACGTTCTGCGCGACCACATTCCCTGTCGACTATTTCCGGGGCTATCGTACGCCATGCCCATCTCCGTTGTTGAAGAAGCCAACCAGCGATTTCTATTGAAGCCCGGTGCGGCGGTCAGCTGATGCTCTTGTGCGCCGCTTCAATTTGCGAATGATACATCAGAACCGGGACCTGTCAAACCGCATTCGGGAGCGCAAAAGTGAGCATATTGATCAAGAACGGGCGTATTGTAACTGCGGTCGACGACTACTACGCCGACATCTTCATCAACGGCTCCCAGGTGGCGCTCATCGGCAAGGATCTGGTAATCGACGCCGACAGACAGATCGACGCAGCGGCAAAATTGGTGATCCCCGGCGGGGTCGATCCGCATACCCATCTTGAATTGCCGTTCGGCGGCACGACAACATCGGATACGTTCGAGACCGGCACGCGCGCGGCGGCCTATGGCGGCACCACCTGCATCATCGATTTCGCGGTGCAGACGCGCGGCACATCGACGCTAAAGGCATTGGACGACTGGCATGCCAAAGCGCAGGGCAAGACTGCGATCGATTATGCATTCCACATGATCGTTACGGATATGCCGCAAGATCGCATCGGCGAGATGCGCAGCCTCGCCGACAACGGCATCACCAGCTACAAGCTGTTCATGGCCTATCCGGGTGCGTTGTTGTCCGACGACGGCACCATCTTTCGCGCCATGCGCAAGGCCGGCGAAGACGGCACCCTGGTCTGCATGCACGCCGAGAACGGCATCGTGATCGACGAGCTGGTGAAGATCGCGCTGGCGCAACGCCGCGTCGAACCGAAATATCACGCGCTGACGCGGCCGACGCGACTGGAAGCTGAAGGCGTGCACCGGGCGCTGGCGATCGCGGAAGTCGCCCGGGCGCCGGTCTATATCGTTCACCTGAGCTGTTATGACGCGCTGCACGAATTGCGCATGGCGCAGGCGCGCGGCGTGATGGCGCATGCGGAGACCTGTCCGCAGTATCTGCTCCTTGACGTCGACCGCTACGACGAGCCGGGCTTCGACGGCGCCAAATACGTGCTGACGCCGCCGCTGCGCGAGAAATGGAACCATGACGAGTTGTGGGGCGGGCTTCGTTCGCACGCCCTCGATGTCATCTCGACCGATCATTGTCCGTTCTGCCTCAAGGAACAAAAGGAGTTGGGCCGCAATGATTTCAGCAAGATCCCCAACGGCGGTCCGGGGATCGAGAGCCGCATGAGCCTGATCTATCACTACGGCGTGAGCCGCGGACACATCTCGCTCAATCGTTTCGTCGAGCTGACCGCGACGGCGCCGGCAAAGATCTTCGGTTTGTTCCCGAAGAAGGGCACGATCGCGGTCGGGGGCGACGCCGATATCGTCATCTTTGATCCGGCGCGCGAAGAGACGATCAGCGCGTTCAATCCGCACACCCACCACATGAATATCGATTACAGCGCCTATGAAGGTTTCAAGGTGAAGGGCTATACCGAAACCGTCATCTCGCGCGGCAAGGTCGTCGTCGACAGGGGTGAATATGTCGGCCGCGCCGGCGACGGCGCCTTCGTCAAGCGGCACGCTTACGGCGGCCATTATGCGAACAGCCACGCCAACATGGTGCGCGACGTGCTCGCGCCGCGGTCTGCTCTCGGGTCGCCGGCGCGTCGCGTATCCTAAAACAGACGCCGGCGTTGTCGCGTCGAACCGGGGAGGACGAGATGACCGAACGATCGCGACCGAGTCTGCGCCGGCGGCTTGCCAGCAAGGAGTTGCTGGTCGCTCCGGGCGTGTTCGACGGAATTTCGGCCAGGATCGCCGACCAGCTGGGATTCGAAGCGCTTTACATGACCGGGTACGGCACCGTGGCGTCGCATCTGGGACTGCCCGACGCCGGTATCGCAACCTTCAGCGACATGGTCGGCCGCGTTGCCATTCTCGCCAAGGCCATACGCGCGCCGCTCATCGCCGACGGCGACACCGGATACGGCGGCCCGCTCAACGTTCAATATGCGGTGCGCGGCTACGAAGCCGCCGGCGCCGCGGCGATCCAACTCGAAGACCAGGAATTCCCCAAAAAGTGCGGGCATATGCTGGGCCGGCGGGTCGTCTCCGTCGAGGATATGGTCGACAAGATAAAAGTTGCCGTGGCGAGCCGAGATTCCGACGAGTTTCTGATCATCGCCCGCACCGACGCACGAACGACCCTCGGGCTCGACGAGGCGCTGCGCCGAGCAGATGCCTACGCCAAAGCGGGGGCCGACATTCTGTTCGTCGAGAGCCCCGAGAGCATCGAGGAAATGCGCACCATCGGGCGGCGCTTCGATCGGCCGTTGGTGGCGAACATGGTCGAGGGCGGGCGCACGCCGATTGCGGATCGAAAGACGCTGGAGGACATCGGCTATTCGATCGCCATTTTTCCCGCGCTCGGCTTTCTCGCCGCTGGCGACGCGTTGCGCAAGGTCTATGGTTATCTAAGAGAACACGGTTCGAGCGTCGGCGTCGACGCGACGCTCTACAACTTCGGCGAGTTCGGCGATCTGATGGGCTTCGGCGCCGTGGTCAAATTCGACGAGACTTATCGGCGCTAGATCCGGACCGTGACGGCGACGCTCGCAAGAGCAAGCCCGCGCCCTAGGCCGGGACGAGCCGGAAGCGTTCCCACTCGGTGGGCGTCTTTTTCAGTGCCGCTTGCCAGCCGCCATTGGCATCGCGCTGTTGCGGGCTGATGCGACGTCCGGCGAAAGCGAATTCGGCGCCGTCGGTGGCGAATGGAAACGGCGCGAGCGCGTAGACGCCAGGCGCACGAGGTTGGATGGTCACGCTTGCATCGTCTTGCGTATTCAAGGGCACGTGCTCGAAGGTCTGTTGCCCGCGCTCGCCCGGGTGGATGCGATTGAAATACAGCGCAAGCGTGTCGATGAACTGCAGCTGTTTGTAGTTCTGCAACAGTTTTTCCGGGTCGAGCCAAGCGGAAAGCCGGGCATCTCTGCCGATCTCTTGCTTCAACCGCTGCTGCCGCTCGAGCTCGCCGGCCAGCATTCGCTCCGCCAGCGGCCGGTCCTGCTGGGGGATCTTGTCGATGAGCACGAGATTGGAAAGACCGTAACGGCCGTTGTAAAGGCCCCAGCTATGCATGCTCGAAATCAAGCCGCAGTAGGGGTGTTGCCGCTGATTGAATTCGGGCGATTGCCGGCTGGTGACCGTGATGTATTCGGCGGGTGTTTCGACGAGGTTGTATGGCAGGCCAGTCTTTTCGTCGGTGGCAGGATCGCGATCGAATTCGGCCCAGCCGGCGTCATGATGGGAAATGACGTAGATCATCGGATCGAGCGGCGATAGCGACTCGAACCGGTCGTTGCCGAAGACACGCGCGAACTGCTCGCACAACGCCGTGTGTTCGTACATCATCACCGCCAATCGCGGTGTGCCGGCTGGTGCGGTCTGGATGATCATCGCCGTCGGCCCAAAAGCGCAATAGCGTCATTATTGTCGTAGCCATTGTAGTGATGTTCGGGATTGCTTTGAAGCGCGGATTGCGAAAGAAACGCGGATTGCGTCGCTGCGGGCGGCCGGCGCGCGCGTTGGCGGCCCGCTGCGGCGTCGTGTTGCAGACGTGATTGAATTCGGAGGCGCGGATGAGCGATCCTTATAAGAATATCGGTTTCGACTCCAACCCGATCGGCTTTGGCAGGCGCGCCGGCGTCGTCGTCGTCGACTTTCAAAAAGGCTTTACCGACGCCCGCTTTCCGCTCGGCGGCCGCCCGATGGTGGAACGTGCGGTCGGCAACACGGCGATACTGGTTGCCGCCGCGCGCCAAGCCGGGCTGCCGGTCGCCTGCTGCTATATCGCCTATTCCAGCGCCCGCGATGCCCCGTTCTGGAAGATTCCGGCGGTCATCGAGCAATTCCACCACGGCCATCCCTCCACCGAGCTGGACGAGCGGATCTACGATCGCACCTACGACATGATCGTGTGCAAGACCGCGCCGTCGATTTTCTTCAACACGCCGGTTGCGTCTTATTTCATCAAGGACGGCGTCGATACCGTAATCGTCACCGGCTGCAATACCTCGGGCTGCGTGCGCGCCAGCATCAATGACGCGTTCTCTTACGGTTTTCGCGTCATCGTCCCGGAACCGTGCTGCGGCGACGTCGATGAGGGCCCGCATCGCGACAATTTGCGCGACGTGCAACGCCGCTACGCCGATGTCGTGAGTCTGGAAGACGTGCTCGTCTACATCGAGACGTCAAGCCGGCGAAATGCCGAATAACCCGGCGCCAGCGAGGCACCAATGGATCTCATTCTCAGGAACGCGCGCAGAGTAGGGGCCGAAGATGCGCCCACCGATATCGGCATCCTCGGCGGCCGCATCGCCGCCATCGAGCCGGGCCTGGCGGCCGAGGGCGAAACCATCGATCTCGGCGGCCGCCTGGTTTCGCCGGGCTTTGTCGAAACGCACATTCATCTCGACAAATCGTGCATTCTCGACCGTTGCAAATCCGAACGGGGCGATCTCGACGAAGCGATCGCGGAGGCCGCCAAGGCCAAGGCGGCGTTCACGCCGCAAGACGTCCAGGCGCGAGGCATGCGCACCCTGGAAAAGGCGATCCTGCAAGGCACCACGCACATGCGCACGCATCTCGAAGTCGATCCCGGCGTCGGGTTGCGCGGACTAGAGGGCGTGTTGCCGCTGGTCAAGCAATACGCCTGGGCTATCGACCTGCAGATCTGCGTGTTCCCTCAGGAAGGCCTGCTCAACAATCCGGGCACCGATGAGCTCATGGTCGAGGCGCTTGATCGCGGCTGCCGCGCGGTCGGCGGCGCGCCCTATACCGACAGCGATCCGCGCGGCCAGATCGACCGCATTTTCGAGCTGGCGCGCGACTATGACGTCGAGATCGACATGCACCTCGATTTCGGTCCGACCGCCGAGGCCATGACGCTCGATTATGTCTGCAAGCGTACCGAGGAATTCCAGTATGGCGGGCGCGTTGCCGTCGGCCACGTCACCAGGGCGACCAGCCTGGCGATGCCGGCATTCGACGCCATGGCGAAGCGGCTGGCGGACGCCGGCGTCGCGCTCACCGTGCTGCCTTCGACCGATCTCTATCTGATGGGCCGCCATCACACGCATGACCACAATGTTACGCGCGGCGTCGTGCCGGCGCACAAGCTTGTGCAGCGCGGCGTCAATTGCTCGCTGTCGAGCAACAATATCCTCAATCCGTTCACGCCGTTCGGCGATTGCTCGCTGATGCGGATGGCGAACCTCTATGCCAATATCTGTCAGGTGGGAAAAAAGGCCGACATGCGCGAGTGCTTCAACATGGTGACGCGGCGGCCGGCGGAGATCATGCGCCTTGCGGACTATGGCCTCGCCGTCGGCAAATCCGCCGACCTGGTGGTGATCGATGCGACGGACCCGGAAATGGCTATCGGCGAGCTCAACCCGGTGCTCTACGCCTTCAAGCGGGGCCGCAAGACCGTATCGCGGCAACCCGCGACGCTGCACCGTCCGCAATGACCGCACCGCGCAATGACCGCGCCGGACGATCCATACAATGCCTTCTGCCGTCACAATCACGTCGAACTCGACGGGGCGGCTGAGGGTCCGCTGCGCGGCTTGACCTTCGCGGTCAAAGATGTGTTCGACATCGAAGGTTGCCGCACCGGCAACGGCAATCCGGTCTGGCTCGAGAGCCATCAGCCGGCCGCCCGGACCGCTTCCTCGGTCGCGCACCTCCTCGCCTCCGGTGCGCGCATGATCGGCAAGACCCACACCGACGAAATGGCCTACAGCCTCAACGGCGAGAACGTGCATTACGGCACGCCGACCAATCCCAATGCGCCGGGACGAATTCCCGGCGGGTCGTCGAGCGGATCGGCCGCCGCGGTCGCAGGCCGCCTCGTCGACTTCGCGCTCGGCACCGATTGCGGCGGCTCGGTCCGTCTGCCGGCAAGCTATTGCGGCATCTACGGCATCCGCACGACGCACGGCCTCGTTCCGGCCGATGGCGTGGTCGATCTCGCCAAAAGCTTTGACGCCGTCGGCTGGTTCGCCCGCGATCCGCAGACGATGCGGCGGGTCGGCGACGTCCTGCTGCCGGCGGGAAGCGACGGTTCGGCCGAAGGTTTCATGCCCAAGCGTTTGTTGATCGCCGAAGACGCCTTCGCCTTCGCCGGGCCCGAAGTGACGGAGGCACTTGCGGCGCCGCTTGCGCGCCTGAAGGCGGCGTTCGCAGACTATCGCGCGGTCCGTGTCTATTCCGAAGAGCCCCCGGCCTGGTCGGCGATTTTCCGCGTCCTGCAAGGCGACGAGATCCGACGCCGGCATGGCGCCTGGATCGACGCCCACAATCCGAGCTTCGGTTCCGACATTGCCGCACGTTTCCGGTGGACCCGCACCATCTCCGCCGATGACGTCGCGCGCCGGCGGCCGCAACGCGAAGAGGTCGCCCGGCACATGGACGCGCTGCTCGGCGATGATGGCGTGCTGTGCCTGCCGAGTGCCCCGAGCATCGCGCCGAAAGTCGCGACACCCGCCGCGCAGCTTGATGGTCTTCGGGCGCGGGCCTTTGCCTTGTTGTCGATCGCAGGCCTTGCCCGCCTGCCGCAGCTGACGTTGCCGCTCGGCACCATGGCGGGCTGTCCGCTCGGGCTCTCACTCATCGCGCCGCGCGGCCGCGACCGCGGCTTGCTGAACTGGGCGGCTACCAAACTATCCTGAAAAGTGCGCCCGGCGCTGCATCGCGCGTTCGCGACGGTTGACGGGACGCCGAGAACCAAGCATGCCTGACCGTGGGTACTTAGCTTAGAGAATAATCAAAGCGACGCAGGTCACACATTTGGAACGTAAATTCGCCGTCGCACCGATGATGGAATGGACCGACCGGCATTGCCGGTTCTTCCATCGCCTGCTCACGCGCCGGGCACTGCTTTATACCGAAATGCTCACCACCGGCGCGGTGCTGCATGGCGACCGGATGCGGCTGTTGCGCTTTCATCCGGCCGAACACCCGCTGGCGTTACAGCTCGGCGGCTGCGAGCCGCGCGCGCTCGCCGCGTGTGCGCGCATCGGCGCCGATCTCGGCTTCGACGAAATCAATCTCAATGTCGGCTGCCCGTCGGATCGCGTGCAGCAGGGCCGCTTCGGCGCCCGCCTCATGGTGGAGCCCGCGCTCGTGGGCGAGTGCGTTGCCGCGATGAAGGCGGCTGTTGCCGTGCCGGTCACGGTCAAGTGCCGCATCGGCGTCGACGAGCAGGATACGGAAGCCGGGCTGGAAATTTTTGCGCAGACCGTTGAGCGGGCGGGCATCGATGCTCTCATTGTGCACGCCCGCAAAGCTTGGCTCCAAGGTCTTTCGCCGAAGCAGAACCGCGAGGTGCCGCCGCTCGATTATGCGCGCGTCTATCGGCTCAAGGCCGCGCATCCGCGCCTGCCTGTCGTGCTCAACGGCGGCGTCCGCAGCGTCGAGGCGGCGCTCGCGCATCTTAGCCACGTCGACGGCGTCATGATGGGGCGTGCGGCCTATCAGGAGCCGTGGCGGCTTCTCGTGGTCGATCCCGTCATCTTCGGCGAGGCAGCGCGCTTCGCCTCGCCCAACGAGGCCGCAGCGGCGTTGACCCCCTACATCGAACGCGAATTGGCGAACGGCACGCGGCTTCACGCCGTCACGCGGCATCTGCACGGCCTCTTCCGCGCGGTGCCCGGTGCCCGCGCTTTTCGCCGTCATCTCGCCGATGCGGCGACGACGGAGGCGGGCGCCGATTTTCTTACCGCGGCGCTTCGCCTCGTTGCCGAACGGGACCTCACGTCGGTGCACATTGCGGCCTGAACACATCCCGGAAAGTACCGTAACCGAAAGCACAGCAAGCAGATGATCCTCGGCGTCGGGCTGAATGAGATTGTTTGGCTGGTAATCGCTCTGCTCGTTGCCGGCATGATTTCCGGCATTCTCGCCGGCCTATTCGGCGTCAGCGGCGGCTCCGTGCTGGTGCCGGTCCTTTACGAAGGCTTTCGCGCGCTTGGCGTTCCGGAAGACGTGCGCATGCAGCTTTGCGTCGGTACCTCGATCGCCATTGTCGTGCCGACCACGATCCGGTCTTTTCTTGCCCACCGTGCCAAGGGCGTCGTCATCCCGGGCGTGATCCGGCAATGGGTGGCGCCCGCTATTGTCGGCGTCGCCTGCAGCGCGGCGATCGCCGCCTTTGCGCCGGCTGCGGTGCTGACGGCGGCCTTTGTCGCCGTGGCGACGTTCATCGCGATCAAACTGTTTTTTGCCGGCGACCGCTGGAACCTCGGTACGGAACTTCCCGGTGCCGGGCCGATGGCGCTCTACGGCTTCGGCATCGGCTTATGCGGATCGCTGATGGGCGTGAGCGGCGGTGCGTTGTCGACGATTGTGCTCACGCTCTACGGCAAGCCGATCCACCATGCGGTCGCAACCTCATCGGGCATTGCGGTGCCGATCACAATCGCCGGTGCGATCGGCTTTGTTCTCGCCGGCCTGCCGCATCAGGCGCAGCTGCCGCCATTTTCGCTGGGTTTCGTCTCGCTGATCGGGCTTGTCGTGACGGCACCGGCCGCCAGCTTTGTGGCGCCCTATGGCGCCCATCTGGCGCATCGGCTGCCGCGGCGGACGCTTGAAATAGCCTTCGGTTGTTTTCTTCAACTGGTCGCGCTGCGGTTTCTCATCAGCCTGATTTGATCCCGCGATGTCCCGGCGGGCGCGCAACGGCAGCTACGGATAACCTCGCAGCAACAGTCGGTCGCCGCGCACTTCCCAGCTTTGCAGCCGATTGAGGAAACTCATGCCGAGGAGGCTGGTCTTGAGCTCGCCGGGCTGTGCCACGAGCGCCGCCACCGAGCGCTCGACCAGGCCGCCGATGGCGATGCGATCGAGCGTGACCGGGGCTGCGCGTGTGCGGCCATTGGCGGTGTCGATGTCCGCCGTATAGGTGAGCAATTCGATCGGCAATCCGGCGGCCCTGGCGTCGTCGCGCGTGAGCACCACCGAACTCGCGCCGGTATCGAGCACCATGGCTATTCGCGCGCCATTGATTTGCGCCGTGACATCGAAGTCGCCATTGAACGCGCGCGCGACCGCAACGGTGCGGCCGTGCGTGATCACGTAGCCGGGGAGGAGTTCCGCCAACACGCGCCGGCCGACGTCACTCAGCTCGAACCGATAGGCGTAACCGACGACCAACATCAGCGCCAACGCCACCCAGAGAACGGCGGTGGTGAGCGCTTGCATGAAGCGTTCCCGCAACGTCGTCAGCACGATGGCCCCGACAAAGACCGCGAGTGCGATCTTATAGGCAAGCGAGGCGAAGTCCCGGCTCGACAACGGCCCGATATTGCCTTCGCCATGATGAGCGACGAGGACAAGAAAGGCGACGAGCAAGCCCGTCAGCACAAGCCACAACAAGCGTCGGCGCACGGATGTCATTCCTTTGGAGCAGGGTCACTTATCTTCGAATCGTCATCGTGCTCCAAGCATTTTTTGTCGTGTCGCGCGGCCGGACGCAAAACCGGTTTCCACCCCCAGATCAGGTCCGGGACCGAGCTTTGCCGACACGCTCTTGCCGTCATGTTTTGCGCTGCACGTTAGGAACTTCAAATCCGCTGCATTATGTGCCGAACAGCGCGCGGCGCGCACGGTTGGTCGAATCGTCGGGCGACGACGATGATGCCGATGCGCCGTCTCGCGTCTGCGGCTGCGGCGGCGCGTCGGCGATCGGCGCGAGCGCCGACATCACCCGCTCCGGCGGGAAGGTCACGACCACCTCGGTGCCGATGCGCAGCTTCGATTTGAGGGTAAATGTGCCGCCGTGCAGATCGATCAGGTTCTTCGCGATCGGCAGTCCAAGGCCGGCGCCCTGTTCCGCCGATTTGATCGAGTTCGAGCCCTGGCCGAACGAGGCCAGCACGACCGGGATTTCCTCTTCCGGGATGCCCGGCCCGGTATCCTTGATGCTCATGTATTGTCCGCCGGAAGCGGTCCAGCCCACCTTCAGCCAGATCTCGCCGCCTTGCGGCGTGAACTTGATCGCGTTGGACAACAGGTTGAGGCAGATCTGGCGCACCGCGCGTTCGTCGGCCCACAGCCGCGGCAGGTCCGGCTCGAACAATTCGTGGATGGTGATGCCGCGATTGCCGGCCCGCAGCTTGAGCAGGTGATGGCAATCCTCCACCACGCGATTGAGCGACACCGCTTCCTCGTTGAGTTCATAGCGGCCGGCTTCGATGCGCGACAGATCGAGAATTTCGTTGATGAGATTTAGCAGATGCACGCCGGAACTATGGATGTCGGCGGCATAGTCCTTGTAGACCGGCACCGCGTGAGCGCCGAAAATCTCGCCTTTCATCACTTCCGAGAAGCCGAGGATGGCATTGAGCGGCGTGCGTAGCTCGTGACTCATCTGCGCTAGGAAACGCGATTTGGCGATATTGGCGGCTTCGGCGCGGCGGCGGGCTTCGTCGGAAATCGATTTCGATTGCTCGAGTTCACCGATCAATGCGTCCTTTTCGGCGCGCGCTTCGAGCGTGGCGAGCGTGGTCGAATAGAGGCGGTAGGCAAGCAGCGAAAAGTATCCTTCGGCGGTCAGCACCATCACGGCAAGGATGTAATCGTGCAATGTGCCCTCGAGGATGAAATCGAGCGCAATCGCGATAGTGACCGGCAGCGTCAGCGCCAGCACCGCGATCGGCAGGCTGGAGGCGAGCATGCTTGAAATCGCCACCACCAGGAGCATGACGAACAGCATGAACGTGCCGGACTGATCGTCGCCGCCGAGCGGATGGATAAGGATGAAGGTCCACGCCATGCCGAAGAACAAGTCGAGGATGATGAAGCGCAACCGCCAAGAGCGCAGATTGGCCGTGCCTGGCGGTTCGTCGAGAAACTGCCGGCAGGCGCGAACGATCATGAGATGAATGACAAGCGCGCCGACGGTCCACACGCCGGACGTGAACGCGCCGGTCCAAAGGCTCGATAGAAGCCCGATGGTAACGACAAGGAGCAGGATCACCAGCGAGCCCGACAGCCGGTTCTGGGCGAACTGGCGCAGCAATTCGTAGTCGAACACCGGCCGTGTGCCGCTGGTCGAGGTCAGCCGGTCGCGCGCTTCGCGCACATGCTGGGTGGCAAGACGCCGCTTCGTGGATGGCGCGTCGGCGGCGCCGGGCGAGGCGAGTTCGCGCGGTTCGCTGGTCGTTGAGGGCATTACATTCCGCGGCTGGCAATAATTTGCGTCAAAAGTCGCCCAAATTCCTTAAGACCAGGCTTAAGATCGCCCGCGGATTCGACTTAAACGCAAGCAAACGCTCGCATTTCTGCTAACCGGGAGCATCGGTCCCGGTTTTCACGATGTCCGGGTCGGGTGCGATAAGACTTTAAGTGTCAATAGGATAGGTTTCGAATTCGCGGCGACGCTGCGGCCAAAGCCGTCGGTCGGGGCTTCGTCAAAAGGCCGCCTTAAGGATTTCGTCCGCTTAAAAAAGGACTGAACCCGGGGGAAGACCCAGGTTCAGTTGGAAGAGGGTGGTCCGCCGCTTGCGGACGGATGCCCGTTCGCGATTGATCAGAACGTCGAATATTTCGGCGAGGTGCAGCCGCCGCAGGCCCACGGCCAGGACCAATCGGCGACCTTGCCCTTGTTCGCTTCGACGTAGGGACTCCACGCCCGCGGCGGCAGCGCCTTGCTCTTATAGACGATTGCAAACTGCCCATTGGCCTGGATTTCGCCGATCATCACCGGCTTCGCCATGTGATGGTTGGGCAGCATGGTCACCTCGAAGCCGGACGGCGACTTGACCTTCTGGCCGATCATCGCCTGGCGCACCGCGTCGACGTCTGTCGTGCCGGCCTGCTGCACCGCCTGGACCCACATGTGGAACAGGATATAGGCGGATTCCATCGGATCGTTGGTGACGCTCTTCGGATCGTGGTTGTAGGCATGCCACTTGGCGATGAACGCCTTGTTCTCCGGCGTGTTGACCGATTCGAAGTAACTCCACGCGGCCAAATGCCCGACCAGCGGCTTGGTGTCGATGCCGGCGAGCTCCTCTTCGCCGACCGAGAAGGCGATTACCGGGATGTCCGACGCCTTGATGCCTTGATTGGCAAGTTCTTTGTAAAACGGCACGTTGGCATCGCCATTGATGGTGGAGATTACCGCGGTCTTCTTGCCGGCGGTACCAAACTTCTTGATCGCGGCAACTTCGGTCTGCCAGTCGGAGAAGCCGAACGGCGTATAGTTTTCCCTGATGTCCTCGTCCTTGACGCCCCTGGTGTGGAGGAACGCGCGAATGATCTTGTTGCTGGTGCGCGGATAGACGTAATCGGTGCCTTCAAGGACGAACCGTTTCACGCCGCCGCCTTCGTCGCTCATCAGATATTGAACCGCCGGGATTGCCTTGTTGTCCGGCACAGAGCTGCCGTAGAAAATGTTGTACGAGGATTCTTCACCCTCATATTCGAGCGGGTAGAACAATAGGCCGTTGAGTTCCTCGAACACCGGCAGCACGGACTTGCGCGACACCGAAGTCCAGCAGCCGAACACGGCCGCTACTTTGTCCTTGCTGAGCAATTCGCGGGCCTTTTCGGCGAACAGCGGCCAATTCGAGGCCGGGTCGACAACCACCGGCTCGACCTTCTTGCCCAACAGGCCGCCGTTGGCGTTGAGCTCGGCGACCTGCATCAGCATGAGGTCTTTGAGAATTGTTTCGCTGATCGCCATCGTGCCCGACAGCGAGTGCAGAATGCCGATTTTAATGGTGTCCTCGGCGGCGGCACTTTTTGCCACGCTGCCAAACAGCAACGCCGATCCGACGATGGCATGAAGCCAAAAATGTCGTGCTCTGTTCATTTGCGTTCTCCATTCGAAAGGGCGAACCGACCCGACGCTCCCGCCAAGGTCTTCGCTCTGCTCCGGCTGTGGCGAAGCATGCCTTGTGTGGGCATTGGCACCGAGAGCCACGGCGGAAAAATGCGATGGCACCGGAAAAGGGCCGTTGTCCGCGGTTCGGCGCTTCGAATCTGCCCAGCGGGCGATCCGAGTTCTCACGTTTCGTGCAATTGGTGCCTCGGCGTTAGGCAAATATGGCCGCCGGGCCGGCATCTTGGGTCCAGTTGGCTGCGGATTGAGGAGACCAGTTGCATGCCGGCCTTTCAAAGACTCGCATACTGGACCTAAGATCGCGGGCCGGGTCGACCAACGTGCAGTGCCGCAGGCGGTATTCGAGCGCATGCAGATACCCGTTCTCCTGGACCGGTCGCGGCGCGAACCACTGACCAGTCAGCTTGTCGAGCAGCTTCGCGATGCGATTCGCCACGCGCGCATTCGCCCCGGCACCCGGCTGCCGTCGTCGCGCCGTCTATCCGAGCAGCTTGCGGTTTCGCGCAACACGGTGGTGCGCGCCTACGACATCTTGATCGTCGAAGGTTTTGTCGAATCCCGTCCGGCATCGGGAATCTTTGTGGCCGACAGCTTGCCCGGCGCGTCGGTCGAAGCGACGGCCGGTGCGCAAGAGCCGGCCCGCGCCGGGACGCTGTCGCACATGCCGATGCCGCCACTGCCGCTGCGGGTGCCCAACGCCGTCGATCAGCAGCGCAATCGTCTGTCGTTCGATTTCTTTCCCGGCCGGCCGAGCGCGGCGCTATTCCCGGTCAAGACCTGGCGCCGTCTGTTGCAGGCTAACCTGTCTCACGGCGGCAGCGTCGGGCTTTCGCAATACGGCGACCCGGCCGGATTGCCGGCGCTGCGCTCGCTCATTGCCGATCATCTGGCGACCACGCGCGGCATCGCCGCCGATCCCGGCCGCATCGTCATCGTCAACGGCGCGCAGGAAGGTATCAGCATTGCCGCGCGGCTGTTTCTCAACCACGGCACGCCGAGCGCGATCGAGGATCCCTGCTATCAGGGCGCGGCGTTCGCCTTCGAGGCGACCGGGTCCGAGATTGCCAGCGTCGCCGTCGATTTCGAAGGCTTGATACCCGAGGAGCTGCCGCAGCGGCCGACGGCGCTGCTTTACGTCACGCCGTCGCATCAATATCCCACCGGCTGCACATTGTCGCTCGATCGGCGTCACGCCGTCATCGCTTGGGCGCGGCGCTACGGCTGCTATATCCTCGAAGACGACCGCGACGGCGATCTGCGCTACGAAGGCTCGCCGCTGCAGGCGATCGCCGCCGGCGCGCCGGATTGCACGATCTATCTGGGGACGTTTTCGCGCACGCTCGGCGCCGGCTTGCGCCTCGGCTATATGGTCGTTCCCGAGCAGCTCGCCGGCGTCGTTGCCGCGGCGAAATGCCTGCTCAACAACGGCAGTTCCTGGCTCGAACAGGCCGCGCTCGCCGAGATGATGCGCGCCGGCTCCTATGCAGCGCATGTGCTGCGCAGCCGCGCTTACTACAAGGAAAGCCGCGACTACCTGCTTGCCGCGCTGCGCCGCAACTTCGGCGATGTCAGCGTGGCCGGTGAAACCGGCGGCCTGCATCTCGTTTGGTACCTGCCAGCGGGCGTTCCCAACGCCGCCGTCGTCGAACGGCTGGCGCGGGCGGCGCGCATCGGCGTCTACGCGTTCACTTCCGGCGGCGCCTATGTGGCGCGCGCCTCGGCGCTGACCCTGCGCGGCTTGATCCTCGGTTACGCAGCGCTGTCGCGCAAGCAGATCGAGCAGGGGATCGCACGGCTTTCCGACGCCATCGACGATGCGATCGACGATCCGAGCGCCGATGTGAACGCGCTTTTCGTCAGGGCGACCGTGCCGCCAGCGGCGCCGCCCGCGATCGCGCGAAAGCCGCGCCATCTGGACCCCAGCTTTCTTCGCCAACCGGCTCTAACGGCAAGGCGACGCCGCCGGAGAAGCTTGGCGCTCGGCGCGGTACGGCAAGCGGGCAATGTGATGGTCGCGGTCAGCAAGATCTATCGCTATCCGATCAAGGGACTGAGCGCGCAAGCCATGTCCAATGTCGTGCTCGAGGCCGACAAGCCGTTCCCCAACGACCGCATCTTCGCTTTGGTGCGGCCCGGTGCGCCGATTGATCGCAACGACCCGAAGTGGGCCAAGAAGGGCTTGTTCGTGATGCTCATGCTGGAGGAAAATCTGGCGCGTGTGAATACGTCGCTCGATGTCGAGACGCTGCTGCTCACGGTGAAGCAGGGGAATCAGCAGGTCATCGCCGCGCAGCTTGCTGACGAAACGGATCGCACCAAGATCGAAAGCTTCTTCTGGCAATTGCTGCCGACACTGCGGGGGCCGCCGGCCTTGGTGCGTTCGGCGGGCGGTCATTTTATGGACAAACCCGACAACGTCATTTCGCTGATCAATCTGGCTACGGTGCGCAGCCTGGAACAACAATGGGGCGTCGAGATCGATCCGCTGCGCTTTCGCGCCAACATCTATATCGACGGCGCCAGGCCGTGGGAGGAGTTCGGTTGGATAGGCAGCGAGATCAGGATCGGCGGCGCGGTGTTCGCGGTCGATCGCAAGAACGGCCGCTGCGGCGCCACCAACGTCAATCCAACGACCGGCCGGCGCGACCTCGATATTCCGGGCTCGCTGCGTGCCGCGTTCGGGCACAAAAATCTCGGCGTCTACCTGATCGTGCGCGACGGCGGCGAGATCGCCGTCGGCGATTCGGTGTTTGTGCCGCGTTCCGCGCCGGCACAGCCGCTCGCGCACGCGCCGCCGGCGCCGGTCATCACCGGCGCGCAACGTCGTTTTATGTGCCGCGGCTGTTATTTCATCTACGAGGAGGCCAACGGCTTGCCGCAGCAATCGATCAGGCCGGGAACCGCTTTCGCCGATATTCCGGTGAGCTGGCGCTGTCCCGATTGCGGCACCGACAAAACCACGTTCCGGCCTTACGTCGAGAAGACGGCGGGCTGAGGTTGCGGCGCAGGCGGCGGCGCTGTGGTGAGGTATCGATATGCTTTTTCGACTGCGTGCCTAGCCGAGGATGAGGTCGATCATCATTTCAATCACTTCATCAACATTTTCAGACTGGGCGCCGAGATAATGACGCACGACGAAGCCGTCATGCGCCATGAATAACATATGCGCCAGCCGGCGTTGGTCGGCGATTGCCGCACGCTTCGGCGGCAGGCAGACCCTGATCAGGCGCGATATGAGGTCCTCGCACCACAGCAGCAACTCGGCGCTGTAGACCTCGTCCGGCGTCGCGGTCGATGCCGCTTGCATCAAATTATTGGCGAAGTGCGAGTCTTCCGCGGGAATGTCGACCCACAGCGTTTTCAAGATGAGCCGTAGTCGCGTCCGCGGTTGCCTCATTTGCTTCAACTCGTGCTCCAGCCGCAGCAGCCGGGCGGTGAGCCACGGCTCGTAAACCGCGTAAAAGATCGACAGCTTCGAATCGAAGTAGACATAAATGTTCGAGGCAGCGACGCCGGCCGCGCGTCCGATGTCGTTCATGGATGTGCCGACATAGCCGTGCGCTCGGAACAAGCGATACGCGCTGCTCGTGATGGCGTCGCGGACCTCCGCCTTCTTGACTTGGGCCAATGCTTGTCCTCCACCGGCGCGCCGGACGGCCGGCAAGGTCGTGGATCATGGCGTTCTGAGCTGATCTTGGGCGAAGCCAGCGATTTTGGCATAGCCTCGGACGATCGCTTCTCTCTCGGCAAACGGAAGAATGTCATCGATCTTGGCGGTGGCGCCGGAGGAACGAGCTTCGACCGCGTCGATCACGGCTTCGGGGCCGCCGGACCGGTTCGTGGCCACAACTTTGTTTGCCGGCGCCAGACGTTCGCTCTCATATTGCTTGAGCGCGGCCGCGGGCTCGGCGCCGGAGGTGAGAACTTCCGCAATGCACTTGGCGTCGATAATGGCCTGCGCCGCCCCGTTGGCTCCGAACGGATACATGGGATGCGCGGCATCGCCCAGCAGCGTCGTCCGGCCGCGCGACCAAACCGGCAGCGGCTCCCGATCACACATCGGAAACTCCCAGAACACAGGCGTGGCGGCTACCAAAGCCTCGATGTTCGTTTCCGGGACCACAAAATCTTTGAGGACCGGCACCAAGTCGTCGCGTAGCGCCTCGCGCGACCAGTCTTCCCGCTGCGGTGCGGTGGTGCCCTCCGCGGCGACCCGTATCACCGCCGCCCAATTTGTCAGCCGCGTTTCCGGCGTCTTTCCCGATCCGATCGGATAGACAATAAATTTTTTGTCGGATCCGCCGGATATGATGATGGTGCGTCCATCCAGAAATGCCGGCCAATCGGTAGCGCCGCGCCACAGCATCCGCCCGCTCCACTTTGGCGTTCCTTCATTTGGATGCAGCTGCGCGCGCACCGTCGAATGAATACCGTCGGCGCCGATCAGGATATCGCCGCGACACTGGCTTTGGCCGTTTGCGCCGGTCGTTGTCACGGTGACGGCTGTATCGGTCTCGCTGAAGGACGTGACGCTCTGACCGAGATGAATGCTGTGCGCGGGAAGACGCTGCAACGCCGCTTTGTACAGGACTGAATGCAGACGCCCGCGGTGAATCGAGAATTGCGGAACGGCATAGCCGGCCGCCAGGCCGCGCGGCTCTTCCCACGCGGTTTGGCCCCATCGCGTGCGGAAATACATGTACTCGGTGCGGATCGCGGCCTGGTCGATCGCTTCGATCAGGCCGAGCTCGGCCAGCAGCGTGACGGCGTGAGGCAGCAGCGTGATGCCGACGCCCACCTCCTGGATTTCCGGCACGCGTTCATAAATCTCGCAGGCAACGCCTTTGCGGTGCAGAAACAAGGCCGCGACCAGGCCGCCGATGCCCGCTCCAGCAATGATCGCTTTCATGGCGGAGGTGTTCTCTTTAAAATTTCTTCGGGTTGAGGGGACGCTTCGGTCGGAAATTGTGCTTGAAGGTGGTGCACCGGCTTCAGTGTTGTCAATATCGAATTACGATCTTTTTTCAACCGTACCGTTTTCTTGCCGGCGTCCCGCCCAACACTGCGGCCTGACGTCGAGACAACGGCGGCGAGCCGAACGCGCGTCGTCTCGTTCATGTGGTCGCGACGCCGTCTCGGATCAGCCCGGATGCCGGCCCGCGCGCTGCGGCAACACGAGCAGGCAAAGAATAATGAAAACGCCGATCGCCGCCGAAGCGAGCGGCCGGCTCCATGCCAATCCGCCGTCGCTGACCGGTTTGTCGAGGAAATCGCCGACGGTCGCGCCAAGCGGCCGCGACAAGATGAAGGCGGCCCAAAACAACAAGACGCGTGAAACGCCGGTCCAATAATACCCAACCGCAAGCGCCGCCAAAGCGGCCGCGAAGACGAGCGCTCCGCCTTCATAGCCGAGCCCGGTATCGTCGGCCGTCCAATCGCCAAGCGCCGTTCCGAGCGTCTGCGAGACCGTAATCGCCGCCCAGTAGAAGGCCTCCGCCTTGGGCGCGTTGACCGTCGTGACCGCAATCGAGCCGAGCGACCAATACCAGAGGCCGAGCACCGTCATGAGGCCGACGAACAAGACTGCTGCACCGCCGGCATAGCCGATGCCGAGCGAGCGGTCGGCGAAAT
>Ga0335074_10002196_pt1 | contig 26565 bp, 16 predicted proteins | sample Lox_Sample_23_FD_206715 | JGI IMG/M metagenome (GOLD analysis project Ga0335074, IMG submission 206715) | Soil microbial communities from Loxahatchee National Wildlife Refuge, Florida, United States - Lox_Sample_2.3 | ecosystem: Environmental > Terrestrial > Soil > Wetlands | place: USA...
TCGCGGTCGATGTTGAGCGCGATGCCGGGATAATTCAAATCCTGTGGAATATAAACGTCGCTGACGCCAGGCATGGCCTGGATTTTCGCGGCCATGTTTTGCGCCAGATTGAAAGCGCCGCGCATGTCCATCGATCCGATCTGGATGTCGATGGGAGCGGGCAATCCCTGGTTGATCACGCCGTCGACTAGCCCACCGGCCTGGAAATAGGTGGAAAGTTCGGGCAATTGACGCGAAAGCGCGGCTTGAACGCGGCGCATGTATTGATAGCTGCCGATGCTGTGATCCTCGTTGAGGCTGGTCTGCACGAAGGCGGTGTCCATGGAGGCGTTGGAGGTGAAGATAGCCGAGAGATCGGGATAAACGCCGATATTGGAGACGATCATGCCGAGATCCCTGGGCTTGACCACGCCGCGGATCACGTTTTCCACCTTGGCCATATAGGCGTCGCTGACTTCGAGGCGCGAGCCGCTGGGCATGCGCACGTTGATGACGAATTGTCCCGGATCCGTGCGCGGAAAGTAGGCGCGGCCGAGGAAAGGGAACAGGCCAATCAGCAGCACGGCCAGACCGCTCAGGATGGTCGCGGCGGTGAAGACGGGGCGTTGCAAGACGCGGAACGCCAGTTCCTCGTAACGATTGAGGAATTGTTGAAAGTAATCGTTGAATTTGGTTACCAGGCGACGGAAGAGGGACTGCTTGTGTTCCTCCTGACCGTCTTTTTCAGGGTGATAATCAATTTTCACGAATTTCGCACAGAAGAGCGGCACCACGGTCATGGCGAAGAAGTACGAGGCGAAGATGGAAAGCACCACGCCCAACCCCAACGGCGCAAAGATGTATTTGCTGATGCCGGAGAGAAAGGTCACCGGAAAGAACACGATGGATGTGGTGGAGGTAGCGGCGAGCACGGCGAGAGACACTTCCATTCCGCCGTTTTCTGCGGCTTCGCGGGGAGGGCTGCCCAACTCCATATAGCGAAAGATGTTTTCAAGCACCACCACGGAATCGTCAATGAGGCGCGAAAATGCCAGCGCTAATCCGCCCAGGATCATGGTGTTGATGGTGCCGCCCATGGCACGTGTAATGAGCAGACAGACCAGCGCCGAAAGCGGGATGGAAAGCATGACGGCAAAGGTGGCCCGCGGGCTGCCCAGGAAGACCAGGATCATGATGCCGGTGAGAACAAGACCGATGCTCGCTTCTTTGATGAGGTTCTTGATGGCCAGCTTGACGAAGATCGATTGATCGAAGACCACAGCCGCTTTCAGCGATTGGGGAACGTCGACCAGCTTCTTGATTGCCTCCTTCATGCCATCGACGATGGTGATGGTGTTGGAGTTGCCGCCTTGCTTGAAGATGGGAACGTAAACGGAGTGCTGGCCGTCGATGCGGACGATGTTGTACTGGAGGGCGCCCGAATCCACAGCCTTCCCCACGTCGGCCACCAGCACCGAGGCGTTGCCCACCGACTTGAGGGGCATCTGGTTCATGGAGTTGGCGTCGGGGAATTGGCTGTTGGCGTAAATGTTGAAGTCTTTTGAGCCGATGCGCACGTCGCCGGCGGGCAGAATGAGGTTGGAGCTGTTCACGGCGGCGACCATATCGTTCAGACTCAAGTTGCGGGATTCCAACTTCAACGGATCGACGTATACCTGAATCTGCCGGTAGGTGCCCCCGTAGGGCTGCGGGACCGACGCACCCTGCACGTTGGAGATCTGGTTGCGCACCTGGAATTGCGCCAGGTCCTTGAGGTTGGTTTCATTCAGCCCCTGGCCTTTTAAAGTGACCAGGCAGACGGGCTGGGTGGAGGCGGTAAGGCCGAGCACCACGGGAGGCAATGTACCCGGCGGCAGGCGGCGGAGATCGGCCATGGCCAGATTGGCCACGTTGCTGAGCGCGGCGTTGGGATCGGTGCCGGGCTTGAAGTAGATCTTGATGAGGCTCACGCCGGTAAGGGAGCGCGACTCGCTGTGATCGACGTTAGCGGCCAGGGTAAAGAACCGTTCGAAGGTATTGGTGATGTCGGCTTCGATCTGCTCCGGCGGCATGCCATTGTAGAAAGTGGCCACGACGACCACGGGCATGTCGATGTCGGGAAACAGGTCAACCGGCATCTGCTTGACGATCACCACTCCTACGAGGCCGACCATCAGGCAGAGCATGATGATGAAGAGCGGATAACGGAGGGCAAACCTGGGCATCAGCGCGCCTCCCCGCCGGCTTCAGCGGCGCGTTCTCCGCGCCCGTGAATGACCAGATATACGGCCGGCACCACGAACATGGTCACCACCACCGAAACCGCCAGCCCGCCGATCACAGCGCGAGCCAGCGGCGCGTACTGCTCGCTGCCGGCTTCAAGGCCGAGCGCCATGGGGATCATGCCCAGGACGGTAGCCAGAGATGTCATCAGGATGGGGCGAAGGCGCATCTTACAGGCCTCCACGGTGGCCTCAAGCAACGGCCGGCCGTCGTTATGGAGCAAGTTGGAAAAGTCGACGATGAGAATGCTGTTCGAGACCACAATGCCGGTCATCATGATCGCGCCCATCAGCGACATGATGTTGAGAGTGCTGCCGGTTACCACCAGGATCAGCGCCACGCCGGCCAGTCCCGGCGGAATGGCCATGAGAATGATGACCGGATCGATGAACGACGTGAACTGCGACATGAGCACCAGATAAACGAGGGCCACCGCGACCAGCAGGCCCAATTCGAATTCGCGGAATGCCTGGTTCATGTTCACCACGGCGCCGTGCAGGTTGAGCAGGGTGTTGCGATCGGTCTTCGTATTCCTGATCAGGTTCTGAATGTCGGCACCCACGCCCTGCAGTGCCTCGGTTTTGGTGGCCACGTAGACATCGATCACGCGCCGGATCTGGTAGTGGTCCACTTCGGTCGGCGTATTGATCAATTGCACGCTGGCCACTGAGCTGAGCGGGGTGTATCCGGCCGCGTGGTCGCTGGTGAGGAAGTTCTGCGGCAGAGCATCGGCCATGCGCCCCTCCTGCTCCGGGCTGTAGCCGGCGGGATGCACGCCGCGGAGCGGGATATTCCTGAAATCCTCCATCGACATGTTGTTGATCCAACCGTTGGCGTACTGCACCGTCACCATGTAGTTGTTCCCGCTGACGGGATCGATCCAGTAACTAGGCGCCACCATGCCGTCAGAGGTCAGCGCGGTGATCACGTTGTCCACCACGTCCTGCGCCGACAGGCCAATCAGGCTGGCCTTTTCGCGGTCGATATTCAAGGCGATGCCGGGGTAGTTGACGTCCTGCGGGATATAGGTGCCGCTCACATTGGGGAAGGTGCGGATCTTTGCCGCCAGTTGCTGAGCCAGCGCATAGGCGCCATCCATGTTGTTGGAGCTGATCTGGAGATCGATGGGCGCCGGCAGGCCCTGGTTGATGACGCCGTCGATGAGCCCGCCAGCCTGGAAGTAAGTCATCAGCTCGGGCATCTGCTGCGACAGCCGCTCGCGCACGCGCGCCATGTACTCATAGCTGCCGACTTTATGACCCTCCTTGAGACTGGTCTGCACAAAGGCGGTGTCCATCGACGCGTTGGTGGTAAAGATGGCAGAAAGGTCGGGGTAAACGCCGATATTCGACACGATCATGTCCAGCTCGGACGGCGGCACAACCTGGCGGATGATCTGTTCCACCCTGGCGATGTACTGGTCGCTGACTTCAAGGCGCGTGCCGCTGGGCATGCGCACGTTGATGATGAATTGGCCGGGATCGGTGCGCGGAAAATAAGCGCGCCCCAGGAACGGGAAAGACAGCACCAGCAGAACCGCGACGCCGCCCAGGATGCCTGCCGTCGCCAGGCCGGGGCGTTTCAGGGAGCGGCGCAACAGCTCTTCGTAGCGCGTCACCATGATCTGGAAGTAGTAATTGAATCGCACCACCACCCGTTGCAACCCGAAGCGCCGCTGCTTTTTCTCGTGATTTTCTTCATGGCCCTGACCGGAAGCGCCGTGCGGCCGGATGAAGAGGGCGCAGAACAGCGGCACCACGGTCATGGCGAAAACATATGAGGCGAACATCGAGAGCACCACGCCCATGGCCAGGGGTGTGAACAGATATTTGCTGACGCCGGAAAGATCGGCCACGGGAAGAAACACAATGGACGTGGTGACCGTGGCGGCGAGCACGGCCAGCGAAACTTCGGTTCCGCCCTTCTCGGCCGCGATGCGCGGCGGCTCGCCCAGCTCCATGTAGCGGAAGATGTTTTCCAGGACGACTACGCCGTTATCGATGAGTCGGGAGAAGGCCAGCGCCAAGCCACCCAGGATCATGGTGTTGATGGATCCGCCCATGGCGTTGGTCAATAGCAGGCAAGCCACGGCCGACAGCGGCACCGACAGCAGGACGGCCAGCGTGGCTCGGGGACTGCCCAGGAACAGCAGAATCATGAGCCCGGTGAGCAGCAATCCGATCGCTGCCTCGTTCACCAGTTGCTTGAGGGCGAGCTTGACGAAGACCGACTGGTCGAAGACAACGGCCGCTTTCAGCGATTCAGGAATGTCGACCAGCTTCTTGATCGCCTCCTTCATGCCATCGACGATGGCGATGGTGTTGGAGCCGCCACCCTGCTTGAAGATGGGCACGTAAACCGAGCGCTGTCCGTCGATGCGCACGATGTTGTACTGCAGCGCTCCGGAATCCTCGGCGTGCCCTACATCCGCCACTAGGACGGAACCGTTGCCGAAGGATTTGAGCGGCATCTCGTTCATCTCCTTGGCGCCGGGAAACTGACTGTTGGCATAAATGTTGTAGTCTTTTGAGCCGATGCGAACGTCGCCGGCGGGAAGAATCAGGTTGGAGCTGTTTACCGCCTTCACCACGTCGTTCAGGCTCAGGTTGCGCGCTTCAAGCTTCAGCGGGTCGACGTAAATCTGGATTTGCCGATAGGTGCCGCCATAGGGTTGAGGAACCGAAGCGCCCTGCACGTTCGAGATCTGATTGCGCACCTCGAATTGCGCGTAGTCCTTCAACTGGGTTTCGTTCAGGCCCTGACCTTTGAGCGTGATCAGGCAAACAGGCTGCGTGGAGGCATCCATGCCCAGCACGACCGGAGGCAGAGTGCCCGGCGGCAAGCGGCGCAAGTCGGCCATGGCCAGATTGGCCACGTTGCTTAGGGCGGCGTTGGGGTCGGTGCCGGGCTTGAAGTAGATTTTGATCAGGCTCACGCCGGTCAGCGAGCGCGATTCGCTGTGATCGACGTTAGCGGCCAGGGTAAAGAACCGTTCGAAGGTATTGGTGATGTCGGCTTCGATCTGCTCCGGGGGCATGCCGCTGTAAAACGTGGCCACGACGACCACGGGCATGTCGATGTTAGGAAACAGATCAACCGGCATCTGTTTGGTGCTCACCGTGCCCACCAACCCGACCATCAGGCAAAGCATGAGGATGAAGTAGGGAAATTTGAGCGCGAATTTGGGCATTATTCCGGCTCTCCCGAATTGTTGTTCTGGGCTTTCATGTCGATCATGCCGCCTGATTCCTGCACCGTTTCCGACGCGGGCTCTTGTGCAATCAGCGGCTCTGCTTCTTCGCCCGCATGGTATTTCTCCTGGCCGCCGATGATTACGCGTTCGCCGGCGCTGAGGCCGCTGGTGATCTGCGCCAGCTTTGAGCCCCGTATCCCCACCTGCACGTTACGAATGCTGATGTGATTGCTGCTGTCAAGCACGTAGACCGTCTCCTGGTGGTGTGCCGCCAGCACCAGCGCTTCGATGGGAATTGTGATGGCGCCGGAGACGTGCGCCAACTGCAGCGCGGTATTGGCGTACATGCCGGGAGCAATCGAGAGATCCTTGTTCTCCACGTCCACTTCCGTCTCCATCGTCCGGGTTTCAAAATTCACATTGCGCGTAAAGCGGACGATCTTGCCGTCGAACGACCGATTGATGGCATCCACGCGCACCTGCAGCGCGTCCCCCTCGTGCACAAATTTCACGTCATCCTCGGGAACCGGGATGCGCAGCCGGAGCAGGGTGCTTTGTGACAGGCGGACGATGGGCAGCGTAGCATCGTTGGAATTCGTGCCGCCCTGTATCAGAGCGCCCGTATCGGCGTAACGCCAGATCACAACACCGGCGATGGGAGCTGTGACATGCGTGTAGTCTTCCAGCGCTTGCACGCGCTCATTCTCTGAGCGCGCCGCTTCGGCATGTTGCAGCGCGGCCGCCATGGTTGCTTTCGCCGCGTCAATCTGGGCTTGCGAGCTCAGATCCTTTGCCTGGGCGTCGTCCAACTCTTGCTGCGCGATCAAGCCCGGTCGCGTAGCCGCCGCCTGCTGCAGCCGCACCGATTGCGCATGGAGCGCGTAGTTCAATGCTTGGGTGCGCTTAATCTCCTGCGCGGCCCTCGCAATCTCCTCCTGGCTCTGTTTCACCTCGAATACTGATTGCTCGAGCTGGGCGTTCAATTCCGGGACTTCAAGCACCGCCAGTATCTGGCCCTGGCGCACAATGTCGCCGATGTCGACATTGATTTGCCTCATATAGCCGCTGACTTTCGGGTGCACATCGACAACCTGATAAGGCTGGAATTGCCCAGCGATAGTGAGTTCGCGGCTAATATCTCCGCGTTGGGCGACAGCGACCCGTGCCGCAGGAATGGCAGCGGCCCTGGCGTCAGGATCGCCTGAGCGACAGGACGTGATTGCCAGGACCGAGCATGCAACTGCTGTGGCTGCTGCAAAGAAAGATGAATTCTTGCGCATAGGTTCTTGCTCCTCGTTCAAGGCGCTTAAGCGGCTCCTGAGCACAAGCGAGACACGCCGCAATGAAAGGCCGATGTTAAAGGATTGGATGCGGCTAAACATCGACAGTTGGCCCGGTTGCCAGCAAGCATCCGATTCTTCAATCACCCGGTCGCGAGATCCAGCCCGAAAGTTCACTTCGCATGGCAGTCATGCCCCGCTCGCCGAATTGCAGAGAAAAGGAAAATCACGAACTGCGACACACAAGACGCGCCGGGAAGCGGCACTGAATCATGGGTTGCGGCTGCGCCGGGGCCTTGCCAGAATTCCAGCCAGTTTACCGTGCAGGCGGAGGCCGTAGATCGATGGGGGCGAGGAGATGAAATGGAATGAAATAGGAGGGACGGCTCAAGAAAGATCGACGGATCTTTCGAACGTCGATTGCCGCAAGGCAAAAGGCGATCAGGATCGCCACAGCCGGAACTGCAACATATCTCTGGACGCTAACGGGCGTCGGCGCCCCGTGAGTGACGAGAGAGGGGACGTCTGCAGGAAGAGCCTTGGAGGCTGAGACTTGCCCGTAGAGATCGCGCGCCGGGCTATACCACGCCAGTTTCGCCTCAAAGGCGAAGAGAAATGCCAGGAGGCACAAGAGAAAGGCAAGCGCCGAATGCTGGAACGGCAGGGAAGCCGCAGATCGTCCCGACATAGCAGAAGTGTAACATGCAGGCCAATTTACGGTGGCATCCCTGGTCGATGACCTGAGCCTCACGTACACGTATCCTGAGACGAAACGCATGGCGAATGGTGAGCCCGGCAGGAAGGTCCAGGATCCAGAGAGGTGAAAATGGGGAACTCTTAAGCCGATCCTGGCAATCACTCAAAGACGCGCTTCGGTCAATAGTCTTCGACAGGAAGGCTTGGTTCAAGAACAGTTGACGCCGTTTTTTCGCTGAAGCGCGCTGCGGGGAAAGGTTCGACGAGGAGGGCGGATGCCAACTCGCGGATGGACTCGACGACCAGGACGGGTTCGTCAAGGTGAATCCAATGCGCACTTTTCGAAGCGATTACCTGGGTAGCGTTGTCGCCAATATGCTCCAACTGGTCCCGGGTGAGCGGCGTGGCATTTGCCGGAGTCAGAACGGTCACCGGAATCGCGTGAATCGGCTCTGCCACGTGCATCTCCCTGACTGTCTCGGGAATCGATTGCAAATGGCTACGCAACCCGCTGTAGAACGCCGGCCGCGACCAATGCGCGGCCACGACCGGCCAAACTGCCGGCGGCATCTTTCTGACTTCGGTTGTGATCCGGTCGAATGCGTGCTTGCCGTTGGGTACTGCGGCGCCGGCCAGATGCCCTGAGAGCCTTCGGGCACGGCGGAAAAGCAGGTTTACCGCCAGGCGCGCCAGACCGCACTGCGTAATGGGCACCGTATAACGGATCATTTTGTGCCCAAGGTCCAACTGCGGTTGCTTGCTGGGATCGAGCGGGGGCCATTCTTCGCACCGCATGGGATCGATGAGCAGCACCCCTGCAACGTCTTCGGGGTAGAGCAGCGCGAAGCGCCGCATCACAAGACCGCCAAAGGAATGCCCAACCAGAACGAAGGGCGGCTTGATTTGCGCGCTCTCCAGCATTTGGCGTAATTCGCTGGCAATATTTGCCGGAGTACGCTCCGTCTGACAGGGGCCGCTCCAGCCAAGGCCGCCGCGGTCGTAAGAAACACTGCTGGCAAACTCCGCAACGTCCTGCTGGATGTGCCGCCAGTTGAGATGCGTGGCGCCGATCCCAGCTTCAAAGACAATGGTCGGCTCGCCCGATCCCATTTCGAACAGATAGAGCTCGCAGTCATGCTTGGTTGTTACCCAGCGCCCCGGGCTCGTATAACGCTTGCGGTCGATGCGGCTGCCCAAATGCTGATAGACCGCTCCTGCCAAGATGAATACAACTGCCAGCGAGGCGAACCAAAGTGCGATGACCATCGTGCTCCTAGAAATGCGTGAGTTGGGTCGGGCTGAAATCGTTAACCGTGAGATTCGCCTTTGGCGTCCCGTGATCGATAACCAAAAGGGTTGCACCCGGCTGGCCGCGCGTCTTCATTTCAATCTGATGGGCTGACCACATGCCGCCTTCGTGGCGCACACCGTAGGAGGTAAATTCCTTCACCGTACCAGTCTCCTTCACGGTCTTCTCGATGTAAACCGGAAAAGCAATGGTGCGATCGAACCAGGTCTTAACGTCTGCGTAATGGGTTCTATCAGCGGGTCCGGGCGTGCTCTTTATCACGACGCAATCGCGTGCGCCAAACTTGGTTTGCTCGACCAGCGATTGGCCGGGCCAGAATATCTGCTCTTCGAGAAAATCTTCATAGCTGAAAGCAGAACCGACGGGCCCTTCCTTCCATTGGTCAAAGGGGAGCTGGGCCGGAGCTTTGTCTCCAGCATGGGCGATCCAGATGGCATTGTCGCCGCTCGGCCGCATCTCGATGAGCGCGTGTGCCGGCAGATGGACGGCGGCGGTTGCACCCTGCGCAGGCCTCGATCCGCTGCCAATCTCTGCCTTGACCCGCAGCACTCCCGGGAACCAGCGCCCTTTGATGGTAATCGGATAGCTGATGCGCGCGCCGCTGGGCTGTACCCAGATGAGGTGGCCGGTGGCGCTGAAGTCGGACGTTTCAAGCCTTTGGCGCGAAGTGGCGAGAATCGAATGCATATCGGCAGTCTGCGCGGAAAGCAAAGGAGCCAGGAGCGCCAGACCGATGATGCGCAGCGGGCTCATGATTCGATCCTTCCATCGCGAATGCGAATATGGCGCGGCGCGCTCTGGGCGATCTCGTTTTCGTGCGTCACAATCACCAGAGTCATCTGGTGCTGCGCCTGAATGCCGCGCAGAATCTCCATAATATGTGCGGAGTTGACGCTATCGAGATTTCCCGTCGGCTCATCGGCCAGCAGAATTGTGGGATTGTTGGCCAGTGCCCGCGCAATGGCCACACGCTGACGCTCGCCGGCCGACAGTTCATTGGGATAGTGGTTCATGCGATCTTTAAGGCCCATTTCTTCGAGCAAAGCCGCGGCGCGCTCGGCGCGGTGGTTGCTGCGCTGGTTGAGCGCCAGCATGGCGACCTGGACATTCTCTGCCGCGCGCAATGTGGGCAGAAGATGGAAAGCCTGAAAGATGAATCCGACGTGTTGTGACCGATACCGGTCGAGATCGACACCGCTTCCCAATGGAGAGCCGAGAAACAGCACCGTACCTTCAGAGGGCGTGTCGAGCCCGCCCAGCATATGCAGCAGCGTAGACTTGCCGCTGCCGCTTGGCCCGCTGATGGCTACATATTCGCCTGCTTGAATCACCGTATCGACGCCGCGCAAGGCCTGAACACGGCCGTCATCATAGGTCTTTATCAGCCCGCGCACCTCGAGGATCGGGCTATTCATAGCGCAATGCCTCCACCGGGGAAAGATGCGCCCCACGCCAAGCAGGATAAGCCCCAGCGGTAATTCCAGAGGCAATGGCGATGCAAAGCGCCTCGAGCAGGTGAATAGGAGAAACGGATGAGGAAACTACGCTGGCGGTTTGCGGCAGCGCTGCCAGCACCCGTAATCCGCCCCAGCCGGCCGCGATACCCAATAGGCCGCCTACCAGGCCCAACACCGTGGCCTCGGTGAGAATCAGCAGGATGACATGCCCGCCTTTCCAGCCCAGGGCGCGCAGGATGCCGATTTCGTGTGTACGCTCGAAGACTGACATCGCCATGGTATTGGCAATGCCGAGAACGCCGATGAGGAGTGCGATGGAGGACGTTCCCCAGGCGACAGAATGGGCCAACGAAACCAGGCCATTGTTGGCTGCGCGGTCGGCGGCGGGATCGGCGTGCACTCCGGGCACTACCGCTTCAATCTGCTTCTCGGCCCGCTTCACGTAGTCGTCATAGGATTCGCCATGCGGCACGGGCCGCAGTTTCACATGAAACGCCGTCACCTTTCCGCTCATGCTTGAAATCGCCTGCATCTGGTCGAGCGGCATGATCACCGCGCCATCCTCCAGCGCCGTGCCCCCATGAAATGTGCCGACAACGGTAAAGACGGTCCCCTGGATCGACATCGTATCGCCAGGCTTCTTCTTCAGGTCGTCCGCCAGCAGGTTGCCGAGGATTACCTCTTGCCGGCCGTCGTGAAATCTGCCTCCCGACAGGTAATTGAGTGAGTCCAGCTCATAGGAATTGCCCTGCCATCCGTAAACCAGAGCGTTGACATCGGGAGTGAGGTCGATCAGATTGAAAATCATGGGAGCGGCATACTCGACGACCGGCACGGCGCGAATCCTGGCGTCGAGAGACTGGTCCAGCGAGGTGTTGATGAAGTTGGTTTCAACCACGGCAATGTCAGTGCCGGCATTTGTGTAGAGACGCATCCATTCCCGCTCGAAGGCCCGCGAAAATCCTACCAGAGCGACAAAAGCTCCAATGCCCATCGTAATCCCGCCGAGCGTGAGCAGGGTTCTGAGGCGCCTCCGCCAGAGATTCTTCCAGGCGAATCCCGTGAACGAAAGTCGCGCTGCCATGGTTGCGAAGAGTTCCTCGAAAGCTTCAAATCAACGGGAGGGGTCTATGAGGGTCAAGTGTATCGAGCGAAATCAGTTCTGTCTATTCCAGAAATCGGCCATCAGCGTGGAAATGAACCACCCTGCCCAACTGCCGTGTCTTCGATCTGGCGACTGAATGAAAACGGTGAAACGGGCTCGGTCGCAGCCCTGTTTGGCCGGTCCGCCTCGAAGCGACGAGGGCCAGTTGGCCGGCGATCGCCGAGAGGGGGACCGTTGTCCAGACACACAACCGCGCTTGCTCGAAGTGGTTTCCGCATCTCGAATGGAGCGCAGGGCCAACTGGCGAGCCGGTCGAACCGGTCCCATTGCCACAGGGGCGAGCTCTAGGAGTGCGCCCGCGATCTTCCTCCGCCGCTTGAGCCTTTTCGGGCCGTATAGCAGTCGCGGCAATAAACGGGCCGATCGCCGCGCGGCTCAAACGGAACGGTGGTTGGCTGGCCGCAACCCGAACAAATCACAGGTGTTCCCTGTGAAGGTGCCGAACGGTAGCCGGATCCCCCTCCTTGCTCGTTCTTCTTTGCCATGCGGCAAGGCTTGCAGCGCTTTGGGGTCGAATAACCGCGTTCCTGAAAGAACGCCTGATCGGCAGCACTGAAGGTAAATTCCTGCCCGCAGTCGCTGCATGTAATTTGCATATCACCGGCCATATATCTCCCTTGTCAGGGCCCGTACGTCTCCCTTGTGACGGCATTGTACAGCCCCAGTGCTGGATTTAGAAGAAGGATTCTCAGTGAAAAGAAAAACTTAGCGGAATTCGCATCGTTCCGCTTCCTTTTTGGCCGGGGAACCGAACAAGATGATTGTTTTAGTGGAGTATCGCTGATCGTGCGACGGGAGGAAATGGCGTTGCCGGCCAATAACCGAGGATCGAACCGGGTTGCTGATCACAGACAGACAATGGTACTCCGGTTATGATCCGGGCCAAACCTCATCGACCAAGGCACGGGCCCCATGCGGATTCTCTATGTGCTGACTTCACTCGGGATGGGCGGCGCGGAAAAGCTGTCGCTTGCTCTTCTGGACCGCATCGAGCGGCGCGGGCACACGGTTGCGCTACTGGTGCTTATGCCGCCTGTCAAGGAAGAATGGCCGTCTTCGGCCCAGAGAGTCTATCTGAACATTCAGTCTTCCCTACTTAGCATGGTTCGCGGTTTTTGGCACGCACGACGCTTCGCCGCAGAATTTCAGCCAGATCTGATTCATAGTCATAGTTTTCACTCGAACCTTCTCGCCCGCCTGCTCAAACTATTACTCGGGCGCTCCATCGTGATCTCGACGGTTCACAACGTATACGAGGGCGGTTGGTGGCGAATGCTCGCTTACCGGCTCACCGATCGCCTCAGCCGACTCACCGTGGCCGTCAGTCAGGCGGCGGCAAGACGCTTTGTGCAGCTCAAGGCAATTCCCGGGCGCAAATGCCGCGTCATCGTAAACGGAATCGACACGGTGCAGTTCACTCCCGACGCTCAGCGGCGTCTATGCGTTCGTACCGGTGTAAGCCTGCGATTGAATCCGGATGCGTTTCTCTGGATTGCGGCCGGCCGCATCACTGTTGCGAAGGATTATCCGAATCTGCTCCGAGCTTTCGCCCGGGTTCGTGCCGACTGTGCTGGTGTGCGCCTGTGGATCGCCGGGGAATCTGCTCCCGGGCCTCTCGCGGAGCTCCAATCTCTGGCGGCAGATCTGAATCTGAACAACTCCGTGGAATGGCTGGGTCTGCGACGCGATATGCCTGCGCTGCTCGATGCCGCTGATGGATTCGTCTCGGCATCGGCGTGGGAGGGTATGCCCTTGGCTGTCGCTGAAGCCATGGCAATGGAGAAGCCGGTGGTTGCGACGGACGTAGGCGGTTTACGCGAACTCATAGGCGAAACCGGCGCCATTGTCTCACCGCGGAATCCTGAGGCGCTCGCTCGCGCGATGCTGGAGGTGATGCAGCAGAGCAGGGAACAACGGTGCGCGCTCGGCAGATTGGCGCGTTCGCGCATCGCGAGGCATTTCAGCATAGAAGCCAACGCCGACCGCTGGGAAGCGCTCTACCGGCAATTGGCGGTGAGCGGTGTGGTAGACGATGAGGGGTAAACAACGCCCCAAGGAACAGAGCGACAGCCGTGCTTCAGCCCTCTGCACTCTATTCTCTGCTTTTTAGAACGAGAACGCCGTGTTGAAGAAGATGCGTCGCGCCGCGGTGCCGCCGGGCGATGCAAACATCCCGCCAGCGAGGCTCGGAGACTGATCAAAGCCGGGAGCTGTGATCAGCCCCACGGGAGCTCCCAGATTGATGTCGTTCAAAACGTTCTGCGCTTGCACGCTGAACGTGAGCGAAAACTTGCGTCCGCCGCCGCTCGTGCTGCCCATCGAAGCTCCGCGCATTCCTCCGCCGCTAAAACCGCCGGGCCCAAATCCGCCCGGCCCACCGCCTCCGCCGTGCCCACCACCACCGCCGCCCGGACCCCCGCCTGGTGGCGGACCTCCAGGCGGAGGTCCGCCCTGTTGCTGATTGCTTGCCGAGCTTTCGATCTTCGGCCCGATCCCCCACGAGCGGCTGATGCGAAGGTTCAGAGCGAAGCTAGAAGGGCTGTTGCCGAGATTCGGCGCAACGATCGCCTCGCCAGCCTGCGGAATCGAGTCGAGGTTGCCGAATGGCGTGTCGTAAACGTCAGAAGGATTGGCCGCCGAGCCTGCATACGATGGCCGGTCGTTGAAAAAGGCGTCGCCGGTCAAGTCGTAAGAGGTTGTGAGATTGAAGGGATTGCCGGCCATGTACACCAGAAAGGGATTGAAGGCGATTCCCCACGGTCCGGTGTAATTGCCCATCAAGAAAAGCATGCGGGGGTGAATGAACGCGGCGCGCCCGTAATCCTGGCTGAGGTTATAGGAGTTCGTCGGATTCGATCCGCCTCCGCCATCCGAGTTGCCGCGCGTCCAATTGAAAAACCCCATCACGCCGAGTTTCGGCGAGAACCGGGCATTGATGTTCGCGATGATCTGATCCTGGTTGTAGACGGCCTCAGGAAAATACTGATCGACAATGCCAGGGCAGTCATTCGCAGCCAGGCAGGTCGGATTCGTGTCGGGGCGCACTCCCGTCAGTGTCGTACTGCCATACTCGTAGGTTCCGGGCAGGTAGGCGTTGGAGTCGCGGGTGACCAACTGGTGCACGCCAAAGGAGTGCAGATAGGTGACGGTCACCGTCGACACCTTGGTCAGCTGCCGCTCGAGACTCGCGCCGACCTGTTCAGCATAGGGAGCGTGATAGCTCGGCGAGATTTGATCGATGACCGGTGTTCGCGCTGTGGTAGTGCCGCACGTTGAGAAATCGATCGCGTTGAGGCTCGAAGCAGCTGCGCAATTCAACGGGGCGGCGATGTTGAACTGCTTCTGGCTGCTTGCACTCCCGTTGAACATCTCCAGGTTCATCAGGTTTCCGATGCCAAAACGGTCATAGAAAAAGCCAAACCCGCCGCGCAGGACGGTTTTTGAGGTACCGCCTTTTTTGTGCCCGTCGAGTGCATAGGCGAATGCGACGCGCGGAGCCCAATCGTTGTGATCGGCAGTATGGTTCTGTGTCTCCCACCGCAGGCCGCCCGAAAGCGTGAGGAACTTGTTGTACTTCAAGTCGTCCTGGAAGAACAGCGAGCCGTCGAAATCGTTCCCTCTGAAGTCTTCATTGCCGGTGGTGTAGCTGAGATTGGTGGGCAAGCATCCGAGCGTCTCCGAGGACGGGCAGGCGGCGGCGATCTGTGCAAAACTTTCACCGGCAACAACGCCATTCCAGGTGTCGACGAATGCATCAATGGAAGGGAACGTAAAGCTTCCATTGAATCCGCCGTCGGTCGTGATCGCTTCGTGGTTGTCACGCAGCCACGTGCCAAACTTGATGGCCTGCTTGCCGTGCGACATGGTGACGATGTTTTCCAGTTCCAGATGGTCGGAGTGACTGTTTGAAAGCTGGTTGTTATTGCCACCTCCAGAGAATGCCTGCGGCACTCCGAACCAGGGATCGGTGCTGAGCGGGGTCGAGGTGGCGTTGGAGCGGCGATATTCGAACCTTGTTTCGTCCACAACCCGGTCGCTCACGATATGGGAATCGCTGATCTGCACATCGTGGGCGAGGGTGTCGGAGTTGCTCGCCAATGAAGGCAGCGCGGTGGCTCCGTTGAGTGAATTGCTCACGTTGTTGCGGAAGAACTGATAGCGCAATGTCAACGTGTCTTTCTGTCCCAGTTGCAGGTCGATGCGCGGCGAGATATTCAAGTGCGTCCCAGGGCTGAAAAGGCTGCCGGAGACGGGAGTGCCGTCGGGTGCGACGGAATAGGTATTGGTTGCGGAGGCGTAGATCGGCCCATTGGTAATGGAATAGACGCTGTCTTGCTGGTTAATTCGTTCTTCCACGCTAAAGAAATACGACGCCCATTTTGACATCGCTCCGCTCAACGTGGCGTCGAGCTGGTAGCTGTAGTACGACGGCAGGTCCTTTGTGAAAGGGTTTCCGGTGTTGAAGTCGTTGTCATTGCCCTGGGCGAAAGCGCGGCCGTGCAGCGTGTCGGTTCCAGGCTTGGTGAGAATCTCGATACGGCCGTAGCCGAGCTTGTCGTACTCGGCCGAAAAAGGATTCTGGTTGATGCGGATTTCGCGAATCGCCGATTTGGGCGGCAGTTGTCCGCCCGTGAATCCATCAATATAAATCTGGCCCCCGTTGGGCCCCGCGGAAGGGCCGGCCAGCGCGCTCAATTCGTTCGACAGCTCATCGGGATCGTCGGAAAGCGCATCCAGATCAGCGCCTTTGAGCACAAGGGCGCTGGCATTCGAGCCGGCATCGGTGCTCACGGTTGGCGCCCCTTCATCGGTGACAACGACCTGCACATCGGCAGCCTCGATGGCGAGTTTGATGTCGACGTTCTTGCTTTGACCAATGCTCAGCGGAATGGGCGTCGAAATGAAGGGTGCGAATCCCTGGAAGCCGGCCTCGATGACGTAGCTTCCAGCGGGAAGGCCGCGTACCAAATAGGCCCCGGTTGCATCCGCTGTTGTCGCCGGCCCCACCTGCTTGCCGTCGGCCGCCGTGGAGACGGTCACCTGAGCGCCGGGAATGAGTGCGCCAGAAGGATCGCTGATGTGACCATGCAAGATAGCGGTTCCTGTGGCGGACGCGGCAGGCGCCGTGGTGGCTACAGGCGGCGCTTGCATCACCGGAGCGGCTGGGGCGGGGGTTGGTGCATCCGGCGCGGCGGTCGCCGGCGACTGGGCAGATGTCACGGCAGCCGGTGTAACCGGAGGAGCTGACTGGGCGCGTGCCGCAACTCCCGCTAGTGGAAGTACCAAAGCAAAAACAAAGGTCAAAACGCTTTTCGATCTCACGTACAGTCTTACCTCACCCGTCTCCCAAAAAACAACAAAGCCAATGATGAAAGCTGTTATTGCCCCGTGTCTGGCGAGCCCTGATTCAAGCTCCAGCTGGCCAGCAGATCCTGTGCTTCGGGGGCTTCCAGCAACGGTTCAACACCGGCCAGCAGCTTGATCGCATTCACTCCCGTTGCATCTTGGGTAGCTACGATCATGACCGCTTCGCCCTTCTGCAGGCTGGCCAGTTGAATGGGTTGCGCACGCTCGAGAATGCTTTCGAGATCGCCGCCTGTGCCGCCGCCCGGGCCGAAGCTGCGCTGCCCTCCGCCCGCCTGGCTATAACTGCGCTGGCCGCCTGCTCCCGATGCACCCGCGCCTCCCTGACCTCCCTTGAGGCGCATCGCGATCATGGTCGCCATCCTGTCATCCAGGCGCCGCAATTGCGCATCCGCAGTGATACGCACTGTGACGGGCTTCTTGGTAGCCAGGTCCTTAACGGTCACTGTCGATCCGCCCGCATCGGTGGAGATCACAGTTCCGGCGATGCTGCGAAAGCTTCCTGAAACCACTCCGTCGGCGGCAATGGAGGAACCATCGGCGCTCCTGGTCCCGCGCACGAAAATCTGGTCGCCGGCCTGAATGGCGCTGATGGGAGCGGGCTGCGCCTGGGTAAAACTCACCGAGCCGGGCGCGTAACGCTTGAGTATTGTCGAGCTTGTCGTGTTCACAGTGACCTGCCTGGTCACTGCACCCTGCCGCACATTCAACTGAATGACGCCGCTCGCGGGATCGACACTCTTGACCAGTCCGTGCACGCCCTGACTCCAGGCAGCGGTCTCGGCCTGCTGTTTCTTAGCGACGTCCGCCTGCTTGATGGCGATGACGCGAAGGGCCTGAGGCGTACTGCCGGTTGCGTTGGGATCGATGTTGACCAGCACTCTGTCTCCCACGGCGAGGCCGCTGAAATCAATGGTCTCTGCCTTGCTCAAATCGGTCTGCCCTGGTTCGATGCGCTTCAATTGCGCGGTTGAGGGGACCTGCACTTGGTGCGCGTCGCCCTGATCCGTCTTCACGGTGAGGGTGTTTCCGCTGATGGTGGTAATCGCGCCAAGATAGTGAGTCACGGCCTGGGCCTGCATGCTCTGAGCCGCCAGCATCAGTCCGAAAGCCGCCAATCCTATAACGCACGCCGCGCGCCACATTCGTGCCATCTTCATATCGGCCTTACCCCGCGAGCCACAAAATGCCTTCTGCGATTCAGATTACCGGTTCTATCCCTCTAGACGAACCAGGCGGGCAAAAGGTCGAAACCTCTTCTGCCGATCCGATACGGCGCAAGTCCGCATGCACACTCGGGTTGCAGCGGAAGGGAACCGATATAATCGGCGCGTGCCTGCCGCCATGACCGCGCACGACGGATACCTGCTCGCTTGTGTTGCGGGTACGGTTGCGCTGCTTCTGCTTCTTGTCGGCCGCCTTCGCCTGCACGCCGCCATCGGCCTTTCGGTGGCTGCTTTCGCACTGGGTGTTGTCTCGGGAATCCCTCTGGACCGCGTTCCGCTTGCCTTCTCCTCCGGCGCCGGCGAGATGATGTCGCACATCGCCATCATTCTGGGCATGGGCGCGATTCTGGGCCAGCTCCTTTCAAATTCAGGATCTGGAACCGCATTGGGCAGAGCAATGGTAGAGAAATGCGGTCCTCAGGGCATGCCGTGGGCTCTGCTGGCCCTGGGCATCCTGGTGGGAATGCCGGTCTTCTTCGAAGTCGGGCTGGTATTGTTGCTGCCTATCGTTGCCGACGCGGCGCGACGCTCGGGAAGGCCGCCGATCCTGGAGAGCCTGCCGGTGCTGGCCGGGCTCTCCATCACTCACGGATTGCTGCCTCCGCATCCCGCGGCACTGATGGCTGCGGCAGCCTATCATGCCGACCTCGCGCGCATCATCTTGTGGGGGTTGCTGGCCGGAACTCCCGCGGCTGTACTGGCCGGTCCCGTGCTTCAGAAAGTTCTGCTGCACATCGAGCACAGCAAGAAGACGCCATTGGGAAGAGAGCCGGCGCCGGGCGAGAGTGTGCGGCCGCAAACAAAATTGTGCACGCCGGACCTCGGAACCCGCTCCGATGGTGAAGAAGCGTACGGCGACGATGGCGCGTCAACCGGGCCGCGGACGGCCGGCGCGCTACAGGCCCTGTTTGTGATTCTGTTGCCCGTCGTCCTGATTCTGGCCGGTGGATGGGCCGACGCAGCGACTGCACGAGGCGGCATGCCCAACCGGCTGCTGCATCTGGCCGGTTCGCCCGATTTGGCGATGGTGATCGCCGTTCTCGTCGCGCTGGCGATTCTTGGCGGCAAAGTGCAGCGGGGTTATCGGGTCACGGGCGGGTTACGGCGCCTCGTTGCCGACTCGTTCGTTCCCATCGCCGGACCACTTGTCATTCTGGCAGCGGCGGGAGGGTTGAGCGGAGTGTTGCGTGCCTCCGGAGCAGCACAGGCCGCGGTGAATGTTGCGCTCGGCGCGCACTTACCTCCTTTGATTCTGGCGTGGGCATTGGCCGCTCTGGTTCGTGTCTCCATGGGCTCGGCAACGGTAGCCATGGCCGTCGCCTCAGGCATCCTTGCCCCCATGAGCAGCGTGATGGGCGTGCGTCCCGAGATGCTGGTGCTGGCCACCGGCGCCGGCTCGCTCATGCTCTCACATGTCAACGACTCCGGCTTCTGGCTGGTGAATTCACTCTTCAAATTAGATGTGAAGACCACTTTGGCTACATGGTCGGTTCTGGAAGCGGTGCTATCGCTGGCCGGTCTCGCCATGGTCTTGCTGCTGGCGACAGTAAAATGAGCCTTCAGCCACCGGCTGTCAACAAAGCCGGTAAAGCCGGTATCGCCAGTTTCTGACCGCAGGACCAAAGCCCTCAACGCCACGCGACAACAAGCGAAGCGACAACCAGCGAATAGGGAAAGGCCGAGCGCTTTCAGCTGGTTACTTCCACGCTCCCAGCAGGCGGCGCAGCAGAACCAGTTCGCCAAGATGGTAGGCGTTGTGGTCGGCAACCAGCAACGCTTCGCGGAGAATTGTCTGGCCCTCACCATGGGCAATGCGCGCATACAGATCAGTGGATGGATCTTCGATCAATGCGCACATGGCGGCGAGATCCTTGCGGAAGGCGCGCACGCTTCTGTCCCAGGCTTTGCCGTCCGGTGGCGACGCGGTCTTTGGCCAGTAGCCTTCAGGCCATGGAATGTGCTTGTAGTCGGGATTCCTCGAGAAATCCAGTATGTCCCACTGGGCGATGCGCAGATGTTCGAGTATCTCCCAGGGGCTGTGCTCGGTGCCTTTGGGCCGCTTGCCCCGCAGAGCGGGGGGCAGATTCTTGATCGCAGCGTCAAAGGTGGCGTGCGCCTGCCCGCCGCGCACGAGGTGGACGAGATACTCCCGCATCATCTTCTCGTGGCCGGCGGGGAAGATCTTTTTCGTTTTTGGCATCGAATTCTCCTCGAAGATGGGCAAACGTCCCGGTCCGATCAACCCGGGACATCCATCAGCAGATTCTTTGCAACGCGGAAAGGTTGCGAAGAAATTCACTCCCGCTGGAGCTCGCCCCTTCCTATACTTTAATCCGTTCTTGTTCTCTCCAGCGCCGCCTTCTGCGCGGCAAAGATCTCCTTCAACCCCGCTTCCGCCAGATCGATCAGATGGTTCAACTGCATGCGCGTAAAGGATCGCTTCTCGGCCGTCGCCTGCGTCTCCACCAGACCGCCATCTGCGGTCATGACCACATTCATATCAACTTCGGCCTGCGCGTCCTCTTCGTAGCAAAGGTCAAGCAGCTCTTCCCCATTGGCGATTCCCACCGATGTTGCCGCCACCAGTTGCTTCAGCGGGGACTGTTTGAGCGTTCCCGCCTTCACCAGAGCATCCATGGCCATCGCCAGGGCGACGGCCGCTCCGGTGATCGCCGCGGTGCGTGTGCCCCCGTCGGCCTGGATTACGTCACAGTCGAGAATCACGGTCCGTTCGCCCAGGGCGTTCATATCGACCACCGAACGCAGGCTCCGGCCGATGAGCCTCTGGATTTCGTGGGTCCTCCCGCCGATTTTTCCGCGCTCGCTCTCGCGTGGAGTGCGCGTGACTGTCGATCGTGGCAGCATCGCATACTCCGCCGTGACCCAGCCTCGGCCTGAGTTGCGCAGCCATCCGGGGACGCCTTGTTCGACGGTCGCGCAGGTCAGCACACGAGTGTTGCCGAGCGCTACCAGCACCGAGCCTTCCGCAGTCTGCACGAAGCCGGGAGTGAGGGTGAGAGGCCGAAGCTGAGCAGGACCGCGTCCGCCAGGACGAAGCGAGAGGGTTAGTGCGTTCATGGTTGCATTGTAGGAGACCTATGCGCGGGATGCGCAGGCGGTTCGAATGCGGGAATTGAGGGGGTTAAAGTTCCAAATTGAAGAAAATGCGAGAAGTTACTGAAAATAAAGATGATTCGATTCTTATGTGGAGTGACCTGTTTCAATTCGGAACTGCCCGCTTGTTTGCATCGCTCCCTCAACTGGGTTGGTCTTCGCGAAGTTCCTTTTGAATGTGCCACCTAGCCGAAGCGCGTCAGTTTGGCACATGGCGTGACTTAGGAAGTGCAAACCTTAGAGCGCCAACGATGAGAGGCCTTTGAACTTTGAGGCATCGAACCTTGGCACTCCGGCTCAGAAAGGACAAGCGAGCATGGAATCGAAGGGCGAGATCCGGATTGACCATTCCGACCGCCGTCGGCGCGTGGAGAGGATCGTGGAGACGCTGGCGACCCTGGGAAGCCAGGCAGAGGGTCTTGCGGCGGTGGCTCACGATGCCCGCAACATGGTGGCAGCACTGGGGCTCTATTGTGATCTGCTGGAGGAGCCGGGAGTTCTGGCTCCGCCGTTCGCGCATTACGGGCAGGAACTGCGACTGGTGGCTGCTGCCAGCCGCCGCCTTGTGGAGAAGCTGGTCGCGCTCGATGCCCACCCGGCAGATGCCACCGCAAAGCTGTTCGATCGACCCACGGAAGGCCACCGATCGCCGGGATGCGGGCCAATCGGGTCGGGATCGGAAGCGGCCTTTGCCGCGCGCGACGCGCAATTTGCGCACCGGACTGAAAGCCCAGCCTGGCGGAGCGACCTTTTGCCGGCCATGCCGGTTGCCAATCTGGCCGCCGAGTTGCTGGCCAATCGCAACCTGCTTTCTGCGCTTGCCGGGCCGGCCATCATCCTCACCGTCGAGGCCACGGGAGGGGCGCAACCGGTGCGGCTCACCGCCGAGGATCTGACGCGTGTGCTGGTGAACCTGGTGAAGAACGCCGCCGAAGCCATGCCCGAAGGCGGCAGGATCGCGATCCGGCTGGCCGAGCGTCCCGCGGGAAAGGGAGCTTCAGCCAGCGTAGTGCTGAGCGTGACAGACAACGGGCCCGGCATCTCGTCTGAGGCGCTCGAAACCATCTTCACCTGCGGCTACACAACGCGAAATAACCAGACTGGAGGAGAAACCTGGCCGTTGCGGCACCGTGGCCTGGGCCTGGCCATCACGCGCTCGATTATCGAAGCTGCGGGCGGGCGTATCAGGGCGCGGAACCAAGAGCAGGGTGGCGCGCAGTTCGAAGTCGAATTGCCGGTGAGCAGAGCCGGTTTTCAGCCAACCACCATCAGCTATCAAAGCTAGGGCAATAGCTTCTGAATTGCATCGGCCACCGGCAGAAAACTGATAGCTGACTCTGAGAGCGGGCGCTGCTGTGCTCCGCATCACGTCATGGCAGAACCGTTTCACGTAAGAATCACGAGGCGAATACAATGCTTGACTCAGCCATCCCGCTTCAGCCCATGGAGTTCGAACCCAACCTTGGCGAGCCGGTGGCGCCGTTGCACTTGCTCGTCGTGGACGCTGACCCGGCTGTGCGTTCGGCCTGCGCCGAGATCGCCACCGGTCTGGGGTATGCCGTTGAGAGCACTGGCGACATGGTGGAGGCACGTAGCCTTCTGTGTGGGCACGTAGCTGACATTCTGTTGGTCAATTTGCCCGCGACCTCGAATTACGGTCTGGATCTTGTATCCGAGGTCCACACACTCTACCCCGACATTTCGGTCATCTTCATGACCGCGACGAGTTCCGTCAGCAAAGCCGTGGAGGCCATGCGTTGCGGGGCAAGCGACTACCTGACCAAGCCTTTTGCGGTAGATGAACTGTCAGCAGTGCTGGACCGGGCCGCGCAAAACCACTTTGTCGATACTGCAACCCGCCAGCTGCGCGAGAAACTGCGGCTCTCAGAGGGCCCGGGCGCGATGATCGGCCGCGCGCCGGCCATGGAAAAGATCTACCGCATTCTGTCCAAGGTGGCCCTGACTACCCACCCGGTGCTGATTCTGGGCGAGAGCGGCACAGGCAAGGAGCTGGTGGCGCGGACCATTCACGCCTCCGGGCCCAACGCCCAAAAGCCCTTTTTGCCCGTCGACTGCGGATCGATCGTACCCACTTTGATGGAAAGCGAACTCTTCGGCTATGTGAAGGGCGCATTTACCGGGGCTCTTCGGTCCAAGGACGGCCTGTTGGTTGCAGCCGGCGGTGGTACGGTTTTCCTCGATGAGATCGGCGAGCTGTCTCTCGAACTGCAAGCCAAGCTTTTGCGCACCTTGCAGGAGAAAGAGGTACGGCCGGTCGGGGCCACGCATCGCGTGCCCATCAAAGCGCGGATGATCGCCGCGACCAACCGCGATCTCGCTGCCATGGTCGAACAAGGGAACTTTCGCAAGGACCTGTACTATCGGTTGAACGTGGTCAACTTGAAGCTACCTCCTTTGCGTAGCCGGCGGGAAGACATTCCGCTGCTGGCGGCACACTTTCTGGATCGCATCAGCCGCGAACACAGGAGAAAACCGACGCTTCATAACGATGCTCTCCGTGCCATGATGCACTACGATTGGCCGGGCAATGTCAGAGAGCTTCAGAATTCAATTGAGCGAGGCTGCGCCATGAGTTCTGGACCGGAAATTCAACTCGGCGATCTGCCCACACAACTGCAGAACCAAGGTCTTGAAGCCCTGCGCGTCGCAGAAACCTCAGCAGACGGCGGGGCCGAACCAGCCGCGCCCGATGTGAAACCCCTGGCGGAAATGGAGCGCGAGGCGATCCTCGACGCCATCCGCGTGTTGAAGGGTGACAAGCTCCAGGCCGCGAGACTGCTGGGCATCGGGAAGACCACACTTTACCGCAAGCTGAAAGAGTACGGCATCGCCGATGCGCTGCGCGAGGAGTAAGGCAGCTATTCGTCATGAGCCGTAGCTTGCCCGTTCCCGGATACGGCGAAGAAGGTCTGCCTTATTCATCGCTTCGGCAAGAGCACGTGATGCGAAGAGCCGAGAGGATAAGAGGCAAGTGGTAGGAGCGAAGAGCGAACAGCCAGGAGCTGAATCATGAGCATTCTAATGGTGACTGGAATCGAAGGGGCGCGCAATTGCGCTGCTGTGATTGAGACCGAACTGAGCACCGAAGTGGAAGTGGCGACGGGGCGAAAAGCGGCGCTGGCGGCGTTGCGCAGCAAAGAATATGAGGCCGTGGTGATCGACGAAACGCTGGCGGAGTGCGATCCAGCCGCTGCGGAGCGCATCTGCGAGCAGGCCGGGCTGGCGATTCCCCTGCAGATCAACTTCGCCCTTTCCGGCGCATCGCGGCTGACCCGCGAGATTCGCGCGGCTTTGCATCGGCGCGAGCAGGAGCAGGCGCTGGCGCGCCATGCCGCTGCCGAGGCGATCGAAGCAGAGTTGAAGTCGACGGTCGCCGGACTGCTGTTGCAGTCTGAGCTTGCTCTCAAGGGATGCGAGGTGCAGTCTCCAATGGCTGAACGGTTGCGCGTGGTTGCCGAGCTGGCAGGCAGCCTGCGACGGCGCTTAAGCGCTCCCCGTGGAACGTCGACGGGCGCTAGGGGCAACGTATCCGCGCCGTGATCGACAATCCGGAGTGCAGGTGGCTTGGCGGAACGCGCCACATGGCGCCGACAGGTCGTTGAAATCTCACTCGATTCTCCACAGTTCAAATCGGTCGGCATCGCTCGTGCCAATCGTCCACATCCAAACCCCGAAGATATTGGAGTAGAGGCCGGCACCTCCCCCCATAGTTCTTCCGAATCGGTACTGGTGAGTCGTCTCCTCTACCAGCGTGCGATGCGGAAAAGGCGCCAGCGATTGTTTCGCTCCTGTGAGCCCATCCACGACGAGAAGATCTCCTGGCTTTGGTTGAGGGCCGCCTGGGAACGTAAGGGTTGCTCCAGCCAGTGGGGCGTACCAATAAGACCAATACTGGCCGCCGTACCAGACTTTTTCGCCTGCGGCAACGTGCGGCGCAATAAGAGCATACATCGAATCGCGGCCAAACCGCGCGAACTCAGCGTCGGAGCGGAGCATCAGAAGCGAATAGCCGGTTCCGGCGAGAATCAATGCAAGTGCCGCAGCCCGGAAAAACCGCACCGGAAGAACCCGAGTCAACCGGAAGCAAAGGAGGATGACGGCCGGCATGCAGGGAAGCAGGTACTTAGGCGGAAGGTGACCATAGTAGACGATGGGCAGGGGAATCAAAACCCAGAATAAAAGGATGAGATCGGTGAGTTCGGCCTTGTCCAAAGCCTCGTACAGCAAATCGGCGAGCACCGCGAACCCGACCAGCGCCGGGAACCAGACAAGCCAGGGGTGAAGAAACCAGGCGGCGCCTGCCGCCACGGCCGGGATGATTACGGCACGCAACCGGCGCCTCTCAATGCGATTGGCGAGCCAGCTGAGGCCAAGCGGAAGAGGAAACACCAAGTAGAGCAGATAGGACCACAGATTAATGGCGAGGTGCTGCGTGCCCGAGTAAATCGCAGGAGGCTTGAGAGCAAGGTTATGTTCGCGGGTGATGGCAATGATTGTGGCCAGGAGTGCCGCGCCGGCGATCACCGGGATCCAGAGCCAGAACCTCCGCCGGAATTGCCCGAAGAATTCGCCGGGGCGCGTGCTCGAAAACAGATAAAGCGCCGCAAGGGGCAGCAGAAGGACCAGGTGTGCCCGCGCAAACCCGGCGAGGCCCAGGGCAATGGCTGCGGCCGCGCCCTGGCCCCATCTCTGCTCAGCCTTCCACGCCGCCAGTCGTTCCATCGCCACCAGCGCGACGGCTGTCGCCAGGATATCGGGCATCGCGGTGCTGGCCATGGGCAAAAACGGCGGGATGGCGACCAGAAGCAGGGCGCCGGCGATGGCATGCCACCGGTCCCATCCGAAACGAAGCACGAGCGAGGCCATGGCGACGATCGCAATCCATACCAATGCAAGCTGCGTCAGATGCGCTGTCCACTCGTGAGCGCCGGCGAGGACGGTGGGCACTAACACGTAACCCATCATTGCGTTTCCAGGAGCTAAAACGTAGGCCTTTCCGCAATCGGCGCCGAGGTTTGAAGTGATGTTCCAGCAAACGTCGAAATCCATCGGATGCGTCGGATGGTTGACGATCTGCCGTGCCATGGTTAGAAATAACGGATCGTCGATATTGAATGGCTTGTTCAGATAGGGGAGCAGGCAGGCTGTGGCGAGAAGGAGTGCCGGCCAGGCGCAGGCCAGCACTGCGTTGGCCGACGCTTTCTGCGACTCACGGTTATCTTTCCCGGCCTGTGCGCTCATATCTGATTCCGTAGCCCAGTCGTGATGTTTCACGCTGAATATATTATTTTGACGCCTCGCGTCAGCGAACATCGGCTCGAAAACCGCGCAAAGAATCATCCCAATCACTGAACCGAAATGGCCATCGACAGGCAACGACGAGGCCTCTATACTGCTCGCCAATGGCAACTCCTCCCGTCAGCCACAAAATGCCCGCGCCGCGATCCACGCTGCGGCTTGCGCGCCTGAGAGCGCCAT
>Ga0335074_10002197_pt1 | contig 26551 bp, 26 predicted proteins | sample Lox_Sample_23_FD_206715 | JGI IMG/M metagenome (GOLD analysis project Ga0335074, IMG submission 206715) | Soil microbial communities from Loxahatchee National Wildlife Refuge, Florida, United States - Lox_Sample_2.3 | ecosystem: Environmental > Terrestrial > Soil > Wetlands | place: USA...
ACTGGTGTCTGCCATGGCAGTTTACACACTCGTATTTCGATTTGTCGTCCTTTCCAAGGCAGTCGTTTGTTACGTGCCCTGGGCCTGCACAGCATCCACAGCGTGGTAGATTTTGGCAGACCCGTGCTACGTGCCCAAACTTGTAGCACTTGAAGCATTGTGTGACAACGCAGCTGCCATCAAATGGCTCGCAGTCGTGCAATTCGTGGTGCCAGATCAAGCCAGCGTCAATTAGGCGATTGGCTTGCTCTGGCTCTGCCACGCTAATAATCAATGGAATAGTAGATATAAATGATCTCTATATTAAATAACTTTCTGCCCCATGAAAATGGGATGCCTTAGTCGTGGTCTGTCTGTAAACTTCATGTATTTAGGAAAATTTGCAAGTTGCTGCACCTTACAAGTAAGAGAAGCGGCACTTGTAAAGACCGAAGGTCTGGCTGCGAAGCCTTACGATTAGCCTAAGGAACTCGCTAAAAAAAAATTAAAAAAACCAAGGCGCTAAAATGCACTATTGCAGCGGAGGGTGAGACAGCCGGAAATAGATAGCTTTCTCTGGCTGCGCCAGCAGGCTAAAAAGGCACAAAGTTCAGATCAGCGACCTGAACTGCTATCTTACTATATAGAGGTTACTGCAGAACCCGGCCCGCCACGCAGGCACCGTCCGCGTCCGTAACAGAGGGTAGAGGATACAAATGCTAGCTGAAATGTACGTGATATGGGAAATTCAGCACCTAATACTAGTGTAGCCAAAAGAAGAAATACAAAGCGAGTAACATGCCGAGTTGAGGATGCAAGCCTCCTCAGCTCCTTAAACACACCCATACATATACAAGGGATTAAGCCTAAAGATAAGAACTCGCACATGATCTATAGAAGAACTACGATTGGAGTCCACACCAAAAGAAAAGCCACAGGTAAAGCCATACAAGACGGATGTATATATTTATGACTAATTTGAGTGTGTCTATCTCAACGCACCTAACGTAATAGAAGGTAGATTTTTTTTCAGCTCCTGCAAGTTGAAAGTAAAATAGCAGTTGAGTGGTGGAAGTGGATTATTTGTTTTTAAGGAGGGAGAAGTAAGGGTGTTTATAAATAATTGAAGTGCCAACATGATAGCTAAGTTGCATTACAGAGAGTAGAACCTCAAGCTCGAAGAGTATCATACGCATAATCTTACCTTGGCGAATATTACAACAGTTAATGATATAAAGCCCGCTCGAAGTAAAGCTGCTAAAATGGGAAATTCATCGTACGTCACTTTTATACTCTGTTCTATTTTAGCGATCCTTAATAAGTTCTTCTACCAACCCTTGAAACTAACATATATGCCCTTTAGGTCTTCGTATGTTACTTTATATAATCTATTATGGATTAAATTCTTATATATTACTCTCCACCATTAGTCTTACCTTATTATATAATTGCCCTTCTTTCTATAATCAACATTTACTGACAAATGCCTACAGTACACGTGAGGGCGGGGAGGGCGGAGGGGATGTGGGAGGGGATAGTGGAGGGGATGGTGGAGGGGACTAACCAAACACCACTCTGTTACAACCACATGCTATTTGTGGAGGCCTGAGGATGCAATCTGGCAGGGAGGCTAGGATTGGTCGGAACTTGGGATAGCACAAGGTCATAGACTTGGGGTTTCTACAGGGTCTAGGGGATCTAGTCACTAGGCACGGACTATATAACTAGGCCTCCTACTTATGGCAAATAGGACATGCTCAACTTAAGTATTTGAATCTTGACTAGTGCTTGAAATATGGCTTGGCCTAGAGTACAGCTTGCTAGCGCGCCGCAATTCCAACCATGATGTAGGTGTAGCGCTTCTCCTCTGCTTTAGGCCGCAGCTAATCTCTTCAATCCAGCTTCCCTTGTCCGCTGGAGACTCTTCCTAGCCCTAGGGGTGTACGAAGTCCCTAGGTTTCCAGCCTGCACCACGGGGAGGCGAGAGTCGTCGCAGGCCGAGCTCGAGCTATTTCAAAAAATCAATTCATATACGTTCGGTGGAACAGGACGATATTCTCATGCTGACATCTGACGTTAATTCTTGGTGGAATAGTCTTCCACAGCAGCTTCAAGATGCTTATAATACCTCAATGTAAGATAAAGATGGTGAAGGCATTTCTCAATTTTCATCTTTCTTCGTAATCTGTCAACAACTGATACTGTTAATTAATCGTCCATTTCTCTCCCAAGATCCTCAAAGTCCACAATTTCGGTCAAGTTTTCAAACTTGTATTGGGGCCAGTCGATCTATAATCTCGAGTCTCAAAGGTCTAAGTGCTGGCAACGCTGGCCTCTTTTGGCCAGGCTTTCTTTCCGGCATTTGGATGTCAGGATTGATTCTTGCATTTGCATGTGAGCTTGGACTCTATCCTTCAATAAAACACTTCCGTAAGTTCGTCCTTCACTGTGGCCTTCAATGCGTATGTTTTGATCGAAGGGAACATTTTTCAAGGCAGCTATGTCAATTAAGACTAGTGATCTAATGTTTTGCAGAGAGATCAATATGTTCCTTGATCTCCTACGAATAATGGTCAGAAGTGGACCACTGCTAGGCATTGCTAGGATGCCCTCAATGTTCTTGTAGCAGACCTTCATGTCTAACATAGCGGAGACACTTCGTCAACAAAATGGCTAGATAGTAACGGGAGATCTGAGTCCTCACATAGCCGGCGCAGAACTCAGAGAGTACCGATAGATGCAGCGCCTTCCAAAAGACAAAAACTGGGCAGCACGGGCTTTATCAGTGGAGAACCAGCCGAAACCAATGATCAAGTTCCGCAGAGCTAGCAACACGGCATTGACACCTACAGTTTGGCTTCTAGCCAAAGCTTTTCTGCAACGGCCGAGCAAGACAATGAATTCTAATGGCTAGAAGATCTAGCTCTCTAAGGCGTCGTTTCGGACATGCAAGACATCTTTGGACATCTGAGCTGGGAATCTCTATTTCAGGGTGATGGCACCGACATGTATCTATTGCCCAACTATACCAGTGACAGACAAGACGTTTCTAGGTCCATGATAGGTGAGAGTTTTGAGTGAGGGAGGGTACAAGGTGGGGAAGAGCAGCTGAGAACGGCGGAAAATGTCAACAACAGTGCTTTGAGCGCAGTTATATCGGCAAAGGATGACCAACCACCTCCTGGAGTATTGAGTGAAGGTCCAACGCCGCCTCATGTGGAAGTGCAGTTTGCGGAGGAGTGGAAATAAGCAATATATTCTAGTTACCCTAATTTAGATGCTGGGAAGTGGTTCAGCCTTAATGATATTTACGTTGAAGGAGCACTCAAGTAACAAGGATCTATCCTCACAAAAGTGGAAATTTTTCGTTGAAGCATAAGTTTTCAGAGTATAACGAAAGGATGAAATATTTCATGTGCTGCCGCTGCCTATTGGATGAAAGAGAAGTCATCTAGGACAGCAGCAGTTGTTCTGTGGAGGTGGCAATGACGACAACGACAGTCCATAAGTAATGACAACGGTTTGTGTAACAACAAATACTCCTTAGCGTTAATAACAATCTTGCGAATCCCTCTACTTCTGGAGGACGCGGAGCACATCTGTTATCGTTAGCCATTTGCGCCGTGAGGGAAATCATCGCCATCCCATGAAATCGTCGTCGTTGCATAGATCTTGTGCCATTGAGCCCAAAGTACTTTACCAGACATTTAAATCAACGAAGCAAAACGTACCTAAATGTGCCTTAGCAGCCATAAAACCTTGTAGCTGTATGTTAAAACCTTGACAGGACCTATTATCCCAAAGCGAGTCTCTAGAGGTATCTTCGTATCCGTTCTACAGTTTCCTGGTGAGGTAGTGAACGATAAGTCACCGCCCCCCTCTACCTCAATTCAGCGATCCTCATTCGGCCATTAGATAAGCTGATTTAGGTACGGCTTTTCTTCAACAATTGATATGAGACGTAGCTTTGCAATTTTGTAAATTCGCAATCCGACTCCTGCCGACGTGATGGCCGATGTAAGGAGATCAGAGGAAAGGGATCTTAACGTCGTCGCATGGATATCCTACTAGGGCACGCTACACAAATGGGTTCAACAACTACATCCTCAAGATTTTCCAGGTTGTAGATGCATGCATGCTATTTTACCATTTAGCGTATGCAAAATCGTCCGGAAAGCTTGGCATTACTCACCCAATCGCACCACCACCCAAATTACATGTAAAATAGATAGTATTTCATGCTAACACTTGTGTAAACTATTTATATTTTATAGAACATCTTAATAAGGTAATTAAAAGGTACTAATATAACAAAATTATAACTTTTACTAAGTGGATGATAGAAACAAGCCAAGTAAAGACAAATGTAAGGGAAGAGGCCGCAGGCTCGTTTAAGCGAAATTCGCAGCCTTAGACAACTCAAAATTGTGGTAGTATATGGTTTTTTTGAGGCATTATACATGTAAATATAATAAAAATTTGAAGGCAAATTTGATTTCTACGTTTTAGATAATATAAGTAAATGGTATACAAGTGTTAGCATGAAATACTATCTATTTTACATACAATTTGGGTGGTGGTGCGATTGGGTGAGTAATGCCAAGCTTTCCGGACGATTTTGCATACGCTAAATGCACACCACACCTATCCGACATCTACACCCACACCCTAAAATATGACCGAGGCTCCACAAACTATATACCTATATACCCTCTCGGCCCAATTAGTACACAACTCATGTCCAGGCGCGAGAAGCGGGGCGCCGGTGTAAAACACGGCATTTCAGGGGCGCAATTAAAAAAGAGGCGCCCATATATGTATAACACGACCCAGGCTTCTCAACCATTCTAAATACACATTTTGGATATATACATATGTGCAAATATTAAACCGATATATGTATAACGCAGTTTGCTGTACTATCGCGTTTGCTTGGCTTGAGCGAAAGCGCAAAATACTCTCTATGATCACCTCTAATCCCTTTATACCTTCCAACTATTCGTCCTTTAATCATCAACTCCGTCCAATCCTAATTACACCCTCTAACGAACTCCCCTTCTCGTGTTCTACACCTGCCCCCCTTTCTCACCATACCTACACATCTCCCATTCTCATCTTCACGCTTCGCACTTCACATTTTAGCCGTCGGCGCAGGCGTCGCACTAGCCCACAGGTTAAACATTCCCCTTCCCCCCACAACTCTCCAGCGCATCCCCCATACAAGCAATCGTACACGAATTCGGCGGACTATTCGCCGCCGCCCAACATCCTCGGCTATATTCCACTCCTAGGGATACGGAGGGTTGGAGCCGTGCGCGACGGCCATGCATAGCTCGATGGTCATGCTATCGTCAGCGAAGATCCTAGTTAGGGAATGCGGGGGGGAGTCGATGAAGCAGCCGACATAGGCATAACCATCGATTATGGGGAGGCGGAGGTTGTGGTCGCGCTAGTGATGGTGCTAGGTTTTGTGGTGAGGGTGGTGAGAGTTGTAGATGAATTGCTAGTTGTCCTACGTGTCGAAATTGAAGTTATTCTGCGTCGCTGCGCCCGCGACGGAAGAGTGCAAGCAGCAGTAATTGTTGTAGAATTGTACCTAGATAGCATCCAAGAAGACTGCTCCGTCTAGCATGGCGTTATCAGCCGAATCTAGATAGGGTTATTGCGGCGCTGCTGTCAGATACCATTTCTTGCCACTTGTAGCCGTGTCGGCGTTCATGTGACTGCGGAGCTAGTTCGCAAAGGGAACCATGTTAGAGACAGTGGATTCAAAATCAAAATCGAAGCCACCGATGGCAGAGGTGTCAAAGGGTCAGTTGACGGTGGAGCCAGATACGTAGGGCCCGAAGATGGCCTAGATGTTGTTGACCGCAGTGACAGGTGCAGTAGATTCTGAAAAGCTACATTCGGTGTAAGTGGCTGTGCCAACTAAGAGGAGGATTGTTTTGCCGTAGGAGGTCTGGCATGTTGCTATGTCTTCACCTGAAGCGCGTGTCAGTTAAAAGGAATAACTGACACCATCATTGTACTTACTCGAGCAGCGGGCAGTAGAAAAGATTTGTCCCAGAAAAAAAGGTGCAATTGTTTCCAGCATTGGCAAAGGTGAGTTCCAGGTTTGCAATCGTTACAAGAAAAGCAAATTGAATAACCTAATGTGCGATTTTCGTTAATTTGCAAGTACAAAATATCTTGGTTTAACATACATTGAACTCGGTACCTGCGTTCACTTTAGTATTCTGAAACTCTCGAGGCTCAAAGACTTACTTGAACAATAACATCCTAGTCGTTGCTGAGCAACAGGCCCAGAGCCTTGATTATAAGAGTTTTGTCCTTGGAAAGATTATTACACTGTTTAAATTGTGGTAACTAGCTTTTGGATTGAGACACTAACCTAAGTACATGGCATAGGCAAACGTTGTAAATACAAACAAGCTTGCCAACAAAAAGAAAGCATTAGTCAAGCGCATTTTCGGAAGTATAGACAATTGAATGAGATGTTAAAATATGTATCGCAAGGAGTAAATTGAAGATAGCCTGCGAAGGGACGAGCACCGCTTGCTGTTAAGGATGATTTTTAGTGGTCACGGAGACATGAATTGCTTTATATAACCAGACGAGGATAGAAACCAGCCCTCATGTGATAGCAGTCTTTCTACTCGAAGTCATCTCACGATCATGACAGAACCATGAAGAGGCCCGCTTTGACTGACCAGTTTTGTTGTTGTAGCAATACATCATCTACCAAGCGTAAATGAAACACTCCGATGGCCCTTCAATTTGGTACAAGGCGCTAAAGGCTGCAGTTTTCAATCCGAAGGCCGAGTAGAAGTATCTAGTCTTCGAAGGAGCTTTGGAACCAATGTAGTATATCTTTTCGTAGTTCTCGGGATGAGGAGATATCCACCTGACGGGTCCTGTCAATGCCAGTCTTCGATTTTCACAGCCTGGGAGAGTACGAACAAAAAGCGTCAGATATACAACCATATTCTCGATGGAGTTTCTCGACTTGAAAATAAAATTGGCATTCGCGCTAAATAGGTTGTGTTTGACAATTTACAGACGAGTGATTGCAGCCAAGAAGAGAGCTGGAATTCCTGGCCCAGTGGGTGCAACAAGCGGCAATAGAAGATGATCGCTGTGCGCCACACGACGGTTGTTATGGATAAAATATAGAAGCGGAGAAGCTGAGACTTCAGGAATGGCCAGAATTGCCATCGCGATCCTTTCCTAGTCTTTGATCGACCCAGCACTATGGTTCATGATATAGTTCAGCAGCGGAACAGTGGAAGGAGCTAATATGATAGCTGTTCTTATCGATTTACGACCCCACTCCTTACAGGTGCGGGGATATGTACTGTACCGAGAGCGAATCAGGCGCCTAATAGCTACGTTGAGATAGATGTCCGCATTGTGTACGTGTCAGTGCACGCATTAAGGGTTTTTGTAACCCGATCCCCCTGCCGAATCATAGTTAGCGATCTGCCGCACCTGCAGTAGCCTCCTGTACAAAGTGCGGCATAGTCTGTACAATATTGTACTATAGCCTACGGCGAAAGACGGAATATGCGGAAGAGAAGCCGAGAGGGAATCACCCTGCGACTCTACAGGGATTATTGAGCTTAAATATCGTCATTAAATTACCTCATGAGAACCCTCACCGACTCATGAGCTGTGGTCAGGCTTAGATACAGGCGCAGATATAGATAGGGATCTTGATACATAATTGACACTACCATATACTACCTACCTACCGACTCAGTGTTAATAATCATATACTCCAACGTCTGAAAATGACCGACGAGCAAAGTACAGCGACAGCAGCAGCAGCGCATGAAGTGGTAGAAGTTGATGCACGCGAAGATGACAATGATGACAATGATTCAGCATACCAGGATGAGGTGTAAGTAATGGGGTAGGCTTGATTTCCTTCTTTACATATGTGTGTCCCTTGGGGATGCTTTCACTTTCATCAGCGCGTTGCTAAATAGTTCTGATCCTGCCCGGTCCCCGCTCACAGGTACCTAGAGAGACCTACACGACCTCGCTCACTTCAAGCGTGCGGAATCATACTTATGAGAATGGTCGCCGCTACCACTCTTTTCGATCTGGAAGTATGTTATTACTTGGGCCCATTTCCTCTTCTTTTTGCTCCCGTCGTATTTGATAGCGCTTACACAGACTGTCTGAAAGAATACCTTGCCCCGAACGACGAGGCAGAACTAGATCGCCTTGACATGCATCACCATTTAGCAGCATTATTGATCGATGGGAAGTTGCATGTGGCACCTATTGGGGAGAATCCGCAAGCCATTTTGGATGTTGGTTGTGGAACTGGCATCTGGGCTATTGATATAGGTGAGTCCCTCTGCAGAGTTACGCTAACAATTTAATTAGTCGGTATTGTGAGTAATGGCTGATTGATATGGATTGCAAGGAGATGAGTATCCCTCTGCAGAGGTGCGTTTGGTTGTGCGAATCCCTCGGACCCTATATAATAGCTGATATCAGCCTACAACAGGTCATCGGCGTGGATCTCAGCCCAACGCAGCCTAGCATGTGCGTTCCGTCAGAACTGTCGCCAGCAAAGCTGAAAGCTAAAGAATCTAAAGGGTCCCACCGAATGTGCGATTCGAGGTTGACGACGTCGAGGAGGAGTGGACCTTTCGAGAATCTTTCGATCTTGTTCATGTCCGCTTCTTAGCCGCCTCTATCCAGGATTGGCCAAAGCTTATGCGACAGACTTTCAAGTTAGTTTCTCTTACCTGCTTCTTGGCTCCTTTCTAAGCTCTAATATTTCTCCATTGATTATCTATTGCATATTCTCTTGAATAGCTTACCATCATATATATGAGCAGGCACACAAAACCAGGCGGTTGGTGCGAGTTTAAAGACTGGGACCTCAACCTAGTGTCGATTGATAACTCACTGCCAGAAGACAGCGCCATCGTCAGGTATCATAAATTAGTTTTTGAAGCACTGAACAAGTTTGACCGTATACAAGCCCCTGGACCAAAGCTGAAAGGGTGGGTGGAGGCGGCAGGGTTTAAGAGAGTACAAGAGCGGGTTCTGCCTGTGCCGATAGGGCTCTGGCCCAGAGAGGCTAAATTTGTAAGTCCTTCGCCGAGGAGGTACGCAGTGAATATCTGCAGGGAGGAGGCTAAGTAGAAATCCAATGTGAAGAAAGAAATCGGTTTTTGGAACCTCCTCTGTCTAAAAGAAGGACTGGAGGCTATTGCACTAAGGCTACTTACAACCGCTCTCGGCTGGACAACAGAGCAGGTACTTGTGCTTCTTACGCTTGTCAGAGCAGAGTTGAGTAACAGGAGGATCCATGCTCAGTATACGTAGTAAGATCATTCTCCGTCCGCCTACTGCATTATGAGGATATATTAGGGGTTCTCTAGTTAACTATATTGCTTACAGCTATGTCGTGCACGGCCAGAAGCCAGAGAATAAACAAGATTAAGCACTTCTTGGGGTTGTGAGAGGCAGATTCGCAGTTCAAGTAATTAGGCCTGAATTAGGCTTATAGGAGCATTGTGTTTCAAATTGTTAATTATGAATGCAGGTTATGTCGAAAAGAATACCAGAGCTAGCAACGTGAATCAGGTACTGAAGGAGTATACAGGAATTAGGAAACGCTAAAGATGCATAAATTATAAGGCTTCATTTTATACTGTACATTACAAGCTTTACTTGACTTTAACATACCTAAGGGTACTGGTTCTTTGGTTTAGCTTACGATCTTTGGTGAGGTGCATATATTTTGGCGAATGTTATGTTCACGGGTTAATGGATGGTTAAGCGATTGGTCTTTCAACAGCAGGTAAAGCGGAAGAAAATGAGTTTCTCTTGTATTAAGTGATACCTCGAAGTTGCCATGTCGACAGCATGATTCATTGATCCAGAGACCAATGGCCGCACCCTGGAAAGGACGAACTTGCTATCCGCCTCGTCATCTCTTCTTGTGTCTGCAAGCAATGCCGAGTATGACTTCCCAATACAGTACCACAATCTTACAAGTATGCTATAATACCAAGCACAACAGCAAGAAACCCGCCAGCTGGCACAATTGCCATACTGGCATCTCCCTTGCTCTGAGTCGTGGCAGTGGCTGCTCCTGCCGTAGTTCCTGTCGTAGGCCCTGCTCCTGTGGTAGGCGTCGTTCCTGCTGAAGCGGGTGAAGTAATACAACCGAGCTCCTGCAATGGCGTTAATTGGGATAGAGGAACAGTGGAGCCGGGACACAGGCTTGTAATGCATCTAAGTATGGACTATAAGCCAATTGCAAATCATGCAAGTGAATGATCACGTCTTACGCGGTCTGCGCTTGGAGCTGACTACAAACACAAGCTTGTTCAGTAGCTACTCCGCTACAGTTTGTAGATAGCGGAGCTTCGACACATTCAAGGAGCCCATTATTGGAGAAAGGCATCAGTCAGTTGACAATGCAACGAGGAACTCGGAGCAGTATACTATAGGCTTACCTAGCCACACAGGGAGTTTGACTTGAAGCAGCTCGGCTTTGAACCATGGGAAGGCCGATGGCCATAATACAGACAAGGATTGCACTAAGGAGCATGGTGACAATATCTGAATTTTAATATGAAGCCTTGATGTAACTGGTACAGTAAGAAGTGAACGAAGAGGACGAGAACAAAAATTAGGACCTAGACTTGGTCTTTGTATTTAAAATACAGATACTGATGCTTGCTGTGTTGTGGGTTAGGGATGTTAGACAAGTATCTATGAAATCCGACAATCTTAGCCAAATATCTGCGCCAAAATTGCAGATTATTGGGTGAAGAGCTGAACGAAGCTGAGAAAGAATGCTTGACAAAGTTTGGTTAATTAAGACATTGCAATATATGCTCACTGTCGTATTCGGAGGTTTCCTCGGATTTTCCTTAGCCTTTAAGCAAGATTGTACGTAAAAATCTATATTGCAATTCCCTGGCGTCGGGCCCCTGAGACGGTAAATCAATCAGCCGAGCAGGGGACCAATTGATTTTACCCCGCAATCTCCAAATTACAAATAAAGGGAAGGCATAAAAAGTGCCAAAGACCAAGCACTAAACAGCAGAAATCGCCAAATTAAATAAAATATGTTCGAAGGTTTTACGGAATTCAAGATTCCAGTAGGAAACAATGTCGAAATCTTCGGCGTCAGAGGCGGCAACGGCCCGCCTCTCCTCCTGCTACATGGCTTCCCCCAAACCCACCACATCTGGCACCTCGTCGCCCCACAACTAACCTCCTCTTTCACAATAATAGCCCTCGACATTCGCGGCTACGGCGCCTCCTCCAAACCAGCGGGCTCACCTGACCACCACGAATATGCCAAATCGGTCATGGCGCAAGACTGCATCGCCACAATGAAAGAGCTAGGATACGACAGTTTCTACATCTGCGCCCACGACCGCGGGGCGCGCATCGCGCATAAGCTCTGCGTGGACTACCCTGCGGCTGCGAAGAAAGCTATCTTCCTCGACATCTGTCCCACGCTGGCGATGTACTCGCAAACGGATTTCGAGTTCGCGAAAGCGTATTTTCACTGGTTCCTCCTGATCCAGCCGGCCCCGTTCCCGGAGACGCTGATATCAAACAACTGCAAGGCATTCGCGACGCAGTTTATGGGCGGCAGGCGCGCGGGCCTCGAGATGTTTGATCAGGGGGCGCTGGGGGAGTATTTGAAAGTGTTGGAAGAGAAGGATGCGGTGCATGCTATGTGTGAGGATTATAGGGCTGGTGCGACGATCGATATGGAGGAGGCGAGGAGGGATATTGCCGCGGGGAGACATGTAAAATGTCCGTTGAGGGTATTGTGGGGACGGTATGGGATTATTGAGAAGTGTTTTGACGCGCTGAAAGAGTGGAAGGCTGTGCACGATACGGGGGACGTGACGGGGGAGAATGTGGATTGTGGGCATTATATTCCGGAGGAGAAGCCAGATGTTGTGGTTAAGCATATTAAAGAGTTCTTTGCATGATAGGAGAATATAGTCAGGTATTACATGGTGGTAGATGGAGCCTGGTGTCATAACCACGCTTCGTACTTCGTGGACCCTGTAATTGTGATATTGCAAGCTTAGGTCTTTTCTTTCAAATATTCTGCCACTCTTCACCACTCTCCCACGCTCGTCAAATTTAAAATTTAAAATAAGCATTTTTACCGTAACAAACAAACACAGTAGGAGGACGAGTCCGTTCAGGACAATCTGACAATCTGTATTTAAGAGGAATTGGCTCCTTGCGACGCCACGTACACCACAACACCAAATATGCCTGAACATATACCAACGCACGAAATCAATTTCTGAATTGCCTACGAATCCAGCGAAAATAAAATCCGTTATGGGAGGATTTTCTGGCTAAGGTCGCCCGAAAGGGTGTCCTGGTGTCTTTTACAGTTTTGTTGCTTACTTTGATTGATTTTAGGGTATTGCGGGATCCCATTATCTCAACTTATGCAATACTCCAGTGCCGTTTTATTCCGAAAGAAATAGGCCTTATTGTCTCACAATTGTTTGTGCTACAACCCGAACGCCAAATGCAGCGATACTGCCGTTTTTCACCGCTGAGGGGCGTCGCCTGAACTTTTAGCCGAGTGTAACCTCACATTTTGTCATACGAAAATGTTATGGCGGAGATCAACGGTTGATCGTTACGGCATTACACGGTGATGGCAACATTGGGGCCATTGTTCAAAATTGGCGTGACATTTTCTAAGATCGCTCAAAACATAAAAGTGTAAGTTTCTAGACATTTTTCATAATTGAAATCGTGGCAATCAATATTTCAAGTCACCATGACCACAACCGCGCCTGTCAAGGGACGACCCAAGATGTAACTCTCAAGGGAAGCACTACCAATGGAACCATGAGTAGAACAAAGCTGAATGGCTATCATATTGCTTCGATACCGGCAGATGGTATTGGGCCTGAAGTCGTCAGGCAATTGAGGTAGTACAGAAATTGTCAGAAACATTGAAAACGTTCACAATTGAATTCACACATATTTCTTGGGGAACCGCATATTACAAAGAACATGGCCACTACGTCGATGAAAACGTCCTTGAAGTTCTTCAAGGATTCGACGCTTGTCTCTTCGGATCAATCGGAGCATCAGGTACTTCCAACCTTTCCAAACTCAATCTCCAACTCCACTTGAACCGATCATACTAACCTCCCCAGATGTTCCCGACCACATCTCGCTCTGGGGCCTCCTCCTCGCCACCCGCTCTCCCCTCCAACTCTACGCCAACGTCTGCCCTGTCCGCACCATTCCCGGCACCAAATCGCCCCTCTCCCGCGCCGGCTCCAAGGACATCGACTGGCTGCTTGTGCGCGAGAACTCCGAAGGTGAATACTCCGGCCAAGGCAGCCCTTCGCATTGTGGTCAGCCCTGGGAGGTGGCCACGGAAGTCGGGATCTTCACGCGAGACGGCGTAGAGCGGATCCTGCGCTTCGCTTTCGAAGCTGCGCAGAAGCGGCCTCGAAAATTGCTTACGGCGGTAACGAAGAGCAATTCTATGCGCAATGGGATGGTGCTTTGGGATGAGGTGGCGTGCGAAGTGGCGGCGGGATTTCCGGATGTGAAGTGGGATAAGATGCTTGTGGATACAATGACGGGTAGGATGGTTAATAAGCCGGCGAGTTTGGATGTTGTTATGGGGACGAGTTTACATATGGATATCCTTTTCTGATTAGGCCGCTGTATTGAGGGGGTCGATTGGGGTGGCGCCGAGTAGTAATCTTGATCTGACGAGGAGGAGTCTGAGTCTTTTTGAGCCGGTGCATGGGAGCGCATTTGATATCACGGGAAAGGGCATTGTGAATCTGGTTGCGACGTTTTGGTCCGCGGCTGAGATGCTAGCTCGGCTGGGAGAAGGAAAGGCTGTAAAGGAGTTAATGGGAGCGTTGGAGAGAGTTTGCGGAGTGGGGATTTTGACTCCTGACTTGGGTGAATCTTCAAATACCAAGGGCGTTACATAGGCTGTCTGCGAGAATATAGACCGGCTTGGTAAGCGAAGTTGGGTTTTAGGGAAAAGCTGCGTTAGTGTCAATTTTCATGAACGCATATGAATGTCATGAGTATTTTCTCTACTTATTATAGTGCATTCATGAATTTCATGCTATGTAACACACTGCTAGATTCTTGTTCCTCAAAGTTCTTCTATTTTGTAATTATGGTTACACTAACTCTTATACCTCCGCGTCCAAAAGAAAGTCAACTCATGATAGCCTTGCAGATCAAACTTCCTTCATGCTCCCACCTTGGAAGAACTCCTAAATCATCATATCCCAGGTCAAGTATCCATTTCTTAAGGCCTAGGACTCGGTTCTGGCGCTGCGGTAAATTACTCGCCCGCGTTGAGTTGAGTTTCCTTATTGATACCTTAACCCTCAAAGAAGTTTTCGTCCTCCTCGGACTGCTGGCCCTTAGCTGATTGCAATCTCTTTCAGAACTCAATCCTTTTTGCTCGCTGACTTCAAAAGTCAAGTATCTACGCCTCTTGGTCCCTGATGCCATGGCGGATGATTCGGTGTCACTAGCGGAGAGATGCCCCTCGGTAGATTTATCCCTCCTCGACATTGCTAGATTCCAGTCTCTCTGGGAATCGATCGCTTCTGTAAGCAGCCTTTTTACCATAGAACCTTTTGTAGCGATACCTTATTTCATCTGAGACAAACTCTTCGCGGCTTACACCCCGGGCGACAAACGACAGATTCGTCTCCTTTGCAAGTTTCCTATATGTCTAGTCAGGCTTCAAAGTAGGTGTGGAATCCTGCATAATCCCCTCCTCAAAATTCAATTTTCTTTCATGTAGGTAAGGACGGATGGGAAGGGAAAATGAAAATGACCGCTTTTGAGCATGCAAGAAGTAAATTTCTGGAAAAGCGAGTCCCTTTCTTTGGCCGCTCGTTTATCATCGAAGCCATTAGAAGATCCCACCAATCAAAAGGTGGGCCTTCCACTTAAATCAAGAACTACAACCAAAGGTTGCCTCGAATCCTGATCAACGAATTTGTTTAGAAAGCATCGCTTGCGTTGAGAAACTGCAACAACGTCGAATCCTTTTACCTCTCAAAAGCTGTTGATGAAGCAAATTTGTGTGCAGGTGTGTTATTATTTCAATATCTCTAAGGTTTACTCATTCGTTTCCAAGTTTTAGTACTGTAAAATCATTGTTTTTCCAAGGTCAAGTTGCCCTCTTTATGAAATTTCTAAATATAGTGAATTTTGTGAAGTGATTGGCCTTTCGGGAACAGAGCGATTCGCTGATGCTGACGTTACAGCAGTACGTCTGAGCTAGCCATTTACTCTTTTTATTTGGTTATTCAAGTTCAATGAGGTTAATATTTCTTCTTCATAAGTTATGTCAACCAAGAATTCGCATAAACATGTTGCGGTAACTTTGTTGGTTCTTAGTAAGTTGCTGTCTATGTTGATGCCCAAAAAACTTGTTTTAGGGTTAAATATTGTGGAGGGATAGAATGGATGTGCCATTGAAGTGCACGATCGTCAGGACAATGGGTAGGTCAGCGAATACTCTAGAGGCGTTCAGTGGAAGGAATAGGACCTAAAACCGCACAATAGGTAGCTGGCATGGTAGCCAACGGTAGCTAATGTAGGAAACGACTGCATTCTGTGTCTGTTAATCCTGTAATAAGGGCCGTAAAAATCTTTACAGGCGCCCGTAAAACTCAACCCAGGTCCGTAAAGCTGTAAACTGTTCGTAGGAACATCAGTAACAATATGTCCTAGCCCGTAAACTTAAGGATGACCAGCCAAGGATAAAGATGATGTCCCCGATCTCCCTCGGTACAGGAAAAACCACTGCCCAGAATCATGTGATTTGGTCACGAAACCCCACCACAATATTAGGATAAAGTTTCTACCACATGCTCCTTTTTGACCTTTCTCCATGCTCCTATGGTCATTATGAGTCTTGATTGGCTTCAAGGCTTTTGGAATTTTGCGATTTCCCTTTGTGGAACGACGAGTTGTATGCAAGCTGGCAATGTCATTGCTAATTCTTAAAGCCTTATGGAGTTATTTGCCATGTACAGTGCATGAATATCCTGTATATATTTTGTGTTGCGAAGTGAGCTAGTTAATTCATTCCTGCCATGAAGTGCATACTGTCATGTGACTTAGTGGTTGAGTACCTGATAACTAAAGTTTTCTACTGTCCGCGAAGGGCAGAAATCAAGCAGCCCAAGACTAGTCTACCTTTGATATAGAATTATTATGTGATCTGTAAGTCAGCCTTCCGTTAGAATCGATACCAGGAAGCATTGGCTAAAGATATGAAATTACGTAACCATTCTCTTACCGCATCGGGTAACCAGTGCGGTTCAGCCAATCACGCCTCTTGTCCATGGATGACAAAATAAGATAGAGATTATGATACACTTTTAGAAACCAGGACTTATGCACAGCCTCAAGACTAATCGATGTCATAACCTCTATAAAACGCTACAACAGTCATCCATCTCTCCCAAGCATTGGGATTTCCTCTTACTCATTCTCCTCCCCAACATACCCATCCACATCATCTCGCCCACAATCAATCCATCTATTAAGACCTCTCCTAGCCTCTAAATCGGGACACGTACAACGAAAGTTTCCTCCCAAACCCAAAGTTAAATCTCACTCATTCATCATGCTCCTCATTATGGGCATCCGCAAAGGCATCCAAAAGCTCAAAGCCAATAAGGAGAAGAACTATGCCGAAAACTCCAACCACTCACGGACTAGCACTCCAAAGCCCTCGCAGCTTGCTGGCACACACGAGAGAGCGCGGCGGTCAACAGAATCCGTCAACGAGGACGGAACTACAAAGGAGGTGAAGCGGGCATAAATCCTCGTGATGATTGAGAGGGACCACTCTCACTGTTAGGAGGAGCTGCCGAAGGAGGCTACCTTGGAAGAGATATTGGTGATTTGATTCTCAGTTGGAGGTCTCCACGGGGATGTGTTGCGGTGATGGATAGGAAGGCGAGATAGGTTGTAGGGAATTTAGTAGGGAATGCTTAAGTGTTTTTCATATTCATCACTATTAAGAACAAATACATTCGTTTGAAATACTGGTAGTGAAATTTTGGGGTTGAGGGATGCGGATGAGACAAACAAATACCTTTACTTTCGATAAAGCTAAAAAACTGAGACTTAAAAGAAACGCAGAAACCAGCTCCAAGGAATTAACCTGAAACCCCTCCTCACACACCAACTCCCCTAAACCACCCCCCTAATTCCGCAGTCCTGTACCAACCCTTACTCCAGACAACAAAGCTACCCCTAGCCCTAACAGCGGGATTATCACAAGAGGTGTTTTTAGGCCGTACCGCCCGTATAGGGGTGCGGACGCTTTGCGCGTTAGCGCGCAGCTCAGCATTGTTTACAATGTCAATCTCGGTACGGCTGTGGCGCTGTTTTCGCCTTGGCGCCCTATTGGGTTCCTTTAGCTAGCTAGCTGTAATTGTAGGGAGCAGTGCAGTGTAAAGCAGAGCATATAGAGAACAGCAATAGAGTCTATTCGGATTCAAGGGGCCTATCCCGCTTTTTAAAAGAGAACAATCCTATTGCTACTGCTACCGTACCACTGCACCCACCAATCCCTGAACCAAACTGGGAATGGCCGCTAAATTTGGGCTGAGGGCTCGCTGTCGGAGTGGCTAGCAGCCGCAGCGCAACTACTGCCTTGCATGTCACTGACGGCAGTGGTTGGACGTGGTGATGGATGAATGGGGCCAGGGAAAATCAGCTGGGCAATCAGCGGGCGCCAGCCACGTACGGGGATGTTGAGCGCCTCCAAAAAGCGGTTAAGCGAGGACCCAGCCGGAGGTTATGAAAATATGGCACGTGATCATCTTGTAGCACAACGGCGCAATTTTTACCATGGAAGAACTTATTTTTTTGCTGCAGTAACGAGCAACTAGTATCTTTAGATTGTTTGTAAACAGTTTGGTTAGACATTGAGCCTTCCACATGAAAGATCGCTTGAAGTCATCAGCAGTACCCGGAGATCTTCCCCAAGTTTAGCGAGCTAAAATGACAGTCCCGAAGTTCACTAAAGCGTTCTTGGTCAAAGGTAGGAGTAGGAATTCAACATTCGCTATCCTAAGCGAAAAGATAAAAATCAGTCTATCACGGCCTCTCGTCCTCGAGATGTGTCAATTGCTTCGTGGTGTTAGCCCATGCTTCAAAACCTTCATAATACTAAATAATAGAAAGCACTACATAGCAGAGTCCGGTTTTTCCGAATCCATTTATATTAGGATATCTTGTGGGCGTGTATGGCTATCGCTTACAGCAAGATGCTTTGTGAAGCGGCAGAAGGTTTGGCGCCCTTGCCAGCCGATTCTTAGTAATGATACTCCTTATTTGGAGCATCTGAATAAGAAACTTCAGGCAACATGTCCTGAATACACCAGTTTTCTAAGTTAGTAGATAAGTGAGCTTTTTGCCTGGGTGCCGGTTAGACGTACTCTGTTAAAGCTTGAACAGTATATTCATATCAGTAATGCTCCGTCTTGTTTGTTCGTAAACTTACCGTTACCGGAGTTCCTCAATATCCTACTTGAGGTCTCCAGTCATTGTGTTGGGCGAGGTACGTGATTGTTGAAGATCCTTGGTCGGATCGACTTGCAAGAATGGTACCGAAAATCTAGTATAAGGCGGCAAACCATTAAGAGATAATTTGTGATGTGACGCGAGGCTGGCATCCTGCAACCCTAAGATATCCGTCTTCTGTTATTAAAATACTATCTACACCTATATAAATGCGCATCTACAACCAACTCTGTCACTTGATAGCCTTTCACAGAGAACTTACCGCAATAACTATATGGGTAGTGCTGAATTTAGTAATGCTACCACGCTCTCATGCCCTAGTGCTGCCGCCCACGATAGCGGCGTCCGCCCATCTTCGTCCTTGGACTCTATGTCAGCGCCCTTCTCAAGTAGTAACGCTACCACGGCCTCTTGCCCCCGCCTTGCAGCCCTCGACAGCGGTGTCCGCCTACTATTGTCCTTGGACTCTATGTCGGCACCTTTCTCAAGCAATAATGCTACCACTGCCTTTTGCCCTCGCCTTGCAGCCCTCGACAGCGGCGTCAACCCACTATTGTCCTTGGACTCTATGTCGGCGCCTTTCTGAAGCAGTAATGCTACCACGGCCTCTTGCCCATGCCCCGCAGCGTATAACAGCGGCGTCCGGCTACTACTGTCCTTGGACTCTATGTCGGCACCTTTCTCAAGTAGTAATGCTACCACGGCCACTTGCCCCTGCTCTGCGGCCCACGACAGTGGGGTCCGGCTACTATTGTCCTTGGACTCTATGTCAGCGCCCTTCTTAAGTAGCAATGCTACCACTGCCTCTTGCCCCCGCCCCGCGGCCCTCGACAGCGGTGTCCACCCACTGTTGTCCTTGGACTCTATGTCGGCACCTTTCTCAAGCAATAATGCTATCACTGCCTCTTGCCCCCGCCTTGCAGCCCTTGACAGCGGCGTCAACCCACTGTTGTCCTTGGACTCTATGTCGGCGCCTTTCTGAAGCAGTAATGCTACCACGGCCTCTTGCCCATGCCCCGCAGCGTATAACAGCGGCGTCCGGCTACTACTGTCCTTGGACTCTATGTCGGCACCTTTCTCAAGTAGCAACGCTACCACGGCCTCTTGCTCCTGCTCTGCGGCCCACGACAGTGGGGTCCGGCTACTATTGTCCTTGGACTCTATGTCGGCACCATTCTCAAGCAGTAATGCTACCACTGCCTCTTGCCCCCGCCTTGCAGCCCTCGATAGCGGTGTCCACCCACTGTTATCCTTGGGCTCTATGTCAGCGCCCTTCTGAAGCAATAATGCCACCACGCCCTCATGACCCTTCTCTGCAGCCCACGAGAGCGGCGTCCGCCCATACTTGCCGTCCTTGGCCTCTAGCTTAGCATCCTTTTCAAGTAATAACATTGCTAGATATTGTACGCCAAAGTAAGAGACAAGGTGCAGCCCGGAAAACTGTTGTAGTGTATACTGAGAATGCATATATCTTAGTTTACTGAGTACAACCTGACTTGACCCTGCAGCTCTAGAATCATCCATGAGAAACTTCAATGCCAAACTTTGAACGCTAAGCTTTTCGTGTTCAAGGGGATATATCCACCAATAATGAGTGGCGTAATCCAAGAGATGGTTTTGCTGAAGTCGGTTCTGTAACATATCATCACTTAAGCAGACGCCGTCCTTAAATGCGTCAAACAAAAGGTAGGTGAGACATATTATGGTAATATTCTGCTGAGCCTCCGGGTAGAGCTCTGGTATGACGCGTTCCAAGTACTCCTGTGTTGTATAATGTACTAGTCGAACTATGTTGCTCTCCTGGTCAACTATCACTAAACCTGCACAGACAGAAACCAGTTCTTCAATGTCCGAGAGATTCTCCTCATCCAGTTCTCGCTCGCCTGGCTCAACTGCGAGAGCGTGCCGAAGCTCCAAGACAGTCAATGGCCTTGCTGCATACGTGATCCATGATAAGACATGCTCCGCTAGTTGCTTGAATCCCGGCTTCTGACTGTTGATCCTCTCCATTGCTTCATTATATGCCGCACCTATAGCATCTGAACCTTTTGGTAGCTTTTCTAGGGCCTTCTTTATAGCTTTCGGACTTGTTTTGTCTGTTAGCGAGTCCAGATGAAGCTGGGCAAGAAGAAACCTAGTTCAAATGTTAGAGATGAGTCATATTCGATAATCCAGGTTCAGAAAAACATACATCCCGTCCACAGCTTTGACAATTTCGCTCTTTATGGTCTCTTGGAGACTGATATTTTTTGTCACGCAGCTGGCCAGTCGAGACATGTGTCCTTCTAGATACTTTTGTACGTCTGCATCACTGGCTCGAATCTCCAGCCGTATGGCCTCCTGAAACTTTTGCTCAATTTTAAGAATATGACGGGAAGTTATCATTAAGTTCATGGGATTGGTAGTCTGCAGTGCGTTGAGTTCGGAGAGCAAAATTTCATGTGTATCGTCGTCATGAGCGCATTCGTCTAACGCATCAACAACTATAAACACCTTCGAATATCCAACCATCTCGGAGTGGAGGAATGTAGTTATTTCGTCAAGCGCGAGAAAAGTGCTTTTCTGTACATGATGCTCATACAGTTTCCTTAAACCATCAGGAATAAAATGTCTCTCTTGAAGAAGCTGCTTCAAAAGGCTTGCGAGGAGGCGAATAGGCGTCTGCTCTAGGCGATTTCGATAGGTACAATACATATAGGCTATGCCAACGTCCTCGGCTTGAATCATCTTTAATAGGTAGTCTACCACAATTGAAGCCAGCATAGTCTTTCCAGCGCCTGGTATTCCGGGACAAAACAGTGTTACACGAGTTCCATTGATCCACGTCTTGAATTCGCTAGATTCGAAAACCCACTCCCCAGTTCCTTCTTGTCTCCGGCTAATCAAATCACTCTGCTGAACTGGGAAGTCCAAGGGAGATAGCCAGGCCAGAATATTTCGAAAATCTTGGTCCCGAAGACGACTTTCCTGGCCTATTAAATTAGGTAAATGACCATAGAAGCAAGGTTTTAGAAAAAGGAATAATATATTCCACCTGTTTGATTGAGCTTAATTTCAGCAAGTCCTCGATTGACCTCATCAACTTTATCGTGAAAGCTTGTAACATCAGTTTTGATGGCCCGAGATAGTACACTGTGAGAATTAAATATTTTCTCATCCTCGAGTGGATACAATCGGCAACGTACATATGGTCATTCTGCAGCGCCAAGTTAAAGAGAGTCTTTTGGCGCTCCAAACTGCTAAGGACCTTATTGATTTCTACTTTCTGAAACGGCCATATCAACGCCCTGCCAACTTTTTTCGTACCCTCAACAGGCTTCAGCTTCGATGCTAGCTGTTTCAATATCATCATGAAATTGTCTAGGGGTCCTCCTGGCAAGGTCAACGACTTTATGGTCACCGACCAGCCATTTTCCCATTGTGCTCGATCCGCAAGATCTTTCAGAAGGAACAACACGCCGCTAGTGCTGCTGATCTCAGCTAGGATTCTCTGGCGATCTTCAGAAGCTCCTTTTACATCGTTAAGGTACTGAACAACAGTCCCCGTAAGTTGTAGAACTGCAATAATGCTAGCTGAAATGCTTAGTGGATCTGACATGCTGTGCAGCAACCAGTAAAGCGCAAGATACAATCGCAAGCGATAGGAACACCTGGATTAGAAAGTCATCAAGGAATGTAGGCGCCGAAATCATTGAAATAATACAGCGCTACTTTATTAGATTAGGCAGCAGAAAGTAGATGGAGTTAGACGACTAGGTTCTTCATGCCTTGGGCAGAAATCGCAGCCTTGCATCAGCATATTCAAACCTACAGTGCTGCATAATCGGTGAGGACATCGAAGACGGTTGCACTGAACGACTTCTAGACATCCAATCGAGAGCTCTGAAGGCAACTAAGTAAACGTAGTCGCAATGCTCTGTTGCGTGTAGCGCACACGATTTCTGTGCGCCGAAGTTTCATTTTATTCGATCTATAAGAGGAATGCTCTCTCCAGTCCTTGCAACACACTTTGCGGCTCCTTTATATACGTCACCTATGAAGGTAACCTGAATAATCATCTCTAAGATATCGTTCTGATTCATGCAAATGCCGTCAATCTATACAAAATGATATGGATTCGATCTAGCTGTATATCTATCTTAGCGTAGCCTTGCCGTTTATCGTGGCCTTGATCATTAAGCCATTCCAATAAGCTAGCAGGCGATATCAATCGACTGTTCTTTGAAGCATAGCATCCGTGTTGATATATGATTGCCAAACAGTGAGAGTGGATTAAGGTTCTGTAAAGCAAATGGCGCTGAGCCAAAAAGAACGCCTCAAATGGCTGAGACGCTTCGACCCTTATATCCCAACTGACCCGAAACAAATGTCCTCAGATTACATTATCTTACCTGCACATTTCCAACGAGCCAGCGGTTCGCATTATCATATTCTAAAAATGCGACCAAACTCAGCCTAAGCTAAACAACAGGGCGATGACCTAAGATAGATGACATGATCTATGACACAACGTAACATATTAATAACCGCTACATCGTACTCACCCGTAACATGTGCTCCTTCGGGCCGCACCCAAGTCAATAGCCCTCTATCATCTCCAGTCTCGACGCTCCGTCCCGACTCAAAGTTTACTGAGCCCCTCATCAAACTTGCTCCTACCACAAGAGACTGCCTTGGAAAAAATGCTTGACTTTGTCTTGGCTTGTGACTTTTGGGGACTTTTGGGGACTTTTGGTTGACTTTGATGAGTTGATGCTGGGCAATAGAACCATTAGCGACCTTGTCTGCAAGGTCGGCACTCATACGTTGCATGTACAGTACATGTGATTCATTGATGAGTTGTATGAGCGGTGGATGGGTAAATATGAAAAATTTTCTGCTGCTTTTGCTAGAACAGTTTCTAAGATAGATTTATAATCGCCGAGGTGGAGATTAGAGATGTCTGAGCAATCAAAGTACGAAGTATGGATGCTGTGAAACTATATATACATAGAACTGATGTTTGAGCTATGTTGACTAGGCAATATTATTTGACGCCGTGTATCGTCATATGTTACCGTACATTCCGAGATATACGCCACTAACTCGCAATGAGCGCGAGGCCGAACACGGCGTGAGTCAGAGTTTAACCTGCTCGTGCGGGATTGGGAACCACGGCATGACTAACGAAAGCAGCACCCATGGAACGGGACAGCATATTAAAGCCATGTCATGTTTGATGGTTCGAACTCTAAGGGCCATAAATTATCTAGAGGCCAATCGGACATCTCGCCGAAGTCGAACTGCTCAAAAGGTATATTATTTTCTGAGACTAGCGTCTGTCGAGCAATCAACAATTAGTAATCACTCCAAAGGCGTGGAAATCTGGCCGTCTTACTTCAGGTAGGTTTGTCATCAGATATGCTGGGCTTGGTGCTGTTAGGACGCCTAATCCAACCGCCGGCGGCTGTGAACGTTCAGTTATATATCTGATAGAAACGGTCGTGGGCTGCAATACCTGCATGGGTTCATTACCAAGCATGTTTGAATCTGAAAGTTCTCTGGGAGAAGTAAGAGTCTTCGCGTATAGTCTCGTGGCTCTTTCAATTGCCTCAAATTTGTGCTGTTCTGATTGCTCTGGACATTCTTGCGACAGGATGAGTCCGTAGGCTGTTGAAACGAAAAGATAGTTCTTATATCCTCTATGCAGACGTGTAATCTTCTCTTCTAGCATTAAAAGCGCATTGTCAAGAAGAGTATATACAGTACAGCCGAGTATCAGAGACGAAACATCATCTGTAGAGAGACATTAGCGATAAAAAGTATGAGATAAGACATTTGGTATACTAACCTCGAATGACCCTTGAGATGAAAAAATTGTGGCAGAAGGATAAGGCTGCTCGTACCACATCATTTCTGAATACCAAAAGTGCGTAGCTACCGGATCTAGTTAGAGTTGAGTATTGATCAAGGATGGACTTCGCGGCATTCATGCAAACCATCCTTGAGTAGCTATAGCGAGGATTGGATTCTGTCTGGCGAGCCCATGGACCGTGCAACAAGAGCAAGAGCTGCCGAAGCTGTATATCTAGAAGCACACGAGGTGTCCTTGAGTATTCCGAACGTACGCCCTCGACATCTTCCATGCGTGACAACTCCTTTATCATTTGGAGGAGTTTGCCTTCATGGTACGTAACCTCATCATACTGAAGATTAGACTTTGGATTGTTGATCATAGAGATCAAGGCCGTCCTGTACGAACGGGATTTATGCAACTTGCACAGAAAAGACGTTGCCGTGAAATTTAGACTTGATTTCTCATTTGGAAGTTGTTCCGATGCCATCCCAAATTCGTTGTCGTCTAAATTGGAGGGTGGAGGACAGTCACACGGGAGGTCAGCTGAGAAAGGCCTCACCCCTCGGTCAATAGACGCTTCTATTTCCAGCTCGACAATTGTTCCCCACAACCGTCGCCTCATTTCTTGATCAAATGTGGATATTCTACCACTCAGGAGACTTGGATCCCGGTGTAAGCCAGCTGACATGCTGAAACTAAGTAAGGTTGCGGCGGATGTCCATGCTCGTTTCTCCTTCATCATGATCATCTGCTTGGACAGTAACAACAGGCAACGGACTTGAAAATTTGCAAGGTTTAAATGCTTCTGGCTTTGAAGCTCAAGCCACATGTCACAAGCCTCAATCCACGATACGCAGGTGTCACGTATAGGAAATCCTTCGGTAGAAAGGATTGGTGGCCCTTTTGAGGAAATACAGCTAACCATCGCCGCAATAAGTAGCAGAATTGCAACAAAGCCACATGAGCCCTTCCCAGGGTCTTGCCAGAACCTGTTGTATTCATCCCAGAACGATGGCTGATGCAAGACTCGATAGGTTGTTTCAAAATTTTCAAAATAGACCTTCACTAAATGATCAGTTGACTCTCTTCCAGGGAGGAGAGTGAGCAGATAGTCGTCGGAGACCAACAGTTGTCGCCGTGCACTCTTTTGCTGACCAGCCCGTAAGCTGCGTTGAATGCGAGCCAAGGACGGATTATTTTGAAGGGCTTCCGGAATAAATGACCGGAGTTCAGGAAACTGCTAGAATTAGTGACGAGCGATCCAGATCGAGAACCAACATACATAGCTGATTAAACTGGTTGAATTGCTTGCGCCATAAAACTTTGTTTCAAACCCTCTACCGCCTCTGATTGGTATTGTTTCAGGCTCTTTTTGGTCTTGCTCTTCGATGTATATCTGCATCTTTGACATGGAGTTTTCCGCCATGCTAGTTCTTGGGCCACCCACAAATTGCTCGAGACCTTTCCACTCACGTGACGGACGGATGTCCGATCCAGCAAGTTTATCCTCAAGTTGTGCAATCCTTCTTGCTTGCTGTTTAAGAATGGACAAAACTTCATCGGACACATTGGCTGTTGAAATTGAAGCATTGGGCAACCTTTGCTGATCCCTCAGAGGCTCGTCTGGTGATTCAGATCGATCTTCATCAATGCCGTGTACGGGGCCGTCCAGCGTGTAGGAGCAAGAGCCCGCCTGACCTGTCTCCTTGCATCGATGACATGAAGGTGCTCCACGATCACACTTGACCTTTCGGCGCCTGCACTCGTAACACGAGAGCGCCTTTCTTCTCCGCTTTCGGAGAACTGTGTGCAAACCATGTCCTGACGAAGGCGGAGGGAGGGAACTGGGCTGATCCATTTATGATGTATCTGAATCTGATTAGATTCTTCAATCTCTTCGGCCGAGAGATCGCAAAGAAGGACGAACGAGAAGACTTCATACACTCACGCGGACATATCGGGCATTCGGAGATAATTCGGCCGGAAGCAGCTTAGATGTCTATGCGATGCCATAAGCGCGGTGAAATTGCTCTCCTGGCTCGAAAGATTTTGCGACCTTACCATTGGGTGTCCGTCTTAATATTGCGGGCCTTCCTGCCTTTGTTGCATCATCTTGATCATTCAATATCGAGTTAATATTATTTTCATTTTTGTGCC
>Ga0335074_10002198_pt1 | contig 26551 bp, 20 predicted proteins | sample Lox_Sample_23_FD_206715 | JGI IMG/M metagenome (GOLD analysis project Ga0335074, IMG submission 206715) | Soil microbial communities from Loxahatchee National Wildlife Refuge, Florida, United States - Lox_Sample_2.3 | ecosystem: Environmental > Terrestrial > Soil > Wetlands | place: USA...
TCCGCGATGATTCCGTCCCATGATCGAGTGGATCGCCAACGCGCGCATGTATGCGGTGACCGCCCCGGTCGAGGCGGCCTGGCGCACGCTCCTCGAGCACATCGCCGAGGAGGCAGAGGTTCGCCTCACCTACGTCCCGTACCCGGCGCCTCGGGCGCTCGAGGTGCTCTGGTCGCGAGAGGACCTCGGCGCGGTGCTCATGTGCGGCTACGCCATCGCGCTCGGGCTCGCACCGGTCATTCCGCTCGCGGCGCCCATTCCGAGAGCTCCGTGGGCCGCCGGCCGGGCCGTCTATCGCTCCGATCTCATCGTGCGCCACGATGCGCCTTATTCGAGGCTCGAGGAGACCTTCGGCGCGCGCGCCGGCTGGACCGTCGAGCATTCCCACTCCGGATTCAATGCCTTGCGGCAACATCTGCTCGCGTATCGCACGCCTGCCCGACCGGCGTTGTACTCCGAGATGCTCGGCAACCTCGTCACGGCACGCAACGTGCTCGATCACGTGCGCGAAGGGCGCATCGATGTGGGGCCGCTCGATGCCTACTGGCACATGCTCATCGCGCGCCATGCCCCGGAGCTCGTCGCGGACGTGCGGGTACTCGCCTCCACCGCGCTCGCGCCGATGCCGCCCTTCGTCGCAGCCCGCGGAGCGCCCGCGCAGATGATCGAGCGCCTGCGCACGGCCTTCGCCGACGCAGCGACGCGCGAGTGGTTCGCGCCGCTTGCCGAGCCGCTGCTCCTCGAGGGATTCAGCGCGGTGACCGCAGAGAGCTTCGCGCCGCTCCTCGAATGGGATCGTGCGGCGAAGGCGCAAGGGTTCGCGCGACCGGCCTGAAGCGCGCACGCGAATGGGCGGTGCGCTCGCGCCGTCCGCGGGCTTGGCTGGAACCTTAGGTTCAGACGGTGCGAGCCGGTACGCGCCCAGTTGGATGCGGCAGCACGTCGTGCACGCGGAACAGGTAGCGGCGCGCCACATCGAAGTACGTGCGATAGACGAGACCGCCATTGATTGCGAGCAACCGCTCGCGCTCGCGCCGGTAGACTGCGCTGCACCGGTACCAGGGGATTCCCGGGGTCTCGTGGTGCAGCAGGTGCAGGTTGTTGAACAGGAAGAGCGGTCCGAGGATCCACGAGCCCTCGACCGTTGCGATGCGCTCGGGCACCGCCTGCCGCGCGCGATGCTCCGCGAACGAGCGAATGAGCTGGATCGCGTTCGCGGGAACGACCATCGTGAGGAAATAGATCCAGAGCGGAATGCCGCACACGATCTTCAGCCACACGATGACCGGCACGCACCACAGGAGATGCTCGAGCCACGCGGCGCGCACGCCCGGCTCGTTGCGCAGCAGCGCGCGAGACTCGAGCCACAGAAACCGGCCGATCCGCAAGAACGAGCCGATCAGGACCCGCCCGGCGAGCGTGTGCTCGACCGACAGCAACGCGCGCGCGACTGGACTCAAGCGCGCCCAATCCTCGGGCGCCCAGTAGAACGACTCCGGGTCGTCCACCGGATCGGTCAGCCGTTCGTCCTTGTGATGGGCGTGGTGCGTTTGCCGGTAGCGCTCGTACGGCAGCCACAGCGTCAAGGGCACGATCGCGAGCAGCCGGTTGAGAGGCTTCCAGCGCGTCGGGTGGCCGTGGACGATCTCGTGCTGCAGAGAGCTGTGCAGCGTCACGAGCAGGGCGGCGATGGGAGCGACGATCGCGAGCGGCCAGCGGGCATACATGCGAGTGATGGCGAGCCAGCCCAGGTATGTCGCCGCGATGAGGAGCAGCGTCGGGATCTCGACGGGCGGCACCGCGGCGGCGGCTCGGCGCGCGGCACGGCTATCGACGGGACTCATACACTCCTTCGACTGTAGACGGGAATATCCTTGTCAGTCGCCCGCGCACTGCCATGCTCGGGCTTGCGCTACATCTTACTTGAACTACCGCAGGCTTCCTATTGACTTGAGTCTCTCTTTGGCTCACTCGAGGCGAGCCGTGCGATACATCCGCCGCTCGAGCAGGCTCATCGCATCATAGAGCAGAATCGCCATGAGGCCCGTGGCCACGCCTCCTTGCAGCACGAAGGCGGTGTTATTGGACAGAAGTCCGGCGATGATCACCTCTCCGAGCCCTTTGGCCGCGACGGTCGATCCGAGGGTCGCCGTGCCGACGTTGATCACGAGTGACAGGCGAATACCCTCCATAATCAGGGGCATCGCGAGCGGCAGCTCCACGGCGAGCAGCCGCTGGCGCGCGCTCATGCCCATGCCACTTGCAGCCTCCAGGATGGCGGGCGGACAGGTCCGAAGGCCGACGACCGTGTTCTCGAAGATCGGCAGCAGGCCGTACGCAAAGAGCGCAATGAGCGTCGGGAGCTCGCCGAAGCCGACGAGTGGGACGGTGACCGCGAGCACCGCGACCGGTGGGAAGGTCTGACCGATATTGACCAGGGTCCGCGAGAGCGGCAGGAACTCCGCGCCGCCTTGGCGCGTGACGAGAATGCCAAGTCCGACCGCCACGACGGTACTTGCTGCTGCGGCGCAGCATACGGTCGCGAGATGTGCAAGCGCGAGCGCGAGCAGATTGCCCTGGTCATAGATCGGCGGCGCACCGGGGGGCGTGAGCGGCGCAAAAACCGGTGCGAAGCTTTGCGGTGCAATGAGGAAGGCGACGAGCCCGGCGAGCGCCGCAAGTCGCAGGAGGCCCGCGGCGATCCGCGACATCACTCGGGCCGACCGCGTGCGAGGATCGCGGCGACGGTGAGATGGCCGCGTGGCTTGCCGTTCGCATCGAGGACCACGGCCGAGTCGGCGCCACACCAGAGCAGCTGCGAGAGCACCTCGCGCAGCGAGGCCGTCTCGGGCACGGAGGGGCCCTGCGACCCACCGGGCACGAGGACTTCCCCCGCCGTGGTGAGCGAGAGCAGCCGCATCGCCCGGTCCGCGACACCGGTCATGCGCGAGACGAAGGGATCCGCCGGGTGCGTGAGGAGGGCAGAAGGCGTGTCGTACTGCAGGATCCTGCCCTGGCTCATCACCGCGACGCGATCGGCAAGGCGGAACGCTTCGTCCATATCGTGCGTCACGAGCACGATCGTCGTGCCGAAGCGCCGGCGGATGTCGAGCAGGTCCTCGTGCGCCTTCGCGCGGGTGATGGGATCGAGCGCGCCGAAGGGCTCGTCCATCAACAGCACGGCAGGTTCGGCGGCGAGCGCGCGCGCAATGCCGACGCGTTGCTGCTGCCCCCCCGAGAGCTGGTGCGGGAAGGCCTGCGCGAACCTCCCGGGCTCGAGCTGAAAGACCTCGAGGAGCTCGCGCACGCGCGTGCCGATGCGCGCCTTGTCCCAGCCGAGGAGGCGTGGCACGGTCGCGATGTTCTCGGCGACGGTGCGGTGGGGGAAGAGCCCATGGCCCTGGATCACGTACCCGATCCGCCGGCGCAGGAGGTGAGCAGGCTCCCGTGTCGTGTCGCGGCCCTCGATGAGGACGCGGCCGCGCGTTGGCTCGACCAATCGATTGAGCATGCGCAGGAGGGTCGACTTGCCCGACCCCGAGCTGCCGACGATGACCGTGAGCGAGTTACGCGCGATGGTGAGCGAGACGCTGTCGACCACCGTCGCCTCGCCGTATCGCTTCGTGAGCTCCTCGATGCCGATCATCGTTGCACCCGCTCGGCGAGTTCCACGAGCGCATCGAGCACCACGGCGGCGGTGAAGGCGAGCGCGACGATCGGAATCGCTCCGAGCAGCACGAGGTCGATCGCGGTCTGGCCGATCCCCTGGAAGACGAACGTCCCGAGACCGCCGCCGCCGATGAGCGCCGCGATGGTGACGAGCCCGATATTCTGCACGAGCACGATGCGGATGCCCGTGAGGATGACGGGCAGGGCGAGCGCGAGCTCGACTGCGATCAGGATCTGACGGCTCGTCATCCCCATGCCCCGAGCGGCTTCGACCGTTGCCGGCGAGACCCGCCGCAAGCCGGCGACGGTGTTCGCGACAATCGGCAGGAGCGAGTAGAGGAACAGCGCGAGGGCTGCGGGCGCCGCGCCGATGCCCTGGATGCCGAGCGCTGCGGCGAGCGGCACCGCGGCGGCGAGCGCGCCGAGTGGCGCCATGAGGATGCCGAACAGAGCGAGCGAGGGGACGGTCTCGATGAGATTCAGCGTTCCGAGAATGCCCGCGCGCAGCTGCGGCACGCGATGACACAGAATGCCGAGCGGTACGCCGGCGAGCACGGCGGCAGCGAGCGAGCCGAGCGCGAGGGCCACGTGCTGGCGAGCCTCGTGCCCGAAGCGATCCGCGTTGACGGCGTACTCGCGCATGATCGAGAGGTTGTCGAAGAGGCCGTGGGAGAGCGCAAGGCCGACCGTGGCGATGAGCAGGGCGAGCATCAGCACGCGGGCCAAGGGCCCCGGCCGCAGCCGCGTGACCGCATCGGTCATCATGAGCCCGAGAACGATGAGGAGTACCCAGAACCCGGTGCCCGCGGCGACCCGCACGACCCTGTTGCCGGGTGGTGTGAGCGCATTGGCGGCGCTTGCAACGGCGAGTGCGATCACGATGAGCCCGATCAGGGCCGCGGCGAGCCGGACGCGCGCCTGCGCCACCAGGAGCGCAACGAGCGCGACCGCCGCCAGGGTCGCTAGAATGACGAGCGCTTCGGATGCAGGGAGCACCTCGAGCAGGCCGTGCGGGTCGCCGGGAACGATGCGGTTCGATTTGAAGACGACGAAGGGCAGAAACACAAGTGCGGCGGCACCTGCGGCCGCGAGCAGCGCGCCGAGCCGGTCGAGGCGCGCGCCTCGTGCGAGCGTCATCGCCATCGGGCCGGTCACCTCACGAACCCCTTCGCCCTGAGGTAGTCCGCCGCGACGGACTCGGCCGATTCCCCATCGACCTGCACGCGCGCGTTGAGCCTCTGCAGGGTCTCGCGATCGAGGCTCTCCATGAGCGGCCTCACGAGCGCTGCGATCTGCGGGTACATCGCGAGGACCGAGGCGCGAATGGTCGGTACCGGCGCGTAGACGGGCTGATCGTGCCGGTTGTCCTCGAGGATGCGCAGGTTGGCTGCGACGATGCCACCGTCGGTGCCGTAGACCATCGCGGTGTTGGTGCCGTTCGTGCGGGCGGCGGCGGCCCGGATCGTCGCCGCGGTCTCCCCTCCGGCGAGCACGATCAGCTGGTCCGAGCGCAGCGTGAAGCCGTAGGTCTTCTCGAGCGAGCGCAGCGTTCCGGCATTGGCGAATTCCGCCGAGCAGGCGAGCACCACCTTGCCGCCGCTCGACACCCAGCGCGCGAAGTCGCTCATGGTGCGCAGGTGATGGGCCCGGGCGGTGTCCTCGCGCACGGCGAGTGCCCATGCGTTGCTCGCGGGAGCGGGCGTGAGCCACACGATGTGGTTCGCCGCGTAGTCGAGCCTCGCGCCGAGCTCGTAACCCTTGCGCAGGTCCTTCCAGGCGGGGTTGGAGGGGATGTGGAAGAACAGACCCGCGTTCGCGGTATATTCGACGTACAGATCGATGGCGCCCGAGAGCAGCGCCTGGCGAACGACCGGAGTCGCCCCGAGCCGCATCCGGTCCACCGTTTGAATTCCGTGTGCCTCGAGCGTGAGTCGGATCATCTGACCGATCATCGCCGACTCGTCCGACAGCTTCGAGGAGACGACGACGGGCGCCCGGCTCGGGGAGGGGGGCGCGGCGCCTTGCACGGGGAGGGCCGAGGCGAGCGCCACTGCCCCAGCCAACGAGAGCGCCGCGGCGAGGTACAGCGACTTTGGGCTCTTCAGCACGGACCTGCATCATTAGTCGGACAGGCTCCCGCGCGTCAAGCCCCTCTCAAGGCGCTCGCTGCCTTATGATGCCGGTGCAGAGAGATTCGATGGCGAAATCCGATTCGAACCCACCGAGCGGCCGGCGAACGTCGAGCGGGCGCTACTCGGGGTGGCGCCTCTTCCTCGAGGGTCTCAAGGGACAGCGCGGCTGGTCGCGCGCCTGGGCCAAGGCGCGGCCGCGCTCGCGCTACCGCGTCGTCATCGTGGGCGGCGGCGGGCACGGCCTCGCGACGGCGTTCTATCTGGCGAGCGAGTACCGAATCAACGACGTGGCGGTGCTCGAGAGGGGTCCCATCGGACTCGGCAACGTCGGACGCAACACGACGATCATCCGCTCGAACTATTTCCTGCCCGAGAATATCCGCTTCTATGAGTTCTCGCTGAAGCTCTGGGAGGGGCTCGAGCGCGAGCTCAATTTCAATACGATGGTGAGCCAGCGTGGCACGCTCAATCTCTACCACACGGAGGCCCAGCGCGACCTCTTCACGCGGCGCGCCAACATGATGCGTCTGCTCGGGGCCGATGCGGAGCAGTTGAGCCGCGAGGCGGTGAAGGAGCTCGTACCGCTCGTCGATCTCGACAACGGGCGCTATCCCGTCCTCGGGGGATTCCTGCAGCGGCGCGGTGGCACCGTGCGGCACGATGCGGTCGCCTGGGGCTACGCGCGCGCCGCCTGCGAGGCGGGTGTCGATATCGTCGAGCATTGCGAGGTGACCGGCATCCGTCGGGAGGGCGAGCGGGTGCTCGGGGTCGAGACCACGCAGGGTCCGATCGCGGCTGACACGGTGTGTCTTGCGGTGGCAGGACACACCTCGAGGCTCGGGGCACTGGCGGGACTTGCCCTGCCGATCGAAAGCCACGTGCTGCAGGCGTTCGTGAGCGAGGCGCTCAAGCCCGTGCTCGATGTGGTTGTGACCTACGGCGCAGGGCACTTCTATGTCTCGCAATCCGACAAGGGCGGTCTGGTCTTCGGAGGCGCAATCGATGGATACAACTCCTACGGCCAGCGCGGCGCGCTGCCCATGGCCGAGGAGGTCGCGGCGGCCGCCGTGACGTTGATGCCCGCCCTTGCGCGGGTGAAGGTGCTGCGGCAATGGGGCGGCGTAATGGACATGACGATGGACGGCTCGCCGATCATCTCGAAGACCCCGCTCGCGGGGCTCATCGTGAACGGCGGCTGGTGCTATGGGGGATTCAAGGCCATTCCGGCGGGAGGCCTCACCACCGCGCACCTCATCGCGTGCGATATGCCGCACCCGGCGGCCGCGCATCTGAGCCTCGATCGCTTCCACGGCGGCCGCACGCTCGATGAGCGCGGCGCGGGCCCGTTTCCGTACGCACACTGAGCCGCTCGATGCTGCGGATCCACTGCCCCTGGTGCGGCGTGCGCGACGAGGTCGAGTTTCGCTACCGCGGCGATGCGGGGGTCGCTCGCCCGCAGGCGGATGCGGCGCTCGCCGCATTCGCCACCTACGTGTACGAGCGCGAGAATCCGCGGGGCTGGCACCTCGAGTGGTGGCTGCACGTCGGGGGGTGCCGAAGGCTGCTCAAGGTACTGCGTCATACGCTGACCCACGAGATTCGTTGGGTGGGTGAGGCGCATGAGACGGCAGCCGTGCCGCACGAGACGCCGTGCGGGGACGCGAAGCGCTGATGCGTGGGCCGGCGCGCGTCACGCGCGGTCTGCTCAGCGACTCCGGCCGCGCTGTCGGTTTTCGCTTCGACGGGCGGTCGATGCAGGGACTTGCGGGCGACACCCTAGCCGCGGCACTGCTCGCGAACGGTGTGCGAGTGGTCGCGCGCAGCTTCAAATATCATCGGCCGCGCGGAATCGTTACCGCGGGACCCGAGGAGCCGAGTGCGCTCGTCGATGTGATCGGCGCCGCGGGGCGCGAGCCCAATCGGCTCGCCACGACGCTCTTGCTCGAGGAGGGCCTCGTCGCCGAGAGCCAGAACCGCTGGCCCTCGCTGCGCTTGGACCTCATGGCTTGCAACGGCCTCATCAGCCGGTTTGTACCGGCAGGCTTTTACTACAAGACATTCATGGCCCCGGGCTGGGCGTGGGAGCGGCTCTATGAGCCCCTCATCCGTCGGGCCGCGGGCCTCGGCCGGCTCGAAGCGTCGCCGCCCGGGCACCCTGCGCCCGCCGAGACGGTGCACGATCACACGGACGTGCTCATCGTCGGCGCAGGTCCCGCGGGGCTCGCCGCCGCCCATCATCTCGGAGCTCGCGGGCTGCGGGTGATGGTGCTCGAGCAGGATGTGGTGCTGGGTGGGGGCTCGCTGCTCGATTCGCGATGGACGATGTGGCGCGAGCGTACCTGCGCGGCGCTCGCCCGCCTTCCGAACGTCGAATGCCTGCTCCATACGGCGGTGCTCGGCGCCTACGGGCACGGCGTCTTCGGCGCGCTTCAAACCCTCGGGCCGGAGGAAGCGGCCCGCTGCGGCGGCCTCAAGGAGCGGCTACGGATCGTTCGCGCCCGTCGAGTGCTGCTCGCGACGGGCGCGCTCGAGCGCCTCATTGCCTTGCCGGGCAACGACGTGCCCGGCGTGATGCTCGCAAGTGCGGCCCTCAAGTTCTTGCGCCGGTATGGGGTCGCGGCCGGACGCCGTCCGGCGTTCTTCTTGAACACGGACGAGGCCTACGAGGCGGTGTTCGCCCTCGTCGGGGCGGGCATCCGGTGTGCCCTCGTGGCGGACGTGCGCTCAAGCTCGCTCGCCGCGGATCGCGCCAGAGATCTCGGGGTCGAGGTGCGAAGCGGCGCGAAGATTCAGGCCGTGCTTGGCAGGCGCGCGGTGCACGCGGTACGCATCGTCGAGCCGGGTGGGTATCAACACGATGTCGCGTGCGACTGTCTGCTCCTCTCCGGGGGCTTCGCTCCGTACACCTCGCTTGCGAGCCAGCTCGGAGCGGCACTCGAGTGGGAGGAGTCGATCGCGGCCTACAAGCAGGACCTCCCGCCGACGCTCGGGCGCACGGCCGGCGCGGCGCGCGGGGTCTTCGGCCTCGCCGCCGCCGCGAGCGACGGTGAGCGGATGGCCGAGGCGCTCGCGAACGAGCTCGCAGGGGCGCCAAGCGTTGCCTCGGAGGGAAGCGCAGCGGAGCGCCTGCCGGATCGGCCGCCCGATCCGGATGCCACACCGCTCGTCCCGGTCTGGGAGGTGCGCGGCCGGGGCAAGGCGTTCGTCGATCTGCAGAATGATGTGACCGCCGCGGACATCCGCCTCGCGCATCGCGAGGGCTACGAGCATCTCGAGCACATGAAGCGCTATACGACTCACGGGATGGCGACCGACCAGGGACGCATCGGCGGCCTCGTGGGCAGCGCGATTCTCGCCGAGGCGCGCCGCGTGCCGGTCTCGGAGGTGGGACGGCTCAACCCTCGGCCCTTCACCGAGCCCGTTCCGTTCGCGGCGCTCGCAGGCGCGGAGGTCGGGGAGCATTTCAAGCCGAGGCGCCGTGCCGCCCTGCACGACTGGCACGAGTCCGCCAGCGCGCTCTTCGTTCCGACGGGGTTGTGGCTTCGGCCCCTCGTGTACTCGCGCGTGTCCGGCTGGGAGCCCGTGCTGAGCGAGGCACGCGCCGTGCGCCACGCCGTCGGCGTCACCGACGTATCGACACTCGGCAAGATCGACGTCCAAGGACCCGATGCCGCCCGGTTCCTCGACTTCATCTATGCGAACACCTTCTCCACGCTCGCGGTGGGCCGCGCACGCTACGGCATCATGCTGCGCGAGGACGGGATGCTGCTCGATGACGGAACGACCTCACGACTCGGGGCGCAGCACTTCCTCATCACGACGACCACGGCCAACGCGGCGGCCGTGCTCGAGCATATGGAGTTTCACCTGCAGGCGGTCTGTCCGGCGCTCGATGTCCTGCTCACCGATGTGGGCGATCAGTGGGCGCAGTTCGCGGTGGCGGGCCCGCGGGCGCGCGAGGTTCTCGCGCAGATCGTGGACGGTGTCGCTCTCGGCAACGGCGCCTTTCCGTTCATGGCGGCGGCTCCGGCGATCGTGGCAGGCGTCGCGGGCCGGCTGTTCCGGATATCCTTCTCGGGGGAGCTCGCCTACGAGCTTGCGGTGCCCGCGCGCCAGGCGCGCGAGGCATGGTCGGCGGTGCTCGAGGCCGGCAAACCCTTCGGCATCAGGCCCTACGGCCTCGATGCCCTCAACACCCTGCGCATCGAGAAGGGTCACGTCACCGGAGCCGAGCTCAACGGGACCACCACTGCGGCGGACTTGGGCTTCGAGCGCATGCTCAAGAGGCAGGGCGATTTCATCGGCCGCGTCCTCGCGCAGCGTGCGGCGCTCAGCGCTCCCGACCGGATGCAGCTCGTCGCCGTTCGCCCCCTCGATCGCTCGCAACGGCTGCGCAACGGTATGCTGCTCGTTGCGCCCGAGGAGCGCGCCACGATACTCGGCTACATCACCTCCTCGACACCCTCGGTCGTGACGGAGGGCTGGGTGGGCCTCGCATTGCTCGCCGGTGGCCGGCAGCGTATCGGCGGACGCGTCCTCGGAACCTCGCCGTTGCACGGCGAGGCGATCGAGATCGAGGTCCTGAGTGCGCACTGGCTCGATCCGGAGAACGCCCGTGTCCGAGGATGATGGGGTGGCGGTCGTGCTGGGCACGTGCGCAGCCGATATCGTCGAGCTTGCCGCGTTCCGCGGGCGCGCACGCGAGCTCGAGAGCCTCGCAATCGAGCGAGGCGCGCGACTTGCGCCGTTCGGCGGCTGCGCACCGATGCAGGGACAGCTCTCGCTTGCGGTACGGCCGCAGCGCTGGCTGCTGCTCACGGCACCCGTCGCGGCGGCCCCGGCGGCGACTCGCTGGCAAGGGGCCTGTGCGGGCATCGGAGCGGCGGTCGATCTATCCTCGGCTCTCGCGGTGTTTCACCTGGCAGGGTCCGCCGCCCGCGCCGTGCTCGCTCGCGGCTGCCGCCTCGATCTGCACCCCGATGCGTTCCCGTCCTGGCGCGCGGCGGCGACGCCGATCGCACAGGTCGCGGTGATCCTCGCCTCGCTTCCGGCGGGGTGGCTGCTGCTTGCACCTGCGACCACCGCCCGGCATTTCCACGAGTGGCTCGTCTCTGCCGCGAAGCCGTTCGGCCTGAGATCGACGACGCAACCAAGCCTCGATCTCGTTCTCGCAGAGCCCGCCGTGGCGGGTCGTGCCTAGAGGATGAATCCATGAAGACCTCAGCAAGAGCCGTCGTGATCGGAGGAGGCGTCGTCGGTGCGAGCGTGCTCTATCACCTCGCCCGGATCGGCTGGACGGACGTGCTGCTCCTCGAGAAGAGCGAGCTCACCTCCGGGTCCACCTGGCATGCGGCCGGCGGAATGCACACCTTCAACGGCGAGGCCAACATCTCGCGCCTCCAGAAGTACACGATAGACCTCTATCGTGAGATCGAGACGCTCTCCGGCCAGTCGTGCGGGCTGCACCCGAACGGCGGACTGATGCTTGCGGCGACCCAGGGCGAGCTCGACAGCCTGAAGCTCATCTGCTCGCGTGCGCGGTATCTCGGCATGCAAACGGAGATGATCTCGCTCGAGGAGGCGCGTCGGCTCAATCCGCTCATCGACACGCGGTACTTCAGCGGCGCGCTGTGGCGCGCCGACGGCGGACACTGCGATCCTTCCGGCACGACGCACGCGTACGTGAAGGCCGCACAGAAACTCGGCGCTTCGGTCGAGCGCTTCACCCGGGTGCTCTCCCTCGAGCCGCGCCGCGACGGCTCGTGGGACGTGATGACCGACAAGGGAGCCGTGCGCTGCGAGCACGTCGTCAATTGCGCCGGGCTGTGGGCTCGGGAGGTCGGCCGCATGGTCGGTATCGAGCTTCCGGTACTCGCGATGGAGCATCATTACCTCCTCACCGAGGACATCCCGGAGCTCGAGGGACGCGAGCGCGAGTTCGTCAACACGACGGATTACTCGGGCGAGATCTATCTGCGGCAGGAGCGCCGCGGCGCCTTGATCGGCACCTACGAGCCGAACGGCGTCGTGTGGTCGCCCGTTGCCACCCCGCAGGAGTTCTCGATGCAGCTGCTGCCCGATGACTTCGAGCGGCTCGCGCCGTACTTCGAGGTGGGCTTCCAGCATTTCCCTGCGCTCGGGCGCGTCGGCATCAAAAAAGCGATCAACGGCCCCTTCACATTCGCCCCGGATGGCAATCCGCTCGTGGGACCGGTCCGGGGGCTGCGGAATTTCTGGGTGGCCTGTGCCGTCATGGCGGGCTTCAGCCAGGGAGGCGGTATCGGCCTCGTACTGTCGCGCTGGATGGCCGAGAACGACCCGGGCCAGGACATCATCTCCATGGACGCGGCGCGGTTCGGCGCGTTCGCGACGCCGAAGTACACCTCGCTCAAGGTGCCCGAGAACTACTCGCGGCGTTTCCGGCTCGCCTATCCCAACGAGGAGCTCACCGCGGCTCGCCCGGTACGTCGCTCGCCGATTTACGGGCAGCTCAAGGCGGCCGGCGCCGTGATGGGCGCGACCTTCGGGCTCGAGAATGCTCTCTGGTTCGCGCCCGCCGGCGTGGCGCCGACCGAAACTCCCACCTACCGCCGCTCCGAGGCCTTCCCCATCGTGCGCTCCGAGTGTCTGGCGGTGCGCGCCGGCGTCGGTCTTTACGAGACGACCAATTACGGCAAGTACGAGGTGACGGGTCGAGGCGCCCGCGCGTGGCTCGACCGGCTGCTCGCCTCGCGCATTCCGCGACCGGGGAGACTCGCTCTCGCGCCGATGCTCAATCCGGCCGGCCGCATCATGGGGGACTTCTCGGTGGCCTGTCTCGCCGAGGATCGCTTCATGATCGTCGGCTCAGGCTTCGCGGAGGAGTTTCACCTGCGCTGGTTCTGGGCCTCCGAGCCGCCCGCCGACGTCTTCGTGCATTCGGTAGCCTCGACGGTCTGCGGCTTCTCGATCGCGGGTCCCCGCTCGCGGGAGCTGCTTCAGAGGCTCGTGCGCCTCGATCTTTCGCCCTCCGCCTTCAAACTGTTCGACGTGCGCGAGACGGCGGTCGGGTTCGCGCCGGCGACCCTCACGCGCGCCGGGTTCACGGGGGAGCTCGGCTACGAGATCTGGACGACGCCGGACTACTGCGCCTCGCTTTACGATGACCTGCGCGATGCGGGAGGCGACCTCGCGCTCGCGCACTTCGGCGGGCGCGCCCTTTCCTCGCTCCGGCTCGAGAAGGCGTACGGCTCCTTCAACAAGGACTTCCGCCCGGACTACACCGCAGGGGAGACCGGGCTCGACCGCTTCGTCGATCTTGGCAAAGCCGACTTTGCAGGCCGGGAGGCCGTCCGCGCCGAGCGCGCGGCCGGCCCGAAGCGGCGCTTCGTCGTGCTGGAGGTCGCGGCGCACGATGCCGATGTCGTCGGCTACGAATCGATCCTCAAGGAGGGCACGGCCGTCGGGTACGTCACCTCCGGGGCGTTTGGGCACTGCGTCGGCAAGAGCTTGGCCGCGGGATACATCCCGAGCGCGCTCGCGCGGGACGGCGAGCGTTTCGCGATCGACATCCTCGGGGAGCTCTGCCCCGCGACGGTGCGGCTCACCTCGCTCTACGATCCGCAGGGGCTTCGACTGCGCAGTTAGGCGCGATGCGCGCTGCAAAGTAGCGGCAATTGAGCGCACCTTCGGCAGCGGCTCTCTTCGTCTCCGCTCCCGCATCGGGTCAGGGCAAGACGACTGTCACGGCCGCGCTCGCGCGCCACGCGGCTCGCAGCGGGTGGCGCGTGCGGGTGTTCAAGACGGGGCCCGACTTCCTCGATCCGATGATCCTCGAGCGGGCCTCGGGTCATGCGGTCTACCAGCTCGACCTGTGGATGTGCGGCACGGCCCATTGCCGGGAGCTCCTCAACCGCGCCGCACGCGAGGCCGATCTGATCCTGATCGAGGGGGTGATGGGTCTTTATGACGGTCGGCCCTCGAGCGCCGATCTCGCTCAGACGTTTGGCATCCCGGTCGCGGCGGTGATCGATGCGGGGGCGATGGCACAGACGTTCGGTGCCATCGCGCTCGGGCTTCACCAGTATCGGCCCGCGCTGGCGTTCCACGGAGTGCTCGCCAACGGCGTGGCCGGTCGTGCGCACGCGGCGATGCTCGAGGAGAGCATGGCGGGTGGCGCCCGGGCGCCGCGCTTTCTCGGCTTTCTGGCGCGCGATGCGGCGCTCGGGATTCCCGATCGGCATCTGGGTCTCGTGCAGGCGGGCGAGATCGGCGATCTCGATGCGCGGCTCGATCGGGCGGCGGATGCGGTAGCCTCGGTCGTGAATCTCGAGGAGCTGCCCAAGGTGTCCTTCGACGCGCAGGCGGCCGAGCCGCCCGCCGCGCTGCTCGCGGGCGTTCGCATCGCCGTGGCGCGCGATGCGGCGCTCTCGTTCATCTATGCGGCCAACCTCGATCTGCTGCGCGCGCTGGGTGCGGCGGTGCGTTTCTTCTCGCCGCTCGAGGAGCGGGCGCTACCCGCGGCCGATGCAGTGTATCTGCCCGGCGGGTATCCGGAGCTTCACGCCGCGCGTCTCTCCGCGAACCAGCCGCTTCTTGAGGCACTGCGCGCGCATGCCGAGGCCGGGCGGCCCCTGCTCGCCGAGTGCGGTGGCATGATGCTGCTCCTCGAGCAGCTCATCGACCTCGAGGGCAGGTCCCACCCGATGGCGGGAGTCCTCCGGGGCGCGACCATCATGCAGCCGAAGCTGCAGGCGCTTGCGCTGCAGGCGGTCTCGTTCGCGGACGGCGAGCTTCGGGGTCACAGTTTCCACCACTCGCTCCTCTCGACGACCGAGCCCGTCTCGATGCGGGGGCGTACGCAGCACGGCACGCCGGGCGAGGCGGTGTTTCGCCGCCGCCGCCTCACCGCGACGTACATTCATCTCTACTGGCCGTCGAATCCTGCAGCCGCGGCGAGCCTGTTTCGGCCGTAGCCGGCGCGCCGCGCAGCGTCGCGGCTCGGGGGGCTCAGCCGAGTGTGTCGAGAATCCCGTTGAAGGTCGCGCTGGGGCGCATGGCCTGCGCGCAGCGCGCAGGATCGGGGTGATAGTAACCGCCGATGTCCACGCGGGAGCCCTGCGCCGCCGCGAGCTCTGCCACGATCCGATCCTCGTCGCGCTCGAGTGCCGCGGCCAGCGGAGCGAAGCGGGCCGCAAGCTCGGGATCGGCCGACTGCGCTGCGAGCGCCTGCGCCCAGTAGAGCGCCAGGTAGAAGTGACTGCCGCGATTGTCGAGCTCGCCCGTGTTGCGCGAGGGCGATCGGTCGTGCTCGAGAATCCTGCCGTTCGCAACGTCGAGGGCGCGCGCGAGGCACGCGGCCTTCGCATTGCGCGTCTTGGCCGCAAGGTCCTCGATCGAGACCTGCAGGGCGAGGAACTCCCCGAGCGAGTCCCAACGCAGGTGGCCTTCCTCGAGAAACTGCTGCACGTGCTTGGGTGCCGAGCCGCCGGCCCCCGTCTCGTACAGACCGCCCCCGGCGAGGAGTGGAACGATCGAAAGCATCTTGGCGCTCGTGCCGAGCTCGAGGATCGGAAAGAGATCCGTGAGATAATCGCGCAGCACGTTGCCGGTCACGGAGATCGTATCCTCGCCGGCCCGCAATCGCTCGAGCGTGAGGCGAATCGCCTCGACGGGCGCGAGGATGCGTATGTCGAGCCCCGTCGTGTCGTGATCCGCGAGGTAGCCGCGCACGCGCCCGATCAGGTTGCGGTCGTAGGCGCGCGCGGCGTCGAGCCAGAAGAGCGCCGGTGAGCCCGTGGCCCGCGCCCGTTGCACGGCGAGCTTCACCCAGTCGCGGACCGCTGCATCCTTGGTCTGGCACATGCGCCAGATGTCGCCGCGAGCGACTTCGTGCTGCGTGAGGACCTTGCCCGTCTCGTCGACGACGCACACGATGCCGTCGACCGCGATCTCGAACGTCTTGTCGTGCGAGCCGTACTCCTCGGCCGCCTGCGCCATGAGGCCGACGTTGCTGACATTGCCCATCGTCGCCACATCGTAGGCGCCGTTGCGCTTGCAGTCGTCGATGACCGCTTGATAGATCCCCGCGTAGCAGCGGTCCGGGATCATCGCCTTGATGTCCTGAGGCTTGCCGTCGGGTCCCCACATCCGGCCGGAGGCGCGGATGGCGGCCGGCATCGACGCATCGATGATGATGTCGCTCGGCACGTGCAGGTTGGTGATTCCCTTGTCGGAATCGACCATCGCAAGGGGCGGGCGCTTCGCATAGGTCGCCGTGAGGTCGGACTCGATCTCCCCGCGCTGCGCCGCGGGGAGCGTCTTGATCTTCGCGTAGACATCGCCGATCCCGTTGTCCGGATCGATACCGAGCTGCTTGAAGATCGCCGCGTGCTTGGCGAAAACGTCCTCGTAGTAGAGGCTCACGGCGTGACCGAACATGATGGGGTCGGAGACCTTCATCATCGTCGCCTTGAGATGCAGCGAGAGCAGTACCTCCTTGGCCCGGGCATCCTCGATCTGCGCCCGGTAGAAGGCGCGCAGCGCCTCGCAGCGCATAAAGGTCGCCGAGATGAGCTCATCGCGAAGGACGGGCACGGACGGCTTGAGGATGCTGACGGTGCCTTGCCGATCGCGCAGCTCGATGCGCAACGTTCCCGCACGCTCGATGAGGGCTGATTGCTCGTTCCCGTAGAAATCGTCCCCGCTCATATGCGCGACGTGCGTGCGGGACTGCGCCTTCCAGGCGCCCATCGAGTGCGGGTGTTTGCGCGCGTACTGTTTCACGGCGTTCGCGACGCGCCGGTCCGAGTTCCCCTCCCGCAGCACGGGGTTGACCGCGCTCCCGAGCACCTTGGCAAAGCGCGCCCTGAGCTTCCTGCCGGATTCGTCGCGCTCCTCGTCCGGGTACTCCGGGATGCGGTAGCCCTGCGATCCGAGCTCGGCGATGGCGGCCTTCAGCTGCGGGATGGAGGCGCTGATGTTCGGCAGCTTGATGATGTTCGCGGCGGGGGTCTTCGCGAGCTCCCCGAGCGCGGCGAGGTCGTCGGGACGGCGCTGCTCGGTAGCGAGCTCAGCGGGGAAGTTGGCGAGGATGCGGCCGGCGAGCGAGATGTCGCGCGGCTCGACGGTGACGGAGGCCGCGCGCGTGAACGCCTGCACGATCGGCAGCAGCGAGTAGGTCGCGAGCGCCGGGGCCTCATCGGTGAGCGTGTAGATGATCTTGGCCTCGGACATGGCGATCCTTTGCGAAAGCTGCGGAGCGTGCGGGGACGGCTGCCATAATATAGAAGACATGCCCGCGTCGAGCACGGTCGAGCTGCCAACGAGACCCGAGCCGCTCGAGGTGACACTCGAGAGGTCCGCGTTCCTCGTGGTGGACATGCAGAACGCCTTTGCAAAGCCAGGCGGACTTCTCGATCTTGCCGGAATCGATATCTCGGGAGCGGCTGCCGTCGTGCGCACCATTCGCACCCTGCTCAATGCCGCACGCGCGCGCCGAGTCCAGATCGTGTACCTGCAAACCGGCTACAGGCCCGACCTGAGCAACGGCGGGGGTGATGCCTCGCCGAACCCGCGCAAGGAGACGGCGCTCTGCCTGATGCGCACCCGGCCGGAGCTTCAAGGGAGGCTGCTCGTCGAGGGAACGTGGGACTTCCAGATCGTCGATGAGCTCGCTCCCGCGCAAGGCGACCTCGTGGTGCTCAAGACGCGCTACAGCGGGTTTGCGGGCACGACGCTCGATGCCGCGCTTCGGGTGCGCGAGGTCCGCTATCTGTTCTTCGTGGGCATCGCGACCAACGTCTGCGTCGAGTCGACGCTTCGCGATGCCTACTTTCACGAGTACTGGCCAATCCTCGTCACCGACGGCACGATGCAGGCAGGGCCCCCGGCTGCGCAGCAGGCGACGGTGTTCAACGTGGAGTCCTTCTTCGGCTGGACGCTCGATGCGGCAAGGCTGACTCGCGTCCTGCGCATCAGGTGATGAGCCCGACCAGGGCAGCCATCCAGCAGTAGGCGCGCCCGCTGCTGCGCCCGCTGGGTTCGCGCGCCTTAGGCGAGTGCGCGCCGATAAAGGACGATGAGCTTGCCCCAGGCACGCTCGGCGTCGGGCTTGTTGTAGATCGGCTTGCCGTCCTGGTTCTTCGGCATATCGGGCACGCACCACCCGTGGATGGTCCCCGGATACAGCTCGACCTCCGCCGGTACGTGTGCGGCGGCGAAGGCCTCCCGCAGCTTGTCCTTGGCATCCGGCTGGCGCATGTCATCGCTCGCCGCGACGGCGACGTACATGCGCGCCTTGATCTTCGGCACGAGGAGATGAGGGCTGTCGGGCTTGTCGGTCACCAACCCGCCGCCGTGAAAGGTGGCTCCGGCGCCCACGCGCGCGGGGACCTGCGCGCACGTTCTGAAGACGGGCGGGCCGCCCATACAGTAGCCCTGGGTGCCGATCTTCCTGCCCCGGTCCACCTGCGGCTGGGCGTCGAGGAAGGCAATGTGCGCCTCGGCATCTTTCTCGATGGCGCCCGGCGCGTTCATCGGACCCGTCCAGGTCTGCATCTTCGCGCGCATGGACGGGTCTCGGAAGCTGAATGAGGCGATATCGGCTTCGGCGATCACCGGTGCCTTCTGAGTGCGATAGAAGGGGTTCGGCACGAGCACCGCATACCCTCGCGCGGCCAAGCGCCTGCCGAATGCGCGGAAGGTCGGGCGCAGACCGAAGATGTCCGTCCAGATGAGCACGCCCGGGTGCGAACCCGAGGCAGGGTGAAAGAAGGCGGCATCGCACGTGCCATCGGGCGTCGTGACGTTCACGTCAGTCTCGATCACGGGCGATTCCGCGGCCGGGACGGGCCCTGAGGCCGCCGCCAGTCCCACGGCGGCCGAGGCGGCGACGAACTCGCGACGCGACGGGTCGGTACTATCGTTGTTGTCGTTGCTCATGCGATTCCCCCCGGCAGCGGTCGAGCGCCTCCCGACTATCGTCTCAAAATCCGCGCGCGAGCGCATGGTATTTGCATGATCTTGAGCGGGGCCGAAGTCGGCTTGCGGAGGTCGAGCGGATCCAGGCGCTCGGCGGCGGATGGGATGCGAGGGAGCTCGCACCGGCGGCACCCTAGCCGAGTCGCGCAGAACTAGAAGTGCAGGGAGAGGCCGACGATGGCATGTAAGGTGGTGACCCGTGTCTCGAGGCGAGTGTCGGGATCGAGCGCAAGATCGAGGTTGCCGCTATCGAGCTTGCCTTCGACGAGCAGCGTGAAGCGCATGTTCCGGGGCTGCCAGCGCGCGGGCAGCGCGTATTCGGCGCCGCCGAAGATTTGCCCGCCGATGCCGCCGTATTGATAGCTCTCGTCCACCCCGACCCCGTCGATGATCCCATCGGCATGGGGCACGTAGGCTACGAGCCCCGCCCCGATGTGTGTCTGCCACGGCCCATCGTTGAAATCGGTATTCCATCGGTACTCGGCGTCGAGCGAGGCGAGATTCACCCCGTGCGCGATCTCGAGGCTGCGAATGGCGCTCGCAAGCGTGATGTACTCGTAGACCGGCTTGCCGTTCCACGTGCCGCGCAGGCTCGCCGGCTCCTCGGTCTCTGCGTACATCTTGTAGTGGGTGAAGTCGAACAGCGCTCCGACGTGCGAGGAGACCGAGGGGAAGTAGCTGATGCGCACACCGTAATACGGCGCTCCGTGCCCGAGGGGGTGAGGCGCCCAGGAGACCCTGTCGATGGTGGCATCCGACTGCGTCCCCGGCTGCACGACGGTGAGGTCGCTCGCATATGTGTGAGAGTCGCCGCTATAGAGCGTTGCGACCCATTCGGCCTGCGCCGACGAGCAACACACGAGCAATCCCGCGAGTGCCGAGTAGATCGTTGATCTCTTCATTCTTGGGATTGAAGCGCGCGACAGCTGCCCGGTGCGCAGTGCCCACCATCGGGCCGCGAGGAGTATAACCCGTCCGCAGCAGCAAGAATCGTGCGCCCGAGCGCGCCGCGCCCGAGTGTACACTCACCGTGCGCGGCGTCGATGCGCACGGACGGGACAGGGATGTTCTGCAGAGCCTTCAGCAAGGAGTAGCCCATGAGGATTGCCCAGATTGCCCCGCTCACCGAGGCGGTGCCTCCCCGGCTCTACGGCGGTACGGAGCGAATCGTCTCGTATCTCACCGAGCAGCTGGTCCTGCAAGGACACGACGTGACGCTCTTCGCAAGCGGTGACTCGCGCACCGGCGCGAAGCTCATCGCCGGCTGCGATCGGGCACTGCGCCTCGATCCCTCGGTGCTCGATCCGATTCCGCACATCCTCATGATGCTCGCCGAGGTACGCGCGCGGGCTTCAGAGTTCGATGTGCTGCATTTTCACAGCGACGCGATGCACTTCCCGATATTTCAGGACCTGGCGGCACATACCGTCACGACTCTGCACGGGCGGCTCGATCTGCCGGATCTGCCGCGCCTTTATCGCCGGTTCCCCCATTTCCCGCTCGTGTCGGTCTCCGACGCTCAGCGTCGCCCGCTCAGCTTTGCAAACTGGATCGGGACGGTCCATCACGGGCTGCCACTCGAGCTGCTGCGCTTCACGGGATGCCCCCGGGGCGAGTATCTCGCCTTCCTCGGCCGAATCTCACCCGAGAAGCGTCCCGATCGGGCAATCGAGATCGCCCGGCGCGCCGGCTTGCCCGTGAGGATGGCCGCCAAGGTCGACAACGCGGACCGTCACTACTTCGAGCGCCACATCGAGCCGGTGCTCGCCGACCCTTGCGTCGAGTTCATCGGCGAGATCGGCGAGATGCAGAAGAGCGCATTTCTCGGCAATGCGCGCGCGCTGCTGTTTCCCATCGCGTGGCCGGAGCCGTTCGGGCTCGTGCTCATCGAGGCGATGGCCTGCGGCACTCCGGTCATCGCCTTCCCGCACGGCTCGGTCCCCGAGGTCATCGAGGACGGCGTGACGGGATTCATCGTCGCAAGCGTCGAGGAGGCCGTGCGCGCGATCGAGCGCCTCGAGAGCCTCGATCGCGGCGTGATCCGCGCGCGCTTCGAACAGCGCTTCTCCGCGAGGCGGATGGCGCGCGATTACGAGGCGCTCTATTGCCGGGCGCTGGGCAGCGCGGCTGCGCCTCGGGCTTGGACGCGGCCAGCGCGTCTCCCGGCGCGTCGCCTGGCGGGCGCCGAGGCGCACCGCCCGGGCGGGACCGCGCCGTGCTGATCGACTCCCATGCCCGATCGCTCGACTGCTCGTAGCGAGTCGTTCGCCTCGCTGCTCGAGTCTCGCGTGGCGCTCGTCGCCGCGCATCCCGACGATGAGATACTCGGTCTCGGCGGCTGCCTCGCACAAATACCCGCGCCCATGATCATTCATGTCACGGACGGGGCACCCCGGGAGCTTGTGGATGCGCTGCGCGCGGGCTTTGCAAACCGTGAGCAGTATGCGGGCGCGCGCCGGCGCGAGCTCGATCGCGCACTTGCCGCCGCCGCGGTGTCCCACGAGCGGCGACTCGCCTTCTGCGAGGTCGACCAGGAGTCCGTCTTTCATCTCGCAGAGCTCACCCGGGAGCTGATACCGCTCCTCGCGAGTGTCGAATGGGTCATCACGCACCCCTACGAGGGCGGGCACCCGGATCACGATGCCGCCGCGTTCATCGTGCAGGCGGCGTGCGCGCGGCTCGAGCGCGCGATCGGGCGCGCACCGCAGCGCCTGGAGTTCGCCTCCTATCACGCGCGCGACGGCGCGATCGTTCGCGGTGAGTTCTGGCCGGACACCGCCTGCCCGGAGGCGGCGTTCACCCTCGACTCCTCGCAGCGGGCGCGCAAGCGCGCGGCGCTCGCGAAGTTCACGAGTCAACGCGCGCTGATCGCGGCGTTTCCGACGGACGTGGAACGGCTGCGACCTGCGCCTCGCTACGAGTTCCGTGCGCCGCCACCGCCGGGAGTGGCGCTCTACGACCGCTTCGGATGGGCGGTGCACAGCGATCTGTGGCGGGGCGAGGCGGCCCGCGCGCTCGCGGCGCTAAAGCTCGATGCGTAGGCGCCCAGGCGGCGCAGAGGCAGGAGAGGGTCCTCTTTTACAATATCGTGACACGCATCGCATCAAGCTGCGCGATTCTGCGTCGATATAGCACCTCGGCGGCTCTCACGAGATTGCAGATCGCAGATCATGGCTTCGAACTCCTTGGCGCGGCTCGCGGGCTCCGTGGGCGGGCTGTTGACGAGCGTGTGGAGATGCGCCGATTCGCAACGGCAGCTCGATGCCTTCGGGCGCGTGCTGCCGGTGATCGAGTTCGACCTCCAGGGTAACGTTCTTCGCGCCAACGAGAACTTCATGAACGCCTCGGGCTACTCGCGCGAGGAGCTGCGCGGGGCGCATCACCGGATGTTCGTCGACCCCGAGTACGCGCGTTCCGCGAAGTACGTCGAGTTCTGGGATCGCTTGCGGCGCGGGGAGTGCCAGTCCGCGCAATACAAGCGAATGGCGAAGAACGGCCGAGTGGTCTGGGTGCAGGCGACCTACTACCCGATCCTCGGCGTCTTTCGCCGTCCCTACAAGGTGGTCAAGCACACGGTCGACATCACCGAGCAGATGATGAAGGTCTCCGACGGACTCGGACAGCTCGCGGCGATCAGCAAGGCGCAGGCGGTCATCGAGTTCGATCTCAACGGCACGATCCGCACCGCCAACCAGAATTTCCTCGCGATGATGGGCTACACGCTCGAGGAGCTTGCGGGCAGGCATCATGGGATGCTGCTCGAGCCAGGCTCGCGCGAGAGCGGCGAGCAGCACGCCCTGTGGGCGTGCCTCGCGCGGGGCGAGTACGACGCCGGCCAGTACAAGCGCATCGCCAAGGGCGGGCGCGAAGTGTGGATCCAAGCGAGCTACAACCCGATCCTCGATGCTGAGGGCAAGCCGTTCAAGATCGTCAAGTACGCGACGGACATCACCGCGCAGGTGAATTTCTCCGAGCAGCTCCAGCGCGCGGTGCAGGAGACGCAGGCGGTGGTCGCTGCCGCCGCGGAGGGAGACCTCACCGGGCGCCTCTCGGTCGAGGGCAAGACGGGCGAGCTCGCGACGCTCTCGCGGGCCGTGAACGCGCTCATCATCGAGGTGTCGGCTCTCGTTGGACGGATCAAGGACGTGTCGGGCGAGGTGCGCAACGGCGCCGAGCAGATCGGCAGCGGCAATGCCGACCTCGCACGGCATGCGGACGAGCAAGCCTCGAATCTCAAGAAGGCGGCCGCACTCATGGAGACCATGGCGAGCTCGGTGAGAGAGACCGCGCAGAATGCGGCCCGCGCCAATGAGCTGGTGACGGCCGCGTGCGACCGCGCCGAGCGGGGTGGCGCCGTCGTCGGCTCCGCTGTCACCGCGATGGGCGGAATCAACGCGGCGGCGCGCAAGATCGCCGACATCATCGGCGTGATCGATGCCATCGCCTTCCAGACCAATCTGCTCGCGCTCAATGCCGCTGTGGAGGCGGCGCGCGCGGGCGAGCAGGGACGCGGATTTGCGGTGGTCGCAAGCGAGGTGCGCAACCTCGCCGGCCGCAGCGCGACGGCTGCGAAAGAGATCAAAACGCTCATCCAGGACAGCGTCGCGCGCGTCGGGGAGGGCAGCCGGCTCGTCGAGGAGTCCGGACGCTCGCTTGCCGAGATCGTCGCGGCGGTGCGCAAGGCGACCGACATCGTCGCCGAGATCGCCACTGCGAGCCGCGAGCAATCCGCCGGCATCGAGCATGCGAGCCGGACTGTCATGCAGATGGAGACGATGACGCAGCAAAACGCGGCGCTGGTCGAGGAGGCCGCGGCGGCAAGCGAGTCCATCGTCGAGCAAGTGCGCGCACTCAACGCGATGGTCGCTGGCTACCGTCTCGAGGCGCGAACCGCCGCCCGATCGAATGGGTCGCTGGCGCTCGAGACCTCAGCGCCGACGGAAGAGGAGCGGGCGCTGCGCAGCGCACTCTCGTAGCGGACGAGCCCGCGCTCGGGCGTTATATACGGACGGATATTTTCCGAGCGAGACCGGCACTCATGATAGCGAGTGCTGCGCGTCCCGGCTCGCTTCATTTCGCCTGGAGCCGCGGCTACACTCCACGCGGGGTCGTATTGCCGGGCAGATCCGCTCAATCAAAACCGGACGGCCTCGCATCACTCGCTGCGGAGGCCTTCCATGAAGCGATGGATCTGGATTCCGGTCGTGATCGTTCTGGCGGGTGCCCTCGTCACCTGGCGCGCCTTCACCGTGAGCATTCCTCATCGCCCGGATGTGCCGGTCACTCCCGAGATGGTGATGCGCGGGGAGTACCTGGTCCGCGCCGCCGATTGCGTGAGCTGCCACACGACGAGTGGCCACGAGCCGTTCTCCGGCGGCCGGCAGTTCGATCTCGGCAGCATGGGCAAGCTCTACTCGCCGAACATCACGCCCGACAAGGAGACCGGCATCGGCACCTGGAGCGATGACGATTTTCGTGCCGCCCTGCAGCTCGGTGTCGGCAAGGGGGGCGTGCACCTGTATCCCGCTTTCCCCTACGCATCCTTCACGCTGTTGAGCGATGCCGACGTGCTCGCGATCAAGGCGTACCTCTTCAGCTTGAAGCCCGTGCACGCTGTCGCGCCGCCGAACGCCATGCGCTTCCCATACGACCAGCGCTGGCTGATGGCGTACTGGAGCTGGCTCTTCGACCCCGACCATCGTCTCGCGGATGACTCGAGCAAGCCGCCCGAATGGAATCATGGCCGCTACCTCGTCGAGGCGCTCGGACACTGCGGGGAGTGCCATACCTCGCGCAACTTCCTGCAGGCCGTCGAGCGCTCGAAAGCCTATGCGGGAGCCATCACCCAGAAGTGGAAGGCGTACGACATCACCCCCGACAAGGCGACGGGAATCGGGGACTGGTCGGACGATGACCTCGTCTCCTATCTATCCACCGGCTTTGCCAAGGGGCATGGTCCGGCTGGAGGACCTATGGCCGAGGCGGTCTCGAACAGCCTGCGCTTCCTGCCTGCGGCCGACATTCACGCGGTGGTGACGTACCTGCGCTCGCTCACGCCCATCCCGAGCGCCGTGCCCTCGGCCATCGCAACCGGGGCGCAGGCCGATCCGCCGAGCGAGACTGCGGATGTGGGCTATGGGCGCCAGGTGTATGTACGGGAGTGTGCGAGTTGCCATCGCCTGAACGGCAGGGGTGTACAGAGCGAGTATGAGGCACTCGGGGGCAGTGAGACGGTGTCGGATCCGCAGGCGATCAACCTCACCCAGGCAGTCCTTTACGGCTCGAGCATCGATACCGTCAACGGGCACGTACAGATGCTCGGATTCGGAGGCGGCCTGAGCAACCTCGATGTGGCGGCAGTCGTGAACTACACCGCGCAGCAGCTGGGGGGCCACTCGCCGGGCCTCTCGCCACAGGACATCGCGGCGCGGCGCTGAGGGGATGAGGAGGGCGCCCGTACCGCGAGACTTGAACTTACCAGCCGATGTAGCACTCTCTCGCAGTGCCCGCCGCGGTGCGCGCGGGCCTCTGGGCGCTCGAGGCGAGCGGTATCGAGGAGTGCTAGCCCATGTCGAGGCGGCGATTTCTGCAGGCAGGTGCGGCGACATTCTCGATGGCCGCAGCCGGAGCTTGGCCTTCAGCGCGGGCAGCGGGGCGGCATGTGGGAGTCACGCGACTCGGGCCGCCGCAGCCCTTCGATTACGCGCGCCTGAAGGGCATGGCGCGCGCACGCGCCGCGGCCCCCTATGCGCCGCCCCCGGAGCGGCTGCCGCCCGCAGTGGCGGGTCTCGACTGGGACCACTGGGAAGCCATCCGTTACCGTGAGGACCGCTCGCTCTGGGCGGGCGAGGGATTGCGCTACCAGATCCGGTTCGCCCACCTCGGCTTTCGGGTCCTCAAACCCGTGCGGATGTATGCCGTGACGGACGGCCGAGCGCGCGAGATCGCCTACGACCCCGGAATGTGGGACTACAGCCGTGCCGGACTCAATGCCCGAGAGCTCCCGTCGAATCTGGGGTTCGGAGGCTTCACGATCTTCTATCACACGGATTGGGTGCGCGACTGCGCCGTATTCGAGGGCGCCTCGTACTTCCGCGCGGTCGATGGGGATATGCAGTACGGGATGTCGCAACGGGGCCTCGCGATCGACACGGGGATGCCGCGGCCTGAGGAGTTTCCGGACTTCATCGCCTACTATCTCGAGCGGCCGCAGAGGGACTCGAATCTGCTCACGGTCTACGGACTGCTCGACTCCCCGAGCGTCGCCGGCGCCTATCGTTTCGTGATCAGCACGGCCGATACGCAGGTGTTCGACGTGGACGCGGCGCTGTACCCACGCAAGCAGATCGAGCGGCTCGGCATTGCGCCCGGCACGAGCATGTTCTTCGTCGGGAAGAACCAGAAGAACATCTCCGAGGACTGGCGCCCCGAGATTCACGACTCCGATGGCCTGCAGATCGCGAACGGTGCCGGCGAATGGCTCTGGCGACCGCTCAGGAATCCGAAGGTCGTGCGCGTCAACAGCTTCCTCGATGACGGTCCACACGGCTTCGGACTCATGCAGCGGGAGCGCAGCTTCATCGCCTATCAGGACGATGGCGTGTTCTACGAGAAGCGCCCCTCGGTCTGGGTCGAGCCCAAGGCCAACTGGGGACGGGGCTCGGTGATGCTGGTCGAGATCCCGACGCGGGACGAGACGATGGACAATATCGTCGCGTTCTGGAATCCGGCGCAGAAGCCTCGCGCAGGCGAGGAGCTCACGTTCGGGTATCGACTCTACTGGTGCCGCT
>Ga0335074_10002202_pt1 | contig 26535 bp, 29 predicted proteins | sample Lox_Sample_23_FD_206715 | JGI IMG/M metagenome (GOLD analysis project Ga0335074, IMG submission 206715) | Soil microbial communities from Loxahatchee National Wildlife Refuge, Florida, United States - Lox_Sample_2.3 | ecosystem: Environmental > Terrestrial > Soil > Wetlands | place: USA...
AGGGTGGCGCGCAGGTGACCGGCGGTGCGGGCGTCCTCGTCGTCGAAGTCCAGCAGGTCCAGGTCACCGGAGAGCAAAACCCGCAATCGCTCGGTATTTGCCTGCACCTGACTGCTCTTCGCCACGTCGTACCACAGCCCGAACAAGACGACCGACGAGAGCGCGAGGTAATCACCGGCCGCTTCCGCCTGCCGGTACCGTTCCCGCACCTCGGCGGGCTTGTTCCGCAGCAGCGCGACTACGGCATTGGTGTCGAGAAGGTAATTCACCCAAAGATGTCCTCATCACCAGGCATAGGCGGCTGGTTCCTGCCGCCCTCGAACAGCGGCACGTCAGCGAAGCGGTCCAGTTCGGCAAACCAGGCCTCGACGTCGGACGCTATCGGCTCCAGCAGCACGCCGTCTCCCATGTGCCGGACGCGCACTCGGTCGCCGGGCAGGCGGAACTCCTTGGGCAGGCGCACTGCCTGGCTCCTGCCGTGGGTGAATAGCTTCGCGATCGCGGTGTCCGCCATGACGCCTCCCTCAGATGATAGCTATCAATGGTATATATCATTGACGTCTGGCGGAGTGCCCCTGGCCATGTCGCCCTTGAGAAGTCATGAAGATGGTCACGTCTGGGCCACGGGGACCTCGGCGCGGGGATTCTCGTCGGCGTGCGCGATGTTCAGCAGCGAGCGCCAGATGAGGGCGAGGATGATCGCCGAGCCGCCGAAGGCGAACCAGAACGGCGCGGTCACGCCCCACACCGACGCGACCAGCCCGCCGAGCGCTGAGCCGATCACGATGCCGCCGACCACACCGGTGAGATAGACGCTGCCCACCCGGCCCTGGAACTCGGAGGGCACGGCCCGCTGCCGCACGCTGGTCGAGGTCGTTCCCCAGATGAAGGCGTGCGCGCCGAAGATCGTGAAGACGATCAGCGCGAACCAGGCCCAGCGGGTCAGCGCGAGCGCGAGATGGGTCAGCGTCTCGATGATCAGGCCGCCTCGCATGATCACGCCCAGCGGGACACGCCGCTCCAGCCAGCCGTAGCACGCGGCACCGGTCAGGCCGCCAACGGCCATCGCGGTGGTGATCAGCCCGAAACCGAGCGCGGCCATGCCCAGCCGCTCCCGCGCGTAGAGGACGAGCACCGACCATGCGGCACCGAAGGTGACGTTGAACGTGAAGATCGTGATGGCCAGCGTCCGGACGGCCGGGTGTGCCCACAGCCAGCGCCACCCTTCGCGGATGTCCTCGTGCACCCGGGCCGGCCGGGCGCGTGCAAGCCGGGCGGGCAGCCGCACCCGTGAGATCAGCAGCACCCCGGCGAGCACGCACACGGTCTCGCTCACGAACGGCAACGCCATCCCGGCCGCGAACAGCGCGGCGCCGATGGGCGGGCCCGCCAGCTGATTCCATACGACCACGCCGGTTAGCGCGCGTGAGTTCGCGATGCCCAGGTCGCGCTGGTCGACCAGCATCGGCAGCAGGGTGGTCGTCGTGGTCTCGCCAAAAGCCTCGTTCGCCCCGAACAGGAACAGCGCCGCCAGGACCACGGGGACATCCACGCGGTGGGTGAGAATCGACGCCGTCAGCAGGAGCAGGATCACCGCCCGGACCAGCCCGGTGGTGATGACGATGGCCCGCCGGCTGACCCGGTCCGCCACCACGCCGGCGTACAGCCCGAATATCAGCCAGGGCAGCCGCTGCAGAAACACCGCCATCGCCACGGCCAGCGGGTAGTGCGTCTGGGACGCCACCAGCAAGGGCCCGGCGGCCAGCGTGATCCCGTCGGCGAGATTGGTCACCCACGACGAGGCCAGCAGCCAGCGGAAGCTGCCGCCCAGACGTGACGGAGCGACCAGGTCGGCGAGCCGGCGCATCACCACTTGCCGCCGGCCATCATCACGCCACCATCATCGCGCACCCGGCGGCGCGGGTCGCACCGTCACGCCACCAGGGCCTGGCGCCCCTGGGCGGCCGCTAGCCGAACAAGCCGGTGAGCCAGGCGTCGATCTCGATCGCGACGGTCTGCCACATTCGCCACGCCTAAGCGGGGCCGGGGTTACCGAACACCAGGCGCTCCAGCGCCGGGCCGACGTGCTCCGCCACTTCCTGCAGCGACGCCGACGCCAGCGGCTCCATGCGGACGATGTACCGGCTCCAGGCCAGTCCCATGAGTTCCGACGACACCACCACCGTGCGCCACCGCACCGCCTCGTCCCCGTCGGCCAGGTGGGTCCAGACCCGGTCGATCAGGAACTCGCGGAGGCCGCGCGCGGCCTCCGGCGAGGACGACATGGCCTGGACCAGGTTCACGAACGACTGCCCCGGTTGCCCCGGCCCGGTCTCCCACTGGGCGAGGAACGAGGAGACCAGCCGGGCGCCGGGCGAGGCCGCGCTCGCCCGCACCTCGTTCATGATCTGCCGAGGGTCGGCCGGCAGGCTGAGGGTGGACGCGTACAGCGTCGGCTTGTCGTCGAAGTAGTGATAGATCAGCGCGGGATCTACTTCGGCGCGGCGGGCGACCGACCGTATGGTCGTCGCGGTGTAGCCGTGCTCGAGGAACTCCGCGCGGGCGGCATCGATGATCGTTTCCCTGGTCCTGGACTCACCATGGCGCCGGCCGGGCCGCGCCATCAGCCGGTCACCCGGCCGGGCCGCGTCATCAGCGGGCCATCCGGCCGGGTGGCCGGATTATCGGCGCCAGGTATTCACGAGGCGTGAATTTCCCTGCTATATTCATCACTCGTGAATAATAGCCCTGTCCCCGCGTCCGGACCGGCCCGTGAGGCGACGTTGGCCAGGCTGGGCGGCTGGTGCTTCGACCACCGGCGCACGGTGCTGGCCGCCTGGCTCATCGTGGCGGCCGCGGTGATCGGCATCGCCGTGAACTTCGGCAGCCAGTTCTCGGACAACTACGCCTCGGCCTCCCTGGCCTCGCAGCGAGCGCAGGATGTGCTCAACACCCGGTTCCCGGGCCAGGCCGGCGCCACGGTCGACATCGTCATGCACTCACCGGACCCGCTGACCAGCGGCCCGAACTCCGGCAGCATCGCCCGGCTGGTGACCGCCGTGCGCCACCTCCCGCACGTGTCGTCGGTGAGCAGCCCGCTGGCCGCTCGTGGCCAGCACCAACTGTCGGCCGACTCGCGGACCGGATTCGCGGTCGTCCAGTTCAACCTGAACGCGGCGGACCTGCCCAACTCGGCGGCGCTCGGCGTCATCCACACCGCGCTCGGCTTCGCCCATCCCGGCCTGCAGGTAGCGGTGGGCGGCACGCCAGCCGACAATGTCGTGTCGGCCGCGCCGGGCTCCAGCGAGGGGATCGGCATTACCGCCGCGATCGTGATCATGCTGCTGGCCTTCGGGTCGGTGGTGGCAATGGGCCTGCCCCTGCTCATCGCCCTGACCGGTGTCGGCCTGGGGTTCGGGATCGTGGAGGCCGCCAGCCACGCGCTGACGATCCCAACCTTCGGTCCCGATCTGATGGCCATGATCGGCCTCGGGGTCGGGATCGACTACGCGCTGCTGATCGTGACCCGCTACCGCCAGGAACTGGCGGGCGGGCATGAGCCCCGGGAAGCGGCGGGCATCGCGCTGTCGATCGCCGGCCGTTCCGTGCTGTTCGCGGGCGGCACGGTCGTGATCGCGCTGCTCGGCCTGCTCGTGGTCAACCTGCCGTTCATGGACGGCCTCGCGGTCGGGGCGATCGTCGCGGTCCTGCTGGTGCTGGCGGGAGCGCTGACCCTGCTGCCCGCGATGTTCGGGTTCGCCGGTCACACCATCGACCGGCTGCACATCCCGGCCCTGTCGCGTCGCGCCGCCGCCAGTTCCTCCCGCCCGCCTGGTCACGGGTTCTGGTACCGCTGGAGCCGCACCGTGCAGCGGCACCCCTGGGCCTGCGGCGTCGCCGCCGTGCTGGTGCTGGTCGTGCTGGCGATCCCGTTGTTCTCCATGCACCAGGCGTTCAGCGACGAGGGGAACGACCCGCCGTCACTCACCACCCGGCAGGCCTACGACATGCTGTCGGCCGGCTTCGGCCCGGGCTTCAACGGGCCGCTGATCATCGTGGCCGAGCTGAGCAGGCCCGGTGCGAGCAGCACGGTCAACGTCCTCGATGCCCGCATCCGCAGCGTGCCTGGCGTGGTGTCGGTGGCCCCGGCGGTCTTCGACCGCGCCGGCAACGCGGCGCTCATCGTGGCCTACCCGGCGACGTCACCGCAGGCCACGCAGACGTCGAAGCTGGTCGCCGTGCTGCGCAACCAGGTCATCCCGCCGGCCACCGCGGGCACCGGCGTGACCGCCTTCGTCGGCGGGGAGACGGCGGGCGGCGTCGATGCCGCGGCGTACCTGGCCGGCAGGCTTCCCTGGGTCGTCGCGGTGGTGATCGGACTCGGGTTCATCCTGCTCATGATGGCCTTCCGGTCCCTGCTCGTCCCGCTCAAGGCGGCCATCATGAACGTGCTGTCCATCGGTGCCTCGTACGGGGTGATCGTGGCCGTCTACCAGTGGGGATGGCTGTCCGCGGTGTTCGGTGTCAGCCGCCCGGGGCCGATCGACCCCTGGATTCCGCTGATGATCTTCGCCATCGTCTTCGGGCTGTCGATGGACTACGAGGTATTCCTGGTCTCCCGCATCCAGGAGCGCTGGCTGGCCAGCCACGACAACTCGCGCGCGGTCGCCGAAGGCCTGGCCGCGACCGCACGGGTCATCACCGCCGCGGCCGCCATCATGGTGTGCGTCTTCGCGTCGTTTGTCATCAACGACCCGCTGCGGATCCTCAACGTCTTCGGCCTCGGCCTCGCCGTCGCCATCTTCGTCGACGCGACCCTGGTGCGCATGATCCTCGTGCCGTCGGTCATGCAGTTGCTGGGGAACGCCAACTGGTGGCTGCCGCGCATCCTGCGCCGGTCCCTGCCCGAGATCAGCGCCGACATCCCGGCCCGGCGGGCACCGGTCGGCTGACCTGGCCCTGCCGCCGGTAACCTCCCTTTCCGTCAGCCGGATCACGTAGCCTGCGCGCCAGTTCCAGCCTGCGTGCCAGTTCCAGCCTGCGTGCCAGTTCTGGCCAGCGCCCCAGCTCTGGCCTGCGCGCCAGCGGTGTGGTGGGCACCTAGCTGTTGCTAGAGGAACAGCGTGGGGCCCACCACACCGCTGCCTGCGGACCGTGCGGGCCGCCGCAGGGGCGGCGGGGACGCAAGGTGCTGTTGTGACTCAGGAGGCGGTGTCGCCGGGTCGGCTGCGGTGGCCGCTCGGCAGGGCGGCGGGCTGCATGTTGGCGGATAGCTCGGCCGCCGTCTCGCGGATACGGTCGGCCAGGCTCGCGCGTTCTGGCTGCTCTGCCCAGCGGTCGAACGCGGCCCGGAAGATGGCGGTGCCGACCGGCGCGAGGAGCGCGGCGGTCGTCGGCTCGGCTCCCCGCTGCTCGAGCGCCGCGGCCAGTGCGCTGGTGACGGCGGCGATCTTGGTCAGCCCCCGTTCCTGAAGTTCCGGGCTGGCCTGGACGATGGAGCGGCGCTCGGCGGCGTGCTCGTCTGCGACCAGGTCGCCGACCTCGGTGAGTGCGGTCAGCAGGGCCGTGAACGGGGCGAGATCGGGGTCGGCCCGCCCGACGGCGGCGGCCATAACCGCGGGGAGCTGCTCGGAGCCGGCGAACAGCACGTCCCGCTTGTCGGTGAAGTAGCGCGAGAACGTCCGGCGGGTCAGCCCGGCCCGCTCGGTGATCTGCGCGACGGTGACGTTGTCGAAGCCGTGCGCGAGGAACAACTCGAGCGCGGCATCGCGGAGCCGGTCCCTGGCTTGAGGTTCCCACCGCGGCATGAGCCTGATCTTACAGTGATGTCTCATTGGGTCATCGCATTCGATACACTGATGACTCAGTGAGACATCATCGCATCGGACACGGAGGACACGCGATGGACCTTGACGGCAAGCACGTTGTGATCATCGGCGGCAGCTCGGGAATGGGACTGGCCACCGCGGCCGGCGCGGCGGCGGCGGGGGCGAAGGTCACGATCGCGTCGAGCGACCAGAGCCGGCTCGACGCCGCCCTGGCCGCGCTGCCCAGCGGCTGCGACGGAGTCGTCGCCGACGCCCGCAGCGAGGCGTCGGTAGCCGAGGCGCTCGCCGGGATCGGCGAACTGGATCACCTGGTGTACACGGCCGGCGACAGCGTCACCCCGCGGCCGCTGGACGAGGTGGCGCTGAACGATGCCCGCCGGCTGTTCGACGTCCGCTTCTGGGGTGCGGTCGCCGCAGTCAAGTACGCCGCCCCCCGGATCAAGGCGGGCGGCTCGGTCGTGCTGACGTCCGGGACAATAGCGGTCCGGCCGTCCGCCCGAGCCGCCCTCATGGCCGCCGGAGCCGCCGCGATCGAGGGACTGACCCGGGGGCTGGCCGTTGAGCTGGCTCCGGTCCGGGTCAACGCGGTTCGCCCAGGAGCGGTTCACACGCCGATGTGGGACGCGGCTCCCGAACCCCAGCGTTCGGCCCTCCTCGGCGCGCTGGCCGAGCGGACCATCACCAAGACGGTCGGCGAGCCAGGCGACATCGCCGCCGCCCACCTGTACCTGATGGGCAACCGCTTCGTCACCGGCACCGTGCTCACCGTCGACGGCGGTGCCGTCCTGCTCTGACGCTGTCCGGCAGGGTCTGGCATGCCGCAATCGGCAGTCCTAGCGTGTGGAACATGACGGACGCGGCAGACCTGGTCCTCCTGGATCAAGACTCGTACTACCAGGACCCCATGGGGCTCTTCGCGCGCCTGCGCGAGTCCCGCCCGGTCGCCCCGGCACGGCTGCCAGACCTCGGGCGGGTATGGATCATTACGCGATACACGGACGTGCGGGCGGCTCTGACCGATCCCCGGCTGGCGAACAAACCCCACCCTCAGCCGGCTGGCCGCCAGTCCATCCCGGGCGGGGCGGCGGGCGTCCACGCGCTGCTCAACATCGACCCGCCCGACCACACCCGGCTGCGCCGCCTGGTGCAGAAGGCGTTCACGCCGCGCCGCGCCGCGCAGCTGCGGCCGCGCACTGCGGAGATCGCCGCGAGCCTGCTAGATCAGATGACAGCAGGCGGCGACGTTGTTGACCTGCTCGGCAGCTACGCGCGGCCCCTTCCGATCACCGTGATCAGCGAGCTGCTCGGCATCCCGGTAACGGAACGCGAGTGGATCTGGGTCACGGTGACCGACTACGGCAAGGGCGGCGGAGAACTCCAGCGCGTGCCGCAGGAATTGGGCGCCTACTTCGCCAGGCTGATCACCGCCAAGCGCGCCGAGCCCGGCAACGACCTGCTGTCGGCGCTCGTAGCCGCCCACGACAGCGCCAATGAGGACGGCGTGGAGGCCGCGCTGACCGCCACCGAGCTGCTCTCCGCCGCTTACCACCTCGTCATGGCGGGCTTTGACACCACCGTCAACCTGATCGCCTCCGGCGCCCTGGCGCTGCTAACGCACCCAGAGGAGATGGCCCGGCTCCAGCAGGACCCGTCGCTGCTCCCGGCGGCCGTCGAGGAACTGCTCCGGTTCACCACCCCGGTGAACCACGTGACCCCCCGGTTCGCCACTGAGGACCTGCCCATCGGTGACGTGGTGATCCCGGCGGGCGAGCCGGTCCTCATCGCGACCAGTTCCGCCGACCGGGATCCGGCTCAGTTCCCCGACCCGGACCGCCTCGACCTCGGCCGCGACACCAGCGGCCACGTCGCCTTCGGCCACGGCCTCCACTACTGCCTGGGGGCTCCTCTGGCCCGAATGGAGGCCGAGGTCGCCATCGGCGCCCTGCTCACCCGCTTCCCGGGAATGTCGCTCGCGGTCTCCCCGGAAGAACTCCGCTGGCGTCCCGTCAGCCTTATGAATGGCCTGGAATCCCTCCCCGTCCGCCTCGCCAGTACGGATAACCTGCAGTCCCGGCCATCTATCCGATAGCCGAGCCTGGGGGCCTACGCGGCCGGATCGCCGGCTCCGGGTGTCACAGTGCCCAGGGCGGCGTCTTCGCAGGTTCGACCGCGGTGGCCACGATGCTGGCCGGCTGCCGGCTGCAACACGACTGCGGCTTCAGGTGTCGCCGGCCGACTGAAAAATGACCCCGTGTCAGCCGCGACTGGTGGCTGGGCACTTATTAATGTGTGGCCACCGGGGACGGGATGTGCCACAGTCGCGTCGCATGGAGATGGAGGACGCGGTCTTGCGCGCGTACTACGGGCGTGGGATGGAACGGGAGCGGCTGAGCGACGGGCGCGGGAATCTCGAGTTCACGCGGACCACCGAGATCGTGCTACGCCGGCTGCCGGCCGCGCCCGCCGTTGTCGCAGACATCGGAGGGGGACCGGGACGGTACGCGCTGTGGCTGGCGTCGCTCGGGTATCGGGTCGAGCACCGGGACCTCATGCCGCTGCATGTCGAGCAGCTCACGGCGGACACGGCCGGGGTAACCGGGATTCATACCGCGGTCGGCGACGCGCGGGACCTCGACCTGCCCGACGCCTCAGTGGACGCGGTCTTGCTGCTCGGGCCGCTTTACCATCTCATCGATCGTGAGGAACGGGTAGCTGCGCTGCGGGAATGCGAGCGGATCGTGCGGCCGGGCGGGCCGGTGTTCGCTGCGGCGATCTCGCGGTGGGCGGCACGGATCGACGGCATGCTGCGCGAGCGGATCTACCTCAAGCACCCGGAGGTGCTCGATCTCATCGACCGGATAGACCGCACCGGGATGCTGCCGCCACTGCAGGAAGGGGGCTTCACCGCTTTTTGTCACCGGCCCGGGGAGCTGCGCGATGAGATGGCAGAAGCCGGGCTGGAGGTCACAGGCCTGGTAAGCGTCGAGGGGCCGGCATTCATACTCGGCGACCTGGACGCGCGGATGGCAGATCCGGTAGACCGGTCCGTCGCGCTGGAGGTGGCACGGGCCATCGAGCCGGTACCCGAACTGGCCGGCTTCGGACCGCATCTCATCGCCACCGGGATCCGCTCGTTAGCGTCACCGTGATTCGATCCCGCTGGCCGGCTGTATTGTCGCGTCGTGGTGATGTCGCGCTTCGTCGTGCAGTGCCATGATGCGACGACACTGCATTTCGATTTCCGGATACAGGCCGGAGAGGTCCTGCGGTCATGGGCTGTGCCCAAGGGACCCTCGCTTGATCCCGGGGTCCGGCGCCTTGCCGTGCCCGTTGATGATCACGCATTGTCGGCCGGTGACTTCGAGGGTGTTCATGAGGGGCAGTCGCGCGGCAGCGGCGCTGTGATCATCTGGGATGAGGGGGATGCCGAGATTATGACCGATGAGCCGGGGCATCTGTCTTTCACCTTGTATGGCCGCAAGCTTTCCGGCCGGTTCGGTCTGACCAAGACCGGCCCGCGGCGCTGGATTCTGGTCAAGGTCCGTGACGAGCACGCGCGAGCTGGCTCGGATATTGTCGCCGAGTGTCCCGCGAGCGTGCGCAGCGGGAAGACCTGGCAGGACCTGAAGAACGAGCAAACCCGAGACGGCGGAAGCTGATCAAGGCTACTGCTGCCTCTGTCGCCGGACGTGACGACTACTATCTCGTGGTCATCCGGCCGGGGCCTGTCCCGGCGAGGAGGTCGGGTGACGGTCGACGGCCACCGATCACGGGAGGGAACATTACGCTCATGTCGCTGCCCACCCCCACATTGCACACCGCTCGCCTGCGGCTGCGCCCCTTCGACGACGCGGATGCGGACGGCCTCTTCGCGCTGCACAGCAATGCCTGCGTGCTGCGCTACTGGGACGCGCCGCCATGGAGCGAACACGCGCGCTCAGGGCGGTTCATCGCGGCTTGCCGGGCGATGGCCCAAGAAGGCACCGGGGCGAGGCTGGCCGTGGATCGTGCCTGCGACGGGGCGTTCATCGGCTGGTGCAGCCTGAACCGGTGGAATCCGGACTACCGCAGTGCATCGCTGGGCTACTGCTTCGACAATGCGGCGTGGGGCCACGGCTACGCGACGGAAGCCGGCCGCGGTTTGCTGCGATGGGCATTCGGCACGCTGGACCTCAATCGCGTCCAGGCCGAGACCGATACGCGCAACGTGGCATCGGCCCGCGTGCTGGAGAAACTCGGGTTCGTGCGGGAAGGGACATTGCGGGAAGACTGCGTCGTGAACGGCGAGGTCTCTGACTCGTGGGTCTACGGGCTGCTCAGGCGGGAATGGCGGCCGCCGTCCGAACCGGGTCCCGCTCGCTGAGTCCTTGCTCCCTCGCCAGACGTCCCCGGTATCTCGGTAATCGCCTCGCCGGGCGTGGTCAGTACGAACGCCAGCGGGTCAGCACAAAGAAGACGTCACGGTCGTCATCTGGCTGCAGCAGTTCAAACCCCTCGAAGCCGTCGGCGTCGGGCATCTCGTCGGCCGGGGTGCGGAACCGGCGCACGAATTCATCGAAATCGGCTCGTGGCACCGTAACCGCGTTGATCTTCACGACGCTCATTGACCCGGCTCCGCGAAAATCTGCAGCAGCGCTTCGCCGCGCGGCTCGAAAGCGCCAAGCGTGCCCTTGCGGACCTGAACGCCGTTAATGACCCGGGCGTCCTGCCCGTCCTCAAGCATGTCCTCCGGACGCGTCGCGACCGGACGGGGAGACTCATCGTCCCGGGGGTCAGGCATGCGCAACTCCGCGATAGTGCCAGTCTGATCGGTGCCGAGGGTATCAGTTGCCTGCCCAGGGCCATTTTGGCGCCAGCACGGCCGAGAACTCGCAAAGCCGGCTCCGGCCGCGAGCCGAGAAACCGCCGTCTGGTCACGCGCCCGGCATGACTGCCGTTTCTGCCGCGAGCCGCGTGGGATGGCGAAGCCGCTCGACGGTCGCTCTGAGTTGGCTCAGAGCAGACCATCCACTCGGTGCACGTCGCCGCACGGAACGTCGAGCGCCGCGTGATGTTTGCGGATCGCATCCTCGTCAGGGCCGTCGAGCAGGCAGTAGACCTTGCCTTCGGCGTTGTGGTACAGCTCGACCTGCCGCACCCCGAACTCATCGGTGGCGCCTTCCCGCGCCCCCTGGGCTATCTGGTCGATCGCTTCCGGCGGAAGCTGCAAGTCATCGTGGAAGTCCATGAACCTGGGCATGTGATCCCTCCCGATCGTGCATCACTGCGGCAACTATGACCTTGCCGCGGGCACGCTGTCTAGCCTGCACGAGGGCACTCGCAGCACCGCAGTGCAAACAAGCACTGAGCGCCGGACACCGACGGCCCCGACTTCAAGCGGGCATCCACCGCGCGCCGGGCGACCGTGGCAGGCGTTCTGATCCGCGGGCGGAGCGGCTTGACCGCGCCGCCAGGTTGCGGCACCTCCGCATACGCCCTTTATGGGCACTATGCCGTGGATACTACGTTATGCTGCGCGGCGTGTGGGGCGGAGGCTGCGGCGGACGTGGCGGCGGCGATGTTCCTGACGGTGTGGGACCGGCTTGAAGCCGTCCTGTTATCAGGAGGTTCTCATGCGGAGGCTGATCTTTCCCCTCGTCTGCGTGCTGGGGATGTCGGCGGGACTGCTGCCCGGTGCTATCGGTGCTGTCGCGGCGGTCACGCCCGCGTCCGCGAGCACCGTGGCGGCGAATGTCAATGATGTCTCATGCTCGGCGCCTGGTGCCTGCACCGCAGTGGGGGATTACGTCAACAGCTCGGGCGAGTTCGTTCCGCTGGCCATGCGGTGGAACGGGACGGCCTGGGAGCGACAGGTCGCCCCGGCGGGCGGCACGACCGCAACCTTCCTGTTCGCCGTCTCCTGCCCGTCGGCGGCCTACTGCCTGGCCGTCGGCCAGAACGAGACGCCCGGGACGCTTCCGAGCCCCACGCCGTTCGCCGAGCAGTGGAACGGCACCAGGTGGAGCATTCTGCCCGGCCTGCCACGGGCGAGTACCGGCTTCCTGTATGGCGTGTCGTGCCTATCGCCGCGCTCGTGTGAGGTCGTCGGCGACAAGGCGGCTGCGCTGCTGGCGGCGCGCTGGAACGGGAAGTCCTGGGCCATGCAGGCTGTTTCGCTGCCCACCAGCGGGGCCACGGAAGGCGACCTCAGCGCCATCTCCTGCTCGTCGGTGACCCACTGCGCAGCGGTAGGCGCCGACGGCACCACCGATTCTGCCTACCCGATAGTCGCGGCCTGGAACGGGAAGTCATGGACCACCGCGACGGCTCCGCTGCCGAAGGGGGCGGCCAATCCGCCCGAAGTCGTACTCAGCGCGGTCTCCTGCGGTTCCGCGTCCTCGTGCACCGCACTGGGCTCGTCCACGGCCGCGGGGAACGCCACCTATTACTCGGCGTCCGGCAGCGGGACCCGCTGGCAGAACGCGCCGGTCATCGCGCCCAAGGGCGCCACCGGTCCGGCTCTTAACGGGATCTCCTGCGTGGCCGGGACGGCGGCGTGGTGCATGGGCGTGGGCTTGTACTCCGCGGACGGGAAAACCCTTGCGCTGGCCGAGAGGTGGAACGGGTGGGCCTGGTCGCTCACCGCGGCACCGGCCAGTAGCACCCTGCCGGCCACCGGCCTGCTCGGGGTATCGTGCCGGGCCAGAACGACCTGCCAGGCGGTCGGCGGTCAGGGCGCCGGCCTGCCGCTGACCTTCGCAGAGGGCTGGAACGGGAAGTCCTGGGCCATCGAGCCCACGCCGCAGCCGCCCGCGGGCATCAAGTCACGCGGGACGTGGCGGCCATGGTCTGGCCGGCCAAGCTGGAGCCCGGCCGTCAGCAACTGACCGCCCACTGGACGCTGTAAAGTCGCGGTTCGTGCGCAAGGTGTCGATGGTCGGCGTCTCCGGGTCGGGGAAATCGACGCTGGGAAAAGAACTCGCCGCGCGTCTTGCAGTGCCCTATGCGGAACTGGACGCGGTCTTTCACCAGCCAGAATGGGCACCCCTGCCGGAGGAAGACTTCCGCCGCCGCGTGAGCGCCGTCGCCGCCGGGAACGGATGGGTGATCGACGGCAACTACAGCGCTGTCCTCCCGCTGGTCTGGGAGCACGCGGACACCGTGGTATGGCTGGATCCACCCCGGCACACGGTGATGCGCCGGATCATCTGGCGGTCGGTTCGCCGCGTTGCCGGCCGGACTGAGCTATGGAATGGCAACAGGGAGCGCTGGCGCAACCTGCTGACCTGGGATGAGCAGGAGTCGGTCATCTCGTGGGCTTGGCACCATTACCCCATCTACCGGCAGCGATATGCTGACGCAGCCCGGGATCCCCGGTACGCCCACCTCACCTTCCACCGCATCGCCACCCGGGCGGATGCACGCCAGCTTCTTGCTTCCGCCGGTTAGCCGTACTCTCCGCTACACCCTCACGTGATCATCTGGCGGACAGCCGGTTCCTGGGCTTTAGCGGCTTTTGGAAGCAAGCTTTGTGACGTGTACACCAGACCGTTGCGCTTGACCTCGCGCTTGTCATCGTCAGTACGCGGCTGTTGCCGCAGTACCAGCCTGTTCTTCCACGTGCCGTCCTTCTCGGTATAGTCCGTTTCCAGTTTCGCCGGGTCGTCCGGTCCGATGAGCAGGCGGTAGTCATAGTGATAGGTCTTCTTGTCACAGGCCGTTGCCCACACCGTGAACTTGGTTTTATAGATTTTATCTCCCGACAGTGGCCGACCAGCCTGGTCGCCCTCCTCGTACAGCCGTATCCTGCGGGTGACGCCCGAAGATCCCGATGTTCGGCCGGGAACTATTAGCGGGCCTACCTGCTCATCCGAACGTGTCCAGCGCAGGGTGCTGCCATTCCAGGGGTGCCTGCCGGTCACGGTAGATACTTCGTAAAGCCGCCAGACGAGCTTCTTGGCCAGGTCGGCCTCGTCGATGATGGCCGATATCTCCGTGACGAATCCTGGCAGTGCCCCCCTGTTGAGGAAGGTGAAATCGGCAGTGAGGATGAGCTCATGGTTTCCTGTGTAATGCAAGAGAATTTCCCGTCCGAGGCTCATATCCAGCTTCGCCCGGCCGGCCAGAGAACGGCGGAAGGTGAACAGGGCGATGATCACGCCGAGAGCGGTGAGTACGGCGATGGCTAGGTTGCTCACGTCGCTGACCGACATGATGAGACCCCTTCCTTGAGGCTCAGCCGGCAGGCTCGCCCGGCCAGGGCGTGGCGCCGTCCGAGGCCAGCGTGCCATAGGCGATCCACCAGGAGTCGCCATCTGCCAGTGGCACGGGGACCAATTGAACGTCGACGACCTCGAACCGCCACACGACGTCGGGCTCGCCGAGGTATTCGGCTCCGCGGAATGGCTTGGCGATCTCGCCAGCCTCGTCCTTGGCCAGCGTTGCCAGGTTCTCCAACGCGTGGTGGACGGTACCCCCGTTTCCTGCCACGACCATGCGCTGGAGGCCCGCATTGTCGCTAGTAGTCCGGGTTGTCACGGAAATGCTTATGGTGGGCATGGCCGGAACGATATCGTTGCTTCCGTAGCTTGACCGAAAAGCTCGGTCTGCGCGCCCCGAAGGGCTGCGTGACGCATATCGGCTGCTGTAGTGCCGCGAGAGAACGTGACGAACACCGCCAAGCACTCGACGGCCTGTGTGCTCGAGGAATCCCGCGGCGAACTGCGCGGCCGCGCCGAACGGGTTGACCATTCCCGCTCGGCCATGGGCAGGTCGGCTGGACGAGCCCGGCACGGGCCGGCGCCCGGTGGCGCCGGGCGGCTGCGGCGCAGCGCTCTTCAGTCTCGGCCGCGCGGGAGTTCCGCGGCTTGCTGCGGTAATTCGGTAGGGTTCTGGATAATACGGGCGGAAAGTTCGGCAACGGAGGAATGACCGATGAAGCTGACGATCTTAGGTGCTACCGGCGGCACCGGGCAGCGACTTGTCCGCGAGGCCATCGGCGCAGGGCACGAGGTCACTGCGATCGTGCGGCGGCCGGACGCGATAACTGAATCCAGTCCGCAGCTGCGCGTGGTCCGCGGCGACCTGCTGGACTCGCAGTGGACCGGTGAGGGCATTGAGGGCGCGGACGCTGTCCTGTCCGCCCTCGGGGCCACCAGCCGCGGCCCTACGACGTTGTACTCCGCCGGGACGGCGGCTGTGCTCAAGGCGATGGACAACGCCGGAGTCCGCCGGATCCTCGCGGTCACCGCTGACCCGGCCAGACCGACTAAGGACAGGCGGGGAGAGGTCAGGATCATTCATCCGATCCTGTGGCAGTTCCTCCGCGGGACGTACGAGGACATGCGCCGGATGGAGCAGCTCCTGGCCGCCAGCGACACGGACTGGACCGTGTTCCGCCCGCCGCGGCTGACCAACGGGCCGGCCACCGGGAAGGCCCGGACCGCGGTCGGCAAGTACCTGCCACACGGCCGCGTGGTCTCTCGGGCCGATGTGGCGGCCGCGATGCTCGCCGCCATTGACGACCCAGCGACCGTGCGCCAGGCGGTCGCCATCGCGCTCTGAGCCGGGCGCCGCACTCCCTATCGGGTGAAGACGCGGGAGCCGGTGCTCCTGTGCTCAGTCCGTGGCGTTGGTCTGTTTGGTCTCGGTGGGGTCGGAAGCGCTCTTGACGAAGGGGCTCAGTCCAAGGGCCGAGCGCATCTTCTGGAGGAGCTGATCTGTAAACAGCCCGGCGAGTCCGCCGATGGTGGCAGCGGCGAGGAGATCTGAATTTGACGTGCTGCCCGCTCCGAAAAAGCCGGCCTGCACCAGCGCGTACGCCAGAACTCCAATGGACGCGGCGGTGAAGGGCCGGGTCACATACCACCAGCCCCATCCTTTCTCCAGCTTGTTATAGCCCAGCCGATGCGAGAACGTCAGCCCGAGTGCGGCGGCGCTTCCGATGACCGCTGTCAAGATCACTATTATCAGCAGGATAGTGGTTTGCTGCGGAGTAAACGCCAGGCCAAACCAGCGAGCGTGCACCGCGGATTTCGAGTTACCGAGCCGTACCGCCAGTGACCAGGCCCAGGGCAGGTGACCAAGCGCCAATGCGGATAGCACCAGGATCCAGATGCCTATGACCGTTCGGGCAGTCCTCCCCATCGGCGCTGGCGGCTCCGGGGGCGGCGGCGGTATACGGCCGGCGTTCTCGCCTGCCCGGTGAGATTTTCTGCTGGCCGGCGGTGAATTCGGAGCGAGGCGTTCGTCTATGGCTTGACAGGCGGCCAGAGCAGGCCGCCGGCCAAGGGAGTCATGGGATGACGAGTCATGGGATGACGCAGTACCTGATCTTGTTCGGTGCCCATGCGATGGACCACATCCCCGACGAGGACATGCCCGCCGTGGCCAAGGCCGCGCACGCGGTCTGCCAGCAGGCCATCAACGCCGGGGTGTTTGTGTGCGGCGGCGGGCTGGAAGACCGGAGGGTGAGCATCGTGGCCACCGACGGGACGGTCACCGACGGCCCGTACCCGGAGGCCATCGGCGGAGTCACGGTCATCGAGGTGCCCGCACGCGAGGAGGCGCTGAGGTGGGCGGCCAAGCTGGCCGTCGCCTGCCGCTGTGCGCAAGAGGTCTGGGAGTTCGGGCTCGACCCTGAACTCGACGCGATGCTGCACCAGGCAGATAGCCGACGGCTACGGCCCGACGGCGTCTGATCGGAGCCAGGCAGGACGCCCTCCGCCCGCCGACCTCACAATCCGGGGCGATGTCTCGTCAGACTGGATAAGGGCGGCGGACCGACGGAGGCGGCAGATGTGCACTCGATCAGGGTCGGGACACGGCCGGCCCGACCCGGTCGTCAACGAGATCATCGGCGAGCGCCGTGCGCTGATCAACATCGCCTACCGGATGCTGGGCTCCCTGGCCGAGGCCGAGGATGCCGTGCAGGAGACCTACGCCCGCTGGTACGCCATGACAGGGCAACAGCAGCGGGCCATCCAGTCGCCCGGCGCCTGGCTGAGGAAGGTCACCGGTCGTGTCTGCCTGGACCTGCTCGGCTCGGCCCGGGTCCGGCGCGAGCGCTATGTGGGGCAGTGGCTGCCCGAGCCGCTGCCGGATCACGCGGAGTGGATCTCTGAGCCGCAGGCAGCCGTCGAGGGCGACCCGGCAGACCGAGTCACTCTGGATGAGTCGGTCAGCATGGCGTTCCTGGTGGTGCTGGACTCGATGACCCCGGCTGAGCGGGTCGCGTTCGTCCTGCACGATGTGTTCGGCTACTCCTTCGCCGACTACGCGCTCGGCATCGCCGACAAGGTTGCCGACCTGACGATCCTGGAACGCAACGTCAACGGCCAGCCTGGTCTGGTCGTTCAGCAAGCCGGCGCCACCGTGACGGTGGTGGCGTTCGCGGTGACCGGCAACCGGATCACCCACGTTTGGGCGGTACGCAACCCCGAGAAGCTCCGGTCATGGCCCACGGACAGGCAGGTGCCGAGATCATGGTTAGCGAGACGTCACAGATGGGCCGCGGGTCCGCAGTCGTGATAGGTGGCGGGATCGGTGGGCTGACCGCCGCCGTGGCGCTGCGCCAGGTCGGCTGGCGGGTCACAGTCCTCGAGCGGGCCGCGAGGTTCGGCGAGATCGGCGCCGGCATCACACTGCTGTCCAATGGGCTGCGCTGCCTCGACGCGATCGGCCTCGGCGACGCGGTACGCGGCAGCGGTCTGCCAATGCTCGCCTTCGGGATGCGCACCCCGGCGGGCCGGTGGCTATCGCGGATCGATGGAGACGGCTCCAGCCTGGAGGCGCGGATGGGCACCACTACAGTCGCCATCCATCGCGCTGAACTGCACAGAATCCTGCGCGAAGCGCTGCCGGCCGCGGCCCTTCTCGCCGGCGTGGCGACCACTGGCATCATCGGGGGCGCGGATGGCGGACCGGCAGAGGTCCGCTTCCGGCACCAGGACCACGATGCCGTTCTGCACGCCGACCTGGTCGTGGGTGCCGACGGGGTGCACAGCTGGGTTCGCGCCGAGCGCTGGCCCGATGCACGGGCTCCGATTTACTCCGGATCCACCACCTGGCGCGCCATCACAACGCAATCGTCGGATGCGGTGACGGAGATGAGCCTGAGCTGGGGCCATGGCACCGAATTCGGCGTGATGCCCATCCTCGACGGACGCATCTACTGGTACGCCGCTGCGAACGCTGACGAAGCCCAGCGCAACCCCGACGAGCTCCGTGGGGTGCGCGGGCGATTTGGCACCTGGCACGAGCCGATCCCGGCAGTCCTCGCTCACACCCCACCCCAGGCCGTACTGCGCCACGACATCTACCGGCTGCCGAAACTCGACAGCTACTGCCGAGGCAGCGTCGTCCTGCTCGGCGACGCCGCGCACGCGATGACGCCCAACCTCGGGCAAGGCGGCGGCCAGGCCCTCGAAGATGCAATCGTGCTCGCCGCGGCGATCGGCCACGCCGGCAACGTGGCCACGGCGCTCTCCCAGTACGACCACGAACGCCGGGCTCGTACCCAGGCAATGTCCCGGACAGCGACCTGGCAGCTCCGGTTCGGCCAGCAACTACGCTCGCCGATCGCCGTGGCAGTGCGCAACACCGCCGTCGCGCTGACACCGAACCGCGTCGCGTTGCGCGCCATCGCACGATACGGCGCGTGGTTCCCGCCTGTGCTCGGCAACGAGAGCGAATGAGTCGGGGAAGAGGGTCGAGGAGGCCGGGGATTACTTGCGGCACTAAAGGTTTTGCGGCAGCCGCGCGACTAAATAGTCATGAAGAGCTCACTGAACTCCGGCCTGAACCTGCCCGGACGGAGGCTGGGAGAGATGTGGCATGGACGGTAGCAAGGCGCGGCTGCCGCAACGTCATGTCACTGAGCTTGGCTCGTTCTTCGCGGCTCATGACCGGTGGCTGTTCGGGCACGCGTGCCTGCGCACTCGCGGCGATCGCGAACTGGCTGCAGACCTGGTCCAGGACACGTTCGAGGCGGCGGCAAGGGCATGGACGAGATTGCGCAGACGTGCAGCAAGCCAGCAGCGGGCCTGGCTGCTCAGCACCCTCGCGAACAAGGACATCAGCGATTTCCGGCGCAAGGAGGTCTTCCGCCGCAGGCAGCCCGATATCCAGGCCCGATATCAAGGCACCGCGGCTGACACCGCGGCGCAGGCACTCAACGCGATAGCGCTAGATCTGGCGCGGCAGATCATCGAGGACATGCCGCCAAGACAGAAGAAGGTCGCCCTGATGCGGTGGCAGGACCGGATGAAGGTCACAGAGATCGCCGCCGAGCTTGGAATCACCGAAGGCACTGTGCACGCCCATCTGCACAGCGCCCGGGGAAAACTGGTCGCGGGGCTGGAGCGGTACTACCCGTTCGGGACCGATAACGGAAAAGGAGCGCCGACATGACCTGCGACGCTGACGCACGCCAAGACCATGAACACCACCTGTTCCTGGCAGACATCCACCCGGAGCTTGGTGAACACCTTGCCGCGCAGTGTGCCGCGGGCTATGACGCCGATGCCGGCCGTGCCCGGTTCCTTGCCTGGCTCACCGCGCGCGCTGACGAGGCAACCATCGCCGAAGTCGAGAAAATCCTCGCCCTCGGCAACAGCGACGAGGATTTGCCTGCCGCTCAGGTGCAGGTCGCGGGCGCCACCGCCGGCCCGGTTATGGATTACCTGACGCAGATCCGCAAGGTGCCCCTGCTCAATGCCGAGCAGGAGGCCGAGCTGGCCAAGCGCATCGAGGCCGGCCGGTCCGCCGAGGAGAAGCTGGCCGGCGGCACCCGCCTGATCAATGAGCAGCGGCTGAACCTGGAGTGGATCGCCGACGACGGCCGGCGGGCCAAGGATCATCTGCTCGAGGCCAACTTGCGGCTGGTGGTCTCGCTGGCCAAGCGGTACACCGGCCGCGGCATGCTGTTCCTGGACCTGATCCAGGAGGGCAATCTCGGCTTGATCCGCGCGGTGGAGAAGTTCGATTACACCAAGGGGTACAAGTTCTCGACGTACGCCACGTGGTGGATCCGCCAGGCGATCACCCGGGCGATGGCCGATCAGGCGCGCACGATCCGGATTCCGGTGCACATGGTCGAGGTCATCAACAAGCTGGCCCGGGTGCAGCGGCAGATGCTGCAGGACCTGGGCCGGGAGCCGACCCCGGAGGAACTGGCCGCTGAGCTCGACATGACCCCGGAGAAGGTCATCGAGGTGCAGAAGTACGGGCGTGAGCCGATCTCGCTGCACACCCCGCTGGGTGAGGATGGTGATAGCGAGTTCGGTGACCTGATCGAGGACTCCGAGGCGATCCAGCCGGGTGAGGCGGTCAGCTTCACGCTGCTGCAGGAGCAGCTGCACTCGGTGCTCGACACGCTGTCCGAGCGCGAGGCCGGCGTGGTGTCCATGCGGTTCGGCCTGACCGATGGCCAGCCCAAGACGCTGGACGAGATCGGCAAGGTCTACGGGGTGACCCGGGAGCGGATCCGGCAGATCGAATCGAAAACGATGTCCAAGCTCCGCCACCCATCCCGGTCCCAAGTTCTACGGGATTACCTGGACTAGCTGACCCGCCCGCCGATGGGCGGTGGGTGGGGGGCGCAGCGGGTGGGGGACTACCTGGACTGAGCCCGCTCAGCGAGGTCGTGGGCCCCACGCTGTTCCTCTAGCAACAGCGTGGGCACCACCACCCCGGTCGGGTCCGCCCGGGGGCACGGCCAGCCGTCGGCCGGGCCCATGCGGCTGACCGGCTGGGCCACGGCTACTGCTCAGGTGCTTCCGGTGTGCTCAGGTGCTTCGGGTGCCCCCGCCGTTTGCCCTAGGCCCTCGAACAGCTTGGCGTAGTCGTAGGCGGCCTCGGGCTTGGCGCGCACCCGCTCGTCGATCATTTTGGCGTCCTCGCCGACGAGGATCCGCCAGGCCCCTGATCGCACCCCGTCGAGGATGACGGTCGCCGCTTGCGCTGCGGTGACGGGCGCCTTGTCCCGGAAGTCGGCGCTGAACTTCGAGATCATCTGCCGCACCTCGCCGGCTGACGCGCCCTCGGCCAGCAGGCCGGCGGTCACCAGCCCAGCTCGCACGTTCTCGGGGATCAGCTCCTCCACCTCGGCGTCGGTCATGTCCTGCGGCTCGGGGTGGCCAAGTGCGCGGCGGGTGTTGGACAGGATGTCCGTGCCGACGTGCCCGGGCAGCACCACGGCCACCCGGACCTGGGGCGCGTTGCTGCGCAGGTCTTCGATGAGCGCCTCGGTGAAGCCGCGCACCGCGAACTTGGCCGTGCAGTAGGCGTGGTTCGGCAGGCCCGGGCCCAGCGACGCCCACAAGCCGTTCACGCTGCTGGTGTTGACCAGCACGCCGTCGCCGCTGGCGATCAGCAGCGGCAGGAACGCGCGCGCGCAGTAATACACGCCCCACCAGTCAATGGCGAACGTGCGCTCCCACTCCTCGCGGGCGTCGTTCACGAAGCTGCCGGCGCCGCCGATGCCCGCGTTGCTGAAGACCAGGTCGACGTGATCGCTGGCATGCTGCTCGAGCAGTTCGTCACGGAACCGCAGCACCTGCGCCTCGTCGGAGACGTCGCAGGCGTGGCCGGTGACCAGGGCTCCGGGCGGGGCCGCCGCCCACGCCGTGGCGGCGGTCACGGCGACGGTGTCCTGGTTCAGGTCGCAGGTGGCGACCGAGCAGCCCTCCGCCGCTAGCTGACGGACAAGCTCGCGGCCCATGCCGGAGCCACCACCGGTCACCACCGCGAGCTTGCCCGCAAACGAGTCCATGGCCATTGATGCTTACCTGGTGTGCCACTGCTCGTCAATGGCCCAGGGAGCCTGCAGCTCAACCAGCCGTCGGCTCGCGTGGTTCATCTCCGCCACGCTCCGGCGGACCTGGTGCCAGGCGCTGCGGAGCCGCCCAGTGCTGGCCGGAACGGCCGGCCGTGTCGTCTTGGCCTGGATTCCCTGGTGGGTGATTGCGGACATTGCCTTGTCCCATCTGCTCGGAACTGGCCGGCTTTCCCGGCCCTCAGACCCAGGTTCGCGCGCCCGGCTGGCCCGCCGGCAGGGAGAGGTTTACCCCTCTTGCCGTCCGGCTGGCCTGGGGTGGAATTACCCACACCGCCGCGAGGACCGGCCTGGCCGGGCCGGCCGCTGACCGGGCCGGGCCGCCACGGGCCGGGTCAGACCTGGCCCGCGCTGAGGGCCAGGCGGGTGAGGTCGGCGCGGCGGCGGCATCCGGTTTTGTCCCGGATCCGGTCCAGGTGCGAGCCGACCGTGCGCACGCTGATGTAGAGCTGGGTCGCGATCTGCGCGTCGGTGTGGCCCTGGGCGACCAGGGTGACCAGCTCGCGTTCCCGGGGGCTGAGCTTCTCCCAGACCGTCGCCGCTCCCGGCGGGGGCGGGCCCTTGGCCGTGAGCATCAGGGCGTACTGCGCCGCGGTGGCCAGGCTCATCGCTGCGCCACGCTCCTCGGCGGCCTGCGCCTGGACCGGGCCGAGCGCCTGCCGGGCCGCTCGCAGGGGCTCCTGGCGCTGGAACCAGCCCTCGGGGAAGTCCGGGCGGGCCGGAGCCGAGAACCCGTCATGCCCCTGGAGCGCGACCACCGCTGCCCAGACCGTGACCGCCTCGGCGCTGCGCCCGGTCAGGGCGCACAGGTACCCGCAGCAGTCCAGGTCGTCGAGCACCCGCGCCCGTGAGCCGGTCCGCAGGGCGGTCTGGAGTCCTTCCCGCAGGTGCGCGGCCGCGCTGTCGTACCGGCCCGCGCCCAGGTCGAGAACCACCATCTTCTCCAGCAGATTTCCCAGGTTCCACAGGTCGCCCGCGTCGCGGGACCCGGCCAGCGCGGCCGCGCAGACCCGTTCGGCGGTGGCCGGGTCGTCCGCCGAGATGAGCACGGTCGTCATCAGGTGGCCGCACATCCGGGCCGCTGGGCCCTGCAGGCCGGCCGCGAGCTGCTCCGCCTGGCGGGCCAGCTGCACGGCGCCGACGCGGTCGTCGGCCACGCAGGCCAGCAGGCCCAGGATGGCCAGCGCGGTCGCCTCCGCGAGCGGGTAATGGCCCTCCCGGGCCAGGGCCACGGCGCGGCGGGCATCGTCGGCCGCCTCGGCGATCCGGCCCATGGTCACCAGCGTCGCCGACCGGCCGCACAAACACCTGACCAGCGGCAAAGACACCCCGCGTGCTCCGATGGCCTCACGGACCGCGGTGAAGTGGCGCAGCGCCCCAGCCGGATCGGCCACATCCATCGACGCCTGGCCGAGCCAGGTGTGCCCGAGGCACCACGCGTCGCTGCCCGGCGCCGCGCGGCCGACGACCTCCCGCAGCAGCGGCACCTGACCCGACAGCCGGCCCCGGACCTGCCACCACCAGGCCAGGGCCACCGCCAGCCGCGGCGCCAGGTCCGGGTCATGCTCCACGGCCCACTCGAGCGCGTGCCGCAGCGTGGCGTCCTCGGCGTCCAGCCACCGGGCCGCGGCCACCTCGCCGTCCTCGGCCACCAGCGCCATGGCATCCTCAGCCACCCGCAGCGCGTACCCGGCCAGCGCGGCCGCGGTGTCACCCTCGGCGGCCTCGGCCGACAGCCCGACGCCGTAGGCGCGCAGCGTCTCCAGCATCAGGTACCGGGACCGGCCATCTGGATCTACCCGCGGCGGGACCAGCAGCGAGCAGTCGACCAGCCGCAGCACGGCCCGTTCGGCACCGGTCCCGGCTACTGCCTCGGCCCCGTCCAGGGTGAACGGCCCGGGGAATACCGACACGGCGCGGAACACCCGCCGCTCGGCCTCATCCAGCAGCTGATAGCTCCACTGCACCGCCGCCGCCAGCGACCGCTGCCGCTGTTCGGCCAGCCGGTCGCCGTCGGCCAGCAGCGCAAACCGGTCATCGATCCGGTCCAGCAGCTGCGTCACGCCGAGGGCGTCCACCCGCGCCGCCGCCAGCTCGATGGCCAGCGGCATCCCGTCCAGCCGCGCCACCAGCCGCGCCACCGTGGCCGCGGTTTCCTCATCGAGGGCGAAACGCGGATCTACCAGCCAGGCCGTCGGGATCGGGCAGGGTCAGCGGCCCCAGCCGGTACCGCACCTCCCCGGCTATCCGCAGCGGCTCCCGGCTCGTGGCCAGTACCCGCACGTCATCGGCGCCGAGCAGCAGCCTGCCGCACAGCTCAGCGGCCGCGCCGATCAGGTGCTCGCAGTTGTCCAGGACCAGCAGCAGCTGCCGCTGGGCCAGCGCGTGGGCCAGCGCGTCGGCCGCCCCCTCCGAGGGCAGGTCACGGAGGCCAAGCGCCGCCGCCACCGCGGCCGCCACCTGCGCTGGGTCCTGCACCGTGGCCAGCGCCGCCAGCCACACCCCGTCGGCGAACCGGTCGGCCAGGTGCCTGGCCACCTCGCCAGCCAGCCGTGTCTTGCCGGCGCCACCAGGCCCGGTCACGGTCACCAGGCGATGGCGGTCTAGCTGGCCGGCGATCTCGTCTACCGCGTCGGCCCGGCCCACGAAACTGGTCAGCACAGCCGGGAAGCCATGCATGATGACCGCCGGGTCGGCCACCGCAGACGCCTCCACAGCAGTCACCCTAACCGCATGGCAGGTCCAGTCCAACGACAGTTTCCGGGTATCGGGCAGCGGGCGCGGGGCAGCGGGCCGGGGTTTACCTCCCGGGTTCCCGCTGGCCGGGTACCGCACCATCGCGGGCGCCGCTCACGCCGGACCCAGGCCGAGGCCTGGGTTCGCGGATCTGTCCGGTATCAGCCGGAAAAGACGGTTACAGGCGCCTTGGCGTAACGTTCTAAGGATTTCGCCAAGAACGTGCTGTCGCCATCAGCGGGCGCGCTGGCGCAACGCCCGGTCGCTCGTTGTACCGGGTGCCCTGGAACCCGTCGTCCGCACACCCCGCCTGGGCGGGGTCAGGACTCCGGGTTCCCTGGGAATCGGCCTGAACTACCGCGCTGAGCCGTCCTGGGGGCGCGAGAGCCGGTCGGTCTCGTCCTGGATCTCAATCGCGATCTTGGACAGCGCTTCAGCGTGCTGGCGGTTGTGGTGGGCGCAGAACAGCAGCTGTCCGGAGCCGGGAAGCAAAACGCGTACATATGCCTGCGCGCCGCATCGGTCGCATAGATCGGTGGCATTGAGCGGCTGTGTCGGGGCCATAGCAGCGGTCATGTCGCCTCCCTCGCCTGGTGCGGTCCGGCTGCCCGTTGCGCCGGCCGGTCAAACCTGTCGTACTCCATCACTGCAGAACAACACCTCACCGGCCACCGGTCTTCCCACAAATTGGTGACGTACGCCGTGGGCGAACAGACCAGATGGCGCGCTGCCCCGATCCGGCACCGGGCGCGTTGCCCCAGGTCGCCACGTATGTCGGCGGCGTGCCTGCACAGAACTGACCGCGCGGCCCGCTACTCTGCCTACAGGCGTTTTCGCAACCCCGCACGTCAGGAGACTCCGCAGTGACTGCCCTCAGTGCCGAGCGCGCGCCGAAGCCGGGTCTGGCTGACGGCTATACAGCACGGCACCTGACGGTCCTTGAGGGCCTCGAGGCGGTGCGCAAGCGCCCCGGGATGTACATCGGGTCGACCGACGGCCGGGGACTGCTGCATTGCCTGTGGGAGATCATCGACAACGCGGTGGATGAGGCGCTCGGCGGCCACTGCACCAGCATCGAGGTCATCCTGCACGACGATCGGTCCGCCGAGGTGCGCGACAACGGCCGAGGCATCCCGGTCGATGTCGAGCCCAAGACCGGGCTCACCGGGGTCGAGCTGGTGATGACCCGGCTGCATGCGGGCGGCAAATTCGGCGGCGGGTCCTACACCGCCTCCGGCGGCCTGCACGGCGTAGGCGCGTCCGTGGTCAACGCCCTGGCCAGCCGGCTGGACGTGAATGTTGACCGGGAGGGCGGCGAGTGGGCGGCCAGTTTCCGCCGCGGCGTCCCCGGCGAGTTCAGCGGCCCCGGCCCCCGTGCCTCGTTCCGGCCCGGCAGCGGGCTGCGCAAGGTGCGGCGGGTGGCCAAGACGGTGACCGGCACCAGGATCAGGTTCTGGCCCGACGAGCAGGTGTTCGTGCGCGGCACGTTGTGGAGCTTCGAGGCGCTGGCCCAGCGGGCCAGGCAGACCGCGTACCTGGTCCCCGGGCTCACCATCCGGGTGACCGACGAGCGAGCCGACAAAGACCGCGTGGCCGCCCAGGACGACGGTGTCGGCCTGGTCGCCCGCGAGGACGACGCTAGCCCGGACGACAGCCGCGAGGCTGAACCGGCTACCGGCCGGGAGCACGGCAGCCGCGAGGCCGAGTTCCGGTTCGTCGGCGGGATCAGCGAGTTCTGCGCTCACCTGTCGCCGGGGGAGCCGGTCACCGACGTGCTGCGGCTGACCGGTTCTGGGCAGTTCACCGAGACCGTGCCGGTGCTCGACGACCAGGGCCACCTGGTGCCCACCGACGTCGAGCGAGAGCTCGCCGTTGACGTGGCCCTCCGCTGGGACAGCGGATACAGCACCGTGACCAGGTCTTTCGTCAACGTCATCGCTACGCCCAAGGGCGGCACCCACGTGGCCGGCTTTGAGCGGGCACTGGTCCGCACGCTGAATGAGCAGCTGCGCGCGGTCCGGCTGCTGAAAAACGGCGACGAGCCGGTCACCAAGGAAGACATCCTCGAGGGCCTGACCGCGGTCGTCGCGGTGCGGCTGCCGGAACCGCAGTTCGAGGGGCAGACCAAAGAGGTGCTCGGCACGCCGGCCGCGTCCC
>Ga0335074_10002203_pt1 | contig 26533 bp, 26 predicted proteins | sample Lox_Sample_23_FD_206715 | JGI IMG/M metagenome (GOLD analysis project Ga0335074, IMG submission 206715) | Soil microbial communities from Loxahatchee National Wildlife Refuge, Florida, United States - Lox_Sample_2.3 | ecosystem: Environmental > Terrestrial > Soil > Wetlands | place: USA...
GCCCCCTCCCTCGACGCATCTCCGACAAGAGACGGAGGCTTATACCGCAATTGCCTGCGCTGACCGCTGCGTCAGCAGTCACATCGCCCGGCGGGCGCCGATGCCCGGCCGCACCCATTTGCGCTTTGCCTTGTCCCAGACCAGTGTCGGCAGCGGCGCCTGTTCGATTGTCGCAACGTCAGGGCAGCGGGTCGCGCCGCGTTCGGCGAGGAACCGCTCAATGACGCGCAATTCCTCGCTGCGCTGCGTCGCGATGTGGATCGCCGCCTGCGGTCGGCGCGTTGCCAACTCGCTGCGCCCGACCGCGAGCGCCGGCAGCAGCGATGCCGAACTGCGGGGCGCCGAACTGCGGGGCGCCGGGAACGGCAGGCTCCCCCCGCACTCGGCGATTGGCGGCGTTGCCGCGGCCGCCGCGCGCTCGGCGGTAGTGCCCGGACCCGCCGCCGGCTTCGAGGCCGGAATGCCGTCAACGATATAGCCGCGGCCCCATTGCGCTTCGATCCGCAGCGGCAGCAGCCGCCGCAGCTTTGTGATCAGCACCCGGATCGCCGTCGTGCGCGGCGAATAGGGCCGCTCATCGCCGTAGAGATGGTGGAACATCGCCTGATGCGACACCAGTTCGCCAGGCGCCGCGGCCAGCCGCTCGAGCGCTTTCCATTCCATCGGCGTCAATCGCACTGGCGAACCGTCGATCGTGATGCGACGCCGTTCCCAATCGATGTAGAGGCCGCTGCGGATCGCGCTTTCGCCCGACACCAGGGCAAGCCTCATGCCCAGCGCCGCCGCCCAGGCCTCGACGGCGTCGAGCCGCGGCGAGCCGATGCCACTTTCCCAATCGCGCAGAAGACCCTCCTCGATCGCGCAGCGTTCGCTGACCGCCTGCACCGGCCATCCCAATGCCTGGCGCCGCGCCTTCAGTTCGCCGACCAACAGGGCATTGCGGGTCATCGTCGTTCCCCTCGCCCACTCAGTTGTTCCCGTCGGGCGGGGCCTGTGCGGCCCCGTGTCCCGACGCGGATTATCGGCGTGCGGGGCGGGTTCGCCATGTGAGGGGGTTCACACAATTCGCGGAAAATTCGGCCGGCATTGCTGCGATGCCGCGACGGCCGAGGCGGCAGCTCAACCCATCGCGGCGAGCGCCTCGCGGTCGTGGATCACGATCGAGCCGCGCTCGATCGTGATGATGCCCGAGCGCTTCCAATCCTGCAGGTGCTTGTTGACGCTCTCGCGCGAGCCGCCGACGATTTCGCCGAGGGCGCGCTGCGAAATCTTGAACCCGGCGGTGCGCTCGCGCCCGCCGCCGTCTTCCTGTTCGAGGCGGAGCAGCGCCTTGGCCAGCCGCGCCTCGAGTTCGAGAAACGCCAGGTCTTCGACCTGCTCGTTGGTGGTACGCAGCCGCTCGCACAGCACGACAAGAAAATCGATGCACAATTCGGGGTGGCGGTCGAGCAGCGACAACAGCGAATGGCGCGGCACGACGAGCAATTCGCAATCTGCGGCGGCGGTGGCGTCGGCGGTTCGCTCCTTGCCGTCGAGCAAGGCGATCTCGCCGAACACATCGCCGTCCCGCATCGTCGTCAGCACGACCTGGCGGCCATCGGAGGAGGGGGCGCTGATCGTGATCCGACCGCGCAGCACCGCCATCATGCTGTTGCCGGGGTCACCCTTGGCGAAAATCGGGTCGCCCTCGGAATAGCGGCGGACCATCGCGTGCGCGAGGATCGAGTCGAGCTCGCTGTCGCCGAGCCGCGCGAACAACCGGCTGCGCCGCAGCGCATCGCGCCGTGATATGCTCGATCCGTGCATCGAACACCCCGCACCCGTCCACCACACGGCATTGCCCGGCACGCGGCCGGCGCGGCCACGGTGCTGCAATCGGCCGACTACCGATAATATGATACAGAAATGCGCGACAAAATGCCTTGTTGCCGGCGCGGCCGCTTTGCGCTGGCGGCCGCCGCGGATGGTATCGGCGCGACGATGACGATGGCGTCCTTGTCGTTTTGCGATCGGCCGTCGCCCAACCACGCCGAGCGCGGCGAGCCGCCGAACCTGCGGCCGGTCGACACGCTGGTCCTGCATTATACGGGCATGCAGAGCGCGGCGGCGGCGCTCGACCGGCTGTGCGATCCCGCGGCGCGGGTCAGTTCGCACTATCTCGTCGAGGAAGACGGCGCGATCTGGCGGCTGGTCGCCGAGGCGCGGCGCGCCTTTCATGCCGGCATCTCGTACTGGCAGGGCGACACCGATCTCAACCGCTTCTCGATCGGCGTCGAAATCGTCAATCCCGGCCACGAATGGGGCTATCGGGCGTTTCCCGAGGCGCAGATGGCGGCGGTCGAGGCGCTGTGCCGTGACATCCTGGCGCGCCATCCGGTCCCGCCCCATCGCGTCGTCGGCCATTCCGATATCGCGCCCGACCGCAAATCCGACCCCGGCGAACTGTTCGATTGGCCGCGCCTGGCGCGTGCCGGCATCGGGCTATGGCCGCCGCCGCGCCCGGACGCTGCGCTGGGCCGCGGCCGCGGCGTCGGCGTTGTTGCCCGCACGGCAGCGCTCGCCGACCTGGCGCGGATCGGATATCCCGTCGCGGTCGGGAGCGAAGAGGTCGCGCTTGCCGCGTTTCAGCGCCGCTTCCGGCCGCAACGATGGGACGGGCTGCTCGACCGCGAGACGTGCGAGCGGCTGCGCGACGTGCGCATGGCGGTCGAGGCGGCGCAGGCGGCCGAGGCGGCGCGGCGCGGCGCCCGCGTCAATTGAGCCGCGACCGCGGGGTGGCCGGCCGGCGCTGAATGCGCGGTCGTGCGACGAGCTGTCCTGCCTGGTGATGCACGATCTTCCAGGCGTCGTCTTCGCGCGCGAACAGGTTCGAGGCGACGAGCGTGCCGCCGTCCAGCTCCTCCTCGCACAATACCAGCGCCGTCTCGCCGTACAGCATGACCCGCTCGTCGTAGCAGGCAATGCGCGGCGATGCCGGGTTGGCGAGAATGCCCTGCCAGCTTTCCATGACCTGGTCGCGGCCGGCCAGCGGTGGCCACCCCGGATGCACGCAGCTGACCGGTGCTTGCCGCGCCCACAACGCCTCCATCGCGACGAGGTCGCGCATCGCGAATGCGCGGTAGAATTCGAGGTTGGCCGCAAGCACGGCGTCGCTGTCGCTCATCTGATGCTCCGCCCCCGCTGTACCGCCGCGAAGATAGGCCCGCCACCCGCCGCCGCCAAGCAACCCGCGGCAACAGCGCACCCGGGGCGCTTGTACGGGTAGCGCGCCCCACACGACCGGCGTGGCCCCGTCGCCGGCCATCCTCGTCGCTAGCCCTCGTTGGTCATGATGATTGTGCCGGAAGCGGCAAACATGCCGCCGACGCCGTGGCAGACGCTGATTTTGGCGCCCGGCACCTGGGCCGGCGCGATGCCGCGCATCTGCCGCACGCTCTCCTGCAACGCGTACATGCCGTACATGCCGGAATGCATGTAGGAGAGGCCGCCGCCATTGGTGTTGAGCGGCAGCTTGCCGCCGGCGCGCGTGTTGCCGGCGCCGATAAACGCCGCCGCCTGACCCTTCTCGCAAAAGCCGAGGTCTTCGAGGCCGTAGATCGGCAGGTGCGCGAAGGCGTCGTAGATCATCAGGTGGTCGACGTCCTTGTGGCCGATGCCGGCCTCTTCGAAGGCCTTGGCGCCGGCAACGCGAAACGCGCGCGAGGAGGTGAAATCCTCCATCTGGCTGACCATCGGCGTCTCGACACTTTCGCCGGTGCCGAGCAGATAGACGGGCTTCGTCGGGAAGTCCTTGGCGCGGTCGGCCGTCGTCAGGATCAGTGCGCCGCCGCCGTCGGTGACCAGACAGCACATCAGCAGGCGGAACGGGTAGGCGATCATCCGCGAGTTCAGCACGTCATCGACCGTGATCGGGTCGTGGAACGTCGCGCGCGGGTTTTTCGCCGCCCATTCGCGCTGCACGACGCAAACCTGCGCCAATTGCTCTTCGGTGATCCCGTAGGTCTTCATGTAGCGCAGCACCGGGATCGTGAAGAGCGTCGGCGGCCCCATCGGCCCGTAGGGGATTTCGAATTGCCCGGCGAGCGTGCCCGGCCCGACCGCCGGGCGCGCCCGGCCGATATTCGACCTGCCGCTTTCGCCGTGGGTGATCAGCACGGTCTTGCACAATCCGCTTTCGAGCGCCGCCGCGGCGTGGCGCACGTGGATCATGAACGAGCAGCCGCCGACCGCGGTGCCGTCGACCCAGCGCGGCGTGATGCCGAGATAGTGCGCAATCTGCACCGGCGTCTCGCCGGCCGTCGCGACGCCGTCGATGTCCTTGGGCGAGAGGCCGCAATCCTGCATCGCGTTCAATGCCGCGTCGGCGTGGAGGCCGATCTGCGACAATTCGGGGATGCGGCCCATCTCGGTCGTCTCGGCCGCGCCGACGATCGCAATCGCTTTCTGTTTCATCGCGCGCTCCTTAGCCTTTCGCCGGGCGGAACAAGGGCAAGGTGATGTCGTCGTCGAGCTTTTCGAAGGCGACTTCGAGCGGCATGTCGAGCACGAGCGCTTCCGGCGTCTGCGGGCATTCCACGATGTTGGTCATCATCCGCGGCCCCTCGTCCAATTCGACGACGGCGATCGCGTAGGGCGGCGTAAAGCCCGGCACCGGGCGGTGATGGATCACATAGCTGTAGAGGCGCCCTCGACCGCTGGCGCGAAAGACGCTGACCGCGCGCGAGGCGCAGGCCGGGCAGAACGGCCGCGGCGGGAAATAGGCCTTGCGGCACGAATTGCAGCGCTGCAGGCGGAGTTCGCCCGCCTTCGTCCCTTCCCAGAAATGCATCGTCTCGGGCGTCGGCTGCGGCCGCGCGCGCTGACCCGCTCCTTGTCCTTGAGCCATGGGCGCAAGATCCCTCGGTTGATGTCGAATCAAGGTTGCTGCCGGCGGCTTCTTACGGCAAACGGAATCTGCATGCGATTTCGGAGAGGCCGATGATCACGCCCGCTTATTGCCGCACGATGGCCGCTTACAACGCCGAGATGAACCGCCGCCTCTACGGCGCCGCCGGGCGTCTTTCCGAGACGCAGCGGCGGGCCGACAAGGGCGCCTTCTGGCACTCAATCCACGGCACGCTCGTCCACATCCTGTGGGGCGACAGCCAATGGATGAGCCGGTTCGATTCCTGGCCGCGGCCGCAAACGCCGATCAAACAGAGCGACCATTTCATCGACGACTGGCAGGAATTGTGCGCCGCACGCGTCAAGGCCGACGCCGATATTTCGCGGTGGGCCGACAAGGTTGACGACGCGTGGTTGGATGTGGACCTCACCTGGTTCAGCGGCGCCGCCAACCGCGAGATCAGCGCGCCGAAGCGCCTCCTCGTCGCGCACTTCTTCAACCATCAGACGCATCACCGCGGCCAGGCGCATGCGCTGATCACCGCCGCTGGCGAACAGACCAGCGACACCGACCTGTTCCTCGTCGTGCCGCGGATGATTGCTTGAGATTCTGCTGCCGTCATGGCCGGGCTTGACCCGGCCATCTGCGAACGTTCCGCACAGATGCCGGATCAAGTCCGGGCATGACGGGCTCTTGGATTTTCGCGACGCTTGCCGCTACAGCGGGATCGCCAGCAGCGTGTCGATGCGGCGGCTGTCGAGCGCGACGATCTTGCTGGCGAATTTCCATGCCGCGCCGTCGCGCACGATGCGATCGACATAGCGACCGGCGGCGAAGATCGTCATTGCGCCGTCCTGCATCGTGCGCACGACGAGAAAGTTCGCCTCGACATCAAGCGCTGCACCGTCGCCTTTCGGCATGATGCCCGAGATCACGTGGCGGTAGCGCTGCGGCTCATAGATGTTGGCTTCGCGCAACGCCCTGACGCGATCCTTCAGCATGTAACGCGAGGTCGCGTAAATGAGGCCGAGCGGCAGGCCAGCCTCATAGTTCTCCGCCGACGTGACGCGGTAATGGCAGTCCTCGGTGAAGAAATCGGGCCAGGCTTCGAGCGCATCCGAGTCGAGACAGGCGGCGTAGGCGGCATAGAGGTCTCCGACTTGCAACCGCCGCGTGACCGCAGCCAAATCCATCGCGCTACAGCCCCATCATGCCGCGATAGGCGTTCCAGAAGCCGCGGATCGAGGCTTCGGTCGTGCGCGTGTCCTGCGACAGGTGTTCGCGCCCGCCCATCTCGATGATGGAGCATGCGTCCTCGCCGCCCTTGATCGCGCGCTGCACAAAACCGCCGACCGCGCCGTCCTCCATCGACACGTAGCCGGCCGGCCCGACGAGGTTGGCCTGCTGCAGGCGGCGTTCGGTCATCGCAGCATCGTCCTCGGCAAAGCCGAAATAGGTCCACAGCAGCTCGGTCTCGTCCGGCCCCTTCGGCAATACGAGCCGCAATGCCAGCGAATTGTTGATCTGCTGCAATACGAAATTCGGGAAGACGCTCAAGATCTGCAACGTGATGCCGTCGCCGATCTCATCGACGACGTCGAGAAAGCGCGGGTCCTCCAGGCGGATGTTGTCGTGCATCGATTGGATCCCGGCATAGGCCTTGTCGGATTCGGCCTGGTCGCCGCGCGCGCCGCCCTGCGTGTAGCTGAAATGATGCTTGCCGCCTTCGGCGACGCCGACGCCGCCGGGATTGGTCAGGCGGCTGACCCGGAACGTCGTGAAAAACGTGTGCAACAGGCTCGCGTGGTAGGTGTCCTTGACGTTCTCGACGTAGAGCTTCCAGTTGTTGTGCAGAATCTGCGAGGTCGTGCCGAGCACCTTTGGCGTGCCGGTAAACACGCGGGCGATGTGCGAGCCGATCCGGTTGCCGAGATATTCCGACAGCGGCGGCGCGTCCGGCGACAGCGTCCCGAAGACGAGGCCGGCAAACTGGTCGGTGCGCAGCTTTTTCAGCCCATGCTGTTCCAGTCGGAAATCGGCCGGCATGCCGCCCTTGCCGCCGACGCCGCGGCGGAATGCGACGCTCGTCAGGTTGCCGGCGAGATCGTAGCGCCACGAATGATAGACGCAGGTCAGCCCGTCATCGGCATGGCCCTTCCCCTTCAGGCAGACGAGATTGCCGCGATGGGCGCAGCGATTCAGCATCGCATGGATCGCACCGTCCTCGCCGCGGGTGACGATGACTGGCGTCTCGCCGAGAAATGTCGTCCTGTAGTCGCCCAGCTGCGGCAGCTCGTTGGCGAGCGCGAGAAATTGCCAACTGGCGCCGAGAAAGATGCGGTCGAGCTCGGCGCGGTAGATCTCGGGGTCGGAGAACACCCGATACGGCACGCGCGCATTGCCCTCTTCCGGCCAGGTCAGCCCATGCTGGTCCATCGAACCCTCGCCCGCAACCGTCGCCAAGCCGCGACTTCGCTGCACAATATGGCATTTCGCGAGGCGATCGCCAGCGGACGGCGACGCTCGCAGACCCCGGTTGCCGGCGCTGCGCCCGAGCTGCCCGTCGCCACCGGTGCTGATCAGACGACCGGGAGCGGCTCGGTCTCGTGGAAGTGACGATAGTCGATGACGCGGCGGCCGTCGGCGGTCCAGCCGAGGATGTCGACGAAGCGGCGGTTCCACAGGATCTCGTGCGGCAGATAGGACGTGCGCGCATGCACCGGCGCGACCAGCGTCTCGTCGATGCCGCTGGTCGTGACGACGAGTTCGCCGTTGAGCGCAGCGAGGGTCTCGGCGTCGGTATCGTATAGCGGGCTGTGGCGGTCGATCTCGTGCATGACGGTAAAGGTCAGCGCAAAGATCGGCGAGCGCTGCCGCGTCAAGCGCAAATCATAGAACCGGCGCCGCCGGTCGCCCTCGGTGCTGACCTCGTCGCGCACCAGCGTCATGCCGACCTCGGCCGCAAGAATCTGGTTCTTGCGGACATTGGCGATGCGCACCGACAGGGTCGGCTGGCCGTTATGCGGGCCGATCACCGCGACGCGGCTGAACAACATGCGTGCGGTCGGCCGCGAAAAACGGGCGAAGATCAGACCGGTCGCCAGTGCGACGAGCAGCAGACCGACGGCTGCCTCCACCGTCATCACCAGGTTGCCGTAGAGCGTCGCCGGCACCATCTGGCCGTAGCCGATCGTCGAGATCGTCTCGACGCTGAAAAAGAAGGCATCGGTGAAGGAGCCCGGCCGGGCGTTGGAGACCGAACCCGGTTGGACGAGATACAAGAGCGCGAACAGCACGTTCGCGACGACATAGGCAGCCATCGCGAGGCCGAAGAACAGCGGCCAGCCGATCGTCAGGATGCGGTGGTATAGGTCGCCGAACCATGGTCTCGGCAGGCCGATCGCCAGCACCTGGTCGGCCGTGTCGCGCGCGATCAGATGGTTGAGGTGCGCCTCGACCCCGTCCGGCGGTACATTGCGCACCTCGGGCACCCGCCGCCGGCCCAGGCGGTGAGGCGGCGGCTTCGCAGCCGCAGCCGGCCGGGGGCGGACGGGCCGGGTCGGCGCCCGGCCGTCGGGCATCTCACCCGCCGTAGAACACGTTGTCGCCGAGATCCTTCATTTCGAGGATCGCGGCGTCGGGGCGGCCCTCGATCGGGTGCGGCACGTGCGCCTCCGTCACCTCGGCGACGACGATGTGATGGTCGCCCTGTTCGACGATGTTCGTCACCCTGCATTCGACCGCCGCCAGCGCGGCGTCGAGGATGGGCGCGCCGTTCCCGCCCTGGTGGATCGCCTGGCCGGAGAGCTTGCCGCCCTCCAGCTGGGCCGGCTTGAAGAACGTGAACGCCATGCCCTTGTGCTGCTTGCCGAGCATGTTGAGCGTGAATTTCTGCGCGTTTTTGACGATCGAATAGGCGCCGCTGTCGGTCTTAACGCCGACGACGACGAGCGGCGGGTTGAACGCCGTCTGCGTCACCCAATTGACCGTCGCGCCGGCGACGTTGCCCTTGCCGTCATCGGCGGTCAGCACGTAGATGCCGTAGGGGATCATGCGCAGCGCGGTTTTTTTGGCGTCCTGGTCCATGCCGTCATCCTCCGATTTGCGTTTCGCCCGCCAATACATCGCGTCCGGCCGCGGCTGGCAAGAGCCGGCCGTATCGATCGCCCTCGTCCGGCTGCCGCCGTCGCCCAACGTTAGCGGCCATTGCCGGGGCGGCCCTCCGTCCAGCCCGTGTCGGCGCCGACGCTGCCGCCGATGCTGATCGACGTGTCGGTACCGGGGACCACGAAGGAACGCGGAAAATTGCCGTCCGTCGCGGCAGCGCGCCGCGCCTCGGCAGCGCCGGTTTCCACGCGGTGGATCTGGTCGATGCGCTGCTGGAGCAACTCGCTGTTGGCGCGCAGCTCGGAAAGTTCGTCGGCGCTCCCGGCGGGCGGCGACAGAAGCAGCGTCAGCGCGACGATGACGGCGCCGACCCCCGACAGAACGCCGCGCCCGCGCCTGTTATTCACCCGCCGGCGCTTTCGCGCTAGGCCGACACCAGTCCCGGCACCGGCTTCACTGCCGCACTGTCCGGGAAAATGGCGGTTGCGAGCGCGGGCTCGGCGATGCCGAGGTGGTCCCGCAATACGCCCTTCAGCACGGCGCGCAGGTCGGTCGTCGGCCTGAGGTCGCGGTCTTGGTAGAGTTCGGCGTCCTTGAGGCCGGGCCAGTCGGCGACGACGCGGCCGCCCTTCAGCGCGCCGCCGGCGAGCAGAGCCACGGTCGCGGTGCCGTGGTCGGTGCCACCGCTGCCGTTGATCCTGGCCGTGCGCCCGAACTCGGTCACGGCGATGGCGACGGTCTGCCCCCAGGCGTCGCCCATGTTGTCGGCGAGCGCACCGAAGGCGTCGTCGAGCGCGCCGAGCAGGTCGCCGAGCCGGCCGCGGAGCGGGCCCTCGTTGACGTGCGTGTCCCAGCCGTCAAAGGCCAACGCGCCGATGCGCGGACCGTCCGGCTGGGCGAGGAACTTCGCCGCCGCGCCCGCCGCCTCGGCGAAATAGGCGCGCACCGGGTTGGCCCGGCCGGGTGGCGCCGCCGCCGCGGTGCCATTCGGCGCGGCCGCGATGCCGCCGGCGCGGGCGATGGCCTCGATGCCGATGTGCTCTTCGAGCGCTCGCGCAAAAGCGGGATCGGAATGACGGTAGAGATCGAGCAGCCGCATCGTCGTTTCGTTGCTGACCGGCGGCAGCCTGCGGGTCTCCCAGGACAGCACCGGCGCTGGGCCGCGGATGATCAGTGGCGCCACAGCTCCGATCGCCAGCGATCGCCGGGCGTTGGGATCGTCGCCGCGGGCCGCCGTGAGCGCGGCGACGGCGCGGTTGAGCCAGCCGCTGTCGAGCGTTCCCGGCTTGACGCCGCCGGTTTCGAGCACGTTCTGGCCGTCAAAATGCGAGCGGTCGCGATAGGGCGTCGCCACCGCGTGGACAATCGTCGCCTGGCCGCCACTGTACAGCCGATGCAGCGTCGGCATTGCCGGGTTGAGCGCGAACATCGCGTCGAGCGGCAGACCCGCGGCGTCGCCGCTGCGAGCGACTGCGTCGTCGCCGCGCAGGCGCAGCCAGTCGGGGTCGCCAACCGGCGCAACGGCAGCGAGGCCGTCGAGCGCGCCGCGCAGCACTATTGCGAGAAACCGCGGGTCGCGGCCGTCCGCGCGCGCGGGCCGCGGCAGCTGCGCCGCCGCGAACAGCACCCCGGAGCCGACGAGCAGCGCACGGCGCGTCGGGGCGAAGGGGATTGCCGGCATGCTCAGGTCACCTCCGCAGAAACTCGGGAGACATCAGCGCCAGCGTCAGCGCCTGGGGACGGCTCTCGGCGTGCGCGATTGTTTGCCGCGTCGCCGCCGAGGCGAGCGGCCCGAGCCCGGCATCGATGACGGCGGCAGCGTCGATTTCCGGGGCGAAGTGCTCGGCAAAGGCGTTGGCGATTTCGAGGCGTTCGCCGACGCCGTTGAGCCAGGCAGCATTGCTGTCCGGGAAGCCTTTCGGCGCCGGCGGCCGCCAGAGCGGCTCGCCGAGCAGCCTCGCAGCGCCGACAATGCGGCCGATATCGCTCCCCTGGCCGGCAGCGCGCAATACCGCGACGATCCACTCGCCTGGGCGTTTCACCTTTTGCTGCTGCGGCGCCCACGCTTCCGGCGCGGTTGCCAGTGCCTTGGCGACTTCCTTCAGATCGCCGTCGGTGTCACGAATCCGTCGCGCCAACTTGTTGATCAGCTCGGCTGGCGCGTCGTCGGCGATAAAATGGACCGCCAATTTGGTCGCGATGTGCGTCGCCGTGGCAGGATTGCGCGCGAGGTCCGTCAGCACCGCCCTGCCTTGCGCGACGCCGCCCTCGGGATACGATTTGCCGAGCACGGTCTGCGCGCCCGGCTCGTGCGTGCGCGGATTGAACAGGAAACGCCCGCCGATATCGGGGTCGGTGACCGGCGATCGCAGCCCCCAGCCCGTCATGACCTTGGCAAAGGCGATCACGTCCTTTTGCGTGTAGCCGGTGCGGACGCCAAGCGTGTGCAGTTCCAGAATCTCGCGCGCGAAGTTCTCGTTGATGCCTTTGTCCCGATTGATGCCGGCGACCGAATCCGGGCCGATCGACTGGGCATCGTTCAAATAGAGCAGCATCGCCGGATGGCTTTCGGCGGCAAGCAACAGGTCGGCGAAACGGCCCAGCACATGCGGTCGGATCGCTTCGCGCTCGTACGCGCCGGCCATGATCGAGGTATTGAGACTGACGCAGAAATGGTTGGACCAGAACCACACCAGCCGTTCGACAAAGCCGATCTCGGCGTCGCGCGCGGCATCGATCCGCGCCTTGGCTTCCGAAAGGACGATGCGGCGCGGCAGCGGCGGCATGCGCAGCGGTGCGGGGGCGGCATCCGCTTCCACCGCCATCATGTCCTGCGCCGCCATGCCGCCGGGCCGGGTTCGCGCCAGCTTCGCCTCGGCGCGCCTGGCAGCGTTGAATTCGAAGACGGCGCGAAACTCGGCATCGCTGCTCGGCAGGTCGGCGTCGTCGATGCGACCCGCATCCGGGCGGTCGAGATCGGACAGCAGCGCGCCTTGCGGGTCGCCGGCGATCGCGTCGATCGTGCCGCGGCGCGGGCCAAATCCAAAGCGATGCAACGCCAGCGCCGCCTGTTCCGGGTCACGTGCCATCGCCGCCGCCTGCTCGTCCTTATCGGCTGATCTTAGGACCGGCGGGCGGCGGTACATCCCCGCCGCCACGCTCGGAAGAGGTGGCTAGCGCGGCGCGACCGGCACCGGCACGCCGGGGATCTTGACCCGCACCGCACCGAGATGATTGCGGCTGGTGAAGTACAGCGTCTTCCAATCATCGCCGCCGAATGCGATGTTCGTCGTGGCCGACGCGCCGTGGATGACGCGGCCGAGCTTGCGGCCGATCGGGTCCATGATCCAGATGCCGCCGGCGCCGCCGCAATAGACGTTGCCCCGCTGATCGACCTTCATGCCGTCCGGCACGCCGGGCTCCGGCCCGCGCAGATCGGCGAAAACCCGGTCGGTGTGCCGCGCCGGCATGCCGCTCGGCAGCAGCTCGAAGACGCGGATATGGCCGCGCCGCGTATCGTTGATGTACAGCAGCCGCTCGTCGGGCGAGAAGGCAAGGCCGTTCGGCAGCACGAAATCATCGACCAGCAGGCTCAGCGTTCCGAGGTCGGGCGTCACCCGATAGACGCCGGAAAAGGTCAGGTCCCACTGTTCGGGCGCCGCCGGGCTCGTCCACGGATCGGTGAAGTAGATGCAGCCGTCCGACCTGACGACGACATCGTTCGGCCGGTTCAGCCGCCGCCCCTGAAAGCTGTTGGCGATGACTGTCGTGCTGCCGTCATGCTCAAGGCGGGTGACGCGGCGGCTGTCGTGCTCGCAGGCGACGAGCCGGCCCTGCAGGTCGCGGGTCAGCCCGTTGGCCCGGTTGGTCGGTTCGAGGAACAACTCGGCCCCCTTGCCGGGCGCGTGTTTCATGCGGCGGTTGTTGTGGATGTCGCTGAACAGCAGATAGCCGCCTTCCTTCCACCACAAAGGCCCCTCGGCGGGTCCCTGCGCACCGCCGAAACCGTCGGCGAGATGCTGGATCTGTTCGCTCGTGGAGATGATGTTTTCGAGTTCCGCCTCGAACTGTTCAATGCGCGGCGATAAGCTGCTGTCGGACATGCGTCCCTCCCAGGCGCGGCGTCTTTGCGGCTTTCAGCTTAACGCGTTGTCCGTGACTTTGCGATTATCCGGTTGGTGCCGCGATGCGGCGCCTTCGCCGCCGTCGTGCTAGCGGTAGCGGTTTTGGGCCTTGCCGGCGCCACCCATTGCGGCCGCGGACGCGAAATCTTGTCGCCGCGCCGTCGATCGGCTATCAAACCGTCATATTCGCGTGCTATCGGGCAGGCGAGGTGGAACGGAAGGCATTGCGGTGACGACTCCGCTCGATGGCTGCCCGGCCCTGGTGCTGAATGCGGATTTTCGTCCCCTCAGCTATTTCCCGCTGTCGCTCTGGTCGTGGCAGGATGCGGTCAAGGCGGTGTTTCTCGACCGCGTCAACATCATCGATCATTACGACGCCTATGTCCGCAGCCCGTCCTTCGAGATGCGGCTGCCGAGCGTCATCGCGTTGAAAGAATACGTGCAGGCGGCGCGGCATCCGGCCTTTACCCGCTTCAACGTCTTTCTGCGCGACCGCTTCACCTGTCAGTATTGCGCCCGGCCGCACCCGTCGCACGAGTTGACGTTTGACCATGTCGTGCCGCGCTCGAAGGGCGGCCGGACCGTGTGGAACAACGTCGTCACCGCCTGCGCCAGCTGCAACCTGCTGAAGGGAAACCGGCTGCCGCAGCACAGCGGCATGTACCCCAGGCACAAGCCGGTGCAGCCGACCAGCTTCATGCTGCAGCAGAACGGCCGCGCCTTTCCGCCCAACTATCTGCACGAGAGCTGGCGCGACTATCTCTACTGGGATACCGAGCTCGATCCAACTTAGCCGCGCCGTCGGGAAACACGGTTGGCCGCGTTGCCGGCATGCGCCCGTTACTGCGTGACGAGCGGGCATTTCGACTGCGACAGCGGCAGGAACGCTTGGTCGCCCGGCACCGTCGCCAGCAGCTTGAAATAGTCCCACGGGTACCGCGATTGAGCCGGCGTCTTGACCTGGAACAGGTACATCGGGTGCACCATGACGCCGTCCGCCCGGATATAGCCGTCGGACGCATAGAAATCGTGGATCGGCATTTCCCGCATTGTCCGCATGACCGTTGCGGCGTCGAGCGTGCCGGCGTGCGCCACCGCCTCGAGGTAGTGCATCGTCGCCGAGTATACGGCCGCCTGCAGTGAATCCGGCATGACGCCGAGCTTGGCGAAGAACCGCTTTGACCATGCGCGCGTCTGATCGTTGAGGTCCCAGTAGAACGGCACGCTGAGCACCATGCCCTGCGTCGTCGCAAGGCCCAGCGCATGCACGCCCGGAATGCGCAGCGCCAGGCCCGCGAGCACCTGCCGGCCCGGGACCATGCCGAGCCTGGCGGCATCCTTGATCGTGTTGTCGAGATCGCCGCCGCCGTTGGCCAGGCCGATGACCTTGGCGCCCGATTGCTCGGCGCGGGCGAGATAGGATTCGAAATCGCTGGCGCCGAGCGGGTACAGCGCGTTGCCCAGCACCTGTCCGCCATGCGCCTCGACGATGGCGGCGGTATCGCGTTCGAGATCAAAGCCGAAGCTGTAATCGACGGTAATGAAAAACCAGGTCTTGTCGCCCTCCTCGACGAGCTTGGCGCCGACCGTGTTGGCGATCGCGTGGGTATCGATGCCGTAGTGCACCGACGTCGCCGTGCACGCCTCGTTTGACAGCCGCGCCGCGTCGGCGCTTTCCAGCATGACGATCCTGTCGCGGGTATTGGCGATCGCCTGGACGATCAGCGCCTCGGACGAGCCGGTTACGTCCATGATCGCGGTGACGCCCTGCGGGCCGAGCCAGTCCCGGGCGAGCGCGGCGGCATGGTCGCTGCTGTTTTTCGAGTCGCCGATCAGCACGTCGATCGGTCGGCCGAGAACGTGGCCGCCGAAATCGGCGATGGCCATGCGCGCCGCGGTGGCGCTGCCGACCCCGGTATTGCGCGAATAGGGGCCGGTCATGTCGAGGATGAGGCCCAGTTTCACCGGCGCCGCGGCGGCACCGGCCGCCGCTTGGGCGCTCGCCGCTGCGGCGGTCGCCGCCGTCAGCATCGCGGCCATCGCGGCGCACAGCACAGGACGCCGGCCAATTCGCATGTCATGCCGCCCGGTAAAGCTCGTCGTGAATCGCGATATACATGACACCGTCGGTTCCGACATAGCCCCGATACATAGCGTCGCAATTGAACGGAGCGCCGCCGCCCCTCGCCAGCCGTCCGCTCGGTCGCTGGCGCTTTCAATGCCCGGCGCGGTGCAGCCCCGCGCAAAATCGGTAGTCATCATCGCCGCGGCTCCGCCATTGTTGCCGCCGCATGAAACGCGCTCACGGGATCATTGCCGGCGCGGCGAGGCAATCTCGCATGAGCGGCGTCGTGCCGGCGTTGTGGCTGCGCCTCCTGCTGGTCGGGCTCGGCATTTCGGTCGTACCGCTTGATACCTCGGTCAACATCGCGTTTCCGGACATTACCGACAGCTTCGGCCTGCCGATCGCGATGATCCAGTGGGTGATCATCTGCTATGTGTTGACGAATGCCGGGCCGCTTCTCGCATTCGGGCGAATCGGCGATCTGTGGGGGCATGGCCGCGTCTTCCGCGCCGGGCTCGCCTGGAGCGTTGTCGCCTTTCTGCTGTGCGCCGTGGCGCCGAGTTTTGCCTGGCTGCTGTTCTTCCGGTTTCTGCAAGGCATCGGTGCGGCGTTGATCATCAGCTGCGCGCCGGCTCTGGTCACCGGCCTCTATCCGGAGGCCCGGCGCAGTCGCGCGCTCGGCGCTTTTACGCTGATTTTCGCGCTCGGCTCGGCAGTCGGGCCTCTGATCGGCGGCGCCCTGGTCGCGCGCTGGGGGTGGCCGGCCGTTTTCTGGTTCCGCGCGCCCATCGCGCTGACCAGCCTTGTGTTCGTCCGCGGCCTGCCGAACGACTCGGCCGCCGCCGGCGAGCGCCGCTTCGACGTGGCCGGCGCGCTGCTGTTGGCGATCGGGCTGGCCGCCCTGCTGCTCGGGCTCAATGCGCTCGCCCGGCTGCGCAGCGGCGATTACCTGTCGCTGGCGCTGTTGCCGGCGGCGGCGGCGTGCTTTGCCCTGTTCGCCCGGTGGGAGGGACTGGCGGCCCAGCCGATCGTCCGGATCGAGCTGTTCCGCCGCGCCAGTTTTGCTCTGATCAACGCCGCCGGCGTGTTGATGTACCTGGTGACGTTCGCGGTCATGCTGTTTGCGCCGTATTTCCTCGTCGATCACACGCCGCTCCCGGTGGTCGCGGCCGGGTTCGTGCTGGCGAGCGGTTTTATCGCAATGGCGGCCGCCTCGCCGCTTGCGGGATTTGCCGTTGGCCGCGTCGGGGCATACCGCATCGCGCCGCTCGGGGCATTCGCGGCGGGGGCGGGCCTCTATTGCGTCGCATTCTGGCGGCCGGACACCGCGCCGGCGTTGATGGTCATGACGCTGGCGCTGCAGGGGCTCGGATTGGCGCTGTTTCAGGTCGCCTACATCGAACTCGTCATGGCCGCCTCGCCGGCCGCCCATCGCGGTGTCGCCGGCAGCCTGTCGATGCTGGCACGCACCGGCGGGGTCGTCATCGCCGCGACGCTGCTGACGCTGGCCTTTCACGCCGTCGAAGGCGCCGCGCGTGCCGCCGGCGCCGCATCGCCGCAGGCGTTTTTCGCCGCCTACGCCGCGGTGTTTCGCGGCGCCGGCATCGCCGCCGTCGTGACCGGCGGCCTGACTGCCTGGGCGGCCCGCCGACTGGCGCGAGGGTAGCATCGGCGCGGGGGTTTAAACCGATGCCGCGCAACACGAGCTATTGCCGTGCCGCCCGCGTTTTCCGCAAGGCAGAACCAGAAAGAGGACGACATGGACGATCACGTCTACCGGGTCATCGAGATCACCGGCTCATCGGAAAAGAGCATCTCGGACGCGATCCAGACCGCGGTCAGCCGCGCGTCAAAAACGCTGCGCAACCTGCGCTGGTTCGAAGTCGTCAATACCCGCGGCCATCTCGAAGACGGCAAGATCATGCACTATCAGGTGACGCTGAAGGTGGGCTTTACGATCGACGACTCGAACGCCGGAGTGTGAGCGTGACGCCGGCGCTGATCGCCGCGCGCCGAAAGTTCCCGCGGCCGAGCGCGCTCGTTTCGACCACTGGTACGCGATCGACCACCTGCCGTGGGCGATGCGTTTGCCGCGCTCCGGGCCTGGGCGGCCCGGAACCGTCCGATCCCTGCGCAACCGTCGGGCCTCAGAAATTCTCCAGGCTCAGCACTTCGTCGTCATAGTCGTAGGCGAAGATTTCGGCGTGGCGTCCCCAGTTGATGACGGTCTCCAGCACGCGCTCCGCTTCTTCCTCCGACAGGTGGTCTTCCAGTTCGCGCAGAAAACGGGCGGCCGGCGCCTTATGGTTGGGGCGCTCGTCGAGCACGCGGCGGATATGGGCGGCAAGCGGCACGTGCTTCAACAGGGCCTCGGCGAACATCTGTTTGCGCGGCAGCATGTCGGCGTCGGCATAGGCCCGGCCGGCCGCGGTCAGTTCGATGTCGCCGCCGCTGACATGCGCCCAGCCGAGGATCTGCATGAATTCGATCAGCGGAAACAACTCGTCGACGACGAGGTTTTCTTCGTCGGCGAGGTGCGGCAGGTCCGCCCGCCCGTTATAGGGCGCTTCGGTGAGGCGCTCGATCAGGCCTGACAACTGCTGCACCGCGGCGTCGGGCAGGCGATGGCCGAGGCCGATCGGCTCCGGCTTGGTGCCGCGCCGGCCGTCGCGGCCCGGCTGCGTTGTCAACAGCGTGTAAACCTGGTCGACGATTTGACGGAACGGCGCGCTCTCGGAATCGCGCGGGCGCGGCAGCGCGACCGGGACTTCGGCGCTGATGCGGCCGGGATCGCTGCTGAAGATGACGATGCGATCGGCCATTTCGACCGCTTCGGCGATGTTGTGCGACACCAGCACGATGCCCTTGGTCGGGATGCGGCGCTCGACCCACAAATCGATCAGGTCGTTGCGCAGGGTCTCGGCGGTCAGCACGTCGAGCGCGGAAAACGGCTCGTCGAGCAACAGAATGTCGGGGTTGACGACGAGCGCGCGGGCAAACCCGACACGCTGCCGCATGCCGCCCGACAGTTCCTTCGGATAGGCGTTTTCGAAGCCGTCGAGGCCGATCACATCGATCGCCTCGACTGCCCGCCGCCGCCGCTCGGCTGCCGCGACGCCGAGCGCCTCAAGGCCCAATTCGACATTGCCGAGCACGGTCAGCCAGGGGAACAGCGCGAAGGTCTGGAACACCATCGCGATCCCTTGCACCGGTGCGGCGACCGGCCGGCCGCGATACTCGATCCGGCCGGCGCTCGCCGGCATCAAGCCGGCAAGGATGCGCAGAAATGTCGACTTGCCCGACCCCGACTTGCCGAGCACCGCGGCGATTTCGCCCTCGTGCAGCGAAAAGTCGATCGCCTCGAGAACCAGCCGGCCGATATGGTCGGGCGTACGATAGGTCTTGCTCATCGCGGCGGTCCGCAACAGCGGCACGCCGAACGAAACCGTCGGCCTCTCCTCGGTCAGGACGCTCATCGGTCAACCTCAGACATTGGGCGCGGGGGCCGGACGAAGATGATGGCGGGACGGTGCGGTCTGCTGCCGCACGGGTGCAACGCGCGGCCGACACGCCGCCGCGCCGGCCGGTAATAGCCGGCGCATCCGCTGCCGGTCAATCGCGCCCGCCGCTGCCGCGCCACGGCGGGCGCGTTTTCGGCGCCGCCGCGGCTGTCTCGGGCGCTTGTCACGGCACGGTCGCCGGGCTATGCCACAAACCGGGTGGCCGGCGCGGACCTCCGCCCGGGACACAAAGGTGAACCGAATGCCCGAGTTGCAGTTCCAGCAGGCGGGGACGGCGGTTGCCGGGCTGCGCCCGAACCGGTGGGACCTGCTGGCATTCCCGCTGATCATCGGGCTTATCAGCATTGTCGGGTTTGGGGCGCAGCAGACGCTGGCGCCGCTGTCGACGCTGCACGCGCCGGTCGTCTCGCTCGATCCGGCAAACCTGCCGGATTACGCCTTGCGCACGGTGCTGCGCATGCTGGCGGCAATGGCCGCCTCGCTCGTTTTCACGCTCATTTACGGCACGCTGGCGGCGAAAAGCGCCCGCGCCGAGAAAGTGCTGATTCCGCTGCTCGATATCCTGCAATCGGTGCCGGTTCTCGGGTACATCTCCTTCACCGTCGTATTTTTCATGTCGCTGTTCCCCGGCCGGATCTTGGGCGCCGAATGCGCCGTCATCTTCGCCGTCTTTACCAGCCAAGCCTGGAACATGACCTTCAGCTTCTACCAGTCGCTGCGCACCGTGCCGCGCGACCTGGTGGAGGCGTCGCGCAGTTTTCACCTGTCGGGCTGGATGCGCTTTTGGAAGCTCGAAGTTCCATTCGCGATGCCGGGGCTGGTGTGGAACATGATGATGAGCGCCTCGGGCGGCTGGTTTTTCATCGTTGCGTCCGAGGCGATCACGGTCGGCGACAAGACCCTCACGCTGCCGGGCATCGGAGCCTATCTGGCGCAAGCCCTCGCCGAGAAAAATCTTGCCGCGGTCGGCTGGGTCATTCTGGCCATGGTCGTCGTCATCGCGCTGTACGATCAGTTGATGTTTCGGCCACTGGTGGCGTGGTCCGACAAGTTCCGCTTTGAGCAGACCGCGGCGCAGGCCGTGCCGGAATCCTGGGTGCTCGACCTGCTGAAGCGTACACGTTTGATGCGCTACCTGCTGGCGCCTTTTGCCGGCGCGCTGGAGATGCTGACCCGCGTTCGCCTGCCGATCGGCCCGGTCGCGCGCCGGCCGCGAGGCGATGCACGTTCGCCATGGTTGACCGACGCATTGTGGTACGGCCTGGTCGCCGCCGCCGCCGCGTACGGCGCCTATCGCGCGGCGACGTTCGTCGCCGGCGAACTCCGTTGGGCGGATGTCCTGACCGCGCTCATGCTCGGCTGCATCACGCTCGTCCGCATTCTGGCGCTGATCGCCATCGCCTCGCTTGTCTGGGTGCCGATCGGGGTCATGATCGGGCTGCGCCCGGCACTCGCCGAACGCGTCCAGCCGCTGGCGCAGTTTCTTGCCGCCTTCCCGGCAAATCTGTTGTTCCCGATCTTTGTCGTCGCGATCGTGTATTTCCACGCCGACCCGGATATCTGGCTCAGTCCGCTGATCATCCTGGGTACGCAGTGGTACATCCTGTTCAATGTCATCGCCGGAGCTGCGGCGTTTCCGACGGATTTCCGCGAGGCCGCCGTCAATTTTCGCGTGCGTGGCTGGCAATGGTGGAAGGAGGTGATGCTGCCGGGCATCTTCCCGTACTTTGTCACCGGCGCGATCACGGCGTCGGGCGGCGCGTGGAACGCCAGCATCGTGGCGGAGTACGTGTCGTGGGGAAAGACCACGCTGGTGGCGCACGGCCTCGGCGCCTACATAGCGCAGGCCACTGCGGCCGGCGACTTCCCCCGCATCGTGCTGGGCATCGCCGTCATGTCGCTGATGGTGACGTGCTTCAACCGGTTGCTGTGGCGCCCGCTTTACCTCTTCGCCGAAGAGCGCGCGCGGCTGGACTGAAGCCGCGAAGACCGGTCCAGGCGGAAGCCGACGAAACGATCAGCGGCCGCTATTCGACATCGGCAAAGCCGAGCTTGTCGTCCAATTGGTATTCCTCGGCGAGCGAGCGCAGCTTGTACCAGGTGGCGTCTTCGACGTCGATGCCGTGGGCGCGACGGTCGAGTTCCCGTTGGTGCTCGATCTCGCCGGGATAGAGGACGCCCAGGGACCCCTCAGCCGGCGGCGTCGCCTTCAGGTAATCGATGAACGCGCCGACATCCTTTTTGAACTCGGCGAGCGGGCGGAACGCATCGACCTTGAACACGGCCATGAAACAGCCGTCATTGTGCCGGCCGCTCGGCTCCACGCCAAAGCCGAGCCCGGTCAACAGACCGCACAGAACCTCGACCATGACGGCCAGCCCGGTGCCCTTGTAGCCGCCGTCCGGGCCGCCCAGCGGCAGCAGCGCGCCGCCCTGGCGCAACTGGCGCGGGTCGTTGGTCGGCCGGCCGTCGGCGCCGATGACCCAGCCGTCGGGCACGCTCTCGCCGCGCGCAACGGCGAGCGCGATCTTGCCGGCGGCAGCGGCGGAGGTCGCCATGTCGAGGTAGAGCGGCCCCTGCAGATCGGACGGGACCGCGATCGAAAGGGGATTGGTCCCGAGCCGCGCCTCGCGCCCGCCGAATGGCGCGACGGCCTTTGGCGAGCGGCCGCTATCGGCGGTGATGAGGCCGATCATGCCGGCCTGCGCCGCCATCTGCGTATAGCTCGACAGCCGGCCGATATGGCCCTGGCGAAACACGGTGGCAGCGGCGACGTTGCTCTTCTCCGCCTTCTCGATCGTCAGCCGCATCGCCCGCTCGTTGGCGACGTAGCCGAACCCCCAATGCCCGTCGACGACCGTTGTCGTCGGCGATTCCTTGACGATGACCCAGGGCGCGCCTGGCACGATGTGCCCGGCCTTGATGCGGTCGATATAGGTCGGGATCTGGATGACGCCGTGCGAATCGTGGCCGACGAGATTGGCGCCGACGATATGGCGCATGACGAGCGCCGCCTCCTCGTCGGGGGTGCCGGCGGCGACGAACAGCGCGCGGCCGATTTCCTCCAGGCGCTCGGCGGCAATTTTCGGCATCGCAGCGATCCTCCCCGGAAACGGTTCGCCCGTGATCGTTGCAGAACCCGGCGACCCGCGTCCAGCGCGATAGACGATGGCCGGTGCGGCACAAGCGGAAAAATCTGCCGCGAATTGTGAACGACGTCACACGCGGCGCCCGCACCGGCGGGCATTTTGCAATGCGGCGTCAACGGCGTCGGCTGTCGTCGGCCCGCGCCGTGTTTCGTCTCTCTGCCCGTTGAAACGGAGGCAAGCCGATGATCACGACAGCGATGACCAACGGCCTTGCTTTCAGTCTCCTGCTCGCGGCCGCTTCGCTTGCGGCGGCCTCCATTCATTGCAATCAGCCGTCCTTCGGCGGCTGGATCAGTGGCTCTGCCGTCGAGGCGCCGGCATGGCTGCCTTGGGTCGTCGTCGCGGCATTGGCAGTCGCCTCGATCGTGTTCGGCGTCCTGCGCCCGGATGTGTTCGGCACGGCGATGAACGAGGGCTTCGCGGCGCCGTGATCCTCGGCCGTCGCGCAGGCCGCTGCTCGGCTTGCCGCGCGGCGACGCTCTGTGCCAGAGTAGCGGTATGCGACCGCCGAATTACTACGCCGCGCCGGGCTTCGAGCGCGCCGGGCTGCGGCGCCGCGAACCGGATTGGATCCGCGAGCGGGCGCTCGATCCGCACAGCGCCTTCGTGCCGGTCTGGCGCAACCAGAACCTCATCATCGAAATCGACGGCGCCGAGCCGCGCGCCGCGATGCTCAGGGTCGAGGCGGTCGGTGCCCTGTTCGGCGCGCTGTCGGATGCGGCAATCGACGAGCGGCTCGGGCACGGCGATCTGGTCTTCCTCGGGCTGATCGACGAGCGTGCCCATTTCGCCCTCGACCTGTCGCGTCTGGACGGCGAGCCGCTGCCGGCGTTGCGCTCGCCGGCCTTGGCCGCGGCCGGCATCGCTGCCGCTGCGGCGGAAATCGGCGTGCGCTTTGCCGATCTGCGCCAGCTTGCCGGCCGGCTCGCCCGCCATGACGCAGCGCTGCTGGCGCTGGCGCGGGCGATGGCGTACTGGCACATGCGCCATCGCTTCTGCGGCCAGTGCGGCGCACCGACGCGCAGCGAAGAAGCCGGCCATATGCGGCGCTGCACCGATGCCGCGTGTGCGGCGATGCATTTCCCGCGCACCGACCCCGCCGTCATCATGCTGGTGACCGACGGCGCGGACCGGATATTGCTCGGCCGGAACAACAATTTTGTCGGCGGCATGTATTCGACGCTGGCCGGCTTTGTCGAACCGGGCGAGAGCCTGGAAGACGCGGTGGCGCGCGAGGTGCGCGAGGAGACGGCGGTCGAGGTCGGCGCCGTCACCTATCACTCGTCGCAGCCGTGGCCGTTCCCGGCCAACATCATGCTCGGTTTTTACGCCGAGGCGACGACAACCGAGATCACGGTCGATTACGGCGAACTTGCGGATGCCCGCTGGTTCGACCGCCAGTGGCTCGCCGCCCGCGCCGACGACCGCGGCCAGGAATTCCGCCTGCCGCGCCGCGATTCGATCGCCCGCCGGCTGATCGAGGACTGGCTCGCCCTCTGACCGCAATCGCCGGCACAGGACCGCGCACGCGACGCGGGCCACCGGCTGGCCGGCACCGCCGAGCCTGGGGTTTTATGCGCCGGCTAATCGACGCGGAGGCACCCTGGTCGATGCGCGGGAAGCCCAGCGGGTGACAAGGAAGAGGCCGAGAGCCGGAGCGAGCAGGATGAAGGATGATGGTTCTGGAACTGACGATGGAACTGGCGAGATCAGAGGTTCAACGCCGCCGGTCGCGACCTCTTGATGGATGACGAGTTCTATACCCGTGGTGCTGTCGTATTGTGTCCATGGCTGGGAAATTTCGAGCGATGCGGCGGGGCCGGTGAGCGGGGTTGTAAACTGCAGGTACAGGATTGTACCTGTTGTGGTTGCAAAATTGTAGTATGAGAGCTCTAGCTTGGACGGGTCTACCTCGGCTACCAGGTAGAATGTGGACTCAGGAGATGGGCCGTTTACTGTAATATCTGAGCTTATAATAGGGGTCGTGGCGGTGGTGTCGATTGTGAAACTGCCGACCAAATCCTCCGTGTTGCCGTCTTCGAACGTCAGTGACGCGTCCGGCGTAAAGGTGTAGGTGACCGGAGATGCGACGGCATGAAGCGTGGTCGCAAGCGAGAGTGCGAAGCTCACGATAGGCGCAACAATCAGGCTTTTGGATCGCATGATGAGCTTCCCCATAGTGAAAATAATTCAACGCAGTAAAAACGCGCCCTTTGAAAGAAACGGTGACAGTCGATTTCGACGATCGCTGGGTCGGCGCGACGACGCTGCCTCCGCCGGCAGCGAGCGGCGATCAGCGGTCGATTTCTCTGACACCCGCGCCTGGTCCGCCCGGCGAGACGGACCATCGATTTTCTCGCGGTGCCACCGCAGTTTTCCGCCACACGCATGTCGAGGAAGTCCTCAACAAGGATCGCGCATCGCAAGCAGTTGACCTTGGGCGATCGCCGGCGCGCTATGTGGCGGGAATAAAAAATTCTAAATTCTTATCAATCCGCCGTCGGTGCCGGAGATGAGGGCCGAGGCCGACTTGGCTCCGCTGACCGGGTCGGCGGCGGCGTGGCGAATGGCCGGAAACGGTGCTTTGCCGCCCTCGCGCCGCGGCGGCTCGGATGTAGGGGCGGCCGTGCGTTCCCGACATTGGCAAAAGCCTTGCCAAACGCGTTAGAGTGGCCGCAACACCGTCAGTCCGAAGGGAGCGAAACCATGCATTACCGCCGCATCTCGGCCGATTGCCATCTCGACATGCCCTGGATGCCGCCGACGCTTTTTACCGAGAACGCGCGGACCGAACTGAGGGACCGCATGCCCTATGTCGAAGATGGGCCCGACGGACCGCAATGGGTCGCCAGGAACGGCGCCAATTTCGGCCTCTTGAACGGCGTCGGGCCGGGCGGCGCGAAACTCGTCCCCGGGCAGAACGTGCGGGTCGACATCATGGCCGAGCACGGCCTGTTCTCGGACGCGAAAAACGGCAAGGTGCGGTGCAGCGACCCGCATCTGCGCCTCAAAGACATGGAAGCAGACGGCGTTGATGCCGAGGTCATCTACGGCGTGCTCGGCACCGCCTCCAAGCTCAACGACCGCGACGCCTCGAACGAGGTGTTGCGCATCTACAACGACTGGTTGAAGGAATTCTGCAGCCACTACCCGGACCGCCAGATCGGCCTCGCCTGCCTGCCCTACGGCAGCGTCGATGACGCTGTCGCCGAGGTCTACCGCGTCGCCAGGATGGGGCTGCGCGGCCTCGAATTGTCGTGCTCGTGGGACATGGAGCCGATGTGGCACCCGAGTTGGGAGAATTTCTGGAAAGCGGTCGATGACGTTGACCTGCCTCTGCATTTCCACACCTTCCCGACGACCGCGCCGCGGGCCCGCCAGGAAGCGCCGCATGTGCGCCGCGCCGCGATGTTCACCGGCGTGTCGGCGTTCCAGATGGGGCTCATCCACATCATCGCCGGCATGATCGGCGCCGGCGTCTTCGAGCGCTATCCCAACCTGCGCGTCTCGTTCGGCGAGAGCGGCGCCGGCTGGCTCGCCTACGCGCTGCACCGCATGGACTTCGAGTTCGAGGACCGCTTCCGCGACCTGATGAAGCTGAAGCCGTCCGAATACTGGCGCCGCCAGTGCAAGGCGACGTTCCAGTTCGACCCGATCAGCGCCAAGCTGATCGACGAAATCGGCCTCGAAACGCTGATGTGGGGTTCGGACTACCCGCATACCGACGGCATCTGGCCGGAATCGACAAAATATATCGAGGAACAGTTCGCCGGCCTGACGCCCGAGCAGATCCACAAGATCACATGCGAGAACGCCGCCAAGTTTTATCGTCTGTCAAATTGATGCCGATCAGCCTCCTGCGTTCCGGCCGGGGCGCGGGAGGCCTTCTTGATGCACGGGAAGGAGCCTGACGAAATCCCTCCGGGAGGAACCGGCTGGCTGATTTGTGGACGCCGCTTTTGGCGTCCGCCCGAACGTCAGAAAAACGCTAGCGTGCGGATTTCAATGCTCTCGCGCGGGCGGGCATCGGGCAGCGCCGAGGGATCGGCAAAGGCGGTGTGCGCGGTCCAGCGGGCGCGGCCGTCGCGCATCGACTCGTAGACCTTGAAGACGAGCGCTTCGTCCGGCCGCATCCGCGGGAACCAGTACCAGCGTTGCGCCGGATCATAGGTGATCGCGTAGGTCTGTCCGGTGCGCCCCTGGTAGCGCCGCTCGTTGACGACGAGGCTCTCCGGCCGCACCGTCTGCGCGTCGCAGATCGCCAGCGGGTGACTCTCGACCGGGTGGTTGATCGGCCGCCACACCTGGATGATCGCAAAGCGGCCACGCAGCAATTCCGCGGCGGCGTCGCCCATCAGGTCGCGCACCCGCTGCGGCCCCGACCATTCGGTATAGTCGTTGTGGACGCGGCTGACGATGTCGCGGATCTGCATCCGTTCGCGCTGCGCGTCGCTGGCAGTGCGCAATGTGTGGTCGAAGACGACGACGCGCCGCGCGCCGCTGACCAGTTTGATCAGCGCCTCGCATTCCGGGTAATAGACGCGGTGCACCTCGTCATCATCGAAGAAATTCATCATCTGCGAGCGGTGCGGCACAAAGCGGAAGCCCTCGCGCTCGAACACGAAACGGTCGGCAAGCGGCCGGCCGTTGTGCAGACGGACGCGGTGGGTTTCGGCCGCGCC
>Ga0335074_10002204_pt1 | contig 26530 bp, 25 predicted proteins | sample Lox_Sample_23_FD_206715 | JGI IMG/M metagenome (GOLD analysis project Ga0335074, IMG submission 206715) | Soil microbial communities from Loxahatchee National Wildlife Refuge, Florida, United States - Lox_Sample_2.3 | ecosystem: Environmental > Terrestrial > Soil > Wetlands | place: USA...
CCGGCGCCGGGACGCTGGTGCTGCCGCCGGATTGGGTGAGTGCCGGCACGACCGCGGGGATGAGCGCGCTCGGCTCGAGCCTCGAGCCCGTGCGCATCGAATCGGACCGGCGCACGGTGGCCCTCAGCGCCAAATATTTCACGAGCAGCGTGTGGACGGTGTTCGGCACTTTCAGCCACTCGGAGCAGACCGGCACCGGAATCACCGCGGCGAGCTTCCTCACCGACGCCGTGCAGCTACCGGAGCCCATCGACTATTGGACCGACACCGTCGAAGCCGGAGCGCTCTGGGCCGGGCGACAGGCGAGCCTGCGCCTCGCCTACACCGGTTCCTGGTTTCGTGACGACATCGATCAGCTCTATTTTCAGAATCCCTATTTGTCCATCGTGCCGCAGTCGATCGGGGGCCTGCTCTCCTTGCCACCCGCCAATGACCTGCAGCAGGTTTCGGCGTCCGGGGAGCTCCAACTTCCCTTCTGGTCGGGCGCGCTGAGTTATCTTGCCTCGGAGGGACGGCTCGGGCAGCAGGGCTCGTTCGTTCCGGGCAGCACGCTCGCCAGCGATCCGGTGCTGCTGCCCGGCTCACTCGGCGGTGATATCGACTTGAGCCACTACGTGCTTTCGCTGGCGTTGACGCCCGCGAGCCGGCTCTACATGCGCGGTCGCGCGACTTATGACGGCCGCGACGATCACACGAGCCAGCTCGCGATCCCCTACGTGGTGACGGACGCTCTGCCCGGCGGCATCTATCTCACGCCTCGCTACGGCGAGGATCGGACGCGCCTCGAAGGCAGCGCCGATTACCGGATCTTTCGCTGGGTGCGCGCCGGTGTCGGCGGGGACTACACGCACACCCACTACTCGCCCGATCAGGTGCTGACCTCGCTGAGTGAGTTGCAAGCCTTCGGGTATGGCACGGTCACACCACTTGCGGCCTTGAGCCTCACGGTCAAGGCCGGCAGCAGCCGGCGGGATGCTTCCGCAGTGAATGCCGCGGCATTGCCTGTCGACGAGAATCCGCTGCTGCGTGCGTATGACTACGCGCCGCGCGACCGGGAATTCATCACCTTGGGCGGTACCTGGACAGTCATGACGGCTCTCAGCTGGTCGGTCGAAGGTTCGGCGTCGACCGATGCCTACCGGCTCTCGCAACTGGGACTGAAGGAGTCGCGGCAGAGGGAACTCTCGACGACCCTCGCCTGGGCCCCCGCGAAACCCTGGAGCCTCTATCTCGACGGGAGCTATCAACATCTCGAATCGCTCCAGGCGGGGCTCGAGAGCATCGGGGCAGCGCCCTGGCAGGAGGGCGAAGGAGAATACTTCTACACGGTCGGCGGTGGCGGCGAGTGGGCGATCCGCACACGCTGGCATCTGAAGGTCGACTACGTGCACGTCGACTCACGCGAGGACACGCAGCTGTTGTCGGCAGCGGCAGTCGCGGAGTTTCCGGAAGACCGCACGGGACTCGACACCCTGACGCTCGATTCGACCTACCTCTGGACACCGGCGCTGACGCTGCACTTGCGCTACCAGCGCGCCCGGTACGGCAGCGCCGACTGGGCCCTGCAGAGTGTGTATCCGGGCACGATACCGACACTGCTCGCTCTCGGGGCTCAACCATACCGCTATGACGTCGATCTGGTGGGGGTGTCGTTTGTCTATCGGCTCGGCAAGTAACCGAGAGTCGCTGCGCCTGCGGATCGCGGCTCTCTACGCCGCGCTCGTCACATTCAATGTCGGTGCCTGGATCTGGGCTCTCGTGGCATTTCGGGGCAACTACCTGCTGTTGGGGACTGCGGCCGCGGCATACGGCTTCGGATTGCGCCACGCCGTCGATGCGGACCACATCGCCGCCATAGACAACGTGACGCGCAAACTGATGCAGGAGCGGCAAAGTCCCCTCGGCGTCGGTGCGTTCTTCGCTCTCGGTCACTCGAGCGTCGTGATGCTGGCCTCAGTCATGGTGGCACTCACCGCCTCGAGCCTCGCGGCGGGTTCCGCCGTGCTCGAGGCACTCGGCGCGACCATCGGCACGGTGATCTCGTTCGCCCTGCTGTGGATCATCGGCGCCTTCAATCTGCTTTACCTGCGGCAGATCCTCGCGGCATTGCGGCGGGTCCGGCGGGCCGGCCGGTACGAGCAACCGCGCCTCGAGAGCATCCTCGCCCAGCAGGGCTTCGCGGCCCGATGGCTGCGACCGCTCTTTCGACTGATCCGCCGCAGCCCGCAGATGTTTGCGCTGGGGGCCTTGTTCGGTCTCGGCTTCGACACCGCGACCGAGGTGTTGTTGCTCGGCATCGCGGCCGGGCAGGCGGCTCACGGGATGGCGCTCTCGAGCGTCCTCCTCTTCCCGCTGCTCTTCGCCGCGGGCATGACGCTGGTGGACGCCACCGATGGAGTGCTCATGATGGGCGCCTATGGCTGGGCATTCGTCGATCCGGCCCGCAAGCTCTATTACAACGTGCTCGTCACCGCTTTGTCCGTGACCGTCGCCTTCGGCGTCGGTGGCGCGGAAGCGCTTTCCTTGCTTCGTGAGCGCGTAGGTCTCAACGGCGGCATCGGATCGCTCGCTACCGGCATCGCCGGGCACATGGATGGGATCGGCTGCGCCATCATCGGCACCTTTCTCGCCTGCTGGCTCGTCTCGCTGGCAGTGCAGCGGTTGCGGCGAGAGCGCGTGCCCATCACTCAGCCCGGCAACTGAGGATCGAATGGCCAGGTCTCGTTCGCGTGGCGCAGCAGCGTGGGATCGGCGCGGCAGGCGTCGATGAAGCGGGCGACTTCAGACGAGCCCCACGCGCTTCGATAGGCCCGCCACGCGTACGCGAGCGATTGCGCCCGCAGATCCGCCACGGCGAAGGGCAGGGCGTTGAGCAGTTTCACCTTGCCGTTCGGCACGATGAGCAGCATCGCCTGCGGACACTCGCGCCGCCGCTCCATTTCGCCGACGATGTCCCAGGGGTAGATCGCGAGTGCCGTAGCGGCAGCAAGCTCGCGCGCGCGCGCGCGCAGAAGCTGCACCGTGCGCTCCCAGTCCGCTTCGGTGCAGGCGAGGCGGTCCCAGTCCGCGGCGGCACGACCCAAGCGCATGAGCGGACCGGTCACGAAGGCCTGACAGCCGAGCGAAACGGCGAGCTCGAAGGCGGCGACCGCCTCGTGAAGATTCAGGCGCGTCGGCGCAAACACCATCTGCGGCGGTCGGCCGCGCGAGATCAGCCGCTCGATCGCGGCCACCGTGTTGGAAAAGCTCGAGCCCGGGCGCACTCGCTCGTGAGTCGCGGCCGTGGCGCCATCGACCGAGATCTGGATGCAGTGCACCGACAGCGCGGCGAGCCGCTCGGCCGCCGCAGCATCGATATGCCGGCCATCGGTCTCGAGCTTCAGGGCCACGCCCGCCGCCGAGAGCGTCTCGAGGAGCTCGAAGGCATGCGGGACGCCAAGAGGCTCCCCGCCGCCGAAAACAACGTAAGGAATGCCGGCGGCCGCGATCTCTCGCGCGAGCGCGAGCGCTTGCTCGCGGGTGAGCTCATCGGCCCATCCCCGATCAGGCCCCGATTCCTCGCAGCAGGCGAGGCAACGGCCCGCGCAGCGATTGGTGAGCTGCCAGGCGATGAGGAGCGGCGCGCGGTAGTCCTCGGCGGCCGCGCCGAGTGGGCAGCTCAGGTGAAGCGGATGTAGGGCTGTGCCATCACCTCACGGGAGACATCCTCCAATTTGGGAGTCTCCCAAGCCGGCTTGTCATTCGCGGGGATCTCGCGCGTCTGCCGCTCCTCGGTGGAATCGGTGACGCCGGCTTCTTGGACCTTGAGGTTCGCATTGCTCATCGAGTCTCTCCGGGTAATTACATCGACAACGGCGCCCAGTCGTTGGCGGACTCATGCAGCGCCTCGAGCTCCGCCGCAGATCCTACCGCACTCCTGAACTCCCGATCGCGCCATGCGGACCGGTAACGATCCCAGGCCTGCCGGAGGGTATGCCGGCGCAGGTCGGCGCAGATGTGCGGCAACGGCCCCGCCACTTTCACCCATCCCTGCGGCAGGATGAGCAGCGTCGCCGGCGGCTCTCGCAGGCTCTCCAACAGCGCCTCAGTCGTCGAGAAGGGAGTGTAGCAGAGCTCGAGCCCCGCGGCCTCGGGCGTACGGGCCCGGCGCTCGAGCAAAGCGCGAAATTGCCGGTATTGTTCCGGCAGAGGCTCGAGTTTGCGCCACAGGCGCGCTGCGGTGCCGATACGCATGAGACTGCCGCTATTGAAGCGGAATGCCCCGAGCGCCGCCGCCCGATCGATCACCGCCTCCGCCTCGTGGATGTTGAGTCGCGTCGGCGCGAAGGTGATCTCGAGCGGCAGCCCCGCCGCGCGCACCCGCCGGCAGGCGGCGTGCGCCTTCGCGAGCGAGCCGCCCGGGCGTTGCCGGGCGTAGGTGTCCTGCGTATCCGCATCGAGGCTCACCTGTATCGAGCGGATCGGAAGCCGCGCCAGGCGCTCGAGGTGCCCCGGATCGAGCGTCTGCCCGTTGGTCTCGATCTTGAGCTGCACCCCGCCCCCCCCTAAGCGTTCGGCGAGGTCGAGCCAATGTGGCACGAGCAGCGGCTCCCCTCCGCAGAGCATCACGTAGGGCACTTGGGCGGCGAGCAGTGCGTCCGCAAGCCCCATCGCCTCCTCGGCGCAGAGCTCATCGCTCAGGCGCTTTCCCGGCGCCGAGGCGGTGCAGCAATGCAGACAGGCGAGATCGCAGTCGCGGGTGATCTGCCAGGAAACGAGGAGCGGCGCGCTCAACCGGTCGATCTGATGCGCCGGCGCGGACTCGGCAACCGCTTCCGAGGTCACGGACATGCTAACGCCAGGCATGAGCGAGCACACCCAATATGAAGAGCAGCACCGCAGCGGCGTAGGCGCTCACGATACTGCGAACGGCCGGGATGAACTCCCGCGGCGACTCATAGGTAAGAATCGCGCGCCGGCCGCTCACGACGATGAGCGGCAAGGCGCCGAGCGCCGCGAGACAACCCTTGGGGAATTCCCCGAGCGCGACTCCGAGCACCACCACGACGAGGGCGGCGCCAGCCAATGTCAGGTAGAGGCCGACCGCCGCACGCCGACCGAGGCGCACCACGAGATTGCGCTTGCCGACCAGACGGTCCTGATGAAAGTCGGGGATGGCATTGACGACGGCGAGCGCCGTGATGAGCAGGCCCGGCACCAGCGATGCGAACAGGGCCGCCCACGAGAGCGCATGCGTATATAGATACAGGCTGCCGAGCACCATCCAGGGCCCATAGGAGAGGCCGATGACCGTCTCCCCGAGACCACGGTAGGCCCAACGGATGGGGGGTGCCACATAGAAGATCGCCGCGGCGCCTCCGAGCGCGGCAAAGAGGAGTATGGGCCAGCCCTCGTGCGCCGCCAGATAGATTCCGACACCGAGCGCCGTCGCGAAGGCGATCACCCCGAGCCAAAGGACCGCGGCCGACATCGGCGGTGAATCGTGCGGGTCAAACACCCGATCGGTGCCCATGCGCGAATCGAAGTACTCGTTGAAAGCCTCGACACCGACCACCGACATCACGACACCCGCAAGACCGCTCCAGAAAAGCGGAGCGCGGAAGATACCGGCCATGCCGTAGGCCCAGGCGGCGCCGAGCAGATAAGGCAGAAGTCCCGCGTAAAGGAAGAACCGATAGCGCACCAGACTCAAGACCCGCAGCAGCAGGCGCCACGGCGATACACCCCCGCCGTCGCGCTCGTGCGCCGCGCGGCTCAGAGAAAGACCCATTGGTGCAGGGTGGCGGTTTTGCGCGGGTCGGTCGCGAGATCCTCGACGAACTGCGCGACACGCGGGTCCTGCCACGCGCGTTGGAAGTTGGCCCAGACCTCGCCCAGGGACTGGCGGCGCAGGTCGCCGCAGACAAAGGGCAGGGCGTTGATGAGCTTCACGAGGCCGTTCGGCAGCACGATGAGGAGCGCCGCCGGATGCTCTAGCCGGTAGCGCAGCTCCGCGAGCAGCCCCATCTCGTGAAAGTGCACCCGCATCCGCCCGGCGTACTCGCGGGCTTTCGCGTGCAGGGTCTCGAAAAAACCCTCGTACTGCTCCTCGGCGGGGGCGAGCCGGTGCCAGGTCTTGACGGCGTTGCCGGTGTACATGGTGCGTCCGGTATAGAAGCTCTCGGCACCGAGCTCGAAGGCCAGATCGACCGCGCGGGCGATCTCGTGGATGTTAAATCGCGTCGGCGAGTAATTGATCTCAATCGGTACGCCCGCCGCGCGCAGGTGGGCGATACCCTGCAACGCCCGCTCGAAGTCGCCGCGCACGCGCATGCGGTTGAAGGTCTCACGCGTAGCCCCATCGAGGCTCACCTGCACGGCCTTGACGCCGAGGCGCCGCAGCCGCTCGCACCCCTCGGCGGTCAGTCCGTGGGCGTTGGTCTCGATCTTGAGCTGCGTCTGCCGCTCGCAGAGATAACCCGCCATCTCAAAAAAGCGCGGGTGCAGGGTCGGCTCGCCGCCCGAGAAGGACATGTACGGCACCTGCTCGGCGGCCACTTGCTCGAGGAACGCCGAGGTCTGCGCCTCGGTGAGCTCATCGCGAAACGCCTTGCCCGGGCCGCTCTCCTCGATGCAGTGCAGACAGGCGAGGTCGCATTCGTTGGTGACCTGCCAGGCGATGTAAAGCGGCGCGCCGAGATCGCCGGCGCTCGTCTGCGCCGGCGTAGCGCTCGGCATCGCTTCCGCGGGCGGCGCGGCCTCGAGCACCTGATCAGTCCTCGAGGAGTCCCCGGCCGCGCAGGTCGCCCACGAATGCGCTGACCTCGGTTGCGATGGCGCTGCGGCTGCCGCTGTAGCGCTCCGCGAGGCGCGCGGCGAGCCCCGACTCATCGCAGCCGTCCCGGGCGATCTCGCGCACGATGGCGCTGGCGGTGGGATTCAGGGCGAAGACCTTCTCGCTGCGGGTCTCGAACAAAACCCCGCCGAAGCGCTCCTCGCGGAATTTCACGTACCGAGCGAGCTTCATGACGACCTCTTAAGGCTCACTTGCCGGCGGCGCTCGCCCAGTAGGCCGCAACGTCCGCCATCTGGGCATCCGTGAGCTCGAGCTTCTTCGGATGCGGCGCTTGTCCGGCGACCACCTGATGAATGAGGCCGTCGATGTCGGCGGCGCTCTTGCCCTGCCACATCGACATCATCCCGTCATGGCACGCGCCGCAGTTCTCACCGACGATCGCCTTGCCGGCCTGCGCATCCCCCGCGCCGCCCGCACGAGCGAAGGAGCCGGCTCCCACCGCGAGCAGCGTAACGGCAGCGCCCAACATGATCGATTGTTTCAGCATGAAGGCTTCCTCCCATCGGCGGATGACCCGGGAATTGTCGCAGCCGGGGTGCGCACCAGAGGCTACCCGGCGAAGATGACGAGCGCAATCAGCGTCACGCCCGTCACGACCACCGCGAGCCCGAAGATCACCGAGAGCGTGGTCATGAGCATCGAGGGCGGCGGCACGATCGATTGCTCCAGGCGCCCCTCGCTCACCAGCCGCTCATACTGCAGCGGCCGCTCCTCCTTGAATCGCTCGAGCGGCACCCGGCCGGTGAAGATCGACACGTCGATCGGAAACTTCACCGGCGAGAGATGATTGTGGAAAAAGTGGAAGATGAAGATGAATCCGGTGGCGAGCAGCGCTTCTTCCGAATGCAGGACGAAGGCGACGTTGAGCCAAATGCCGGGCACGAAGCGCGTGAAGAAGACCGGCGCCGCAATCATGAGCCCGGAGACGCCGATGATCGCCACGCCCCAGAACACCGCCCAATAGTCGAACTTCTCCCAGTACGTCCAGCGGCCCATCCGCGGCTCCGGCCCGAGGTAGAGGAACCAGAGGAAATTGCGCCCGATGTCCTTGATGTCGGTCCAGTTGGGCACGAGCGAGTCCTCGCCGAAGAGCCGATAGCGCTGCTTCTTCACCAGCACGCGGTAGCCGAGGTAGCACAGGTGGAAGAAGAAGTAGCCGAAGGTGATGCCGGCATTCACCAGGTGGATGAGGCGCATCTGCTGCACACCGCCGAAGAAATGGGCGAGCGCCGGGGCCCAGGCCGCGGTCGGATGCATGAGCGGAAGCCCGGTCAGTGCGAGCAGCATGAAGCTCAGGATCACCGTGACGTGGGTCAGCCGGTCGACCACGGTGAAGCGTTGGATGTGCGGGCCGCCGAAATGGCGCAGCGGCGGCAGCTCGCCCCGCAGCCGCCCGACGAAGCCGCGCTGCAGCCAAAGGAGCGTGTGCAGCCCGAAGAAGCCGAAAACCCCGGCGAGCAGCGCCACCATGAAATAGTGCGCCCAGGTGACGAGGGGCGACTTCGCCGGGTCGCCCGGCTGCGGGTGCGGATCGAAGCCGGCGAGCTTCGGATCGGCGCCGGTGTGGCAGCCGCGACAGGTCTCGAGGCGGTGGGCGGGTGAGATCTGGGAGTTGGGATCGGTCGGCGGCAGGACCGTATGCGGATCGTGGCAGGTGGCGCAGGTTGGCGCGCTCGCAAGTCCCAGCATCGCCGCCTGACCGTGCGCGGTCGAGAGGTAGCTCTGGTAGGCCGCTGCGTGGCAGCCGGCGCAGGTCTTGGCCGTCACCGCGGGGAGCTGCGCCGGATGGGGCAGGCTCGTGATCGAGGCGTGACAGGCGATGCAGCTCAGGGACGCGTGGCTCGAGTGCGCAAAGGCGGCCGCGTCCACCTTGGGTGCGCCCATGACGCCCGTCGCGTGGCACGAGAGGCAGTCCGCGGCGGCAGGTACGGAGGCGGCGCTGGCCTTCAAAGCGCCCGAGAGGCAGAGGAGGAGGAGGCAGGCCCCGAGCCATTTCATCTTATGCGCCTCATATGACCCTATCTTTTGCAGCATCACGGACGCCGTGCCGAGGGTCGATAGGTAAGAACCCCTATATCCGCCCAGGCCGTCCGTAGTTATGCGTATTCCGGCCCATCCCGCGGTGCGGCACGGTGGGTCAGTTTAGCGACGGGGGAGTTCGGTCCATGTGCCTGGCCATTCCCGGCAGAATTCTCAGCATCAGCGGCGATGATCCGCTGCTTCGGGCCGGCCGCATCGACTTTGGCGGTGTGGTCAAGGAGGTGAACCTCGTCTACACCCCGCAGGCGCAGCCCGGGGAGTATGTGCTGACGCACGTGGGGTTCGCGCTGGCGGTGATCGATGAGATCGAGGCGCGGCGTATGCTCGATACGCTGCGTGAGGTCGCAGCTCTCGCGCAGAAGGCGGAGTCGGCGGCGTGAAGCACATGGACGAGTATCGCGACGGCGGGCTCGCGCACGGGCTTGCCGCGCGCATCGCCGCCGAGGCAACCGCCGCGAAGGGCTATCACTTCATGGAGTTCTGCGGCGGCCACACGCACGCGATCTCCCGTTATGGGCTCGAGGACCTGCTGCCGCCGGCGGTACGGCTCATTCACGGCCCGGGCTGTCCGGTCTGTGTCCTGCCCGTCGGCCGGATCGATACCGCGATCCGCCTCGCCTCGCGCGCCGAAGTGACCCTCTGCACCTATGGCGATCTGATGCGCGTGCCCGGCTCCAAGGGAACCTCGCTCCTGCGCGCCAAGGCGGCGGGCGCCGACATCCGCATGATCTACTCCGCGGCCGACGCCATCGCCATCGCCCGCGCCGAGCCGCAGCGGCAAGTGGTGCTCTTCGCGATTGGGTTCGAGACCACGACACCGCCGACCGCGCTCGCCATCCGACTCGCCGAGCGGCTGCAGCTCGAGAACTTCACGGTGTTCTGCAATCACGTGCTGACTCCGGCCGCCATTCAGAACATTCTCGAGAGCCCCGACGTGCGAGAGCTCGGGCGGGTGCGCCTCGATGGATTCATCGGGCCAGCGCACGTGAGCACGGTGATCGGCAGTGAGCCCTATACGTTCTTCGCCGAGGAGTTCGCCAAACCCGTCGTGATCGCAGGCTTCGAGCCGCTCGATGTGCTGCAGGCGGTGCTCATGCTCATCCGACAGGTCAATGAAGGCCGCCACGAGGTCGAGAATCAGTACCGGCGCGCGGTCCGCCCGCAAGGCAATGAGCGCGCCAAAGCGGAAGTGGCGGAGGTGTTCGAGCTGCGCAAGAGCTTCGAGTGGCGCGGCCTCGGCCTCGTGCCCTACAGCGCGTTGCGCATCAAGGGGCAGTACGGCGCGTTCGATGCCGAACGGCGTTTTGGCCTCGAGGATGTGCCCGCCCGGGACGTTCCGGGATGTCAATGCGCAGCGGTGCTACGCGGTGTCAAGAAGCCGACCGACTGCAAGCTCTTCGGAACGGTGTGCACGCCGGAGACACCCATGGGCTCCTGCATGGTCTCGGCCGAGGGGGCCTGCGCCGCGCATTGGACGTACAAGCGCTTCAGGGATGCCGGCGAGAAGGCTGCGCCCGCCGCGGACGTCGCGGCGTGAGCGCGAGCGCCTGGCGGCGACCGCTCGATTTTCGCCAGGGGCGCGTCGATCTCTCGCATGGTGCCGGCGGACGCGCGATGGCCCAGCTCATCGCCGACATCTTCCACCAGGCGCTCGATAACGATTGGCTGCGACGCGGGAACGATCAGGCCGCCTTCGATGTAGAGGCTGGCCGGCTCGTGATGACGACCGACGCCTACGTCATCTCTCCGATCTTCTTCCCGGGCGGCGATATCGGCTCGCTGTCGGTGCACGGCACGATCAACGACATCGCCATGGCGGGGGCGCGACCGCGGTATCTCTCGGCGAGCTTCATATTGGAAGAGGGTTTTCCTCTGGCCGACCTGAAGCGCATCGCCGACAGCATGGGCGCGGCGGCGCGCGCGGCCGAGGTTCCGGTGATCACCGGCGACACCAAGGTGGTCGAGCGCGGCAAGGCCGATAAAGTATTCATCTCGACCACGGGCATCGGCGTCGTGCCCGCGGGAGTGGAGGTGTCGGTCGAGCGGGCGAGGCCCGGCGATCGCATCATCGTCTCGGGCTCGATGGGCGATCATGGGGTGGCCGTCATGTCGCGACGCCACAACCTCGAGTTCGAGACCGAGATCGTCTCCGACTCGGCGCCGCTGCATGAGCTGGTCGCGACCATGGTCGCAGCCGGCGGGCAAGACCTGCACGCGATGCGGGATCCGACGCGGGGCGGCCTCGCGGCCACCCTGAACGAGATCGCCCAGCAGGCCGGCGTCGGCATTCGGCTCGAGGAGGCGGCCATTCCCGTGCTGCCGGCGGTGACCGCCGCCTGTGAGCTCCTCGGGCTCGATCCGCTCTACGTCGCCAACGAGGGCAAGCTCGTTGCCTTCGTCGCGCCGCGATCGGCGGCGGCGGTGCTCGCAGCCATGCGGGCGCATCCGCTCGGGGGCGCTGCGGCCATCATCGGTGAGGCGGTTGCCGATGAGCACCGCTTCGTGCAGATGCGGACCGCCTTCGGCGGTGAGCGCATCGTCGACTGGTTGGCCGGCGAGCAGTTGCCCCGGATCTGCTGAGGCGGATGATGCGCATCCTGCTGCTCGCCCACAGCTTCAACAGCCTCTCGCAGCGGCTGTTCGTCGCGCTGACCGGACGCGGACACACCGTCTCGGTGGAGCTCGACATCAACGATGCGGTGACGCGCGAGGCAGTCTCGCTTTTCAAGCCGGACGTGCTCGTCGCACCGTTCCTGAAGCGCGCGATTCCGTCAGACATCTGGCGCAGCTACCACTGCCTCATCGTGCATCCCGGCATTGCCGGCGACCGCGGCCCCTCCGCCCTCGACTGGGCGCTGCTCGAGGGGGAGCGGATGTGGGGCGTCACGGTGCTGCAGGCCGAGGCCGAGATGGACGCGGGCCCCGTGTGGGCCACGAGCACATTTCCTCTGCGCGCGGGCACGAAGTCGAGCCTGTATCGCGGCGAGCTCACCGACGCCGCCGTGGAAGCGGTGCTCGCGGCTCTCGGGCGGATCGAGGAGGGCGCGGGTGCGCCGGTGCGTTTGGATCCGCATGCCTCCGGGATACGCGGTCGAGCCCGCCCCGCCTGCCGCACCGCGGACCGCGCGATCGACTGGCAATCCGACGGTACCGAGGAGGTTCTGCGCAAGATCCGCAGCGCCGACGGCTCCCCCGGTGTTCTCGATGCGATGTTCGACCGAGCGGTGCGTCTTTACGATGCGCATCCGGCCGCAGGCCTCGCCGGCCCACCGGGTGCCGCGGTGGCGCGTTGCGGCGGCGCGGTTGCGCTCGCCACGCGCGACGGAGCGGTCTGGATCGGGCATGTTCGCGAGGAGCGCAGCCTCGCGCTCAAACTGCCGCCCGCGCTGGTGTTTAAGGAGCAGAGCGCGCATCTGCCGCTCGCGCGCGGATACGAACCCATTCGCTATGAGGAGGAAGAGGGCGTCGGCCTGCTGCACTTCGAGTTCTACAACGGCGCCATGAGCACGGCGCAATGCGAGGCGCTGCGCGAGGCGTACGCGCGCGCCCTCGAACGACCGACGCGCGTACTCATCCTGACCGGCGGCCGCGACTATTGGTCAAATGGCATACACCTCGGAGTCATCGAGGCGGCGGAAAGCCCGGCCGAGGAATCCTGGCGCAATATCAACGCCATCGATGATGTGGCGCGGGACATCATCACCACGACCGATCGCCTCATCATCTCGGCGCTGCGCGGCAGCGCGGGCGCCGGCGGGGTATTTCTTGCGCTCGCGGCGGATGAGGTGTGGGCCGCACCGGGCGTCGTGATCAACCCGCATTACAAGGACATGGGCAATCTCTACGGCTCGGAGTACTGGACGTACCTGCTGCCCCGGCGTGTGGGAGTGGAAAACGCCGCGCGCCTCATGCAGCAGCGGCTGCCGATGGGCGTGGCCGAGGCTTGCCGCCTGCGCCTCATCGATCGCGTGCTGCCGGCGAAAGTCCGTAGCGATGGCCCCATCATCACCCGCATGGCGAGCGCGCTCTCCCGAGCGGAGACGCTCGATGCGCGGCTCGCGGCCAAGCGCCGCCAGCGCGAGCTCGATGAGCAGGCAAAGCCGCTCGCCGCTTACCGCGCCGAAGAGCTCGCCCGCATGCACCGCAACTTCTACGGCTTCGATCCGAGCTATCACGTCGCCCGCTACAACTTCATCCACCACGTGCCGAAATCGCGCACGCCGCTTCATCTGGCGCGCCATCGAGGGCTCGAGCCGTTGCCGAGCGCCGCGCCGTACCTGGCATCGCGCCCGACCCAACATGAGGAGAGTGTCCATGTGTGAGAATTGCGGCTGTGCCGTGACGGAAGCCCCCGCCGATTCGGCGCCGCGCCTCGGGCACTCTCATTCCGGGCACTCGCATTCCGGACATACGACGATCGAGGCGGTGTCGGTGCTCGAGGGCCTGCTCTCCGCCAACGATCGACTGGCGGCGCACAATCGCGAGCATTTCGACTCCCACCGCGTCCTGGCCGTGAACCTCATGTCCTCCCCCGGGGCCGGCAAGACCTCGCTCCTCGAGCGCACCATCGAGGCGCTGTCGCCGACGCGCCGGATCGCGGTCATCGAGGGGGATCTGGCCACCGAGAACGATGCGCGGCGCATTCGCGCGAAGGGCGTGCCGGCGGTGCAGATCACGACCGGAAACGCCTGTCATCTCGATGCGCGCATGGTGCACGAGGCTCTGCACGATCTTGCGCTGGAAGGCCTCGACCTCCTTTTCATCGAGAACGTCGGCAACCTCGTCTGCCCGGCGAGCTTCGCCCTCGGGGCGCACCTTGATGTGACGCTGCTTTCGGTGCCGGAGGGGGACGACAAGCCGGAGAAGTATCCGGTGATGTTCCGCGGCTCGGATCTGCTACTCATCACCAAAACGGATCTCCTGCCGCTGCTGCCGGAATTCGATCCCGCGCGCGCCGAGGCCTGCCTGCGCCTGCTCGCGAGCGCGGCGCCGGTGATGCGGCTTTCCTGCCGCAGCGGCGCCGGCATCGACGCCTGGTGCGGCTGGCTCGACCGGCAGCTCACTCGTCAACGCACACGTCTCGATCGAGGGACGGCGAGCGATCCGACCCATGAGCGTGGCGCTGCAATCGATCGCATCGCCGGCTGAGGCTGCGCCCGGGGCGATGGGCGCGAGCGGGCGGATCGCACGCCGCCTGCGCCTCGCGGGGCACGTGCAGGGCGTGGGATTTCGCCCGTTCGTCTACCGCCTGGCGCACGAGCTCGAGCTCGCGGGCACGGTCCGCAATCTCAACGGCGAGGTCGAGGTGCTCGTCAGCGGGCCCGCCAGCGCGGTGGAGCGCTTCGCCAGGGAAGTGATCGCGCGGGCGCCGCCGCTCGCGCGGCCGCGGCTCATCGCGGAAGATGAGGCCGCACCCGTTCAGGGGCCGGGATTCGCCATCCTCGAGAGCGCCGCCGGCGAATCCGCCCGGATCTTCGTGCCGCCCGACTCCTTCACCTGCGACGCCTGTCTCGCCGAGCTCGCCGACCCGACGAGCCGCCGCTATCGCTATCCCTTCATCAACTGCACCCAGTGCGGACCGCGGTACACGCTGATCGAGGCGCTGCCCTACGATCGTTCCAACACCACCATGGGGAAGTTCGCGCTCTGCGCGCCCTGCCGCGAGGAGTACGAGCGTCCAAGCGACCGGCGCTTTCACGCCGAGCCCGTCGCCTGCGCGGCCTGCGGACCTGTGGTGTGGCTGGAGGAAGTCAGATCGGTTGGCGGGGGACCGACCCTCACCGCCCGCGGGGAGCCGGCGCTCACGCGCTCCATCGAGCTGCTACTTGCCGGCGGCATCCTCGCCGTCAAGGGTGTGGGAGGCTACCACCTGCTCTGCGATGCGACGAGCGAGGAGGCCGTCTCGCGGCTTCGGGCCCGTAAGCGCCGGCCCGACAAGCCGCTCGCCGTGATGTTTCCGCAGACTGGCGCGGATGGCTTGGCGAGCCTCCGCAGCGAAGTCGAGCTGACGGAGCTCGAGGCCCAGGTGCTCGTCTCGCCGGCGCGGCCCATCGTGCTGGCCCGCAGGCGCGCGGACTCTCGGCTCGCGCGGCAGATCGCACCGGGCCTCGCCGAGGTGGGTGTGTTTCTGCCTTATAGCCCGCTCCACCATCTGCTCCTCATCGATACCGGCCGCCCGCTGGTCGCGACCTCGGGCAACGTGAGCGGCGAGCCGGTCATCACCGATGTGGCGGAAGCCCGGGAGCGCCTGAGCGCCGTCGCGGATGCGAGCTTGCACCACGATCGGCCCATCGCCCGTCCCGCTGACGACTCGGTCGTGCGGTCGGTCCTCGGCCGGCCGCGCACGTTGCGCTTGGGGAGGGGTCTCGCGCCCCTCGAGCTCTCGCTCCCCTGGCGCCTCGAGCGGCCCGTCCTCGCCACCGGCGGCCACCTCAAGACAACCATTGCCTTGGCATGGGAAGACCGCGTCGTGGTCTCACCGCACATCGCGGACATGGGAACGGCGCGCAGCGAGCGGGTGTTCGCTCAAGTGGCGGCGGATCTGCAGCGGCTCTATGGCGTCAGGGCAACCGAAGTGGTGTGCGATGCCCATCCGGACTACGCGACCACCGCCTGGGCGGAGCGCTCGGGGCTCACCGTGAACCGGGTGTGGCATCATCATGCGCATGCCTCGGCGGTCGCCGGCGAGGTGGCCGGGGCCGAAGGACCGCTCCTCGTGTTTGCCTGGGATGGGACCGGTTTGGGGGCGGACGGCACGCTCTGGGGTGGGGAGACCTTTCTCGGCGCGCCGGGCAGCTGGCGGCGAGTGGCGAGCCTGCGGCCGTTTCGCCTGCCGGGAGGCGAGCGCGCCGCACGGGCGCCCTGGCGCTCCGCGGCAGGCGTTTGTTGGGAGACCGGTACGGCGCTTTCAGAGCCGCAACCCGATGCTCGCCTGTATCGCGCGTGGCAGAACGGAGTCAACGCTCCGCGGACGAGCTCGGTGGGACGTCTGTTCGATGCCGCCGCGGCGCTGGTGCTGGGTGTGCGAGAGGTGAGTTACGAGGGGCAGGGGCCGATGAGGCTCGAGGCCGCCGCAGGACTCGCCGTGCTCAGCGGTCATTGCGCCGGGGATTACCCGCCGCTGCCGCTGCGCCCGGATCCTCAAGGATTGCTGCGCCTCGATTGGGAGCCCTTACTCGGCGCTCTCCTGCGGACGGATCGCTCCGCCGCCGAGCGCGCCGCCGCTTTTCATGCGACGCTCGCCGCATCGATCGTCGCGATTGCGCGGCACGAGCGGCGCGCGAGCGGCATCGGGCGGGTGGCGTTCACCGGAGGAGTCTTCCAGAACGCACTCCTCAGCGAGCTTGCCTACCGGGGACTGACGTCGGCGGGCTTTCAGGTGTTCCTGAGCGAGCGGCTGCCGTGCAACGACGGCGGCTTGAGCTACGGTCAGATCATCGAGCTCGCCGGCCGCCGCAGCCGGGGTGTCGCGCCGTGTTGAGCGAGGAGGCCACGCGCTCACTCCCTTATGCGTCCGTCGCCCTGTTTGATCTTGCGGCGGACCTCGAGCGCTATCCTCAGTACCTCCCCGGCTGGATCTCGACCCGAGTCTACGGCCGTGAGCCCGAGGTCTGCTATGCCGAACAGGTGATCGGCTTCGGGCCGGTGAGCATGCAGTTTCGAACCACGGCCCGCATGCACCGACCCGAGCACATCGATATCACATCGGATGACAGCCGCTTCAGTCATTTCCACCTACTGTGGCGATTCGAGCAGGATAGCGGCCGCGCCTCCTGCGTCACGCTGCGCGTCGAGCTCGAGCTGCGCTCGCGGTTCCTGCAGGGTTGGCTCGAGCGGACAGGGCCCGGCACGGCCGCCAAAGTGCTGCGCGTCTTCGAGCAGCGCGCCGGGCAGCTCTACGGGAGCTCGCGCCAGGGCCTCACGTAGGGCCAGCGGCGTGGGGTCGGTGAGATGATCAAGATACTCGACGGCTTTGCGGAGACAACCATCGCGATCGCTTGCGAAGGGCACGTGACACGTGAGGATCACGAGAGAACACTGATCCGCGTGACCGCGACGCATTGAGGAGCGCCGGCTGCGCTCACGCGATCACCAAGCGGCCGCCGATCGCAGCCAAAATGATCGCAAGCAGAAACCTCAGGAAGCGCTCCGGCACCCGCGGCGTAAGTAGACTGCCGAGCACGATGCCTGGCAGTGACCCGATGAGCAGGGACGCGAGCAATGGAAGATTCGCCGTTCCGATCCAAAGGTGACCCAGGCCCGCCAACAGCGTCAGCGGCACGGCATGGGCGATATCGCTCCCAACGATACGGGCGACCGTAAGCCGCGGACGCAAGACGAGGAGCACCGCGATACCGATGGCGCCGGCCCCGACCGAGGAGAGCGAAACGAGCACACCCAGCATCGCACCGAGCAGGATCGTCGCCACGGTCTGCACCCTCGGGCGCTCGTTGAGCGCCAAGGCCGTGGAAATGCGCATGATGTAGCGGCGATACACTAAGCTGAGCGCAGTCAACAGCAGCGCGAAGCCGAGCAGGTGCGAAATGAGCCCGGAAAGCCTCCCGCCGGCGAGCTCGGAATGCCGCAGCGCGAGGACGGTGGCGGCAGTCGCCGGCACGCTGCCCGCCGCCAACAGCCCGACCAATCTCCATTCGACATTGTGAGTGATCTGATGGACCGCCGTGCCACAACTCTTGGTGATGGCGGCAAAGAGAAGATCGGTGCCGACCGCCGTGACGGGGTGCAGGTGAAACCAGATCAGCAGAATCGGGGTCATCAAGGATCCGCCGCCGACGCCGCTCAGACCGACCGCGAAGCCGACCACGAAGCCCGAGACCACGAAGGGAAGGGAGAAGAGGCTCATGCGCGGATTATTGCCCGACCACGGCCAGGCCTCACACCCGATTTGTCATTAGTACATACCCGCGGGCGATGATCAAAGCTCACCACGATTACTCGAGCCCACGCCTGACCATGGACTTCGGTTCCAGCTATGCGATCACGCATTCCATCGAGGTGTACTTCGATGCGAGCTTCGATGCGAGGAATCGGCGGCTGGCGCCGCGAAAGGCGCGGCCGACCGATCACGATTCGACGTATAATCAGCGACGCCGATATCCGTGGATCAAAGCATGACCCGGCAGAACCGCCATCTGACACGACTCGCGCTATCTTTGCTCTTCGGATGTGCGCCGCTGACCTTGTCCGCATACGCTCAAGAGCTCAAGGACGCGACGCCGGCGCATTCGAGCGCCGATGCAGCGGCCGCCACCAAGGCCATGGCCGAGCACCAGGGCATCTGGAAATGGGTCGTACCGCCGGTGAAGATGAATGGCGCGTTCGATGATCACGATCCCATCGGGCTCGTTGCGGGAAAGTTGATTCCCGCCGACTGCGCATTCAACTGGACGGACCCGGACACCCACAAGCTCTATTGCTTCACTTCGGCAACTTCGCTCGTCTTCTTCCTCGATTCGCCACAAACGTATATACCCGAGGCGGAAAAGAACTGGCGCGCCTTGAAAGGCAAGCTCGCCAAGCCGCGCTGAGAACCGCGTGGGAGCCGCCCCGTGAGACCACCCTGCGAAGCGAGGGATGGTGCCGCTGCGACGCCCCGTAGAGGCATGGATCCAGGTTCCGGTCGGCTCGTTCAATGATATGCGCCAACCCGATGCAGGACCCTTGCGCCGCGGCTGGACCCGGCGGATCTGGAAAGCGCTCGGGCCGGGACTCATCACCGGGGCGGCCGATGACGATCCGAGCGGCATCGCGACCTATTCGCAGGCCGGCGCGCAATATGGTTACGCGCTCTGCTGGACGATGCTGCTCACGATGCCGTTCATGGCGGCCATACAGACGATCAGCGCCTGTATCGGCTGGCGGACGGGAAGGGGACTCGCCAAGAGCCTGGCGGCGAGATTTCCACGGCCCGTGGTGCACTCGCTCATCGCCCTGCTGGTAGCGGCCAATACCATCAATGTGGCGGCAGATCTTGCCGCCATGGGCGAGTCGCTTCGGCTTGCGATTTCCGGTCCCGCGGTCCTCTACGCGCTCATCTTCGGACTCGCCTGCCTCATCGCGCAGACGCTCGTCCCTTATCACCGCTATGCGCGCTACCTCAAGTATCTCACCATGGCTCTGTTGGTTTACGTGGGCTCCGCCTTCACGCTGCGCATCCCCTGGGGCAGGGTGATGACCGACCTGCTCGTTCCGAGTTTCTCCTACGACCGGACGAGCCTGCTTACGATCGTGGCGGTATTCGGTACGACCATCAGCCCTTATCTTTTTTTCTGGCAGACCTCCCAGGAAGCCGAGGAGTCACAGCTCAGCCACCGGCGGCGCAGGAGCGCCGATAGCGCGGGGGCTGGATATTTCCGGCACATCTCCTTCGATACCTGGACTGGCATGGCCTTCTCGAATCTCGTCGGCTTTTTCATCATCGTGACTACGGCGGCCACGCTGAACGCGCACGGCATCACCAAGATCGACACCGCATCGCAAGCGGCCGAGGCCCTGCGGCCGATCGCGGGCGAACTGACGTTCGGACTCTTTGCCGCCGGTATCATCGGCACCGGCTTGCTCGCGGTGCCGGTCCTCACCGGATCGGCGGCCTACGGCCTTGCGGACGTGCTGGGACTCAAAAGCAGTCTCGAGCTGCCCGCCCGGCGGGCTCGCGGCTTTTACGCGATACTCGCCTTCGCGACGCTCGCTGGAGTGGTGCTGGCCGCCTCGAGGCTCAATCCAATCGCGTTGCTCTTCTGGGCCGCGGTGATCAATGGCATCACCGCCGTGCCCATCATGGTGGCAATGATGGTGCTCGTCTCAGACCGCCGCGGCCGAGAGGTGTTCCTCATCCCCCTATGGCTGAGGTGCCTCGGGTGGCTGGCGGCGACGCTCATGGCTCTCGCCGTTGCCGTCTATTTCCGCTCCCTCATCGAATGAGGCGCTCGATGAGGCGCGCGAGCTGCGCGCTATTTTTGGCGCCGAGCTTCTCGCGAATCACCGACTGGCGGTTGGCTACGGTCTTCTCGGAAAGTCCGAGCTTCTCGCTGATGCTCCTCACCGTCTCGCCCTGCGCGAGCAGACGCAAGACCTCGAACTCCCGCGGGCTCAGCGTTTCGATTTCGGCCCGGCCGGGTTGGGTGCTCGATAGCGCCATGTTCGCCGCCACATCCGGGCTGAGATAGCGCTCCCCCCGCGAGACGGCATAGATCGCCTGCACCAGGACCTCCGGCGCGCTCGCCTTGCTGAGATAGCCCAGCGCTCCCGCTTCCAACGCGCGGGAAGCATAGATCGCATCGTCGTGCATGCTGAACATCAGAATGCGCAGGTGCGGCTGATCCTTCAGCATGCGGCGTGTCGCCTCGATTCCGCTCGTGCCGGGGAGGGCGATGTCCATGACCACCACGTCAGGGCTGAGTGAGCGCGCCCGCTCGCACGCTTGCGTGCCGTTACTGGCCTCGCCCACGACGCGGATGCTCGGCTCCTCCTCGAGGAGGCGCCGGTAGCCTTCGCGCACCACGGCGTGATCGTCGACGAGGAGAATGCGGGTCGGATCCGTCACGTTGCATCTGCGGGAGGCGGCGGCACCGGAATCCGCGCCGAGAGCGCAAACCCCTGGCCGGGCGAGCTCGTAAATGCGAGGCTTCCCTGCAGCGCCATGACCCGCTCGCGCATGCCAATGAGTCCAAGCCCCCGGGTCGGAAGTCCGGGCACGGCTCCAACTCCATCGTCGACGATGGCGAGGTCGATGCGCTCCAAATCCGCGCGACGGCTCTCCCTGCGCTCGAGGCGGATCTTCACGTGGCGCGCGGCAGCGTGCTTCGCGACGTTGGTCAGCGCCTCCTGAACCAGCCGAAACAGCGTCACCGTGATGCTCTCCGGCAGAGCCGTAAAATCGCCGGTGATCGCGAGCTGTAACGACACCCCGGGCAAGCGCGCCCGCCAGGTCTCGACACAGTGCTCCAGCGCGGCCGCCAGACCCAACTCATCGAGACCCGTCGGCCGCAGCTCGCGCATGAGCGTCGCAAGTGCGCCATGAATGTGATTGCAATTCTCGACGATCGTGCTGGCGCGATAGCGCATCGTCGGGGCAGAGGCGCGTTGGTCGTCCCGAATGCCGACGGCATCGAGCTTGATGACATTAAGGTACTGCCCGAGCTCATCGTGCAGCTCGCGCGCGAGCGCCTTACGCTCGCGCTCCTGCAGCTCCACGTACTGCTGCGCAAGACGGCGGTTGTCCGCCAGCGCCGCTGCAAGCCGCGCCTCGGCTGACTTGCGGCGCGCGATCTCCTGTCGGGCCTCGCCATAGCGGCGAGTGGCGAACCAGGTAAGACCCAGGCCCAGCATCAGCAGCACCGACGGCAGCTCATCGAACTGGTATCGCTCATAGGGCGCGGTCAGTCGACGCAACATTTCCGTCACGTTGAAGTGCCCGCATAACACCCAGGTCGCAAGAGTCACGATCGCGACCAGGAGCCCATCGCGCAGGTGAGCTCTGCGAGCCGGCTCGCGCGCCGGCTCGCCGCCGTTAGGAACCGGCAACGGGTCCGGGCCGCCCCCGGCAGGGATGGCGGCGGGACTCAGGGGGTGAGTTCGAGCTCCCAAGCGGGAATGCTCCTTTTGGTCTCACCAAAGAGTCTACCGCAGCGCGTTTCGATTCAGCGCGCGGCCGACGCGAATACCCGCACCGCTGCCGGCGGGACGCTCAGGAGCGCGCGGCGCTTTCGATCTCGCGATGCAACCACGCGCGGGCGGTGGCCCAGTCGCGCTTGACGGTCGCCTCGGAAACACCGAGGACCTCGGAAGTCTCCCGGATGGAAAGCCCGCCAAAGTATCGCAGCTCGACGACCCGCGCCTGCTGCGGGTCGAGTACCGCGAGGCGGCTCAGCGCCTCGTCCACGGCGAGCACATCGATTTCCCGCGCATCGGTGACGGCGACATCCTCGCCCAGCGTGACGCGATAGCCGCCGTCGCGCTTCTTCGCCAGCCGAGCGCGGGCATGGTCGACCAGGATCTGTCGCATCAGATGCGAGGTCAGGCCGACGAAGTGGCAGCGGTCGTGGATTTCCGGCGTTCCCTGATCCATCAACCGCAGATAGGCCTCGTGGATGAGAGCGGTCGTCTGCAGGGTATGGTCCGAGCGCTCCCCCCGCAGATGGTGCCGCGCCACGCGGCGCAGCTCCTCGTAGACGAGGGGCAGGAGACGGTGTAGCGCTTCATCGTCTCCCGCGCGCCAGAGGCGAAAGAGCTCTGCGGGAGCGGAGGTCGGGAGTGAGGACATCAGCGCAAGTCTTTGATCGGGTAGCTACATAGTATGGTCATTTCCGCTTCGCGCCCGAGCATCCGGTCTCAGTTCCGGCCGCCCGGGGAATCCGGCGTGAGCCGTTTTCGCCGCCGATTGCGCTTTACCAGTGTATCCGGAGGCATCCGCAAGATTCCGGCCGCCGCGAGGGGGTATGGAGCTGAAGGTCATCATCAATCCCATCGCTGGGGCTGGCCCAGCCAAGCGGCTGCTGTCCAATCTCTTCTACGGCTGCGGCTACAACTTCTACCGTAGCGAGAATGAGTTTCAGGAAGACGACGAGCTGATTCGCGACAAGCTGAGGCAGCTCCTGAGGGATGCGCGGGCGCACTTGAGCTCGCTCGAGGCGGCGTTTCGGCGCGAGCACCGGGCGCTCACCGGTGGAGACTACACTTTTCCGGCAGCGCCCGTCGTCGCCATCGCGCGTGCGCTGCTGCACGCGCAACGCGATCTCGAGGCCATGGAAGCGGCGATCGGCGCGCCTCCCGCGCCGCACCTGCACCACTGGCATCGCCATCATCGACAAGAGCGCAGCACGCTCTTGAGGCTCGTGGTGTTGGACGGCGAGGTATTGCTCGCGCTGCTGACCCTGCGCGATGCGATCGCGAGATTGGAAAACGGCGCCGCCGCCGCGGCCAGGATGGCCGGCTTGCTGCAGGCCAGCGATTTCGATGCGCTCTGGACTCGTCGCGAGGACTTGCTGTCGGGCGGCTCAGGCTGAAGCTCGCACGCCGAGCACCTTGCGCAGCCGATTTAGCATGATGCGCGCCGGATGCGTCGGAGCGAGGCCCGCGTCCACGATCGCTCCCGAAGCCAAAATGAGCGCCCGCGCCTGCGCGCGCCGCCCGAGGGAAACAAGGCTCGCGGCGAGCTCGATTTGCGTCGCGGCGATAGTCGGCCCGTTCGGCGCATATCGGCTGTTGGCGTAGCCGCGCAGGGCGAGCCGATAGAGCGGCACCGCTTCCGCGAAGCGCCCCGCGCCTGCCAGCAGCAGTGCCTTGCCTTCGTAAGCCATGCTGAGCGCCGCGCTGTGAGGCAGCGAGTGCGCCCCGAGATACACGATGGCTCGATCGTACGCTTGCTCCGCACGAGCGTTCGCACGCGCCTCGCGATAAGTGTCGCCTAGCCAGAGTAACCGCAGCCCCTCGAAGCTGCTGCTCATCACCGAGCGCGGGTCCCCCGGCATGGGAGCGGAGAGCAACTGAAGCGCCCGCTGAGTCTGCCCGACGAACGCCAGAGGATGGGCCAGCCTGATCCGGTAGACGGCGCTCGATTGCGGCGTCCGACCGCCCGTCTGCTCATAGGCGCCATACGCCTTCTGCGCCGCGGACGCCGCGCCGCGGTAGTCCCCATACATCCAAAGGACCTGGCTCAAAGCAAACAGCGAGCCGATGTACCTTTCTCGATGGAGACTCTTCTGCGCGCCGTAGTCGTCGATCGAGCGCTGGAACCAAAGTATCGCCTCGCGCAGCGCATTGCGGCGAAAGAGGACATCCCCGAGGCTGAGCTCCGTATCGATGTACTTGTCGCTCCCGCGTCCGAAGATGCCCTCGTAGCCGCCGAGCACCTGCTCCCACGCCCGCTGGGCCTGCTCAAAGCGGCCGGCCTCCGCGGCCACCTCGGCGTAGTCGTTGAGGGCATCGAAATACCGCACGTCCGCCGTGTTGAAGTGCGCTCTGACGATGTCCACGCGAGCCTGCGCCAGCGCGAGCGCATCGCTCCAGCGCATGGCCTGGGCGTTGGCGATCGCGAGCGTGCCGAGCGTCCGTACGGACGACACCGTGTCCCTGCCGTCCGGACCGCGCTCGAGCGCGCGCGCCCGCTGCAGTGCCGCGATGGCTCGAAGCGGGTCGGTCTCGAGGTACGCGTTGCCGATGGCATCCCAGACGGCGGCGACTGCCGCAAGATCAGGGGGCTGCTGCGCTTCGAAGACCGGCAGCGCGTGATGCAACAGCCCGAGAGCGTCACGCGTGCGCCCCGCATCGTCGTAGGCTCTCGCCAGACGGTACTCGGTGCGCGCGCGCAGCAGCGTGTCGCCCGCGGAACCGACAGACTTCTCGATCCGAAGTGCCTGCTCGAGATCCTGCTCACAGGGCGCGAACTGGCCGATCTCGCAGTGCAGCTCTCCGACGGCCGACAGCATGCGGGCGCGCGCCTCCGGCTGACGCGAGAGATTCGGGTCGATCTCATCTTGCGCGCGCGCCACCAGCGAGCGCGCATCGAGCGGTTTGCCGCCGGTCTCCTCGGGATTCGCTTCCTCGAATAATGACACCAGGTAATCGCTCACCCGCTGCGAGGCATGCGCCTCGTCCTCGGCTCGGGCGAGCGCGGCGCGCGCGATGACAGTCGCCCGTGCGGTCATGGCAATGCCCGCGATGAGCGCCAGCGCCGTGAGCGCACTCGCGGCCACGCCCATCTTGTGCCGTCTGACGAACATCGAGGCGCGATACCGCAGCGTCGGACTGCGCGCGGCAACCGGCAGGTGGCCGAGATAGCGCCGCACGTCCTCCGCCAAGCGATCCACGGTTGGGTAGCGTCGCTCCGGCTCGGGGCGCAACGCCATCAGCACGATGTTGTCGAGGTCGCCTCGCAAGCGGCGGCTCAATCTGTCCGGCGAGTCGTGACCGAGGGTGCTAGCCCTGTCCAGGCCGCGCACGGCGAGACTCGGCCTGCTCGGCTCCGGTTCGGGAACGCCCCTCGTGCCCTGCGGGGCCGCACGTGTCCGGCCGCCGTGGGGTTTTAGTCCCGTCAGCAGCTCGTAGAGGATGACCCCGAGCGAGTAGACATCGCTCGCCGCGGTGACCGGCTCGCCTTTGAGCTGCTCCGGGCTCGCGTAATCCGGTGTCAGGAGTCGGATCGCGTTGACGGTCAGCTCGCCGCGCGCGGGGATCGCGCCCGGCTCGAGAACCTTCGCGATGCCGAAATCGAGTAGCTTCGGCGCCCCGTCAACCGTCACCAGGATGTTGCTCGGTTTAAGATCCCGGTGGATCACCGCGCGCTGATGCGCGTACTGCACGGCGGAGCACACGAGTAAAAACAAGCGCAGACGCGACTCGAGGCCGCATCGGTGCCGGTCGCAGTAATCGGTGATCGGCTGACCGTCAATCAGCTCCATCACCAGATACGGTATGCCTTCCTCGGTAGTCCCGCCGTCGAGCAGCCGTGCAATGTTGGGATGCTCGAAGGCGGCCAGGATCTGCCGCTCCGCGCGCAGCCGCGGTGCGATGAGCTGCGCGTCCACTCCCGCACGCACCAGCTTGACGGCCACTTCGTGCTCGTACTCCTGATCGACCCGCACCGCGCGGTAGACCTCTCCCATGCCGCCCGCACCGATCTCCTCGAGCAGCCGGTAGGCGCCGAGCCGGCGGCCCGCATGAGGGTTCGACAACGACGTTTCGAGCACCACCGCACCGGGACTCTCGAGGAAACTCGTGCCCGCATCCTCATCCGCGCGCAGGAGTGATTCGAGCTCGGCGCGAAGCGCCGGGTCACTCGTGCCGAGGCGCTGGAGATAGGCGGTGCGCTCCGGCTCCGCGAGCGCCATGGCTTCGGCGAGCGCTGCTTTCACCGCTTGCCAACGCTCAGGGCTCATGGCAGTTGTGGTATGAATTGCGGGCACGCTCGCGGCGACTCTAGGTTCTTCTTCATCACTCGGGGCCGGCGCCTTGGCGATGGCCCAGCCGAGCTATCTTCTCAGGATTCCGCTCGCGGGCAAAATATCTCGCGCCACGAGCTCGAGCCCCACGCTGGTGCGGTACGCTTCCTCTTCCATCTTCCGGCGGATGACCCAGGGTCCGATCACCGGCGGGACCCAAAAGGCCGGCAGCAGCTCGATCCGAGTGTTCATGCAGGTCAGCGCGCGCTCGGCGGGGCAGGGCCCGACGACCCAGCGGCCGCTGCCCGCTTTGAAAGCACCGCCGTGCGCCAGCAGCTTCGCCTCGAGCACGCCGCCCTGCGCGTTGGTTGTTGCCACCATGATCTCCTCCTGGCGCATCGTTCTGCAGAAGATGAGCACGCAGGTACGCACCGTGGTGTAAAGCCGCACCCGACCCGGCACCGCGGTCGGCTCCGCCCGCACGGCGCGCAGATCGGGGTTGTAGCGCATCATGGCCGAGTAGTCTTGGAGGGCCCGAAATACCGCTGATGGCGGCGCGGCGATACTGATCCTCATGTCGATGAGAAAGCGCTCGCCATCCCGTGTCACCCGCACGCCGAGCACCTGCGCGGCATGCGCGCAGGGCGCGGCCCAGGACAACGCCAGCACGAGCCACACGTGCCAGGGCCGCCATCTCAGCACCATCGCGCCGCTCCGCTCATCGCGCCGGCTGTACCCGGCATCGCGGCCAATGTCA